>Ga0209249_1003383_pt1 | contig 11516 bp, 3 predicted proteins | sample SaaInlV_200m_DNA_4_FD_184653 | JGI IMG/M metagenome (GOLD analysis project Ga0209249, IMG submission 184653) | Marine microbial communities from expanding oxygen minimum zones in the Saanich Inlet - SI037_S3LV_200m_DNA (SPAdes) (version 2) | ecosystem: Environmental > Aquatic > Marine >...
TGCTCCCCTATCACTGGGGCGATCTGCTTGGGTGTGGTGATGCCGGGGGGCAGTTCCATGATCTGAATATTGCGGAAGTGGATCTCGGCGCCCTCCGATTCCAGGCAGAGGTAGCCCTTACGCACCGATGAGTTGCGAATGCTGTTCACGAACTTGCCGTTCACCGAGAGCTTCACGGCGCCGTCGACACACACCGCATCGTAGACATTCCACTGCCCGTGCGGCAGGCAGCGGTTCTCCAACGACTTGCTGCGATTCCCGCGTGGATTGTCAGGCGTCGCCTTCAGGCCACCCGCCCCGAACAACTCCCCATGGACGTAGGCGATCGGCGGCGGCGTCTTCCCGGGCTTTGTACGGAGCTTAACCCAGTCCAGTTCAAGCATCTGTATCTCCATGCCCTTCGGTAGCCGGTTCCGACCGGGCACAGCATCGCACCACGCGAACACGCCTGAGTTCCCGCCCGGCTCCATGTGCCGCCACTCGATGTGCAGGATGAAGTTCTCATACTGCTTCTCCGATCGCATGACGCCAATGGGCTTGCCCTTACAGACCAACAGGCCGTCCTCCACGTACCAGGTGTCCGCCGACGTATTCACATCGACCCAGCCGGACAAGTCTTTGCCGTTGAACAGCGGTCTCCATTGCGGGAGCGGCGTTGGCGGCTTCTCGGCGTCAACTCCCGAGAGGACGGGACTCAACAAGATGGATAGACCGATAGCGGTTACGGCTACTGGGAAACGCATGGCTTTGCTCCTTGTTGCGTTGTTCTTGCGTCGAACTGGTCGTTGCCCTCAATATGCCCCGCAACGGAGATAACCACCGGCCGTAAACTCCGTTCTTGTCTGAGAAACATTCGGAATCGGCCCCGTTTTGCAGTACCGCAACACCCGTCGACCGTCTATCTTTGACCATGCCGCAAGCGTGGCAGGATGGGCATCTGGGCAACGGCCAACTCGACATAGAGACTCTTCATCTCGCTCTTAATGCTGTTCTCAATCCCAGACGGCAGACTGATGGAGAGCGGGACGAGGAGTGGGATTAAGAGTGGAAGAAGCGAGAGCAATGAGAAAAGCAATAGCAATGGTGGTGACGATGACAACTGCGATTCATGCTGCAAGTACGGACAAGACGCTGGTCTCGTGGGTCGAGTTGACGGACAGGAGCCAGCGCGCCGGCAGTATCCTGACGGTTCAGCGCGGGGACATGTTCGACGGGATTGTCTTTGCCGAGCTCGCACCCGACCGATGGATGGCGGGGAGCAATCACTTCAGCCGCACGCAGAAAGCCCAAAGCGAGTATCCCTCCGAGACGACGGAGGGCAAGACGCTGCTGCAGATGGCTATCGTGTACAAAGACGACACCATTTCCATCTACCGCAACGGGAAACCGTATGCTTCATACAAAGCCAAAAACATCGACCTGCTCAGCGGCAAAGACAACGTTGCCGTGTTCGGCGTGCGGCACATCGATGGGACCGGCAGCATCGGCGGAGCCATCGAGGATGCCCGGATCTACGACAGAGCGTTGACCGCGGACGAACTGGGAGCTCTCGAACCGAACCGGGAGTCGTCGGTCAAGCCCTACGCGTGGTGGGATTTCAGCGGCGACAAACTGGTCGACCGCACGGGGCGCTATCCACACGCCAAGCTCGTCGGCGCAAAACTGAAGAACGGTCGACTGATCCTGGGCGAAGGCGCCATGGTCTGTGCCGCCCGGACGGAGGCCGAGGCAGACATGCTTCACCGGCGTGGAGAACTCCCGGAATTCACCGGCCCATACGTCCCGGAGACGCCGGCGTGGCCGGAGAATCCGCCGGACAACTGGGCGATCTACCACCTGGCGCATCCGACCTTTTCCATGGGTAGTCCATTCGATCCCAACCCGGCGTTCTTTTACGGGGGCCGCTACCATTTGCACTACATCTACAAGAACCACACAGGCTTTGTGTTCGCCCACGTTTCGAGCCCAGACATGGTCCACTGGACGTGGCACCCAACCGTACTCGCGCCACCCACAACCGGGCACGGCATGTTCAGCGGCACCGGGTTCTTCACGCAAGAGGGCAAGCCGGCCATGGTCTACCACGGGCAGGGATCCAACAGAAACTGGATCATGTACGGGTTGGACGACAATCTGGACACGTGGAGCAAGCCCCAGGTCATGCTGCCCAGGGACGAGAACGGCCAGCTCATGGAGAACGTGCGGTACTTCGATCCCGACATCTGGGCCATGGACGGGATGTACTACGGCTTGAACGGCGTCAGCAGCAAGGAACCGCCCGCCATCATGAAGTCCAAGAATCTCAAGGACTGGGAATTCATCGGCGGCCTCCTGCATCCGGATTTTGACGAGGAGAAGCTGGACGTCGCGGAGGGCGAAGACATCTCCTGCCCGAATTTCTTCAAGCTCGGCAACAAGTGGGTGCTGGTGTGCATCAGCCACCGTCTCGGCTGCCGTTACTTCATCGGCGACTTCAAAGACGAGCAGTTCCTGCCGGAGCAGCACGCCCTGATGGGCGGGTCAAGCAAGAGGTACTTTGCTCCCGAGTCGTTGCTGACTCCAGACGGCAGGCGGGTCAACTGGGCGTGGTACTTCGGTGGCCATACGAAGGGAGTCCAGTCGCTACCCGCGGAAATGGAGCTGCCGGATGACGGAATCATGCGATTCCGACCGATTCGCGAGCTGGAAAGCCTGCGCTACGACGAGCAGACCCGGGCCGGTATCTCGGTCGCGACAGGCGATTCTGTGGTGCTGCAGGGCATCAAAGGCGATCACCTTGAACTTACGGTCTTGGTAAAGAAGCCGGACGAGCATCGTCTGGGCGTGAATGTCCTCTGCGATGCAGAGGGCAAGGACGGACTTCACATCAAAGTGGACCCCGCGGAAGGCCTGCTCTTTGTGGGCGCTGAGCAGGCCCCGTTCAAACTCAAGCAGGGCGAGGCGCTGACACTCCGTATCTTCGTCGACAGCACGCTTGTGGAGGTGTTTGCCAATGAACGCCAAGTCGTGATGGCAGACAAGCCGCGGGAGGCCGGTGCAGCGATCGACGACCACGTCGCTCTGCACGCGACAGGGGACCTCACGTTCGACAGGGTCACCGCCTGGCAGATGAAGTCGGCGTTCACGGCGCCGGCTTTCCCGTAGTTGGAAGGACACGTCGCCTGTCCCTTCGCTTGGCCTCGGCCCGATCATGGCGGTCAAACGGGTCATTCAAGAAGCATGACGTGCCCCTGGGCGCCGGCGGAACCAAGGGGGACGCCGCAGAGATGAGGGTCGTACAAAGATGGATGGCTCAGCGTGCTTGCTGTTTGGCGGTTTTGGGCGATTATTGAAAGTCCTTGGTCGTGGCTTAACCCCATGACCCACTATCTGTTCGGTGCGGTTGGTCCTCGGTCGCGGGGGCCCGAACTCAGGAGTTCACACCATGGCAGGATTGCGTTTGACAGCGACGATCTCGGCGCTCATGTGCTGCGTCTGCGTGGCGACTCGAGCACAGGAACCGGGCGGGGAGCCCGGCAGGATGGTGCTGGTGGAGAACGGGGAGGCGCGCTGCCGCATTTTCGTGGCTCACCGGCCTGGGGTTGAGTATGCGCCGCAGAAATGGAACAAGCAACTGCCGGGGAGCTGGCTGTACTTAGCTGCACACGACTTCGCGGCGACCCTCCGGAAGAGCACCGGCGCGGACATCGAGGTGATCACTGAGCCGGAGAAGGCACGGGAAGCGCAGGCACGGGACGACGGCCTGATTGCTGTCCATCTCGGCTTGACCGAGTACGTGCGGTCCCTTGGCCTCGACCTCCCCAGCCCGCACGGATTCCTGATCACGTTCCCCGACGACCGGAACATGGTGATCGCGGGCGTGCCGATCGAGTCGAAGGGGTTCAACACGGTCTACGGGGTTCATCACTTCCTGAGACGGAACGTAGGTGTCCGGTGGCTTTTCCCCGGCGAGCTCGGCGAATGTGTGCCGGAGCTCGGTACTCTCGCCGTGCCCACCCTCGAGGTGCGGGAGACACCATCTTTCCCGTTCCGCGGCTCCTCGGGCTGGGGCAAGGTCTACGTGCCCAGTGACCCGGAACGCTGGGAGCCGCTCTACTGGCACGTGCGCACCGGAGGGACATTTTCCCTACATCTCAGGTTCAGCCACAACATCGGCAATATTATCGATCCGGATCTGTACCGGGATTCGCATCCCGAGTTCTTTCCCGTTCTCGAGGGCAAACGGGTCGTCCCCCCGCCCGCCTGGAAGACCCCAAAGGGATACGTCACCACGTGGGAGCCGTGCTACACGGCAGAGGGCATCGTCGAAGAAGCAGCTGCCCGGATCATCGAGCACTTCGACAACCACCCGGACTGCTACACGTACTCGCTCGGGGTCAACGACGGCGGTCAGATCTGCCGGTGCGACACGTGTCGGGACAAGAACCGGAATTTCCCGGACTGGTGTGAATCACAGTCCTACTACGAGTGGGTGAACGAGGTGGTCCGCATCGTCCGGCGGAAATACCCCGACCGGTACTTCGGCCTGCTGGCCTATGCCATCGTCTACATGCCCCCCGAGGGCATCGTCCTCGACGATCACATCGTGCCTGTCCTGGCCTGGGACATGCGATACTTCTGCGACCCCGAGATCGCCCGCGCCAAGTCCGAGGAATACGTGAACAAATGGAAGGCCGTGTCGCCGGCCCTCGGATGGTGGGACTACACGTTCGAAGGGTCCTACTTCGTGCCGCCGTACCAGGCCGGTTTCGTGGCCCGGCAGCTGAAGAAGCTCTACCACAACAGCGGCCTGAGATTCTACTACGACGAAGTGCATCCAGGCAGATACTTCAAGAACGCGCCGCAGGAGTACCTGAAGAGGGCGCTACTGTGGAACATCGACCGCGACACGGCCGACATCCTGGGGGAGTGGTTCGAGCTGGCCGTCGGCAGAGACGCCGCCCCGCACATGGCGAAGTACTTCCAGGTCTGGGAGGCCCTCTGGACTGACCGCATGGTCAGTACGGAGTGGTTCAAGGAACGCTGCGAGGGCGAACGCGTCGCGCCCTTCCTGCAGAGGATGGACTGCCGGTACATGGACGTGCTGACCCGGGACGACGTCCGTCGAGCCGAGAAGCATTTGGATGCCGTCGTCCGCCTGGCTGGAACCGATGCGCAGAAGAAGCGCGCACGGTTCTTCCAGGATTACTTCATGATGGCCAAGTCGAAGTTCTTCCTGCCCCACATCGCGTCCGTCGCGATGTCCAGGGACCATGTCAAACTCGAGACGAAGGGGACCGTCTGTCGGTTCGGGTTTGACTCCGACTTCGAGACGTGGAGTACGTGGAAGAGCCGGCACAGCACAGCCAAGCACTCCCATGACCCGAACGAGGGAAAAAGCGGGAAGGGATGTCTGCAGTTCGACAACAGCGATTCGTTGGCAGGAAGCCTGGCCTTCACCAACACATTCCCCATGCCCGAGGCCGGGAAGGCCTACCGCGTCTCGGTGTGGTGCAAAACCAGCAACGAGACGGAACTGGCTTTGAATGTGTGGCTCAAGACGAAGCAGGGGCCGTTCGGCAAAGTCCCCGGCAGCAAGGGACAATTCAAGTATATTCACAAAGCTGTCAGTGCCGGCGATTGGCAGGAGCTTTCCGTGTGCATTGCGGCACCGGAAGAGGGCTGGGAGGAGGTGGCGGAGATATACTGTTTTGCCAGCGGCACGCCACCCGTTGGCAGCCTATTCTGGTTCGACGACTTCTCGATCGAGGAGGTGGCGCTCAAAGCCGAGTGATCGGGGAAACCGCTCCCAGGTACACCGGTTCAACGGAGCCGTTATTGTGAACTATTCTGGTCTGATTGCCGTGTGTATCATTGCCGCATGTGCGGCGAGCTCCGAGGGAGCCGAATCGATGACGCTGCTCAAGGTCGCGGATCACGGGGCGCTGGGCGACGGCAGGACAGACGACGGTCCCGCGATTCGGAGAGCCTTCGATGCGGCGAAGAAGCGCGGCGGACCCGCCACGGTGGTATTCGAGAAGAAGCGCTACCTGCTCGGGGACAACCCCAAGGCCTGGCACTATTTCGTGATGGAGGACTTCAATGATCTCGTGATCGAGGGGAACGGCGCCACCTTGGTTTGCTCCGACGCCAACCTCTGTTTCCACTTCAGCGGCGGCAGGAATATCACGGTGCGTGGATTGACCCTTGACGTGACGGCACCCCGCGTCACCCAGGGCGAAGTCATTGCCTTGGACAAGAGCGCAAGCATGGACGTGAAGGTCATGGAAGGCTACCCGGCGCCGCCGGTCGAGTCGTTCCTGAAGGCCAACAAGCACCGTGCCTGGGGTGGCGGCGGCCGCCACATGATCGTCTTCGAAGCAGGCGGCGAAGCGCGGAACACGGGGATGGGGAGCGACCACCTCTACATCAAGAACATCCGCAAGGTGTCAGAAGGCGTGTACCGCTTCTTCGTCAAAGATGATTACATAAAGCGCTTCCCGGGTGTCGCCGTTGGCAACTGGATTACCTATGGGCACAACAAGGCAAGCCTGCCTGCATCGGTCAAAGCAACCAAGGACAAGTCGGCGAGCATCTATGCGCAGATCGCGGCTGACCGGGTCGAGAACCTGACGCTGGAGGACATCACCATCGTGGGGTCGTTGAACGGCGGCATCCGCGTCTCCGACATGCCCGGTGATATTGTCCTCCGCAACGTCAATATTGTCCGCAAACCCGGTACGAAGAATCTGCTCTCAACGTGTTCGGATGCCCTGCATCTGATGAGTATCCGCGGTCGACTTGTGGTTGAGGGGTGTGTCGTCGAGTCGCCTGGAGACGATTGCCTCAACGTCGGCACGCTGATGGAGACCATCGTGGCTCGCTCGAAGACCGATCCAAGACGGATGACGATGCGTACTACGGACAACCGCTATTACTACTACACCATCCGCGTCGGAGACCGTCTGCAGTTCATGGATATGAAGGCCGGGAAGGTCCTTGGTGTGGGCATCGTCACTGACGTTACGTTCTACCGTCCACGCCGGGAACACCAGGTCACTATCGACCGGGAGGTCGACGGGTTGGATTCCGGGGATGTCCGGGTAATGAATCTGGAGCAGATGACCCGTTCAACAGTCGTTCGGAACAACACCATGGTGCCTTGCATGCGGAACGCCATGCTCGTGCGGGCGCAGAATATGACGATTCACGACAACCGGATCGACTGCTCAGCCGGCGGCGTTCTCGGTGTGACTCTCTATCCTTCTATGGGGGAATATGCACGACTTCGGAATATCCGCATCATTGACAACACGTTTGTCTGCCCGGGCAATCGATGCATCGCATTTACCAGCCCGCACAAGCTGGCCGACGGCCAGTGCGATGCGCAGCATGTCCAGATCCGCGATAACGTCTTTGAGACGGGACGAGGCGGAGCCGTCCGGGTCAGAGGCGTGGATGGGTTGACCTGGCGGGGTAATCAGTTCAGGAACGGCGCAAATGTCGTTGATGATCCTACTGAATTGGTTTCTCTTGCGGATTGCACGATTGCCGAGGACAACATCAGGGAATTCCCCGTCGCCGACTTCGGGGCGAAAGGCGATGGGACAACCGACGACGGGCCGGCGATCCGCAAGGCTGTTGCGGCGGCCGTCGCCGCGGCGCCCGGCACCAAAGTGGTCTTCGAGAGTCGGCGCTACCGGCTGGGCCGTGCCAAGGTGGATTACCACATCGCGCTCAAGGGCGTGAAAGGCCTCACCATTGAAGGCAATGGGGCAGAGCTCATCAACAACCCGTGGAACAACATCGTCAAACTCGAAGAATGCGAGGGTGTCACAGTACGCGGCTTCGTGATCGACTGCGATCCGCTCCCCTTCACTCAAGGCACCATCATCAAAGTGGACCCGGAAGAGGGCGTGTTTCAGCTGCGGGTTCACGATGGTTACGACAATCCGCTTGAGGTCTATGATCGCATCGGCAAAGCAAAACCGGACTGGGGCTGGGGCGTCTGCATCGATCCCGTGGAGCGCAAACGCAAACCCGAAGCGGTGATGCATTTCTTCATCCAGAATGTCACGACTGCTGACGAAGGCACAAGCCTGCTGCGCGTGCAGCTCAAAGACGCCTACCGCAAACATGCACGGGAACTCAACCCCGGCGACCGATTTGTCATCACCATCAAGTACGGCGGACACGGGGCGAGTTTCCAGGTCAACCGAAGCAGAAACTGTCGCCTTGAGGACAACACGATCTATACGGGCAAGTACGGCATGACCCACTCGCTCAGCGACAACCGTGGCCGCATTCACATCAAAGGCGTGAAAATCACCTTCAGGCCGGGGACCGACCGACTCATCACCACGCCGAAGGACGGCTTCCACGCCAAACACAATGCTGTTGGGCCGATCATCGAAGACGGGCTTTTTGAGGGAATGCTTGATGATGCTATCAACATCTCAGTCTGCCCCTACTGGGTGAGGGAGGAGCTCGGCAACAACCGATATCTGATCGCTGAAGTAGCGTTCTCGCCCCGTCCCGGCGACACGCTCATGGCCTACACGCCGCGACCGGGGACGATCGTTGACGGCTTGGTCGTCCAATCCGTCGAGAAGCAGCCCACGCCGAAGGGAATGCGCGGTCGGTGGAACATCATTGCCCTGAGCAAACCCATTCCCGGCTTGGGAATCCACCGAGGAGGCAATCTCTTCCCAGGCGGGCGGGAGAAACTCACCTTCACCGGCCTATACAACATCGATGCCTCGGGCAAGGACTACATCGTCCGAAACAACGTCTTTCTGGCCCAGCGCCGGCACGCCCTGTTGGCCCGCACCAGCGGAGGGCTCTTCGAAAACAACCTCGTAGACGGCGTTGGCGGCCATGGCGTCTCACTCAACAACGAGATCGGCAGCTTCTACGAAGGGCCGCTCCCCCGGGACACGGTGATCCGCAACAATACCTTCCGCAACACCTTCTGGGATGCGATCAAAGTCTACACCAACGGCAAGGGTGCGATGGCCCGCAATATCACCGTGACCGGCAACCGTATCAGCAACTGGTACACCAGTCCGAGGGAACGCGGCCCGGCGGCGGGGATCAACCTTAGAAATGTGGTGAGTGGGGTCGTCGCGGACAACATCATCGGGCCCGGCAAGGCTGATCCGGAAATCTCCACCCCCATCCTGCTCAAGAACTGCAGCGAGATTCGCAACGAGGGAAACCACGTCAACTCGCGATAGAGCTGGAACCCGGGCGGCAGCTCTATTTCTTGATCCCATGTGCCTCTGTCAACAGGAACAAGTCTGTCGTGTTCGCGGCGCAGGAGCACGTCAGGCCTCCCCCGGCGTCGACAGCAAAGTCTTCGCCGCCGGCCAAGCTGACGGCGGTCAACCCCGGCTCCAGAGCGATCCCGACGTCGGCGGTCTGGTCTGCAAGATTCGCGACCAGAAGGTAGCGCTTCCGGTCGGCGCCGGTGATTTCGAGAGCGCGGACCCCGATACCAGGGGCGTTTTCCAGTACTTTCCAGCTGAAATTCGCGGTCTCGTCCGGTCCGGCGCCGACGATCACGGCAAAACCGACATCGTAGAGGATGGCGCCGCAGTCGTAGTCCTTAACGCCAAGATGGATGGGGTAGCAGATTTCCTCGGCGTGAAGGCCGCCGACGCATTCACCGACCTTGGAGTTGATCGCGATGTTGCGGCAACCGGGGCGGAGGATCGAGAGCTGGTCCGCGCCGTAGAGCCCAACCACGCCGAGACAGTCGTCGATGTTAAGCCAGCTTGTCCCGTTCTGGAGGATTTCCTCCCGCACCGACGGTCCCGTCAGAGAGAACTCCTCGCTCCCGACAACGTACGTCCGGTGATTCTGGTTGAAGATGTCGTTGGGCACCAGAAGCCTGAGGCCTTTGACGCTCTTTAGGTAGGCGCGGCGGAGAGTTTTGGCGTATTGCAGGCCGATCACGGTGGCGTCGTCCGGCAGGGCGCACTGGACTTGCCATTGCCGGGCCAGGTCCTCTTCCACCTGACCCTCCATGTGACCGCCTCCGTGGACAACAAAGTCGCCGATGGTCAGGAAACCGCCGGGGAAGGTCCATTCCCGATGGTTCCCCAGTTTGGCCACATGCCAGGAACCCAGGCCGACGATCTCGCCACTCATGTTGCCGTTCCATTCAGCCATATCGCTCCGGGAGACCGGGACGCAGGTGTTCGCGGTGGCCCCGCCTCCCGCCCGCCAGACCCTTGAGGCGAGGCGTCTTTCGCCGCGGACCAGGCAAGCGCCGTGAAACGTCTCGGACCAGTCCGGCAAGACACTGAGATCTCGGTCCGAAATCGGACAACCGCGGAAACCGCCGTAAATCCGTCGCCAATAAGCGCCCATCGACGCCGCGAGCGCCCGGTCGCTCTCCATCCTGGTGTAATAGAGCGGCGAATGGTGGGGCAGTTCCGCCAGGCGGCCGCCCAGATAGGAGCCATCCGGAGTGGTCTGCTGTTCGGCGTCCACTTGGGCCAGCCAGCCCGCCTCCAAAGCGGTCGCATCGGGGTCACCCAAGTAGTCCCGGACAAAGAGCAAGGCCGGGATCAAGAAGTCTTGACAGAAGCAGTAACGCACCCGGGTGTCGCCGCCGATCCGCCAGAACCGACCGTCCGGGAAGAGGCAGGTCTTGACCAGGCGCCACAGTTCGGCGACATGCAGATACAAGGCTTCCGGGGGCTTGACGCCACGATTCTTGAACCAGAAATGAGCCATCGCCACGTTGGACAGGCAGGTCACCATGTAGCCGACGTTGAGGTAGGAATGGTGATCCAGAGAGAAACTGGGGAAGAAATTGGCCCCAATATGGCGCTCGGCCAGCGTCTTGCCGTCGACGATCTCTTCCGACTCGGCATCAGCTGGAACGGAGATCGAGTTGACGAGGAAAGAGACGCCTCGCTCCCAGTACTCGGCTGCCCGGGAGGCGTCCGGGTATTTGACGGCGGTTCGGCAAAGCAGCGCGCCGTTCCAGAGATTGCTCTCCGGACGGTTCTTGCCGGTTCTGCCGTCCGGGTCGCCGGCGATCTCATAGTCGTCGGTCAACCAATCGCTCTCCGACAACAGAACTCGGCGCAGTGAGTCCCGGTCGGCCGACGCCAAGTCTCCTTCCAGGGCCTCGATGGCGTGGGCCATCCGCTCTAAACCCAACCCGCTGATCCAAGTGTTGCCCCAGGAATGGTTGTCGAGGCATCGGCAGGAACCGGTCGCGTGCGATTCCAGGTTGAATCGCACCATCTTCCGGAATCGATCTGACAACTCGTCCCGTGAACTGCCAGCCCGTTCCGGATCAAAATCCGGATCGGCGGCGGCGACGCCGTAGGCCGCCAAAGCCTTCTGCTGTGTCTGCACGCCCCAACTGTCAAAGCCGGAACCGTAACACAGCAGATCCGGCCGGTCCGGGGGCTGATAGAGGTACTTCTCACTGGCCTTGAACCACAATTCGAGGGAGCGCAGATAGGCCAGACGCTTGATATCCTCTTCCATTTCAGACCTCGCATTCAGTTCGGGGA
>Ga0209249_1003384_pt1 | contig 11508 bp, 8 predicted proteins | sample SaaInlV_200m_DNA_4_FD_184653 | JGI IMG/M metagenome (GOLD analysis project Ga0209249, IMG submission 184653) | Marine microbial communities from expanding oxygen minimum zones in the Saanich Inlet - SI037_S3LV_200m_DNA (SPAdes) (version 2) | ecosystem: Environmental > Aquatic > Marine >...
GTGCACCTGCGGCTCGGGCAAGCCGGCCGGCTTGTAGTACTCACCGTGCAGCATGGTGATATGCTTGATAAAATCGTTCAGGGTCCACATGCCAGGCTTGGGGGCACCGGGGGGACTGGGGCGTGGCGCGTAGCCACGCGCATGGACCACTTTCCAGTGGCCCTGCGGCGGCCTAGGGACACCGCCACCGCCACCACCACGGCTCTGTCCCTCACGGGGCGGCAACTTTGCGTCGGCCCGTTCCTTTTCGATCTGCTTCTTCGTCTTTTTATTCGGTTTGGGGGGCTTCCAGTTGGCTGGCGGCGGAACCCAGACCCGTTCGGCCACGCCCTGCCCCCCACCCCACTTGCTATCCCAGTTGGACATCGTCTTCGCGTTGGCGACGTTCCATGCCTTGAGCCGCTCCTGGTGGGCCTCCATCTGCTCTTCGCTAAGCGTCTTGCCGACGCGGGGAATGCCGTCACTGATGATCAGGATGGTATCGGCCTGCATCTTGAGGGCGGCCGAGATGGCGAGGTCCAGGCGCGTGGTGCCACCCGCCGCCTTGAGCCCCACACGGCTCTGCGAGACGTTGCCGCTACTGAGGCCCCAGTTGCCGTCGAGGTTGAAGGGGCGCAGAAAGCGCTTGGCGTTCGCGCGGTGGGTATCGTTGGCCAGCACCAGGTCGGGCTCCATCGCTTCGGCGGCATCGGCAAAGGCAATCACGTTGAAGAGCGCGGTGTCGGGCAACGCATCCACGACCTGGCCCAGGCGCTGCTTGACGGCCATGTAGCCGGGCACACCACCCCGCTCGGGCTGTACCATGCTGACCGAGACATCCACCAGCACGGCCACCTTCTCGCCGCGGGCGCGGATACCGAAAAAGTCATAGGTCTGCATGCCGCTGCCGAACCCGTGCGTGCCGTAGCCGGTACCGAGGCCGGCACCAAGGCCCTTGCCCGAGACGGCCTTGAACTTGGGTTGGAAGGTGGTGTGGATCAGCTTGGGATCGGCCTTGATTTCGGGCAGGGAGACGCGCGAAGGGGTCATGGCGACGAGACGCGGCAGCATGGCCGGGCGGCTCGAGCTGCGCTGGCGGTTCTTGACCTTGACCTTGTGCTCCAGCTTGCGCGGCTCATAGGTACGCACGGGCGGCGGCGTACGGAAGATGGTGACCTCCTCGGGCTGGGGGCGCATGACGACCCAGCCTCCAAAAGCGATCAGTCCCACGACATGGGCCAGCAGGCTGCCCAGAAAGACATACATCAACTGCTGGCGGCGGCGTACGGAGAGCCTGTAGAACCCAAGCCCGGAGAGCAGAATCGAGCGACGCGGCGCGCTGGCGGTCGCGGCGTCCTCGTCGATGCGTGGTGTTTCTGTCATAGCGGTTCGCTCCTACATGGATGCCGTGAAGGTGATGTCTTCGATGCCGGCGAAGGCGCAGGCGTTCATCACGTCGATGACGCGCTGGTGCCTGACCTCATCGTGGGCCCAGATGGTGATGAGGGCGCGGTTCTTGGCCGCCTCGGAGGCCATGCGGTAGCGCTGCAGGGTATCGACGAGGTCGGGCATCTCCTGCTGGTCCTCTTCGCCAAAGACGCGCCCGTTCAGAAAGACGCGGCTGTCCTGGCGGATCTCGATGATCTGCTCGTCGGGCATATCGACCGCGACGGACTGCTGCACGACGCCAGGCAGCTTGAGTCCGAGGTCGCCCTCGGACTTGACCAGGCTGGCCGTGACCATGAAATAGATCAGCAGCAGAAAGACCATGTCGATCAGTGAGGCGATATCGAGTTCGGGTTCACTCTCTGTATCGAGTGCAATTTTCATAGTCAGCTCACTCGCTGGGGATAAAGGCCCCAAAAATAAAATCGTCTACGCCGGCTTCGCCCATCGCCCCCATGACCTTGCGCACAGCCTTGTGGGCCGTATTCTGATCGGCGCGCAGGTAGATCTTGATGTTCGGGTTCGAGGCCTTGTACTCAAGCACCATGGTCTTGAGGTCGGCCAATTCGACCGGCACACTGCCACCGTACAGGTTGCCATCCTTGTCAATATTGACCACAAACCGATTCGGGCGCTCCGTCGGCACGACGGCCTTTGTGGCGGTCGGAATCTCCATGGGCAGACTCTGCGTCTGGCTGAGTTGCGAGGCACACATGAAGAACACGAGCAGCAGGAAGACCATGTCGATCATGGGGGCCATGACAAACTTGGCATCGTCACTGTTATCGACCGGAATGTTCATTCAGCGGCCTCGACGGCAACCGGCGCCGGCTCATCCACCACCTGCACGCCGTGATGGCCGCGCGAAGCGGAGACCAGGTGATGCGAAAGGTTCCCCAGCACACGTCCCAGCCGGGTCAGGTTGGCGGTGTAGTTGCCCTTGAGGTGGAAGTAAAGGAACATGGCGGGAATACCGATCAGGAGGCCGGTGGCGGTTGTGATGAGGGCTTCACCGATGTTGCCGGCCAAGACCTCGGGCTTACCCATGGCGCCCTTACCGATCTTATCGAACGCCTTGATCATACCGCTAACGGTTCCCAGCAACCCGACCATGGGGGCGATCTGGGCGATCAGGGAGAGATAGCCGATCGTGCGCGTGCCGCCGGCGGTCTCCTCGATCGAGGCCTCTTCCATGGCTTTCTCCATGCTAACCGCATCGATCTCGTCGCCTTCGATACGCCGCAGGCCGGCCATCAGGATATTGGTCAGCAGACTGGGCGTGGCCGCACAGACGGCCATGGCTTCCTTGAGATCGAGCTGCACCAGCTTCTGTTGTAGATCCGGCACGAGCTCCGGGGTCAGCATCTTGCTGGGGCGGACCAGCATAAAGCCGTAGGCTCCCAGGGCAATCGTGGCCACGGAGAGGAGTCCGAGCGGCCACATCAGGATGCCGCCCTTCTTGAGCAGGCCGATCAGTGAGGTCTTCTGCGCCACGGGTTCCTCGACGGCAGCGCCGGCGGCGGCCGGGGCGGCGGTCGTCTGGGCCAGTGCGGCCGACCAGATACCTGCGAGGCAGATGCTCAATAATACGATTGCGATCCAACGATACCTGGGTCTCATAGCGGGTCCTCTCTGTGCCCTACTCCGTCACCGGTGGCGGGGCCTTGTTCAGCAGCTTGCTAACATTTCGATTCATATTCTCTTGAACACCAAAAAACACGTTGACCAGCGGGGCCGGTTCTTTCCCCGAGGTATGCCCCGCATCGCGGATACCGCGCAGGTGCACGAGTGCGGTGCGGCCGGCGGCGGTGGCGGGGAAGAGGGTGCCGACTTCGTAGAAGACATCCCGCGCACGGTAATAGGATTCGAGGCGTTCGTAGCAGCGGGCCGACATCAGGAGGGCATCCGGAAAGATCTCGATATCTTTATTGGCGAAACAGATGGCGCGCGCGGCGGCGTCGAGGGCATCCGCGAACGCTTCGTCGGCGTAGGCCATGTGGCTGCGCACCATCCAGTAGCTGCCCATGGCCGCGTCACCGGGAAACGGTTCGGCCATCTTTTCGATCAGCACATCGGCCATATCGCGTTTCCCGAGGGCGAGCAGCGCCTCAGCGGCGCGGGCTTCGCCCACGAGGGCCAGCTCCGACCACGAGGCCTTACCCAGTCCGCGGTAGAGCGCAAAAGCGGACTTGGCGCGCTGAACGGCGGGTGCATCCAAGGCGGGATGTGTTTCAGCGGCCAATCGAAAACCGGTACTCTTAAGCAGGTGGCCGGCGGCATCGCGCACGAGTTCGACCCCGTTGTTCTGGGGTAGATCGAGGTAGGGCACGAGTGAGCGCACAACAGGAAGCATGAGAATGCCGGCGCGCCCCCAATTGCGGGCGGTGACGGCGTCGTTGATTTCGGCGCGTGACGGGTTGACATCGAAGAAGGCGCTATCGATACGTCCCACCGGCACGCGCACCTGCTGTCCCCCCTTGGCACTCGTAAAGACGACTTTGTCATCCACACGGCCGACCAGCTGACCGTCACGCATCTTACCGCTCACGGTGAGACGCACGTTCACGGGCACGCTGGCGGTATACCCCGACGCGCTGACGGTCTGGGCGGAGAGTATCGCGGCACTGACCATCCACGCGGCGACGGCGGTCACGACAACAGCGGGTGTATGCATCGCCCGTTTCATGATCCGTCCTGTCCTCTCAGCCATGCGCGGGCCTTCTCCATCTCGGGCTGATCGGCCAGCGACGATAGCGACACCATCTCGCGAAGCACTTCGCGCGCCTTCTCGGGCTGGAAGAGCCGCTTCAGACACTCAGCGCGGCGGTAATACGCCCGCGCGCTCCAGCCGGCGTAGTGACCGTACATCAGGTAGATGCGTTCATAGAAGGCCGCGGCCTGATCGAAGCGACGCTGCGCAAAGGCGCATTCGCCGCGGCCATAGAGCGCTTCGGGCCAGACCGTGCGCCACTCACGCACGCCGAGGACATCCTTATACATCTGGTCGGCGCGTGGGTATTGGCGCTGTTCGCTGTAGATTTGGCCCAACAGCAGAAGCGCCTGGGCCGCCTCGCCGCTGGTGGCAAACGCTTCGCGAATAGCGTTGAGGTGCTGCGTAGCTTCGTTGAAGGATTGATAGGCGTCACTATGGACCTCGGTCTTACGGGCCTGCTCGATCAGGTCACGGGCCAGGACCATGCGGGCGTCGAGGGCGTAATCGGTCTCGGTGAAGGTGGCCACGATCTGTCGTGCGGCCTGGTGGACCAGGGCGATATCACCCTTGGCGCGCGCCAGCTCCATGACCATGGTCAGCACGGCCGGACTGGCCGCCGTGAGCCGTTCAGGCTTGAGGAGCTGCGTTGTGAGCGTCGCCTTGGTAGCCGAGGTGGTCGCATCATCGAGCAGCAAGGCGCGCTTGAGGCGCAGAGAGAGGGTCACCTTGCCGCCGCTGACCGCGCTGTTGTGGGCCTGGCGCAGCTCGTTGCGCGCACGGGTCCGCACATCCGCCGTGGTACTGCGCAGACGCCCAATCCACTCATCCATGATCATATCCACACCGATAGCACCGGGATCGTTGCCGTAGGTCTCAACCGCCTCGCGGTAGAAGCGCAGGGCGCCGGCCTGTTCGCCCTGGTTCCAGAGGGCGACGCCGATCCAGTAGACCGCCTGGGGCAAATTGGATCCCTCTTGCGCCTTGTCGAGATAGGTCTGAAAATGCTGGCGCAGTCGCTCGTAGTCGCCGTCGTCGTGAATGATGGTGCCGGCCTGGAAAGCGCAGTGGTTGTACTGCTCGGCGTTGAGTTCCGTGTGGAGCATGGCCTGCTGGTAGAAGCGAACGGCATCGTCCGTACGGCCGACGGTGCCGCCCACATCCGCGCGCATCATCTTGGCCTCACCGGCCAGCCTACTTTGCGGGTAGCGGTCAAGGAAGGCAATCAGGCCCACGTCGGCCTCTTCGAAGAGGGACTGGCCGTAGTCACATACCGCGACACGGAACGAGGCGTCCTCGCGATAGGCACAGTTCGGAAAATCCCGGACGAGCTTCCGGAAGACGCTACCGGCCTCGGCGTACTCCAGCTCAAAGAGGTGCGCCATGGCGATCCAGTAGGTCGCATCCGGACGCAGATGGCTGGCCGGATATTTCTCGACCAGCCGATTCAGCCAGGTCAGGGTGGCATCGAAATCCTCCTCCATAAAGGAGGCATAGCCCAGGAGGAACATGCATTCCGCCCCGGCCGTGTGTTCCGGCTTGATCTCGAGCGTACGGGTCAGGTGGGCGATCAGGTCGGGCCAGCGTTTCTCGATGGCGTAGAGCTGAGCCATGGAGAGGGTCAGTGGATCGAAGTATTCACCGGCGGGGTATTTCTCCATGAACTGGGCGCCGACCTTGTAGGCTTGGGTCCAGGGCTTGACCTGGGTGCAGCACTGGTAGGCCAGGTAGAGGGTCTCCTGGGCCAAGGGTTCCTCGGCGATGGCGTTGACGAAGATGAACATCTCGCGCGCCTCGCGGTAGCGCATGAACTCCATGTAGCCACGCGCTATGCGGTAGTGCAGTTCGACGTCGTAGCTATCGAGGCCCTCGATGGCCTCGACCTCGGCTTCCAGTTCGCCCAGGCTCTCCTGCAGACGCATCAGGCCGCGGGGATTGCCAGGGGTACGCTTCAGGTATTCGGCCCGCCGTTTCAGATAGTCGAGTTGGGTCCGACTGCGCGCGGCCACGGTTTCGTAGGGGTAGACCGTGCGAAAAATCCAAAGCGCCTCGCGGTAGCGTTCATCCCCAAAGAGGGCATCGCCCGCTTCGAGGGCGGCGATGTTAAAGGCCACCGAGCGGGAGGCAAAGCTGTTGGGGCGCAGAATGAAGGGCATGAGTGGATAGAGCTTCTCCAGGTCCAGCTCCTTGAGGTAGGCCGTCCCGAGGAGCGTGGCGGCCCAATTGCGGCGCAGAAAATCACCGGCGTGGGTATAGACCTGAATCAGATGCGGGATGGCTTCGGGCCACTGATCGCGGGCCAGGTGACAGCGTGCGATGGCGCTGTAGATATCCGCCTTCTGACTGAACCCGTACTGGTAGCGGCGCAGGATCATCTCATAGGCCTTGAGGGCATCATCCAGACGGTTCTGGAAGCGCTTGCAGTCGGCGATATAGTGGGCGGCCTCGGCGGCCTTGCCTTTGTTGCGGAACTTGCGAAGGTACTCGTTGAAAGCCTTGTCCGCCGGGGCAAACTGACCGGTGAAGAAGTAGCAGACGCCCAAGTTGTAGTAGATCATCTCCATGCCGGCCTGCACAGAGGAGTTGGAGCTGTCGCCCAGCATCTCGATCAACATCATGAGGTCCGGGATCGCCTCCTCGAAGGCGCCCTGGCCGAGCTTGGACAAGACAGCGGTGCGTATCTCGCGGGGACTCAGTGCGGCTGGCGCCACAGAGGGCAGGACCGCCAGACAGAGCCACACAGCGAGAAGGCCGCGTAAACGCAGACGGGCAAGAAGACTGGATGGCGTGGGGCTGACAGACATGAAATGGGATAGTGCCAAAGAAGCCGGGGGGCGTCAATCCTCACAGGCATCAAAATCGGCCGAAGGGAAAATCATGGCCATCCCGAATTCCATCTGGAATTCCGGGTCGAGCGAGAGGTCGATGTGTTCGGTTTGCGTCTGCAGCCTGGCGGCGTAGTCGCGCTCACGATCAGACAGCAGGACCAGCTTGGCGCCGAGCGAAGCCGCGTTGCCAATGAAGCGGATACGGTCGCCCGAAATCTGGGGCAACAGACCGATACGCCGTGCGTTGCTGCGCCGGATAAAGTTACCGAATGCACCGGCCAGCAGCACCCGGTGAATCGCATCCGCTTCGAGGCCCGCGCGGCGCAGCATGATCTGTACGCCTGCACGGACGGCCCCGGTGGCGAGTTGGAGTTCACGCACATCTTTCTGCCAGAGATAGATGGCTTCGTCCCCGGCCGCCTCGGCTTCGGAGGCCAGCATGAAACGCGTCTCATGGCCCTCGGTCACAAGGCGCGCCTGCAGGGCCGGCGCGACGCCGGCGGGTAGCTCATCGACGGGCAGGATGCGGCCGGTTTCATCGATAATACCGGCGCGCAGGAGTTCGGCGGCGGCGTCGATCAGGGCCGTGCCGCACAAACCGGCCGGCGGGGCGTCACCGATCACATTGATCGCCACATCGTCGCGGATGATCACCTTCTCGATCGCCCCGGTCGCGGCGCGCATGCCCTGCCGGATACGCGCGCCTTCGAAGGCGGGGCCGGCCGCCGTGGAGGTCGCCAGCAACTGGTCGCCATTGGCCAGAACGATCTCCCCGTTGGTCCCGATATCGACAAAGAGGACGGGCTCATCCCACTGGTCAAGCCGCGCCGCCACGATACCCGCGACCGTGTCTCCGCCCACAAAGCTGCCGATCTGGGGAAAGACATACACCTCGGCCGCCACGTTGGCCTTGAGGCCCAGGGACGCCGCGGAGAGGATCTGGGCCTCTTCAAACGCCTGCACAAACGGTACTTCGCCCAGGGCCGAGGGATCGTAGCCACAGAAGATCTGCTGCATGGTCGAGTTGCCGGCCAGGACGATTTCGTAGACCTCGTCGCTACGAACATCGGCTTTCGCCACGAGCTCGGACACGATGGCGTTGAGGCAGGCCACCGTGGCGGCCTGCAGCTCGGCAAGGCCATCGTCGTGCTCGCGCAAATGCATAATGCGGGAGATCACGTCGTCACCAAAGGTGACTTGGGGATTGATCTGCGAGGCCACGGCACATTCGCGGCCCGAGACCAGATCGAACAGTTTACCCACCACCGTCGTGGAGCCCAGATCGACCGCAACGCCATAGCCATCGGCGGTGGTGTCACCCGGTTCGAGTGCGACTAAATGATGATTCGAAAGGACAGCCGTGCCCTGCCAATCGTTATCGCGCAGGAAACCGGACATGACGCGCATGAGCGTGGGGGAAACCGAGATGTCACCCAGGGCGGCCTGCAGTCGTGGTAGATCGGCACGGGGATCTTCACTGCTGGGAGGGGGCAGCGTGAAACGTTTCTTATGGACCAGAGGCGCCACCTCGACATCGGCGCCGCTGTCGGCCGTGAGAATCTGCTGCGTGCTTTCGAAGGTGGACTCCGCCGGGATCTCGACCACGAGCGGGGTCGTGACGGCGGTGCAGCAGGCGAGCCGGTATCCCTGGGCGACCTGTTCGGGCGTGAGCGTCCCGATCGACGCCGGCGAGGGATCGGGCGGCGCATCGACAAGCCGCACGCGGCATTTGCCGCAGCTGCCGCGGCCGCCGCAGGGGGTCTGTAAAATGATGCCGGCCCGGCCGGCGGCCTCCAACAAGACCGTTTCCGGAAGCACAAATACGCTGCGCCCCGTTGGCTGGAATGTCACTTTGATCTCATGGCCCTGCATGGTATCTCCCTCGTAGTTCGCGCGTTTATGGCATATCGCCGGATGGAGAACAAGCTCACGCTGGGTCAAATTCTGCTTTGAGAGCACTTGACTCGTATGTATGGCACGCTATTCTTTCTGCCCCGTCAAAAAAGGCGGACAGAAAGTAGCAGGTTTATGCAGTATCGACGATTTGGACGAACCGGACTGAGAATGCCCGTATTGACGTGCGGTGGCATGCGCTATCAGCAGTCGTGGAGTGATCTCGAGCCTGGCCAGGCACCTGACGGCCCAGGCCAGGCCAACCTGGAGGCGGTGATCCACCGCGCTTTCGAGTTGGGAATCAACCACATTGAGACCGCACGCGGTTACGGATCGAGTGAGGTCCAGCTGGGCTTCGTGCTGCCCTCCCTGCCTCGGGATGAGATTATTGTCCAGACCAAGATAGGCCCCACGGACAGCGAAGATGAATTTCTCAAGACGTTCGATCTCTCACTCAAGAACCTGCAGCTCGACTATGTCGATCTGCTCGGCATTCACGGTATCAATAATGCCGAGTTGCTGGACAAGACCCTTCACCGCGGTACGCTGAGCGCGTGCCGTAAGCTGCAGGAGCGTGGCCTGGTGCGGCATGTCGGGTTTTCGACGCACGGTCCAACCGACACCCTCTTGGCAGCCGTCCAGACGGATGAGTTCAGCTATGTCAACCTGCACTGGTATTATTTTGACCAGATCAACTGGCCGGCGGTGCGAGCGGCCAGCGAACATGACATGGGCGTCTTCATCATCAGCCCGTCCGATAAAGGCGGCAAACTCTTCGATCCGCCGGACAAGCTTGTGCAGCTGTGCGACCCGCTTAGCCCGATGGGGTTCAACGATCTCTTCTGCCTGGGGCACGCCGAGGTCCACACCCTGAGTATCGGGGCGGCGCGTCCCTCGGATTTTGACGCCCATATTGAAATCCTGCCGCTGGTCAAGGATGCGATGATCGGACTGCAGGCCGTGATGAAGCGCATCGAGAACGCGGCGGTCAACGTCATGGGGGCGGACTGGGCCGCCACGTGGCAGCACGGGCTTCCCCTCACGGTGAATGCCCCGGAGGAGGTTCCGCTCTACCACATTCTACGCATGTACACCATGGCCAAGGCCTTCGATATGGTCGAGTACGGCAAGATGCGGTACAATCTGCTGGGCAGCGGGGAGCACTGGTTCCCGGGCTGCAAGTTGGACAGCGTCGACTGGGATATGCTGGCGCGCCAGCTAAAGGATTACCATTTCGTGGATCGCCTGCCTGCGATCATGCGTGAGGCGCATGAGCTCTTCAATGCCGAGGACAAGAAGCGGCTGAGCGAGTCAGGCGACTAGGACACAAAAGGGGCGATGGGCCGTCCTTTGACAAGCACCACCGCCCCGCGGGGGTCATGTTTGGTTAGAAGTCGTGGCCCAGGGAGAGGACGCCGATGATCTCGGTGTCGTAGGGACCGCCATCCTCAACACCCGGCAGCACGTCGTCATCAATCTGTCCCACATAGGTGACGCTGGCACCGATGAACGCGTAGCTTGCGCCAAGCGTAGCTGTGTAGTGCGAGAAGCCCGAGTCACCTTCATCGGGATTCACGTATCCGACCGTGACGCCTAGTTCAACGGAGAGGTCTTTGTTGACCTCGAACTCGTGTCCCACGCCAGCTTCGACGTAGATGCTGTCCTTGATTCCACCGTCGACGCCATAGTATAGGGCCACGGAGGGGGTCAGGAGCACATCCAGCCCGGCGCTGAGGGAGAGTTCACGGTCGGCGACGCCACCACCCGGGTAGACATACTCCGTGTAGCCAACCGACAGGTCGATGGCCTCCACGGGAATATCATACGAGACGGTGATATCGATTTCTGAGAACTCGTTCTCCACGAGCGCGCCATCGTAGTCACCACGGTCAAGGTTACCCCACACCCCGATCGTCACCGGCAGGCCGCTCACTTCCACTCCCGGCTGCAGAACCAGCCCATCATTGAAGGTCGCGCCGCGGAACACATAGGCGCTGGCCACATCCAGTGACACCGATACCTCCGCCGCCCTTCCCACTGTTGCACATGCCAGAATCGCCAGCACGACACCCCACGTCGTCGATGTATCAAGCCTCATCCTCATACCTCCTCTATAAATGTTGCTAAACAAGAGTGCTTCCCGACGTGAAGCTTAGTCGCATTCTCCGTGCCAGCCCTGCGCATCAAAACGTATCTTATGTGCAATATACTTATGCCTAATGGTTTACACAATTCTGAGTTAGAGAGTCCTTCCCCGATCATTCACGCCTAGAATACATTTATGTATATCCTGCAGCCGTATAGAACATAATTGAATAGAGAAACAGAGAGACATCAGGAGACGAGAGAGATGTGTCTCAGCGCTTGCACTTGGCGGGGCGATGGGGCAGAGTAGACGGCCATTAAGAGAGAGGTACTCGTGCACAGAAACACTGATGATTTGAGGATTGCGGCTTTGAACCCGCTGATTCCCCCGGCCATTCTGATGGAGGAGCTTCCGATCAGCGACGAGGGGTCTGAGACAGTGGCGAGTGCGAGGCGCACCGTTGCGGACTGCCTGGGCGGTGAGGACGCGCGCCTGGTGGTGGTGGTGGGCCCCTGTTCGATTCATGATACCACGGCGGCACTTGAGTATGCCGCACGGCTCAAGGA
>Ga0209249_1003386_pt1 | contig 11505 bp, 8 predicted proteins | sample SaaInlV_200m_DNA_4_FD_184653 | JGI IMG/M metagenome (GOLD analysis project Ga0209249, IMG submission 184653) | Marine microbial communities from expanding oxygen minimum zones in the Saanich Inlet - SI037_S3LV_200m_DNA (SPAdes) (version 2) | ecosystem: Environmental > Aquatic > Marine >...
GAGAGCCACACTGCCTTCTGGTTTCTCTGTGACAGTTTCAACGACCGCCATCTTCTCTTCGTCCACACGCGCCAACGCTGCCAGAACTTGGGCTTGCTCCCGTAAAAGAGGCGTTTTCTCGCCCCCAACAAAGGTAGCTGCGATTCGTTTTCCAGGCTCAACACCCTTCTCCGCACGCAAATTACGAATGCTACCAATTACTTCTTGAATCAATTCAAAATCGGCAACTTTTGTATCTTCCCAGCCTTCAGGGTCACGTTCTTCAGGCCAAGATGCGGTGATTAATACTTCTGACCAATCTTCGGCAATATCTGAGATTGGAGAGTCAAGCAGCGTTGCTCGGAGATGGCCCCAAAGCTCTTCGGTCACGAAGGGAGTAAAAGGATGTAAAAGGCGCAGAGAGTTATCGAGGACGCGCGCCAAGGTTCGGGCAGTAACGTAACGTAGCTTTTTATCCCGCATTTGTAATTTGGCAATTTCTAAATACCAATCTGCGAAATCGCTCCAGAAGAAATCATAAATCTGTCGACCCGCTTCTCCATATTGGAATCCAGTGAAAAGGCGTTCGACACGGCGAATCAGGTCTTGTAAACGCGCCCAAATCCAACTATCGGCAAGCGTCCACTCAAGGGTATCCGGCTTATCGTCCGCTTCTACAGTATCAATCATTGAAAGAATAAATCTGCTTGCATTCCAAACTTTATTGGCAAAATTACGATTTGATTCTACTTTTTTCAAAGATAAATTTGTATCTTTGCCCGGCGTAGATCCAACGAGAAGCGTGAAGCGGAGGGCATCGGTGCCAAGCTCGTCCATGACGATGAGGGGGTCAATTACATTGCCCTTCGTCTTCGACATCTTTTTGCCGTGCTCATCGTGAATAAGCCCGTGCAAATAAACGGTGTGGAAAGGGACTTCATCCGTAAACTCAAGGGCAGACATAATCATGCGTGCAACCCAGAAAAAGAGAATATCTGCGCCCGTTTCCATTATAGATGTAGGGTAAAAATAGTCAAGATCGGGGGTTTTTTCAGGCCAGCCAAGGGTGGAGAAAGGCCACAGACCAGAGGAGAACCAAGTATCTAGCACGTCTGGGTCTTGGACAATTTTTGCAGAGCCGCAGTGGGCACATTCTGTGGGGTCTTCTCGCGTAATGGTGGTCTCGCGGCAATCATCGCAATACCAAACGGGGATGCGGTGTCCCCACCAGAGTTGGCGGCTAATGCACCAATCTTGGATATTTTCTAGCCAGTTGAAATAAACTTTGGTGAAATATTCGGGCACAATCTTAATCTGGCCATCTTCTACTGCATCCAGTGCTTTTGCAGCGAGGCTTTCCATTTTCACAAACCATTGCGTAGAAATCATCGGCTCAATAATTTCACCGCCGCGCTGTGAGCGTGGTACTTGATGGATATGCGTTTCTTCTTTAATCACCAAGCCTTGGGCACGCATATCTTCCCAGAGTTTTTTGCGCGCATCAAAACGGTCTAAGCCTTCGTACTCACCACCATTTTCATTAACTTTAGCATCTTTATCGAGAATAGAGATAAGGGGCAAATTATGCTTTTCGCCGATTTCATAATCGTTGGGGTCATGGGCGGGCGTGATTTTTAGCGCGCCTGTACCAAACTCACGCGTTACATATTCATCGGCAATGACGGGGATTTCACGTCCTAGAATTGGCACAAGTGCTTTTTTACCAATAAATTTCTGGTAGCGTTCATCTTCAGGATGTACTGCCACAGCCGTATCGCCCAAAATTGTTTCGGGGCGCGTCGTTGCAACGGGGATATAGTCGCCAGAATCTCCAGCGAGCATATATTTGAAGAAATAGAGTTTGCCTTCTTCTTCATGATATTCCACTTCAAGGTCAGAAACAGCTGTTTTCAAGCCTGGAGACCAATTAATAAGGCGCGGACCTCGATAAATCAATCCTTTTTCATGCAAACGCACAAAGGCTTCACGCACAGCGTCCGAAAGACCTTCATCGAGCGTGAAGCGTTCACGCTCCCAATCACAAGATGCCCCCAAACGTCGAATTTGCCCCGTAATGCGGTCACGATATTTTTCCTTCCACTTCCATGCATGTTCAAGGAATTTCTCGCGCCCCATTTCTTCTCGGGTCACTTCTTCGGTCTTGAGCAAATGCCGCTCTACCATCAACTGCGTTGCAATACCTGCATGGTCAGAACCGGGCACCCACAAAGCAGAATAGCCTTTCATACGATGATAGCGAATCATCAAATCTTCTACACTCACAAACATCGCATGCCCAAGGTGTAGCTCCCCTGTCACATTTGGGGGCGGGATAGATATGACAAAGGGCTTCACATTTGGGTCAAAATCTGGCGCGCTAGGATCATTATGCGGCTTGAAATAGCCGCCATCTTCCCACATTTTATAAATGCGCTCTTCGGTATTTTTGAAATTATAGGCTTTTGGTAATTCGTGTTTCATAATAGCTCCATTAATTGGATTTTTTAGACTGGGCGGAACGCACGTGTTTTGGGCTTGCTTCCCTTATATTATCTCAAGGATAGCATTAGACAGTGGTATCTTTGACAGATTCTTCTAAGCTATATTTTGGCTCCCATCCCATTTCATCTTTGATTTTTTCCCAAGAGAAGGCTTTGTCTGCGACCATCTCAGAAGGAGGGCGGATGCCCGTTTTTAAGTTAAGTTTTTGCATAAAATAGACAATACGATCAAATACCTTTATCCAAAAATTTGAAATTTGAATAACACGTGTTTTCTTGCCCATTTTTTTTACAACTGTCTTCATAAAGTCAATCATATTCACATTATGCGCCGTGACAAGATACCGCTCCCCACTACGCCCCTTCGTCAACGCCAAAACAACGCTCTGAGCCACATCCCGCGCATCCACAAAACTGTTGACATACGAGAGCATCGGAAAAATTGGCAAAGAACGCATCACCTTGAAAATAGTATCAATCCGCTCTGAACCGGGACCCAGCACCACACTGGGATTGAGTATGATGATACGCGTCTGTTCTTTCATTTCTATTAACTCTGCTTCGCTAACCATTTTGCTATATCCGTACATTTTATGCTGACGTTTATATTCCAAATCAGGATACATACTCTCATCAGAAATCTTTCCCTTCTCTCGCCCAACCGCCGAGATAGAGCTGATAAAAATAAAATTCTTGCAACCAGCCTTCAACGCTGCCTGCGCGAGATTACGTGTCCCGACCACATTAGATTCATAAATCGCATCCGCATCTGATTTTCTAAACGAAACCATCGCAGCATTATGGACGATTACATCCACATCTCGGAGTTCGGCTTCAAAAGTCTCCAACTTCGACAAATCGCCTTGAACCCAGCGTAGATTTTCCAAGTTCTCGATACCAAGAAAAGTACTACGCTGCGTGCGGCCCAATATACGCAGTTCTGCATTTGGGTCATGATCGTGAAGAGCCTTCACGATATGCTGACCCAGAAAACCAAATCCGCCAGTGATGAAATAAGTTGTCATAATTGTCTCGCTACTTCAAGTCTATCTTAAAACAAAAACGCCTTCATCCTAAAGAGGACGAAGACATTCTCCGCGGTACCACCTCGATTTGCCTTTGAAAAAAAGACACACTCTGTGACCAATATTCATCGGTCTATGCTATAACGGGCATTCCCGTACCCTTCTACTAACCTCAGATAAGAGGCGTTCTTTGGCAATTTTCTGGGCGACATTCAGCGATTAAATTCTGCGGATGCTCTCAGCCTATGGCATTCCTTCTCTAACAGGTTTTCATCTACCTACTCTTCCCAGAGTGACTCTTTTCAGAGTTGGGCAGATTATACAGATTTGGAGGGGGAGAGTCAAGCAAAAAGAAAATCTGAGCTTTACTTATTCTTTACATATCCGTCACATATACTTTACGAAGTGCGTTTATTATAGGAGCATAAACACAGGCAAAGTTCTGTGGAATATGTAAAAGGAGCAAATAAAATGAAAAAGATTTTAGGAACAGTTCTTGCGATTACAGTTTTGGCAGTCGCGATGTTTGGAGCAGTTGGCTCAGCTTACGCGATGGGAGATGCAGGCAAAGGTTCTGGTAAGGGCGGAAACGGTGGTGCTGGGAACGGTACTGCTACAACAGGTGAAAACTCGACCAGCATTCTCTCAACTTATATGACAGATGCGATGGCCACCGTACTCAATCTTGATTCTGTTGATTTGGAAGCTCGGTTAGATGCTGGTGAGACCTTCTACGATATTGCTTTAGCAGAAGGCTACACAGCAGATGAGTGGGCAGTACTATTCTCGACCGCACAGACTTCCGCAACTGAAGCTGCCGCTGCTGACGGATTGTACACGCAAATTCAGACTCAACTCAACACAAATACCGCAACCCAATCCCAGCTCAACGACGGGACTTGCGATGGAACAGGCGATTGTCTACAGACAGACCCCGCTTCTAGCCTATCTACAGGTGCAAAAGCTGGAGCTAACGGCCGTCGCGGCGGACGCTAGACGATAGATAAACTTAAGAAAAAACAGAGTTGCAATTGCAACTCTGTTTTTGTATTTTAAGATAAATATTCTGCAAGATATTCAGCGACAAAGCTTTGAAAATGCCTTCATTCAAAGCATTCCTTCTCTAAGAGTTTGTCATCTACTTACTCTTTCCAGAGTGCCTCATTATTATATAAGACGCAAGGATTATTCAGAGTTCATTGAAGGGAGTTAAGTAAAAAGTGATACAATCTTAAATGAAGGCAAAAAAATATGCCAAAAGAAAGAGAATTAATCCTACTCATAGAAAACGACCCCGACATCAGCGATATTATCGTACGTCAGGCCCTACAACCTTTAAGGTATCGAGTTAAAGTTGTCACAGATGCCAATAAGGCAATTCAAGCTGCCATGAAATACTCCCCTGACCTAGTAATTGCTGATTTGAATTCACCAGGTCTAAGTGGGAAAGATTTATTAGTTGCTTTTGGTGCTCAAAATTTTGATTTCCCCGTCATTATTCTAGCCGCAAAAGAACAAGAACGAGAAGTCATGCAAACGCTACGTCTCGGTGCAGCGGACTATTTATTATGGCCAGCCCAAGCAACCGAAGTAGTGACAGTAGTAGAAAACAGCCTGAAATTAACACGTGGCGTAAATGATCGCCGTAAACTAGACCGCCGCCTGAGAAAATCTGATCAAGAACTAGCGCATAAAACACACGAACTAAGAACCATACTCGCTATTGGCAAAGCCGTTGTCTCAATTAGTGATCAACGCATATTATTCGACAGAATAGTAGAGGGTGCCATGCACGTTGCATCAGCTGATATTGGCTGGCTCCTATTGCGCGATGAAAAGAAAAGAAAATCATATCTATTAACGGCTCAACGTAATTTACCCACATCTTGGGCAAAAAAAATGAATAAGCACCTAGATGACGGTGTCAGCTCTCTTGTTGCTTTATCTGGTGAAACGCTAGCAATTAATGGCAACCCTCTCAAACGCTTCAAACTTTCAGCTTTAGGAAAATCAGCAGCAGTAGTACCCATCAAAGCAAGAGATGAGGTTGTTGGTCTGCTTGTTATTGTACGAAAAAAAGATATTCCCATCATGCAAAATGAAGAAGCTCTCCTTGAAGCCGTTAGTGACTACGCCTCTATATCATTGGTCAATGCTAGACTTTTTCGTGCCTTACAAGAAAGCGCAAACACTTCCCATTCTGGAGAAAAACGCCAAGATGCACTCTGGGAAGCGCTGCGTGGCACACTATACGAAGAACTTAGAACAGCCAGCTTCTCTATCGATCTTATAACTAATGAAAAGCTGGGTCATTTAAATAAGGGGCAGAGGCAAGCACTAGAAACAGCACAAGCCGCACTAGAGCGCCTTCAAAAAACAGCTGAACAAACAATTCCTGTTAAGAAATGACTGAACTAATCCTCCTTGCTCTTGATGAAAGCCCCACATTAGCCTTACTTTCACGCGCCTTTCACGCAGTAGGCTATAGAACTATACGCGCTCATAATTGGCTAGGAGTTGAAAAAGTAATGAAAGAAAGCCATCCAGCAGCTCTTTTATTAGGAGAAGCTTTAGATGGCCAAAAAGCAACAGTTTCTATTGAAAAACTACAGGGTCAATATCCCACCTTACCCATTATTTTCCTCGCAGAGCAGAAATCTTCTGAGCTAACCAGCGAAGTATTGCGTGCAGGAATTAGTGCCTACCTTGAGCCCCCCCTTAAAACAGATGAAATCATTGAGTCTGTTCAAAGCAGTCTCAAGCGTGCTAGACAAATGGGCGATTGGGTACGTAAAAAAATTACCGGATCGACAGCTTCCCTAGAAAAACGCGTTAACGAAATGGAAGTTTTACTCGCGATAGGCAGAGATGTTACGGGGACGCTTGAAGTTGATGAAGTATTAAAAAATGTTCTCAGCGCAGCGGTCAAACTAACCAATGCCGAAGAAGGAAGCCTTTTACTTCTAGACGAAGAGACCAACGAACTCTATATGCGCGCTAGCCATAATTTTGAAAAGGGTTTTGCGGAATCCTTTCGCCTACCTGTTAGCAATACCCTTGCCGGCCAAGTCATGGCATCGGGTGAACCGCTTATTTTAAGTAAAAACTCTCTAGAGAAAATCAAAACAGCATATTTAGTACAATCTCTTATTTATGTGCCACTCAAATTTGAAGATAAAATCACAGGGGTTTTGGGCGTAGATAATCGTGTACATCGCTTACCCTTTACAGACAGAGATGTTTTACTCATTTCCCTTTTGGCAGATTATGCGGCAATAGCTATCGAAAATGCACGACTCTATCAGACATCCGAAATCGAACGTTCTAAATTTGAAGCCGTTCTCTCGAATATGGCTGATGCTTTAATAATCCTTGACGAACAAGAACGCATTCAACTAGTTAATGCAACCATGTGTAGCGCTTTAGCCATTGATGCAAATAAACTTCTTAACAAAAACATTCACGAAGCAATTCCTGAAGATATCGCTATTCGGCTTTTAGAAACTAACAACGGAAAAACAACTAAGCATCAAGAAATCAATTTAGACGATGATAGAGTTTTTAGCGCCCAATATACCAATATCCCCAATGTCGGTGCTGTAATTACCATGCAAGACATATCTTATCTTAAAGAACTTAACCGTCTAAAAGATAATTTTGTTCATACCGTATCCCATGATTTACGCTCCCCACTAACTGCTGTTTTAGGATATGCCGAATTGCTTGAACGGGTTGGTACAATTAACGCACAACAAAAAGAATTTATTCGTCGTATTCATTCCAGCGTTCGAGATATTACTGCTCTAATCAACGACCTGCTCGATCTTGGGAAAATTGAAGGTGGTTTTGATACAAGTCTTGATACAATCCAACTTGATAATATCTTGCACTATACGCTCGACAATATCAGAATACTTGCACAAAATAAAAATCAAACCCTTGATATTAATATCACCGAAAATCTGCCTACCATACGCGGCAATCCCGTACGCATAAGACAGATGTTTGATAATTTAATTGGGAATGCCATTAAATACACCCCTAAGGATGAGCGCGTTTCTATAGAACTTAGGCACGAAGATAACCAGCTCATCTTCAAAGTTGCTGATAAGGGGCAAGGAATTCCTCAAGAAGATCAGCCCCATATTTTCGAGAAGTTTTACCGAGCAAGCAATATCTCCTCTTCTGCATCAGGGACAGGACTTGGCCTTGCTATTGTCAAAACTATTGTAGAAAACCATAACGGACGGATTTGGGTTGAATCTAAAGTAGATGAAGGCTCAACTTTCTTTGTCGTTTTACCTTCTTAGTTTTTTTCGCTTTTCAAACGGAGGGGGATGAGTTTTTTTGCTTTCTTTTCATCCGTGACATCATAAAAACCGCACGATAATCATCCCAACAGGAGAATATCATATGCCCGAAACAGATGTATTTATTGTCTCAGCTATTCGTAGCGCGATTGCACTTGGAAAAGAAACTGGCGCTCTTCACCCTCTTGAACCAGTAGACCTCAGCGCAAAAATTATGCTAGAAGCTGTGCGCCGTGCAGGAATAAAACCAGAACGAATTGATGATGTTATTTGGGGCGTCGTCACCCCGCTTGGCAATCAGGGTGCAAATTTAGCGCGTCTCGCTGCGCTAAATGCTGGGTTCCCCGTTCAGGTACCAGGCGTCAGCATTAATCGGATGTGTGGTTCGAGCCAGCAGGCTGTTCACTTCGCCTCGCAAGCCATTCTTTCGGGCGACGCGAATCTTGTTTTGGCAGGCGGTACTGAGATGATGTCACATCAAAAGATGGGGGCAGATTATCCAGACGAATTCCCGAAATCCATCCCACATGATTTAGTTCATCAAGGCATTAGCGCAGAAATGATGGCCGAGAAGTGGAATATAACGCGAGAGGAGCAGGATGATTTTGCATATCGCTCGCATATTAGAGCTGGTGCCGCTATTGACGCAGGATATTTTAACGAACAGATTGTGCCGTTAACGATTCCTTCATCTGAAAACGGGAAGAGAAAAGAGAGCCTTTTTCACTCGGACGAAGGAGTGCGCCGTCATCCAAACCGAAAAAAAATGGACGCGCTAAGCCCAGTATTTAAAGAAAACGGGACTGTAACAGCTGGAAATGCATCACAAATAAGCGATGGCTCAAGCGCATTATTGCTTGCTTCGGCAGATGCCGTGGGGCGTTATAATTTAATACCCATAGCAAGAGTGCTAACCCGTGCAGTAATCGGAACAGACCCAACCTTAATGCTCGATGGCCCTATTGCGGCAACAAAAAAGGCATTAAAGATGACAAATGGATTGACTCTTGACGATATTGATGTGATTGAAATCAATGAGGCTTTTGCCAGTGTTGTTTTAGCTTGGCAAAAAGAACTTAATCCCGATATGGAAAAGGTGAATCCCAACGGCGGCGCAATCGCACATGGGCATCCCCTTGGCGCAACAGGCGCAATTTTAATGACCAAATTAGTACATGAAATGCAACGTCAAAAAGCGCGCTTTGGTTTACAAATAATGTGTATTGGGCATGGTATGGCAACCGCAACAATTTTAGAGCGCGTATAAAGTTTCAAAGATATCCATTATGAAAAGAGTATTTATAGCCCTTGGCACAAATCTTGGTGATCGCCTTGATAATCTGCGTAAAGCAATTGCATCTTTTAGCCCCGAATTGCAAATTATACGTGAATCGGCCATCTATGAAACACCTCCTTGGGGATATGAAGACCAGCCTGCTTTTTTAAATATGGTTATTGAAGCAAAAACTAGACTAGAGCCAGATTCTTTGCTCTCTTATCTTCAAGAAAAAGAAAAAAGCTTGGGGCGTGTTAAGAATTTCAGAAATGGACCTCGTCAAATTGACCTCGATATTCTTTTTTACGACAATCTCATTCTCAATGAAGAAAAGCTGACCATTCCGCACCCGCAATTGCACAAGCGCGCTTTTGTACTTGTTCCTCTGGCTGAAATTGCGCCAGCCTTTAAACATCCACTTTTGGGGAAAAAGATAAAGACCTTTTTGCATGATGTAGATATAAGCGAGATTACTCCTTTTTCGGTATAATCAAGACCCAAAACGTGAAAGATAGTGAATATAAATTTACACTCTCTTCACCTCTCTAAATTACCCTTTAAAGGAGACCCCCATGTCTGAAGCAAAACCCCTCAACTGGAAAGCCGAACCTGGCATTGGATATACCGTAGAACGTCGCGAAGATGGCGGAATGAATTACCTTTTCACTGACCTCAGCGAAAAAACCATTAACCACTGGAAAAACTTCGCAGAAGACCACTTGCTAGATGCCGACCGTCGCACACGCAATCTTTACGACCTGCGCGAAATAAAAGAAATGTCCGAAGATGCCATCCGCTCAGCAATACGCCTCAATAGCGACCCCTCTGCACGCAAAATTCGCTTGGCTGTAGTTGTTGCAAACGACACTATCGCCGAAGCAATTCGCAAAGTCGCTGCCCTAGCAGACACCAATTTTGCTGCCGCAATACAAATTTTTACAGATGTAGCAAAAGCTGAAGAATGGCTCGCAAAATCTTTTGAGCAATTTGCATAATCATTAGATACGCAAGATGCTATGAAGCCTCTAAAAATCAATACCCAAAACTTCAATTGGGGAGAGCGCACTTATATAATGGGCATCCTCAATGCCACGCCCGATAGCTTTTCGGGCGATGGTTTATACGCACAAAATGCGCAAAAAGCCCTCGTTCAAGCGAAGGCTTTTGTGGATTTTGGTGCAGATATTTTGGATATTGGTGGCGAATCTACCCGCCCTGGTTCTGAGCCAGTGGATGCAGATGGCGAGATGCGCCGCGTTATCCCTATCATTCATGCGATTGCCGAGCATTTGCCTGAAACCCTCATCTCTATAGATACCTATAAAGCTGAGGTAGCAGAAGCCGCGCTTAACGCAGGGGCACATATCGTTAACGACGTGTGGGGGCTTCGCGGTGACCCTGAACTTGCCTCCGTTGTGGAGACTTTTTCCTGTCCCGTAATTTTAATGCATAACCGCAGCAATCCTGCTAGCGTAGAAGTGCGCGAAAGTTTGGGGAACGCGTATCAGGGTGCAGAATATAATGACTTACTCGAAGAGATAAAAGCCGAACTCCTCGAATCAGTTGAGATTGCCACTCAAGCTGGGATCGCACGCGATTCGATTATCCTAGATCCTGGAATCGGATTTGGTAAAACGGTCTCGCAAAACCTTGAACTCAATAATCGCTTAAATGAAATCCGAGATTTGGGCTTTCCCATTTTATTAGGTCCTTCACGAAAATCTTTCATCGGCTACACGCTCGATTTGCCCACCGATGAACGCGTAGAAGGTACTGCGGCATCTATTGCCGTCGGTATTGCGCGCGGAGCAGATATTATTCGTGTGCATGATGTAAAAGAAATGGTGAGAGTTGCAAAGATGACAGACGCATTGGTGAGACGATGAGCGAAGCACGATTACGTAGTTTAATGCTCAGCGGAATAACGGCACTAAAAACTGGGGAGTTGAATTCGGCTAGAAATTATTTTGAGCGCGCTTTATATACAGCCAGAGACCACGACCTGCTCGCCGATTTATGGTTTTATATGAGCGAAATTGAAAGTGATGAAGCAAAAAAGCGCAATGCGCTAGATGAGGCACTTTCATATCGGATGACACATGCCCGCGCGCGACGTTCTTTAGCTATTTTGAACGGCACACTAAAAGTCGGTGAGATTGTAGATTCTAATACAATTATCGCCCCTACGGCTAGCGAGAGAGAGACAAATGCCGACCGTTTTGAATGCCCTAGTTGCGCTGGAATAATGAGTTTTTCGCCAGATGGTGAAACGCTGATTTGCGATTTTTGCACGACAAAAGATAAGACAGAAAGCAATCACTCAGAAAACCAGGAACAAGATTTTTTCTCGACAATGGCAACTTTACGCGGGCATAGCAAACCTATATCGCGCAAAGTATTTCATTGTGAAGGCT
>Ga0209249_1003389_pt1 | contig 11501 bp, 8 predicted proteins | sample SaaInlV_200m_DNA_4_FD_184653 | JGI IMG/M metagenome (GOLD analysis project Ga0209249, IMG submission 184653) | Marine microbial communities from expanding oxygen minimum zones in the Saanich Inlet - SI037_S3LV_200m_DNA (SPAdes) (version 2) | ecosystem: Environmental > Aquatic > Marine >...
TGGCATCACTGAACTCGAAGCTCTTGTCTTCTATTTGCATTACTTCATTTGTCATTTCTTTTCTTCCTTATTCCCCTTTGGTTATTGCCCTTGCCTCTACGGGTATAGGATCGGGGACCGGAGCAGAAACAATTTTACTAATCGCACCGAATTTTTCCGGGCAAACCTCAAGGCAGGTATTGCATTTTATGCACTTGTCCTGGTCGATGACATGGATCAGGCCCTTGCCGCCGTCAATTGCTTCAACAGGGCATCTCCTGCCGCACATCATACAGGCCTTGCATTTTTCCGGATCAATATAGTACGAAACCGCTTCGGAAAACAGCTTGTCTATCTCGTCGCTGGTATAGTATCCTTCGTATGCTTCTTTGCTCTCAAGACGCGCCTGCATCTTGTCGCTTTTTACCTGCTTGATGTAGGGGATCAGATGTCTGACTTCGGCAAGTCTGGATGCGAGTTCTTCTTTGCTTATTCCTTCGGCTTCACCAATAGGACCGAGCTCTCTTGTTTTGGCCACGAAATCATTAACGACGTCGACAAAAACATTTCCCTCGCCCGAGGACATGAATTCGACTCTGAGCCTATCGGGATTAAGGCCAATATGCTCCATTATTTTTTTGCAAAGAAGCACCATATTCAGTGCATGGTAATTACCATGAGTGATGTAGTTGCACTCGTTCAAGATGCAACCGCCAATAAACACCCCATCCATTCCATTTGCAAACGCACGGAATACAAACTCCGGGTCTACTCTACCGGAACACATGACGCGGATAAGTCTTATTTCAGTTGTGTATTGTAGCCTGGAAACTCCAGCTAAATCGGCAGCGCCGTAAGCTCACCAGTGACATACAAAACCCAGTACTTTAGGTTTAAACCCAAATTCTGCGCTCATGCATACATCCTTTCTAGCTCTTTTCAATATCTGCTTAAATAGTTATTAAACTTTAACCAATTCGGGAATTGCCGTATCAATCTGGCTAAAGATTTCATCATCGGTAAAGTGCTTTAACTGTATAGCTGCTGATGGGCATTTTGCGTTACAAAGCCCACATCCCTTACATAGAACGGCATTAACAACAGCCTTACTGCCCTGCTTTGATTCTTTGAGTTCAATAGCAGCATAGGTACAGGCGGTAACACATGCCCCGCAACCGATACATTTTTTCTCATCAACTTCGCAAACCGATCCGGAGGCAACGACAGTGTCATGTGAAAGAAGCGTCAGTGCCCGACCGGCAGCTCCATAGGCCTGGCTGATAGCTTCGGATATGAGCTTGGGATAGTGCGCCGTTCCACACAGGTAAACGCCGTCGGCAGCAAACTCAACAGGCTTTAATTTTACATGCGCCTCTTTAAAGAATCCGTCCGGCCCCAGGGTAATGCCGAATGATTGAGATATTTCCTTGCTATCTACAGAAGGAACAACGGCAGCAGCAAGGGCAAGTACATCGGCATCGATGGCTATTTGCTGGTTAAGAGTTTGATCTGTAACCGTAATTCTTAGTACAGACTTGCCACCATTTTGAGTGGCTTCCACCACAGGCTTATCATCCTTGTCGTAGCGGATGAACCTGACTTTTTTGTTTCTTGCCTGCCTGTAATAATCCTCTGCAAACCCGTATGTTCGCATATCCCTGTAGAGGATGAAGATATCCATTTCTGGGTTGATCTCTTTTAGGGCGATGGCATTCTTTACCGACTCCTGACAGCAGATGCGGGAGCAGTAATTCCTGTCCTCGTTCCTGCAGCCAACGCACTGAATCATGACCAGTCTGTTGACGTCTGTGACCTTTTTATCTGAAGCTACCATCTTCTGCTCCAGCTCAAGGTGGGTCATGACTTTGTCGTTTTGTCCGTACAGGTATTCGGTGGGCTCATATACATCAACACCTGTGGCCACGACGGTGACGCCGTGTTTTATCTCGCTTATCCCCCGCTCGGAATTAACCGAGGTTATGAAGTTGCCCACATAACCGGCGGCATTAGTAATAGTTGCGTCTGTATATACACGTACCAAGGGGTGTTTATATATCTTGCTTATGATATCTCCCAGATACGCTTGAACATCCATCTTATCAAGAGTGGAATGGATCTGTTTGGCCATTCCTCCCAGCTCTTTATCTTTCTCTACCAGGTGAACCTCATGCCCCTGCTGGGCTATGGACAGGGCAGAAGTCATGCCAGCTATTCCTCCGCCAAGCACCAGCGCTGCCTTGGTTACCGGCAGGTCAAACTCCTGTAGTGGTTCCAGCAGGGCAGCACGTGCTACTGACATGCGGATCAGGTCGAGCGATTTCTCAGTGGCCGCTTCCTTTTCCTTGGAGTGGACCCATGAGCAATGCTCTCGAATGTTGGCAAACTCAAAGTAATACTGATTTAGCCCTCCCTCACGAACCGTGTCGCGGAACAGATCATCAAGGGTTCTGGGTGAACAGGCGGCCAGTACTACTCGATTGAGGTTTTTTTCTTTTATTGTATCGGTTATTGCCTGAGCAGAGTTGGTAGCACATGAAAATAATTGTTCTTCAGCGTAGACAACATTGGGCAGCGTTTTTGCATATTCAACTGCGGAAGGGACATCTACTACGCGTCCTATGTTGGCTCCGCAATGGCACACAAACACACCTATCCTTGGCTCCTCGCCCGATACGTCTTTTTCCGGCGGGTATACTCTCTCTACGGACATCTTGCCCCTGCGCTTATCCAGAAGCTCTCCTATCTGGGAACCGGCACCGCTGGCACCGAAAACCGACTCTGGAATATCCATAGGACCCTGGAAGGCTCCACTTACGTAGATGCCCGGTCGTGAGGTCTTCATGCGATTTTCGGATGTCGTTTCGCAAAATCCGTGAGAATCAAGCTGGACGCCAAACTTGTCGGCCAGCCCCTGCACATCAGCCGGGGGATTGAGTCCGACGGAAAGGACTACCATGTCGAACTCTTCTTCCTTGACTCCATCGGGAGTATTGTAGCGAATGGTTATGTTTTTGGTTACCGGGTCTTCCTTCACTATCGATACATAGCTTCTGATAAAACGGGTATCAGCTAGGTTCTCTGCCCTCTGGTAGAACCGCTCAAAATCCTTGCCGAACGAGCGGATATCGTTATGAAATACCGTGCATTTGGCATCGGCATCATGGTCTTTAGTTAGTATCACCTGTTTCTGTGTGTATTCACAGCAAACTGATGAGCAGTAACTGTTGCCACCCTCCAGTGTCTGGTCAACCTGTCTGGAACCTATACACTGAATCCAGGCTACGTTATGAGGGTGCTTCATGTCTGAAGCTCTCAGGATTTCACCTTCGTACGGGCCGGTGGCACACATCAGGCGCTCATAGTCCATACTGGTTACTACGTTCTGCCTTCTTCCATAGCCATATTGATCTGTAACCGGAGGTGTAAACGGCTTAAGTCCCGGAGCCATAAGTATGGCACCAACGTTTATTTCTACCTTTTCTTCCGTTTGCGAGAAATCAATGGCGTTATTCTTACAAACACCGGAGCAGATATTGCACTTCTTCTCCTTGAGCATAAGGCAGCTTTCATCGATATAGGCGACAAGGGGAATTGCTTGTGAGAAATATATATGGATAGCTTTATTATTGGATATGTCCTGATTAAATTGATCAGGATACTTCACCGGGCAGTATTCTACGCAGGTAGTACAACCCGTGCATTTGTCCTCAATAACATATCGGGGTTTTTTCCTAAGGGTTACATTGAAGTTCCCCGACTCGCCTTCTACTCTGTCCACCTCCGTATAGGTAAGAACCTCTACGTTTGTCTGCCGGTCGATCTCGACCAGTTTCGGAGAGAGTATTCACATGGAGCAGTCATTGGTAGGGAAGGTCTTATCGAGCTGAGCCATGTGTCCGCCCATGGACGGTGATTTCTCAACCAGATAAACCTTGAAACCCGCACCGGCAAGATCCAGAGCGGCTTGAATGCCGCTGATCCCGCCACCAACAACCATTACGTCTCCAACGTTATTGTTTGCCAAACCTTCATAAAGCTGTTCGATTTGTTCTTTTTCCACTTTGTCCATCCTTATTCAGCCTGATGTTTCGTTAACTTTACTACGAGCGACCCAGCCGCTCAGGGTGTGCATATACCGACATGCGATTGCCACGTGCATAACCAACCAGGGTAATATTCAGCTCATTAGCTAGTTCAACGGTGCGCCCTGTGGGCGATGTACGCGAGATAACAACCGGAATCTGCATCCTTGATGCCTTCAACAGCATCTCAGATGATACACGCCCTGTGCTCATCAGCAATTTGTCCTTGGTTGAAATTTTGCGTATTAGACATTCTCCCTGTATCTTGTCCAGGGTATTATGGCGGCCTATGTCTTCAGACACGATTAGCAGCTTATCTTTATCGCATAGTGCTGAGGCATGTACGCCACCGCAATGTTTATACAGTTCCATCTTTAGTAAAAACTGCTTCATAAGCTCAAGTATTTCCTGAGGGGAAACGGTGATATCCGACTCAACCTTCTGTTGCCTGGTGTCAAAGGCTACTCCGCCGCTACACCCGGAGGTTAGTATACGTACTGTCGGCAACTCGTAGTCGGTGTTGGTCAGTCTCACGTCGACCTCTGATTCTTCGTCGCACACACGCATGCTTGTCATATCAGACAGTCCTGAAATGATGCCCTCTGAATACAGGAATCCCAGAACAAGGAAATTCAGCTTGTTCGGGGTGCACATCAGGGTAACCAGCTCTTTCTGGTTTACAAACACGGTGATTTCTGCCTCTTGGGGAACTTCGACTGTTGTCTGTTCCCATCCGGCTTCAGAAAATCGGTCACAGTGTATATCCGGTACGCAACCTTTTATATGTAATTGTTTGTTGTTGTCCGACATGGTTAACTTCTTAGTTACTCCTAAACTAGGTTATTAAGTATGGATAGCTGTTTAGTCCGCTTCCTTTGATATACGGGCAAGGCTTTCCATTACTTTCTTGGTGCCATGTTTTTTCACCAGGGACTGCAGCCCCGTTTCCATTTCATCGGGACTTTCTTCCTTTTCTTCTTCCTGTTCTACTTCTTCGTAGGTCAGTGCGTCACATCGGCATGCCTGAACACACAGTGGCTCTTCCAGAGGCGGATCGTCTAGGCACATGTCACACTTCAAGGGTAAGCCTGAATCGGGGTCTTTGAAAAAATCCCTGGATGGGCAGGATGCCCTGCAGAAGGTACACTCATCGTATGTTTTTCCATCAATCGTATAAACATTTCTGCCGTTGCATTCGGCATCAGTATATTCACCTGCATATAGAGGGATATATATGTCGTTGAATTCATCCATGATCAGCCGAATCCGAGCCTTGGCCGGATTGGTACTGCTGTATTTCGGTTCTGCGTGAAATGCGGAGCAGACCAGCTCACATGCGCGGCAACCAATGCATTTATCGACATCTACCTTTATTACTTTAACTGTTTTCTTCTCTATTACATCTTCAACCATTAACTACCCCTACACTTTAGTTCTTCTCTTCTTTTATGCCGAAGGTTCCTTGACAGGAGTATCTGCATTATCTGTCAAAATCCCTCTATTGATGAGGTCTTCGGCCACGAAATCAAGGCCCAGTTCGGCAAGCTTCTCTTTGGTTGGAATGGCATCTTCAGTCCACCCCTTGAATTTATAGTATTCATCAAGCAGCTGTTTTTCTACTGCAGCGTCTCTGTATTTCCAATGATCTCCAGGAGGCTTCTCGTCTACTCTGCGCAGACCTCTTCTGTTATTGATGGCGCGGATTAGAGTACGACTCCTTGTGGCTGCTTCCCATAGCTTATCCGTATCAATGTCTATCCCTGATGCAAGCGATATGAAATCCGGTAAATTGTACATGTGATATGGTATTCTGCCGCCAAACTGGCCTCTGAATGATGATACATAGGCGCACATCCCGATGGAGTCGTCAACGTAATGCCCTGTTTCATTCCAGTCGGCGATGTTGACAGACGCTTCAATAGACGGTTGTGTGCGTGGTTCCCATTCCAGATACCATTTTTTGAATCTCTCAGGAGCTGCTTCCCAGCCTTCTACAAACGCTTTTCTCTTTTCTATGTCTCGTATGGGATCTTGCGGAAAGGCTCCTTCAATCTGGGTGATACACATCTTTTCACCGGTGGCATACATAAGGAAAAACGGGTAATTTAAATTGCCCAGCTTTAGTGGCAATTGCTCAAACTTTTTGGTGGTATTGTGATCATATGCTTCTGCGCCGTTGCCGATCTGACGGGCCGCCCGGTAAACACCATTGGCCAGAGCATCTCCAACGCCTTCTCTGCGAACGATCTTTTCAACCAGATAGAAGAATCTCTCGCCCGTATCTTTAGGGAAGTCCGGCAGGTCCTTGTCGGTTAATATGCCTGCCTCATAGAGTTCACAGGCAAAGGCCAGAACCTGCGGCGTTGAGAATCCGTCCAGGCCGTATTCCTGGGTAACAGCGATCATGTCATAATTAAAATGCAGATCTTTGTAGGCCGCCATGGCATAGGTCAGTTTGCTGTAGCATTTATAGAAAAACGTTCGCCTGCCCGGATAGGTGATTGATGCATGGCAATCCAGTGGGCAGTTATAGCAGGCTGAGTGTCTGAGCAAATGGTCTTCTGTAACCTTGCCCCACTCTGCTGTCATTTCAGGTTTCCAAAAATCTTTTCTTCGCTCGCGGGCATTGCCCCATGCGAAAGAATTGGTATGAAAAGTTTCGTTATTCTCGTGTGTTAAAACATCCCCGGCATACTTGACTCGTTTATCATAGATTTCTGTATATTTGTCCATACATAACTTGTGCAGTTCTTCAGGTTTGGCAATATTAATATCTTTTGTTCCACGAACGGCTATTGCCTTTAGTCCTTTATCTCCCATGATATGGCCTACGCCGCGGGAGGCGCTGGAATTATAGTGCTCGATGGCAGCCATATAGACCCTGTTTTCACCGGCAAGCCCGATAGCGGCTATCTGGACTTTGGAGTCCCTGAGTTCTTTTTTAAGGATTTCTGCCGTATCCATTGTGCCTTTTCCGGCCAGGTGACTGGCATCGCGTATCTCTACCACGTCGTTGTGTATATACAGGTAAACCAGCTTTGGTGATTTACCACGAAGAATTATTTTGTCATAACCGGCATGTTTCATTTCCGGTCCGAAGAATCCTCCAAACAATGAATGCGAATAGAGGCCTGTCTGGGCAGAAAAAGTATCGACGCTGGTGCGATTGGCACTGGGCACCGGTGTGCCCTGCAGCAGCCCTGCGGAAAATATAAGCAGGTTATCTTCAGAAAAGGGATCAACCTCTGGGCCAACCCTGTCCCATAGTATCTTGGCCGCAGTGCCTTGTCCGCCCAGATAAAGCTCACTGTCCCGCGGGTCAGTTGCCACCCTCTCGATGTTGCCTCGCGACAGATCGATTTCTAAGTTGTATCCTGTTTCTGCGTATCTCACTTTTTGAATCCCTTAGTTCTTGTAATCCTTTTTAAGCCGAAGTCTCCTTGGCAGGACTTGCTTTATCATCTGTTAAAATGCCTCTTTTGATGAAATCTTGGCTAACGTAACCCAAGCCTAATCTGTCCAGTTCCTGCTTGGTGGGGATACCGTCTTCATTCCACCCCTTGAATTTGTAATATTCATCAATAAGTTGCTTTTCGATATCAGGAAGCCTTTGTTTCCAATGACCATGAGGAGGCTTTTCATCTTCTCGTCTCATGCCTCTTCTGTTATTGATGGCGCGGATCAGAGTCCGGTTTCTTCTGGCCGTTTCCCATAGTTTATCCTGATCTAGCTCCAGCCCGCTTGCCAGTGATATGAATTCCGGATAGTTATTTATATGATACGAAGATTTGTTGAACTGGCCTTTAAACGCTGACACAAATGCGCATATCCCGACGGAGTCATCGATGTAATGCATTGTTTCGTTCCAGTCGGCAATGGCGACAGCCGCGTCAATGGGCGGTTGTGTGCGTGGTTCCCATTCCATATAAATCTTCTTGAACTTATCGGGGGCTGCTTCCCACTTATCTACGAATGCTTTTCTTCTTTCTTTATCAGGTATGGCATTCTGAGGGAATGACCCTTCAATCTGGGTGATATTCATTTTGGCGCCGGTGGCATACATAAGGAAATATGGATAGTTTAGTGCTCCCAGCTTGAGTGGCACCTGCTCAAATTTCTTGGTGGTATTGTGATCGTACTCTTCCGCGCCTTTTCCGATCTGGCGGGCTGCCCAGTAAACACCATTGGCCAGGGCATCTCCAACACCTTCCCTGCGAACAATCTTTTCAAGCAGATAGAAAAATCTTTTGCCGGAGTCCTCGGGGAAATCCGGCAGGTCCTTATCGGTTAAGATACCAGCCTCATAAAGTTCGCAGGCAAAGGCCAGAACCTGCGGTGTCGAGAATGAGTCCAGTCCGTATTCCTGAGTAAGGCCCATTATGTCATAATTAAAAGCTACATCCTGATAGGCCGCCATGGCATAGGTCAGTTTGCCGTAGCATTTATAGGAAAAGCTTCGTCTTCCCGGGTAGGAGATTGTTGCATGACAATCTATGGAGCAGTTATAGCAGCCGTTGTAGCGAACAAACACGGAGTCGGTAACCTTGGCCCATTCCTCTTCCAGTTCCTTGTTCCAGAAACCTTTTCGCCGCTCACGTGCAAATCCCCAGGCGAAAACATCGGTATGCCATGCTTCGTTATGGCTGTGCGTCATTACAGACGAGCCTTTATCATAAATCACCTTGTACTGGCGATTGCATAGGTCAAAAAGCTCAGCAGGCTTGGCAACATAAACATCCTTTGTTCCACGAAGGGCTATTGCCTTTACCCTTTTGTCTCCCATGATGTGGCCTACGCCGCGGGAGGCGCTGGAGTTATAGTGCTCGATGGAAGACATGTAAACCCTGTTTTCACCAGCAAGCCCGATGGCGGCCACCTGCACTTTTGCGTCCTTAAGTTCCTTTTTAAGGCATTCTGCGGTTTCCATGGTGCCTTTACCTGCGAGGTGGCTGGCATCCCGTATCTCCACCTTGTCGTTGTGTATCCACAGGTAAACCAGACCTTTGGCCTTGCCGCGCAGAATAATCTTGTCATAACCGGCATGTTTCAGTTCCGGCCCCCAGAAACCTCCGAATAGTGAATGTGAATAAAGGCCTGTCTGGGCAGAGATAGTATCAACACTGGCGCGAGTGGCGCTGGGAACAGGTGTGGCATGCAGTAGACCTGCTGAAAATATCAGTAGATTATCTTCAGAAAAGGGATCAACCTCGGGTCCAACCCTGTCCCAAAGTATCTTGGCGGCAGTACCCTGTCGTCCAAGGTAAAGTTCCATGTCACGCGGGTCTGTTGCTACCCTCTCAATGTTTCCACTGCTAAGATCGATTTCCAGGTTATATCCTGTTTCTGCATATCTCATTCTTTTTTCCCTTAGTTTAAGTCAAATCTTTAATGTTTAAATCAAAACAACCGATGCAACTATTTGCGCTCGCTGACCGGGAATGCTATGTCATATAATTATGATAGCGTTTTTATTACGCCACATCATGTTAGCACTATGTCATCGTGGTGTCAAGCTCCCGGCAGTGTGTAACGGCGTATTTTTTAATCATACAAAAGACTCCTTTACCTGCTTTGTAGGGCAGGTTAATCTTTTTCCTGTTTCAGCTTGGCAAGGCTTTCCATAACCTTCTTGGCTCCATGGTTTTTTACCAGTGACTGAAGTCCTACTTCCATCTCATCCGGCTTCTTTTTTGCTTCTTCGCCTTCTTCTTCCCTTTCCTCGTAAGTCAGGGCATCGGCGTGGCACCACTTAACGCATAGTGGTTCGTCCTGTGGTGGATCGTCCAGGCACATGTCGCATTGCAGCGGCAGCCCTGAATCAGGGTCTGTAAAAAGATCCCTGGATGGGCAGGAAGCCCGGCAGAAGGCACACTCGTCGTATTCCTTTCCGTCAATGGTATATATGTCCCATCCATTACATTCGGCTTCAGTATATCCACCGGCATATACAGGAACATAGATATCTTTTATCGGGTCAAAAAGCACCCTGATCTTGGACTTTTCCGGATTATTGCTGCTATATTTTGGCGTTGCGTGAAAGGCAGAGCAGATCATTTCACATGCCCGGCAACCATTGCACTTATCAATATCTACCTTTATTGTTTTAACTTTCTTCATTATTTTAAAAGGCCTCTTTGTTCTAAGTCCTGGCTAACGTAATCCATATCCAGCTCATGCAGATACTCTTTGGTGGGGACCCCGTCTTCGTTCCATCCTCTGAATGCGTAATAGGTATCCAGGAGTTCTTTTTCAAGCTCCGGGAATCTTTTTCTCCAATGATCCTCTGGAGGCTTTTCATCTTTTCTGCTCATGCCTCTTCTTATATTGAAGGCTCTAATTAATGTTCGGTTTCTTCTGGCAGCTTGTGTTAGTTTATCTTCATCCATATCCATCCCGGTTGCTGCTGAGATGAATTTGGGATAGTTGTGCATGTGATACGGTGGTTTGAGTGGGAATGATGATAGGCCGGCGCACATTCCCAGGGAGTCATCAATGTAGTGCATTCTCTCCTGCCAGTCGACAATTTCAGAAGTCATTTGAGGCGTTGGGTAATTGGGAATAGACTTTTCGCCACGCATTTCCCAGTCCAGCAGGTACTGCTTGAATTTGTCATCCGGCACCTGGAACCAGTCTTTCACAAACGCTTCTTTATCCTCTTGTGTAGCAAAAGGTGACTGCGGGAAGTTACCTTCAATCTGGGTAATGTTCATCTTCTCGCCGGTGCAATACATAACGAAATAAAGGGGATGCAGCATTCCCAGTTTTAGTGGCAACTGTTCATGCTTTTTGATGTTGTTGTGAGCATATGCTTGAGCACCATTGCCGATCTTTTTGGCTGCCCAGTACGTACCGTTGGCCAGAATATCTCCAATACCTTCGCGGTTGACGATCTTGTCGAGTAGCCAGTAAAACCTGCCCTCGCTGTCTGATGGCATGCCCGGCATGTCCTTATCAGTGAGGATACCGGCTTCATAAAGCTCGAGAGCAAAGGCCATAACCTGCGGAGTCGTGAATCCATCCACCCCATACTCGGTAGCACGTTGAACGATTTTGAAACCGAAGTCCAGATCAGAAAAGGCCGCCATTGTATAAGTTAATTTTGAGTAGCATTTCATCATATATGTTGAAATACCCGGAACATTAATTGATGCTCCGCATTGCATTGGGCAGTTGTAGCAGCTCAGCAGGCGTGTTTGTACTTTGTCCATTGATTCGGACCATTTTGCTGCCACTTCCTCGGTCCAGAAATCTTTTCTGCGCTCACGAGCATTACCCCAGGTAAAGTTTTCTGTATGCCATTTTTCGTCATGGATTTTCATTTCCTGCGGAGAGCCAAGCCCGGCTAAGATGGGAGGGACTCCTTGAATCGGGTTTTCTTCCCGGAACTTTATGTAGTTGAGTACTTCATCACAGAGCTCGATATATTCACCCGGCCGGGCA
>Ga0209249_1003390_pt1 | contig 11499 bp, 14 predicted proteins | sample SaaInlV_200m_DNA_4_FD_184653 | JGI IMG/M metagenome (GOLD analysis project Ga0209249, IMG submission 184653) | Marine microbial communities from expanding oxygen minimum zones in the Saanich Inlet - SI037_S3LV_200m_DNA (SPAdes) (version 2) | ecosystem: Environmental > Aquatic > Marine >...
TAAAACAACAAGACCGTAACGTGCTTGAGTATTTTGTTCAAACATGTGAAGCTGCCAATTGGAAGGAACCAACTCCATCTCTAATTCCTATACGCCCGACCCCCTGAACGCTTACAAAAATTTTACTCCCCAAGGATTACGGCCAAATACCCATAAAACAGGAGTAAAAAAAAATGTCCAAGCAGGGCCCGTATAAGTAGGACCATATTTCAGAGAACCAGTTTCAAGCAGACGAATAGCCCCGCCCAAATATGCAAAAGTATCGTCCCCAACGATTAGTGGTGTAGCAAGAGCATTAACCACATTAATTACGATAGAGAATATAACTAGGATTATCAAACTTTTCCTATGGTTGTGAAAAAAGAATATTTTGTCTTTAACGATATTTCGAGACTCTTTCTCCTGTAGTAAGAAAATAGAAAAGATAAGAGATCCCCAGAAAACAGTTCCGCTTATAAAGATAAAGAGGACAAAAAAGATATTGGGTATGCTTCGATAACGGGTATGAAGGGTTGTTTGGGTGAAGCCTTCACCCGCTTCGTGCAATATACGAGTATTTTGTCTACCATCAAGAATTAAGTTTATTTCCCCCTCGGTTGTTGCTGAAGAAAGAACTGTGACGGGAGCATGAGTTATTTCATTGAAATTAAGATTTAAAGTCTCTGCCTGAGCTATAGCATACAAATACTTATCTCTAATAAACCATCCTTCCGTTAAAACTACTTCATTGAAATCAATTCGTCCCGTTCCAACTTTGATCTCCAATATTTCAATTTCACCTTCAGCATGAATAGATGGTGTTAGAGTCAGATTGTGATAGGACGCTGGCAAAATATTTAGAAAAGTTCCTAAGCTAGCCCCAATGATTAAGGAAGAGATAAAGAACAGAAATAAGCGATTGCGCTCAAAGCTATGGTTTATTTGAAAATAAAAATCAAATAGTAATGAAGAGGTTTTTAGTATCACAGGGAAGAAAAAGATTACCTGCCCTAGCATGACGGCAAAAGGTTGCTCCCAAAAGGAGAGAAGCTGATGCATCGCGCCAAAAAAGAAAAACACACCCAAAAAAATTTTTTTTAAGTGTTTTTCTTTTCCTAGAAAAAAAAACAATAAACGTTGCATATTTTTATTCACTTTTAAATATCTTCAACTAAAATAATGGTAGAAAACATTATTCTTCTACCAGTCCATCCTTTTGCCATCCTGGAAGAAACCGCCCTGTGGCCCATCATCTGGGAGGGTGGCAGCCCAGACAAGTCCGCGCGCACCTGCATCTAAGCCAAGGGGCGCTTCTGCGCCGCCCATATCCGTTTTTACCCAGCCGGGATGTACAGCGTTGATGAGGATATTCTTACCCTTCACCGCATCCGCAAGCATGATGGTGATCCCGTTTAGAGCGAGTTTGGAGAGTCTGTAGGCAGGGGTGTAATCGTTGAAAGAGCTGATTTGTCCCAGTACCGAAGAGACGTTTACAATCCGTCCGTAATTTTGGGCAATCATCATCGGCAAAAAGGCGCGCGTTAGGGCTAGAGGGGCGTAGGTATTTGTATCTAGTGTTTTGCGCAATTTTTCTTCGGGGATGTCCAAAATATGATCGTTTCTATCAATCAGGATGCCGGCGTTGTTGATGAGCGCATCCAAGTGGCCGAATTCTGTCTCCACATGGGATTTTAGCGCGTCGATGCTTTTCGCTGAAAGAACGTCTAGTTGGTGGAAACTCACGCCCAAATCACGGGCGGCGCGTTCCCCTTCATCTGCATTGCGGCTGGTGAGAATAACATCGTAATTTTTTGCCTTCATTTGGCGGGCGGCTTCTAATCCTATCCCGCGATTTGCACCGGTAATTAATACAACTTTTTTCATAGAGACCTCACTCTTTTTAATTTATATATAGAATGATTTTACCTTTAAAAGCATAAGCTGATAAAATCCTTCAACATAATTCCCCACTCCCATGAAATCAACCCACCAAGATTTTCTCACTGGCGCACGCGATAGCCTCCCGATTTTACTCGGGGTAGTTCCTTTTGCCCTCATATGTAGCGTTGCCGCCATCAGCGTAGGACTAAACCCCGTTGAAGCCGTCGGGATGTCTCTTATCGTCTTTGCGGGCGCGTCACAGCTTGCCGTCTTGCAATTGATTGGCGAAGGCGCGATCTGGATCGTGATGCTGCTCACCGCTTGGGTCATTAATTTGCGTTTTATTATGTATAGCGCAACGCTCTCGCCTTACCTGCAAGATGAGCCGCTTAAACGTAAAATCCCCTTTATTTATATTCTCTCAGATCAAGCCTTTGGCGTGACCATGAGCAAAATTGCCTCCCAGCCCCCCGCCAATCCCGCTTGGTATTATTATGGGGTTGCTGGCGCAATTTGGCTAACGTGGGTATTTAGCGCAATTTTCGGTGCGGTGCTTGGCAATCTTATTCCTGCCAGCTGGGGGTTAGAGTTTGCCTTTCCGCTCTCTTTTATGGCACTCATGTTTGCCGCGCTCAGAGACCGTCCCACCGTGATAGCCGCGCTAGTGGGTGGTATAACAGCTGTTCTCACCAAAGGATTTCCCTATAATATCGGATTAATTATCGCCGCTCTCTTTGGCATTTTTGCAGGCGTTTTCGCAGAAAGGAGGGCTAAAGCATGAGTGGTTTTCCCCTCTGGATGCTCTTTATCGCCCTTGCGCTGGGGACATTTGCCCTTCGATATTCTTTTATATATCTCTTCGGCAAAGTGGATGTCCCTGACTGGCTAGCGGACGCTCTTAAATTTGTACCTGCTTCCGTTTTAGCGGCATTGGTTTTCCCCGCACTGGTTTACTCCGATGGCGTCCTCGACATCTCCCTGAATAATATCCGCCTATTAGCTGGGATAGGGGGAGCCTTGGTGGCTTGGCGCACAAAAAATGTAATGTGGACAATTCTCGTGGGCATGATTTTATTCTGGGTTTTGCAGGCTATGTAGTTATGAAATTATGGTTCTCCCCTAAAATCCGCTCTTAGAATTTGGGGGAGATGTCCGAAGGACAGAGGGGGCAGCTCTTACTGATTGCTGGTGTGCGTTGCACTCTCTTTATTTATCTCCTCTCCACTTTCTAAAAGGACTCCTCTATGCGCTTAGAAAATAAAATTGCCCTCATCACTGGTGGCAGTCGCGGAATCGGCTTGGCGACTGCGCAACTTTTTGCCCAGGAAGGCGCCAAAGTCATCATCTTCGCGCGTGACGTAGAAAGCGGTGCGAAAGCATCAGCTAGCATCTCCGAATCGCATTTTGTGGCGGGTGATGTTTCTAGCGCGGAGGATTGTCAACGTGCCGTTACTGAGACTCTCAATTTACACGGGCAACTCGATATCCTTGTCAACTCGGCGGGGATCATCTATCGCAATCGCACTATTGAAGAAACCACAGAAGCAGAATGGGATGCGACTTTCGATGTTAACGTCAAGGGGATATTTTTGATGAGTAAATATGCCATCCCTGCTTTGCGAGAGAGTGAAGGGGCGATTGTCAATTTATCATCATACGTGGGGATGGTCGGCTTTGCGGGCGCATCTGCTTACGCGGCATCCAAAGCCGCGATTATCAACCTGACTCGCAGCATGGCACTCGATCACGCTATAGAAAATCTGCGTGTCAACGCCGTTTGCCCGGGCAGCGTTGAAACGGATATGATCCGCGACGCGTGGGAGCAAACTGGTGGTGCGGAGAAAGCACGGCAATTGTGGGCATCCAAGCATCCCCTCGGGCGGATTGCCACTCCCGAAGAAATCGCGCAAGCGATCTTGTTTTTGGCGAGCAAAGAAGCCAGCTTCATCACCGGCGTTGCCTTGCCCGTAGATGGGGGCATCACAGCGGGATAGGCTTTTTTATCCCGGTTTTCCTCGCCCATACTTCCACCACCAGAGCGGGATATATCCCACAAGCGCGCCAGCTAAGTTCGCTAGAATATCCAGCCAGGTGTCGAATCCGCTGCTATCGAACTGGTAGCCAGCCCAATACTTAGAGAGAAACTCGTATAACTCCGAGAAGACGCTGAAGAGCGAGGCGAAGAAGAGGAGCAAGATCAGGTTTGCTATTAGATGTGCGGATTTCTTCCCCTGTACATGGCGCAGATTAAATAATCCATCCCCTTCTGTAAGCCTAAAATTTAGCACGAAATATTCGTAGACCAACGCGATTGCAATCCCGCCACCGAGAAAATGCAAAATCTTGTCGTTGAATATCCAATAAGGGATTAGCCGAAAGGCAAAAATCACAAAGGCTGCGCCCAGCAGGTAGCGATAGGTTTTTAGATGCTCTCCCCATGAATTACTAGGCTGTATAAGAACTAAAAAAGGCAATTTGAAAATCCATAGCAATAAGGGTGGCAAAATTAATGCATAGAGCATAAATAAAGCCCAGGCAAGATTATAAATTGGTGCATACCAAGATATATTTCTGAGTAGATAAGCGATTGGATTAAACATAAGATGAAGTGTACCCCTTATAGCAAAACCCCCGAGATTTTCAAAATCTCGGGGGTTTTTTCTTAGGGACATTCGATTTTATAACTGCTTTCAGCCACTTTTCCGTTAGGCCCAGTGACTACCAGTTTTATCCAATAATCCCCCACAGTAAGAGTAGGAAGAAAACTTTCAGTAAAGCTTTTACTGCCGGCTTCACTAAAATCATTAGTGTGGTTGGCTAAGGCACCACCTTGCTCTGTTTCAAAATGCCAATCGACAGTGCCTGGCCCATTTGTTTGGATACTTCCTCCTAACGTTATCGGTTGAAGTGGACCTATGCAGCCACCCACAGAAATTGTGTCTGGTTTTTCTATGCTTACCGCAATCACTGAAGCGGTAGATTGATCATAAACAGGCAGACCTGCTAGGTTTCCAGCAGTTTTTGTCACACTATCTGCTACCCAGCAGGAAGTGCCAGGTGCATTAGGCGGTGAGATATACCACCAAGTTCCTGAGGCATTTTTGCCCTTAATAGTAGCTGGTTGACCAGTTACTAATGCGGCAATTGCTAGCCAATCAGTTCCATATCCGTATCGGCAATTTACATTTTGATCTTTGGGTAAAGCGATAGGAACAGTGGGCGTAAATGTGGCTGTAGGGAGAGGCGTATTCGTTGGGGGTGGTGTGTCTGAAGGGATTGGTGTAAAGGGCGCTGTCGGCGGTATTGATGTTGCTGTATTTTCTAAAATAGGTGAAACCTCTGTGTTTTCTTTAGTTTCTACGGGTGTATTTGTGGGCAAATTGCACGAGAAAAGGAAAAGCGCAATTAGAATTACGATAAATAACTTACGGGTATTCATTGGAACTCCTCTTGATTTCATTGAATGTTCATAAAACCATCTTAACTGGATTATGAGGAGAATACAATAGGTCGCTAGGCTCTACTAAGAAAAGAGCGGAGAATTCTCCGCTCTCAAAAAGATATAAAACTTAGTCTTTTTTCTCATACTTCCTAAATTTTCTATAGCGCTTATAAAAACGCAGAAACGATGGGCCAAGGATAATTAAAAAAATCACCGCCAGAATAAGAATTTCCGTCCAGCCAATAGTTAGCACAGGCCGACAAGAAATTAAAGAAAGGAAAAGGAAGATGAGCGTAAAGCTAAGGGGTGATTTCATAGTGCAATTTTATCATTTGCGCGCCAACTTAGAAGCTTATTTATATTTCTCCCATGCCTCCATCCCACCGCGCAAGCTAAGAACAGAAGAAAAGCCCTCGTCCTCTCCAAGAATATCGGCGGCCACTTTGCTCTTCAAGCCATGATCGCAAATCAAAATCATTGCTTTTTCTTTTTCATAACTTTCCTCAACCAGTACCTCGTGCATAAAGTTATCAAAGGGCATCAAAAGAGCCTTGTCTATATGCCCTTTTTCGTAAATATCTTCTTCTCGTAAATCAATTATTAACGGTGTGTCATTCTTAGTTATAAGAATTTTTTGCAATTTTGCAGGTGAAATATCTCGCGCCTCGGAACCGTTTTGTATTCGTTGCAGAAAATCAAGCAGAGAAATGCTTTTTATTTCATTCAGTTTTTTTCTGACCCTAATTATTGCCACGATAAGCAGGGCAATAATTAGGGCAATTAAAATATCCACTTTTAGATTTTCTTTCGCGCCGTGATTTTTGCACTGAAAACAGCTTTATATACAGCTTCTTTTGGCAAATCGCCTAATTCGATCTCTCCTCCGAGTTGCCTCACTGCATCATCAACTTCTTCACGATCCAAATACACGGGGATAACTTCAACATCTACGAAACCTGCGTCTTTTATGCCTGAGATATATTCTTCAACATCTAATGCGCCTGATACGCATCCTGCCCACGCGCTCAAGCTGGATTTTAGCCCATCTGGCAGTTTTCCTTCTGTAACCATATCGCTGACGGCCAACTTCCCGCCCGGGCGCATGGCGCGGTACATTTCACGGAAAACTTGGGGCTTATCGGTGCTGAGATTGATGACACAATTCGAGATAATCACATCAATACTTGCATCAGGAACGGGGAGATACTCAATTTCGCCCAAACGAAATTCGACATTATCTGCACCAATTTTAGCTTTGTTGGCACGCGCTTTTTCGATCATTGCAGCGGTCATATCCACGCCGATGACGTGGCCTGCTGGCCCGACACGCTGACCAGCGAGGAAGCAATCGATGCCGCCGCCAGAGCCGAGATCGAGGACAGTTTGTCCGGGTGTGAGGGCGGCGAGGGTAATCGGGTCGCCGCATCCGAGTGAGAGATCGGTTACTTCTTCGGGGAGGGTAGCTGCGTCGGATTCTTTGTAGAATTTTTCTATCGCAGAGATATTCACGGCTTCTTCTTTTTCGTCGCCACAACAGGATGATACGCTCGTATTGCAGCCACAATTGGCTGGGGTTCCGGCTTCGAAGCTTTCGGCGATTTGGCTGTAGCGGTCACGCACGGCGGTGCGGACGTCGAGGGTTACTTTTTCTGTGGTCATTTTTCTCTCTCCTTGATAATTAGAGATTTTTCTTTGTAGTGACGACTTCAGTCGTCCTGCTTGAAAGTCATAAGGACTGAATCCCTTACTACGAGGGGAACAGTATTGTGTTTTTCTTCGGTACAATGTTTTTTAAACAGTAGCAAGCTAAAATTAAGCGTGCAGCGGTTCTTTATCCAAAATAAATTATTCTGTTGCACATTCCTTACTGATGGCATCTGTATCTATTCCAAAATATTTTTTTTGAATCCAGAAAGCGACGGAGACTAAGCCGATCATGACGGGGACTTCGATGAGTGGCCCGATGACGGCGGCGAAGGCTTCACCAGAGTTGATGCCGAAGACAGCGATAGCGACTGCAATTGCCAGCTCAAAATTATTGCTGGCGGCGGTGAATGAGAGGGTAGTCGATTTTTTATAGCCCGCGTTGAGTTTATAGCCCATCCAAAAACTGACGAGAAACATCAGGATGAAATAGATGATGAGGGGAATGGCAATGCGAATGACATCGGTTGGGATGGCGACAATCAGGTCGCCTTTTAGGCTGAACATGACCATGATGGTGAAAAGCAGGGCGATGAGGGTGATGGGGCTGATTTTGGGGATGAATTCATTGTGATACCAATCTTTGCCCTTTTTGCGGATGAGGATGGAGCGGGTGAGGAAGCCCGTGATGAAGGGGATGCCGAGATAGATAAAGACGCTTGTGGCGATTTCGGCGATGGTGATTTCGACGAGGCTGCCTTTCATGCCGAAGAGGGGCGGGAGGAGTGTGATGAAAACGTAGGCGTAGAGGCTGTAGAAAAGGACTTGAAAGATGCTATTAAAGGCGACCAAGCCTGCTGCGTATTCGGTGTCGCCTTTGGCGAGGTCGTTCCAGACGATGACCATCGCGATGCAGCGTGCGAGCCCAATCAGGATTAGCCCGACCATATAATGCGGCGCATCTTTGAGGAAGATAATGGCGAGGCCAAACATGAGAATAGGACCGATCACCCAGTTTTGGACAAGTGAGATGCCGAGAATTTTCCAGTTGCGGAAAACATCGCCTAGTTCTTCGTAGCGAACTTTGGCGAGGGGCGGGAACATCATCAGAATCAATCCGATTGCGATGGGGATATTGGTTGTACCGACAGAGACGGCAGTGTTGAAGTTTTGGACAGTGGCGGGGAAGAAGAATCCAAAAGCCACGCCGATCGCCATAGCGAGGAAGATCCAGAGGGTGAGGTAGCGGTCGAGGAAGGATAGGTTTTTGTTCATTCGGTGCTTCTCCTTATATAGATAAATAGATATTCTTCAATATGTTTTTGCAAAAAAAAGTTCCCTTTATTTTGGAGCCAAAGTTAGTTCTAGCTCTGGAGCAAAATCCCCTGCCAGTTGACAGCAGGCATCCGCAACTTGCTTTTGGTTGAGCGTATAGAAAACTTGCTTACCCTCGCGTCTTGAATCGACCAATCCTGCGGAACGTAAAATGCTCAGATGGTGAGAAACTGTCGGTTGCGAGACGTGTAACGCATCGACAATCTCACCAACGCTGAGCCATTTACAACAGCAGAGCCCCATAATTTTCTGGCGGGTTTCGTCAGCGAGGGCTTTGGCAAAATTGACTGTGTTTTTAATCATATTGATAACCTTCTATTTGTTTAGAGGCAATACTAATAGATAAGTATCTATGTGTCAAGAGAAAGATGTGTAAAGCATCCTTGACATAAAAAGGTCGATGTTGTAAAATGTGAATGTAAAGTAAATTTTACACTTATAAGATATCAAATCTAGGAGAATATGATGATTGAAAGAATGAAAGAAAGAGCTAAGTTAGTCCGCCCATTGCTGGTGCCACTTGTTTTTTATATTGGCTTTCTGGCCTTTTCCTTTGGCTGGTTGGAGGAAAACCTGACATCGCCTTGGCGGATCGTAGTAGCGTTGCTGCCCATGTTCCCTGGGGTTTTTATATCGCTAGGTATTGGCAAAGCGATTCAGCAAGTGGATGAAATGGAAAGGATAATTTTACAAAAGGGGATGGCGTTCAGTTTTGCCGCGACTCTACTTTTGCTCATCACGATGGGCTTACTGGAAAGGGCTGGCGTTGAACAACTGGGTAGCATATATATTGCCTTATTTATGATTATCGTTTGGCTGCTCGCAAAGCTGTGGGGACATTGGCGGTATCAGTGAAGAATAAACTTCGTATTCTACGCGCGGAACGGAAGTGGTCGCAAGCTAAATTAGCAGAGGAGCTAGAAGTTTCGCGGCAGACGATTAACGCAATCGAGACGGGTAAATATGACCCCAGCTTACCTTTGGCGTTCAAAATGGCAGAACTGTTTGGGAGCAAGATAGAAGATATTTTTACGCCTGATGGTGGAAATCTATAGACTTATGGCTTTCGCTAACACCTTCTTCCAACAATGCATATGCCAGAATTATCTTTGTCATTTGTCACATCTCCATAGTTTCTCATGGAGTGTGACATTTTAAATTTTAATACAATAGCTAGGCGGCTATGTAAAAATTAGAAAGAAAAAGGTGTGGAGGGGAATAATAAAAAAAAGCTTTTATCTTACTTCGGTCAGAATTACCTTTTTAGCCCCCGCAATATATAACGCCTCGGCAATTGCTGGGGCATTTTCTTTTGTGGATAGGGCGATCATATTTCCACCCCTGCCTCCACCAGACAGCTTCGCGCCGAGTGCCCCTGCATTTAGGCTTGCTTCCGTTAGATAATCTAATGCTTGGCAAGAAACATCCAACTCCTGCAAAATACGATGGTTCTCATTCATCAAGGCACCCAAGCGTTCGGGATGCCCACCCTCGATTGCCTGACGCGCAGTTTTGGCAATACTCCCTGCTGCGGCGAAAAGAGCGTTCATCTTTTTGGGATTTTGCTCCCACAATTTGAGCACATCGGCTACAGATTTTTTTGTGGGTGCAGGGATTCCTGTATCAGCAATGAGGAGAGTGAAAGGGGTTGCTACTTCTAATAACTCTATGGGATTATCTTTAATGAAAAATATCGGTTTCCCATAAGTCACTACCGTATTATCAATCCCCGAGGGGGTGCCGTGATGGATTTTCTCGACTTTGTAGGCAATCTCGTTTACTTTTTCGTCATCTAATGGAGAGCTGAGATATGCGGATAAGGCACGGATGATAGCAACAGAAACCGCTGCCCCTGATCCAAGCCCCGATGCGATGGGGATGGTAGAAGTAATTTTTATTTCTATGCCATTTTTCGCATCTAGTTTCCTGCCCCACTCTGTCCTTCGGGTATCTGGTGAAGAAACTGCTTCGCATCCCCCTGAAGGGGGAGAGTTAATGCCTAAGGTCGAAAAAACAGCCTCTACAAGGGTAGCAAGTGGATTTTCAGATGCGAGGCGGGAAAGTTCTTCGTGTAGTCCGATGTCGGGGGCAGATATCCAGATTCCTGCGCGGTTAATATCTAAGACTTCTGCTTCTGCAAAAAAATCTTTTACAGGTACAGCTAATGCGGGCTGTCCGTAGACGACAGCATGTTCACCAAAGAGAATGATTTTTCCTGGGGCTTTTGCGTGGGTCATGAGAGGTAGAAAACGCCCATGACTATTAGCCCCCAAAGCACGATGGCAATCTGTAGCGGTCGGTCGGTGAGCACTACTTCTTCTGGCGCGTCAGTGAGATCAGAGACCTGCACAAGTTGTAAGTAACGAAAGATGGCGTAGATCACAAAGGGGATTGTCAGCATCATGCTGTGATTTTCTGGTAGATTATCTGCGGTAAAGGTGTAGAGGCTGTAGGCAAGGATGGTCGTGCTGGAAACGATGGTAATAAATTGGTCGAGGAGGGGGATGGTATAGCCATTGAGTACACGACGATGCGACGTTGCACCATCTTGAAGTAAAGTTAGCTCAGCGCGGCGTTTGCCAAAACCGAGATAGAGCGCCCCGAGTGTGGTGATGACATAAAGCCAAGGTGAAAAACGTTCTACATTGATGAGGGTTACGCCCGCATGTACGCGCAGAACGAAACCTGTGGCGATAATCATTACATCTAAAATGGGGATATGCTTAAGCCATTTTGTGTAGGCAATCATCATCACGAAGTAGAAAGCCAAAACTGCGGCAAAGGCGGGAGAAAGAAAATAGGCTTTGGGGATGACCATTGCTACGAGGAAAATGCCAAATCCGCGTGCGACGTTTATTGGCAAATTTCCTGAAGGGAGAGGACGATTTTTTTTCTTGGGGTGCTGGCGGTCTGCTTCAATATCGGCGATGTCGTTGAATATATAGACTGCACTAGAGATAAGGCTAAAAAGCGCAAAACCTGCGAGGGTTCGTAGGGCTGGCTCAAGCTGAAAAAGCTGCTTATCGAAAACCAGCGCGAAGAAGACAATTACATTTTTGACCCATTGTCTTGGGCGCATTATTTGGAGAATGGACTTTAGCATGGGGATATTTTACTCGAAAAAGGGTGCGGCGGTCTTGAAATTTGTGTTTTAAATAAAAAAACCTGACAGGTTTTACTTCTTCGTTTCGCTCGAAGTGCTATGCAAAAACCTGTTA
>Ga0209249_1003395_pt1 | contig 11490 bp, 9 predicted proteins | sample SaaInlV_200m_DNA_4_FD_184653 | JGI IMG/M metagenome (GOLD analysis project Ga0209249, IMG submission 184653) | Marine microbial communities from expanding oxygen minimum zones in the Saanich Inlet - SI037_S3LV_200m_DNA (SPAdes) (version 2) | ecosystem: Environmental > Aquatic > Marine >...
AGCTCTTGAGCAAACCGTTGCATTTTAGCCAAATTTTAGTAGTATATAGAGATTCCACAGTAGCTCAATGGTAGAGCAGTTCCCTGTTAAGGAATTGGTTGTAGGTTCGAGTCCTACCTGTGGAGCCGAGTTTAACGATACGAACTTCTGATTTTTGGAAGAAGACGACTTTTCACTTTCTCGCCTGTTGGCGAAAAAGTTTTGGGGAGAGCGTTTTGCACCGTTCCGCAAAAGCGGAACGGTGTTTTGTGTTTCGCCAAAATCCGCAGGATTTTGGCAGTTTTGGCTCTGAAAAAACGAAATTTTAATATTTTCGGGGGTGTAGATTATTTTTTCAAGAAATCTTTTCGCGGAAAGATTTCTTTCAATTCCTTTTGAATTTTTGATGGCGGTAATGAAAAAATTTAGAGTGTTTGCGATTTTCTCAGAAGAAAATCGCGGGAAATTTGAGCATACCTCTGTTGGTTCGTATCCAGCCCCATACCGTGCTTGAAAATCATTATTCAAGCGAAAAACCAAATTTTCAATATAATTCGTATCAATAGAGATCCGCTCTAAATTTTCTAAACAAAAGTTTTCTAATCTTTCGGCGGATACTTGTTTTACAGAGCAACTTTGCCAATCTTTGCTAAAAGTGGAAGTACAACGATAATAATTATACCTTGTTAGATTACCGTTGGTTCTTTTGTTTGTAAAACAAGATGTCATATTTGACCCACAATCTTCACATTTTATCAATCCGCCGAAAAGAAAATTTTTATACACTCTAAATTTCTTCATTTTGTTTTTGTGTATCTTTTGAGCGATATCAAAAATTTCCTCCGAAATGAGCGCATTATGTACCCCTTGATAAATTTCGCCATTATATTTTACTTTTCCAATATAAATAACATTTCTCAATATATGAGCAACATTTGTTTTTGAAAAATTCTTTCCATTTTTATTTTTAACATCTCTTTCTTTCAAATCTTTATAAACAGCAGAAAGAGATTTTGTTTCAAGATATTTTTCAAAAATTAACTCTATAATTTCCTTTCCTTTCGGATGTGGAATAAGTTTTTTATTTTCCCGCATATATCCATACGATGTTAGCCCACCGTTGCACATTCCTTTTTTAGCGCGCTCCAGTAATTTGTCTTTTGTCCGCTCGCTTGCGAGCTCTCTCTCAAATTGAGAAAAAGTGAGCATGATATTACGCAAAAGCCGTCCTGCTGGCGTTGAGGTGTCAAAGCGTTCAGTGATAGAAATAAAATCAATTTTTGATTGCTCAAAAAACTCAATCAACTGATAAAAATCTTTTGGCGAACGAGTAAGCCGATCAATTTTGTAAACAAAAACAATATCAATTTTTTCTTTTTCCAAATCTGTGAGTAATTCTTGCAAAGCTGGTCGTTCCGTTGTAGCCCCAGAAAAACCAGCGTCAGAATAGACCTTGGAAACTTGCCAATTATCTTGACTGGCTATAAACGACCGCATTTTTTGCTCTTGAGCGTCACAAGATGAAAACTCTTTTTCCGCCTGATTATCCGTTGAGACTCTTGTATAAATTGCGCAATTTTTATAATTCATAATTTTAAGACACAAAAGGACGACTCTGTTGCAACCAATCTTACCCGAAAGTAAGACTGAACAGAAGCCGCCCTTTTGTGTATAAAAATAAACTTTGTATTTTTATAAAAATTCGGATAATAAGATTGGTTGCATATTTATTATAGCAAAGATTTGAAAAAACAAAAAATAATCCAGACCTTTTGTAGAATAAATTTCGCAACAAAAATTTTTGATTTTAGGCGAAGCGAAGTTAAAAATTTTGAAGAGTATTTTTCAAAATTTTTTGCTGAGTTGTAGCCGAAATTCAAAAATTTGCAGTGAAGAAGTTTATTTACAAAAGCGTCTTAACACCCCCGAAAATATTAAAATTTCCTTTTTTCAGAGCCAAAACCACCAAAATCCGCAGGATTTTGACGAAACGCAAAACCTCGCCACGCAAATGCGTGGCGAGGCAAAACGCTCCCCTCAAAACTTTTTCGCCGACAGGCGAGAAAGTGAAAAGTCGTTTTCTTCCGAAAATCAGAAGTTCGTATCGTTAAACTCGGCTCCCGATGAAAAATTATCTCAAACTTTCACAATTATTTTACCAAATTTAATTCATAAATCCAAAAAACGGAATCTGAAACATTAGCCCACGCTCCGCGTTCGTGGTAACCTCAACGCCAATCTCACACTTTTGGGTTTGTGATAACCCTAATCACGCCAACGACTCCGCTACTCCGCCTTCGCCTCGGCTACAGCGGACAGGCGCTCCGTCGTAAGCAAACCAAAATTTTCTTTTTCTTTTTAAAAAATATGGGGGGCAAAACAAATGAAAAAAATCGTGAAGAAAAATTTTTGGTTTGCAATATAGTGATAGACTTGAAATTAATATATTATTCCTTACAAATCCTAACAACAAATGTCAAGCAAATTTAAAGAGTTCTAGAAAACATAACGCCTGCATTTTTACTAGGAGACCAGTCATGTGAATGCATATTTATATTAACACTCTTATCGTCAGAATTGAATCTTCCAATGTCATAAATCTCATCTGACACTTTATTATATCCAGATGTCCAAGTTTTCGAATCTTTAAGTAATGGTTCTTTGTTGATTTTGTAATAAGCCAAAACATCATATAATACTTCTGCTGGTGTTTGTCTAGTTAGTTTATTAAGTTTAAAATTGGAAAATTGTTCATTACCAACCATCAATGCATAACCGTCTTTATCTGGTTTGAATGTTTCCTCTATTTCATCAATAGCTTCCTTATATTCTTTTGGAAGCTCTTTGTTTTCAAATACTTTGTCTGTAAGATAATCTACCAGTAATTCTGTTTGCTTGCCATACTTTTCGCCTTCCGAACCCGGAATTGGTTCTTTGCTAACCAGCGCCCAATTTTTATTGAGAGTAGTATCTTCCTTGTTAGCATTTTCTAACATACCTACAGCATTGAATTTAAATTCCCCAAATTCATCTTTATACATCTCTTGTATTTTTGAGATTGTAATTGGTTTTTCGTTGAAATCCGCATCAACTCTTAAGATTAAAAATTGGTTTAATTCTTTTGCCTTTTCTAGATCTTCTTTTGAAAAAGGGATTGTTGGCACCTCTTCTGGCTTAAGTTCTATATCAAATGCTTCCTTTATTGCTTCAGGTCCTAAAACATCTTCCTTACCTAAAACCTCTATAGCTTCTTCAATTTGTTTTTTTGTCTCTTCATATTTATTTATATTTTCGTCCATTGGAATAGCTTCTTCATGAGCTTTTTCTTTTAATTCTTCCTTCTCTTTTTCTTGTTTTTCTAGCAAAGAATCGAACTCTTGACGATGTGGTATTTTTTCCATATTTTATATTTTAATTTATAACTTTGTATTATACAGCAGTATAGCATTTCTTATAAAAATACAAAATTGAGCTATACACAGGTTCAAAATATTAAGCTATAATATAATCAATGGAAAATCCGATATTTTCACCAGAAAATAGGAAGTTTATAACTCCGCAAGAAGAGCTGGAGTTTTTGCGTGAAAAGGTTGCAAAGCAGGAGCAAGTTGGACGTGCGACGTCCACATCGTTTGAACGTGCGCCAAATGATGAAGCTATTAGTCAGCAAATCCACGAATACAAAAAAGAAAAACCGTCAAATCCGCTAGGTCAAACCTAGCGGATTGAATACCTCAAGCTGTTGAGGTATTCACCAAATCTGGCTTTCGTATAGCCAGATTTTATATTATTATTGGAAATCAATAGCTAATAACGGTATAATCAAAATATGAAATTTGAAGGACCAAAACTGCCATCTCCAGAGGAGGTGGCAAAAACAGAGAAAGAAAGAACTTTATCGGACGCAGAGCTTATTAAAGATGTGGCGGAGTATAAATTTGATGAGAAAGAAAATAAGACATTTGAGTCTACTGTCAAACAGATTGAAAATACTGAGCAAGAATTACCAAAAGAAAGATCTCAAGAAAATAAAGAAAAATTAAATAAAATTTTTGAAGATGAAAACCTTTTGGCAAGATATTTAGAGCTTGAGTATAAACTTGGCAATCCATATTCTAAAAATAGGGAAGAAAATAAAAAGGAACTGCTAGAAATACAATCTCAAATTGACAAAATTGTTATCCCGACATCAGATGCAATAAGAAATTTAAATTTGAATGTTGAAAATAAAAGAAAGATAGTTAATTTAATCGGAGAACATCTAACTAGACCTTATAATAGCTATGGAAATCTTGCAGTGTGGATTAAGGCAGTTGATATAACTAGTAAGTTGCTGACAAATGGAATAGATTCTTTCAGTATGGAAGAGAACGATCGACTTATTGAATTGGATAAAAAAGGAGTAACAGAAAAAAACCTTACAGCAAGAGAAAATTATGAAGAGGTATATCTAAAGAATAAAAAGGAAAGGGTTATGCAGATAATTAATCCAAAGCAATGGTCTGGATTAGATTATAAACCATTTGAAGGGAAACTTTTATTATCACTTAGTCAAAAAGAGCCATATAAGTTAGAGTATGAATCTTTTGATCCTCGGTTAGAATTGCGCAAAGTCCGCTATTTCAACAAAGAAGAACTTGATAGCATTCCATTTGAAAAAAGAAAGGAGATACAAAGAGAAAGATTAGATAACTATAAAGAACAGCTTCTGAAGCAAAAGAAAGAAATTGCCGAAATTCAGATAGATCTTGAAAAAGAAATAAGAAGTAATTCAGACGTAAGTTTTGAAGAATTAATGAGCTCGCTTTATCTTAAAGCATCAGGAGCTAAATTGACAGACAATCAGTTAGATGTATTCAGAGACGGTATTAATATGTATACAAAAAAACATCAGGAGGTTGAATTTTATAGACAGAAATATCCAGAAGATGACAAACTCTTCAATGCCTGTTTTGGACATTTACCTAAAGGTGAAATAGAAATTATTAAAGGTCCCATGACCCTTTATTTTAGATGTCATAACATTGAAGACTATGCTTTAATTTATAGCGGAAAATTTGACTCAGAAAAAAGACTGGATAAACATGATGTAAGTTCAGCTGATATGAGCGATGGTTTAAAAACTTCTAAATCCAATATACCTGAATTAAGGGGAACAATTATCGTTGAGAAGTCTCTTGGTCGTCCTATAAACGACGAAACTTATATTCATGAGGAACAACATGTGATACATCAATTGTTTGATGACGAGAGAGTCAGGCAGGATATTTTTATGTCTAGTATGGAAAAATCTTCTACAAAAGAACAAGAAAAAGTTTTGGCAAATTCACTAAGGTGTAAAAGAGAGGACTTTGAATCTAGGGCAAAAAATGAGATACTGGCGTATTTTAAAGACGGAACAGATACAACACAAATAAAACAAATACTCTTAAAAACAAAAGAAAATGGTGGGTTGTATGATTACTTTAGGCAGTGGTATATAGAGAATGGTGAAAAGGAAAGAGATGAGTTAATAAGTAATGGATTAAGTAGTGATTTTGTTGATGAAGTTTTTGCCAACGTTTTTATTATGGAATATAAGATAGATATTATTCATCCAGCAGTCGAAGCTTTGCAAGCATTAAGTGATAAAAGTCTTACTAAAGAAAAAATTATTAATTTACTTATAAATGAACCATTGAGCAAATGGACAAAGGCTGTAAAGAGAATACAAGATATTAGTGACAAAAACTTTGCTCGTCTAGAGATAGCCTCAATAGAAAAAACAATAAAAGAATACTTGGAAACATCAAGGTCTCCTGAAGGAAACTATGATCTTGGCGGTGCTATGGATAAAATTAACGAATTAAAAAAAGAGGGGAAACTTACAGACGAAGAGTCTGGCGAACTAGCTTCTAGACTTGGTTTGTAATAACAGTATATTCAAATTGGAAACAAATATTAATAACGGTATAATATAAGCAATGGAAAATCCGACATTTTCAGTAGAAACAGGAAATATAGATAGGAAATTTACAACTCCGCGGGAGGAGTTGGAGTTTTTGCGTGAAAAGGTGGCAAAGCAGGAACGAGAATCTAATAATATAGAACAAGCTCCGAGAGAAGAAACCATAAGTAAGCAAATTCACGAATATAAAAAAGAAAAACCAGAAGTAGTTTTAGAAGAAGGATATAGATTGCCTGAAAAACAAGAGGGTGAAATTCTTTTAAAACTTTCTCCAGAAGAACATGATGACAAAATGGCTGAACTTTTGGGAATCTTACAAGAAAAAGGTATTAAAAACACTTTGTCTATTGTGAACAAAATGGGAGATATACATATTGCGGATGACTTTCATCGTTTTCTTGTGCAGTATATAAAAGAAGGATTTGATACACTAGATCTTAAAGAAAGAAGCCCTTTATGGAAACAATTGCACATGACACTTTTTGAGATAGCGCTTCCGTCTGAAAGCGGAGATAATAATGAAAAACCTCTAAAAGAACTTATCTCATCAATGGAGCAATTATATGCTGGCATGCTTTCTATTTCAGGTAAAAAGAAAAATGAGAAAAATCATTTAGCGCTTGAAATTGCAGTATCGGACAAAAGCGAGGAAGCGGTCTTTTATGTAGCTGTGCCAGACGAGCGAAAAGAACTTTTTGAAAAGCAAGTCCTCTCAATTTTCCCGCAAGCGAAAGTTATTGAAAATAAAGATGACTATAATATCTTCAACGAACAGGGTGCTTCAGTAGGAGCATATGGTAAGTTTACAAGAAACAAAATATACCCTCTTAAGACATATGATGTATTTGACTATGATCCTTTAAATATTCTACTCTCATCATTTTCAAAACTTGAAAAAGATGGTGAGGGCGCAGCTGTACAGATAATATTTAACCCGGAAGATGATTATTATAATAAAAAATTCAAATATGCTCTTGATCAAATTCAAAAAGGAACTTCTGTAAGCAAGGCTATTAATTTACCAACCACGCTCGCTGGAGATGTGTTTAAAGAAGTGAAAAGTGTATTCGGTTCTAGTTCAAAGAAAAAAGACGAAAAAGATAATACGCCGCCAATCATTGATCAGATAGCGGTTGATCAAATTACAAATAAAATCTCAAGCCCTATCGCGACAATTAATATTCGTATTGTGGCATCAGCTAATACACAAGAAAGAGCAGAGGTAATACTTTCAGATATTGAAGCGATATTTAATCAATTTGAAGAAGCTCAAGGAAACGCTCTTAAATTTAAACATTTGAAAAAAGGCGCTCTCGGAGCTCTGCTTCGTGATTTTTCATATAGACGATTTATAGATGATCAAAAGATACCACTTAATCTAAAAGAAGTTACTACGCTTTATCATTTCCCATCATCCGGCATAAGCTCATCGCGAGAACTTAAGCAATCAAAAGCTGGTACCGCTCCAGCCCCTCTTGATATGTCAGAAAATGGAGTACTACTTGGTATAAATAAATACAGAAATTCTGAAACAGAAGTTCATATAACTCGTGAAGACCGCTTGCGACATTTCTACACGATAGGTCAGACAGGTACAGGTAAATCAACACTTCTAAAAAACATGGCAGTGCAGGACATATTAAACGGCGACGGTGTATGTGTGATAGACCCGCACGGTGTGGACATAAACGACATATTAGGAGCTGTGCCAGAGCATCGTATGAAAGATGTAATATATTTTGACCCTGGAAATACAGCAAGACCGATGGCTCTTAATATGCTTGAGTACGACGAGAATTTCCCAGAGCAGAAGACTTTTGTAGTAAATGAGATGTTTAGTATTTTCCAAAAGCTATACGGCGACACGCCTGAGTCAATGGGTCCGATGTTTGAACAGTACTTTAGAAATGCAACAATGCTTGTTATTGAGGATCCTGCAAGTGGTAACACACTTCTTGATGTATCGCGTGTACTTGTAGACGAGGAGTTCAGAAATATGAAGCTTTCTAAATGTGGCAATCCTATAGTCGTGCAGTTTTGGAAAGAGATAGCAGAGAAAGCTGGAGGCGAAGGAGCGCTTGCAAATATAGTGCCGTATATTACAAATAAGTTTGATGTATTCTTGGCAAATGATATTATGCGTCCGATCATAGGGCAAAGTAAGTCTTCTTTTAATTTTAGAGAGATAATGGACGGCAAAAAAATCTTGCTTGTTAACTTGGCGAAAGGAAAGTTGGGAGATATCAACGCACATCTCATAGGGCTTATACTTGTCGGTAAGATTTTGATGGCGGCGCTTTCTCGGGTTGATGATATACAGCAAGGAGGGCAAAATGCGCCAGACTTTTATTTGCATCTGGACGAATTCCAAAATATAACTACAGATTCTATTTCCACAATTCTTTCAGAAGCTAGGAAATACAAACTCGGACTTTCAATAGCGCATCAGTTCATAGCTCAACTTGATGACAAGATAAAAGATTCAGTATTTGGTAATGTTGGCTCAATTTGTGCTTTCAGGGTAGGAGCAGATGATGCAGAATATCTTAAGAATCAGTTTGAGCCAGTGTTTAGTGCAAATGACCTTATGAATATAGACAATAGAAATGCATACTTAAAAATGCTTGTTGACGGCAGACCCGTAAAATCATTTAGTATAGAAACACTCCCGCCAGCTCAATCAAACAAAGAAGTTGCCGAAAATCTTAAACAACTCTCACACCTTACTTACGGCAGAGACAGAAACGAAGTTGAGGAGGAGATACGAAGGAGGTATAAAGGATAAGATATGTATTACATAACGAACCTTTAATTCCACCCAAATTGAGGCAGATTCTACCTAAATACCCTCTATTTCATCAAAACATGCCTCAATTCTAATGGAATACTCTCTAAACCGCAAAGCTTGCTTGCGGTCGTTTCTACGTCAAAAGGGAGCTTTCTACACGCGTATGGGTAGTGTGGGACAAGTGTAAACAGAAAGCGTCGTCGTCCTCGGGCATTACCGCTAGGGCGTTATGATAAGTATGAGCACCGACGAAATACAAGTCACATAAATCCAAAGCGAAGCTATTTTTCAACTTGTATTGAAAACGAGGTGAGGGGCTGGCGAGTGGCGGACTCCGTAGGCACAAAAAAGCGAACCACTAACATTAAAAGAAAATTAAATCTGAGTGGCACTGAAGATATGACATTACCACTGCGAGGAGGAGTCACGAAGCTGGGGAGAGGATTCCTTCCTCTCCCCATATAGAGGTGTGCGGTTTGCGAAGCAAACAACGCACACACCAAGTATCAAGGTGCGAGTAGCCCTAGCGGTAATGCCTGAGGCGAATGCCGAGGGTACGTTGAAATACTCTATAATTACCACTATACTGAATATACTCATCAAGACGATGACATTTTATTTTAGTCGTCGTGAGCGCCAACTCTGTGAGGTACGAACAGAGAAGCAAACCAAAAATTTTTCTTCACGATTTTTTTAATTTGTTTTACCCCCCCCCATATTTTTTAAAAAGAAAAAGAAAATTTTGGTTTGCTTACGACGGAGCGCCTGTCCGCTGTAGCCGAGGCGAAGGCGGAGTAGCGGAGTCGTTGGCGTGATTAGGGTTATCACAAACCCAAAAGTGTGAGATTGGCGTTGAGGTTACCACGAACGCGGAGCGTGGGCTAATGTTTCAGATTCCGTTTTTTGGATTTATGAATTAAATTTGGTAAAATAATTGTGAAAGTTTGAGATAATTTTTCATCGGGAGCCAACAAAAATACCGCTTTAGTTAGCGGTATTTTTCTTTACCCCTCGTCGGATATTTTTGCATGTTCGAACTTATTGAATTTTGTAAACAAAAAAACACCCACGTATCTGACCGATTCAGAATTGTGGGTGAAATAACTACTGTTTAATTTTCTTAACGATATCAACACATATTTTATTTAAATATGTATCATCAAGACGGTTTTTTAAAGAACTTTTTCCTCCCTTTTCATATTCGTCTCTTTTATCTTTCGTCCATAAGACAAAATCTGAACTGTCTGAGTCATCTTCGTAAAGAGAAACCTCAACTAAAACAGTATTTTTGAACATCTTTTGTAAATGCGTTCTATTTGTCATTCCTTTTGGCAAACCATTTTTCCAAAGGAAACTTCCGTATATAAATAAATCTGGCTTCCATTTGTGTATTTCTGTAATATCGCCATGTTTTGGTAAAACAAAACGCATATCAATATCAGCATATTCGCAAAGTAATTCGATTTTGTCCATTAGATTATAGAAGTCAAGTCTAGTACAGCAATCGCAACCATAATTATTAGAAAAATACAGAGCAAGTTTCTTTTTCATCACATACCACCTTTCAAATAAGATTTAAATAAAACCGTAGCTTTTTAATGTACTTTCGGTTAAAAGTATATCATATCTACACCATTTGTCAAGTGCTTGCTAAAAACCTCTATATTTATAGCCCTATCCCAAACAGGTTCGAACATCGTCCAGTGAGTGGAGCCATCAAAAAATAGCCTTATTCTTAGGGCTATTTTTGGTTCGAACATTTAAGTTTTTAAATAAAAAAATCGCCTACAGTAATAATACCTGTAGACGATTTACAAACTAGCCATAGTTTTGATAAAAGTTCTAACTTCCTAAGAATAAAATTGGTTGTCCCTCGTACCAATTTAATGTGTTGTGATCAGATCCTATCCAATACCAGACCCATCCTTTGTTATCTTCCCATACCAAGAGGCGCACAAAAACATTAGGGGTCATTTCCGCAGTAGAAATAGACGGGTAATCATCAACAAACCTATAGTAATTATACAGAGTACCTAAAAAGATTATACCTCTTTCGTACTGCTTCCAGCTTTCTGGGATTAAGCTTGGATTTTTAAGAAGATGGTCAAGAACATTAACATTTAATACAAATTTACCATCTAATTCTTTTTCAAGTTCATGCTCTTTAGTACCTAGATTTTCTTCCCTCCATTCTTTTGATACATGTAATTCTACTTTACGATTATTCAAATATAGCTCGTCGTCTCTCTTTTCTACTTTGAATATTCCGTTGTTTACATGAGATCCTAACTTCCAAAAACGCTCTTCCCAAGTACCTGCCTTTGGCATAAATGGAGCTACATCGCAATCAATAACATTTTCTTTTGGTTTTATCTCTTTAATTTCCTTATAAACCTTTACGACTTCAGAGAAAAATTTCTCATCATGTGCAAGTTTTATCCAAAAATCTTTATCTACTCCAATTTTTCCACCTGTTATCATGACCTCGTGAATGAGACCAATTTCTTTACCAAAATTAGACACGCTATGATTTGTCATAACACACCTCCTATAAGATAAAATCTAAAATTATAAATTTCAAAACTATGGCTTTTTAACGTACTTTCAGTCAACAGTATATCATATCTACACCATTTGTCAAGCGTTTGCGGTAATGTGTACACACATATGGCACTTTTGGTAGATTACTAGTTAATGTCTATTAAAATGTCACAAACAATACAAGAGGAGAGATTTAGAGTAATTAAGCCCATATTAGATAGAGAAACATCAATTA
>Ga0209249_1003401_pt1 | contig 11474 bp, 9 predicted proteins | sample SaaInlV_200m_DNA_4_FD_184653 | JGI IMG/M metagenome (GOLD analysis project Ga0209249, IMG submission 184653) | Marine microbial communities from expanding oxygen minimum zones in the Saanich Inlet - SI037_S3LV_200m_DNA (SPAdes) (version 2) | ecosystem: Environmental > Aquatic > Marine >...
AAGAGAAAGACTTATTATCACATCATCGGCGTTTTCATAGTATTTCCCTTCAATTACAGCACTTGCACCGGTAAAATATGCATCACTTGATGCAATATTCTTCATTGTCTTTACTTTTCGTTTTAATCCTCTTGTGTTTGACAATTTTGCGATTTTAGGTTTTTCACTGATAATCTGGTTTTCACCCCATGTAATCATATTATTTTTTATTTTCTGGGTCATGTAATCCGAAAAAGGTGAACTGAATTTCACATCAGCCTTTACTATTGGATTCACAAATATGATTAATCCCCGCTGGTTTTGAACTATCTTGTTTGCAAGTTTATAAGCCTTTGTTTCAATACTGTCTATAAAACAGTCTGCCGGGAGTTTTTCCTCTTTTATCTTATACATCAGGCTGTTGTAGCTTGATCCGTCTTTGCTGCGGAATTTTACAAAAATTGTAACAACCCCTTCGGAACGCTGATAACCACTGTTAATAATAAAATCAGAATTTTCAGGGTCATCTACAAGGGATAAACCGGCATTTGAAAAGGACGCCTCAAACTCATTCACAAGATATGTTGAAAGATTTGAAGTTTCACCGGTTTTAGTATCCATGATAAGATCAATTTCAAGATGGACTTTTTTTATCCCCACCTTTTCCTTTAAATCACCGGCTGCTGCATTTGTCAGCCTGCTGAGGCTGGAATATCCCCAGAAAGCAAATGAAGCCTTTGGAATAACAAAAAAACATAAAAGAATTATATAGGTTAAAAATACTGATCTTTTCATTTACTATGCCTCTAATATTCCTGATCTTTTAAAAAATATTTAAGTACCTTGAATACTTCTACCATGATAATTATAAAATAAAAAGTGTAACCTATGGCTAAGTAAAAATCTTCATGTACAAGGCTTAGTGGTTGATCAGGAGTGAAGGCATACATGTAGTATGTCGAACTTCTGATCAACCGCTATAACGCAGTAGATGGAGACTTTTTACGACGCCATCACTACTGCACAATAAATCCCTTGGATGAATAGTCTGTCAGACTTCCGTCCTCTTTTTTAATAACAACAAGCGTTTCAATATTATCCAGACTATTTATAAGCTGTATTCCTTTTTCATGCCCCATAACCATTACGGCAGTCGCAAGACCGTCCGCAACTGCACATGAACCCGCTAATATTGAAACACTAACAACACCATTACTAACCGGCCACCCTGTTCTGGGATCAATAACATGTGAATAACTCTTTCCCTGATATTCAAAAAAATTTCTGTAATCACCGCTTGTCGCAAGCGCCATGTTAATTAATCTCACTGCCTTATATATCTGATTATAAGAAGCATCCTTTTCCGGCCTGTTGATACCGACCTTCCAGTTTTCTTTATCTTTTCTTATTCCTGAGGCATATACTTCACCACCGATCTCAACAATAAAATTGTTTATACCTGATTTCAAGATAAGTGTAGACAATTCATCAACCGCATACCCCTTTGCGATGGAACCGAAATCAATAGCTATCTTTTTTTTCTTTTTAGCAATATTCCTGTCACCTGAAATATTTATATAATTATAACCGACATTTTCCTTCAGTTTCTTTATTTGCTCTATTGACGGAATTTTTCTTTTTTTTTTATCGTTTCCAAAACCCCAGATATTTACTAAAGGATTAATAGTAGCATCCCAGGCTCCCCCGGTAATTTCATATAACTTTTTACCTATTGTGACCACCCTTATGAAGTCATCAGAAACTGCAAAATCCTTATCAATGATTTCATATTTATTAAACATGCTTATTTCGCTATCTTCCATATAGATTGACATACTTGAATTTATTTCTCTGAGCCGCTGCTCAATTTTCTCTCTAAGAGAATCAGTGTTTTTATTCAACCATGTAACAACCTTTATATGGTAGGTTGTGCCCATGGTCTTCCCGGTAAATGTGGCCTCTTTCTTTAAACCACAACCTGCAAGAAAAAATAAAGTTAGAGCATATACAAAAGAAATAGTGAGTTTTTTCAAGATAAGCCCCTTATATCAGGATTATTACTTAGCCATCGGTTATACTTTTTATGAGTTTATTAAAACATGACCGGGTTAATTTGTTTAATTTATTCAAAAAAGAATCATCATAATCTAACATCGTCTTCATCTCGGACTTAATATTTAGCTGAAAAACGCACTAAAATCAATCACATAAACCAAACATATAAATATAAAATTCTCTCTATGACCAGGTTGATATGATTTTCTTAGATTTCCGGGTAAAATTCAATATTTCGGAATGCGCAAAGGTTTGTGCTGGATATATTCGATCTTTTTCAAAAATATTAAAGGGATAATGGACTATACAAACTATTTCAATTGAGGATCTGACAAATCCCTCATGGAGCTAAAATGTTGAATTGCTCATTTTATTTTTCCAAAAGACTCTTATACAGCAAAGTAACGCATTTCAACAGGTTTCCTTCCTGTGACGTGTACGTATTTTTCATCAGGATAACCTATGGCAATAACTGCATAAGGTGTCTCATTATCAGGGATATTTACATGTCTGCAAATGCTCTTATCCTTCTTCATGGCATTGACTACGAATCCTACCAGACAGGTACCAAGCCCCATACTGTGGGCTGCCAGAAGTATATTCTGTGTAGCAAGAAGAGCATCCTCTGCGGGACAGCTTGCCTCCTTTTTTGAACCTACAATAATAACAGCGGTTGCTCCGTGAAAAAGAGGGTCCTTCCCGTTTTTTTCCCAGTCATCAATTCCTTTTTTTACCGATTCAAAATAATTTTCATAATACCAGGATAATTCCGGTTTTCCGAAAAGCTTTAATGAAGACCTGATCCAGAATTTCGACGCAAGACCATTTATATTTTTATAAAACTTTGCAATACTTTCCCCTAGTGTATCAACGGTCTGTCTGTCAGGTAGTATCGTAAATGTCCACATCTGGCAATTTGTTCCTGACGGAGCTGTAATGCCAATCTTAACAAGATCTTCAATTTTTGATCTTTCAACAGGCTTTTCAAGAAAATTTCTGCAGGACCTGCGTGACTGCATAAGATTTACAAGTCCCCTGATATCATACCTTCCATGGGGAAGCCATTTCCCATCAGCTTCAAAAGTATTAAATTCAGACATGGAGGAATCTACGCATTCCACACGAATCGCGAGGTTTGGACATGCCGCAGAGCAATGATCACAATTTGACGACTCTTCCCCGGTCACACATGCGATACCGTCCTGAATTGAAATTGTGTCATGAGAGCAGACTTCAACACATAAACCACATCCGTTGCAAAGTTCTTTATCAATAGTAGTATTAACAGTTCTATCCATCATTCACCCCCGTCATTAATATTATCATTTTAATAAAGAACATTTTGCTTTTGAGCAATAATAAAACAATTACCCAACCTTTCTTGGGTTGATAAAATATTTAATAAATGACAGAAAATATAATAAAATCTGATGGCGTCGTAAAAAGTCTCCATCTACTGCGTTATAGTTTTTTGTCAGACGCTCGACATACTACATGTATGCCTTCGCGCCTGACCAAATACTATGCCTTGTATATGAAGATTTATACTTAGCCATCGGCTATACTTTTTACTGAAACAGCTGTAGAATCTTCAAATTACCGGAGGATTAATAATGAATATAAAAAAAGAAATAGAAACAATGGTTCCCAAACTGGTTGAATGTAGACACGAACTTCATTCATGGCCTGAAACAGCATTTGAAGAACACCGAACTTCGGATTTTATAACAAAAGAACTGAAATCCTTAGGTCTTGAAGTTGAGCAGGGTATTGCCGGCACAGGTGTTGTAGCGACCCTGACAAAAGGTGAAGGAAAAAGAGAAAAGGCTATTGGCCTCCGCGCAGATATGGATGGACTGGACATTCATGAAGAAAACAGTTTTGATTATAAGTCAACAAATGAAGGTAAAATGCATGCATGCGGCCATGACGGACATATGACAATGCTTCTTGGTGCAGCTGAATATCTTTCCCGGAATGACACCTTCAGCGGAACTATTCATTTTATTTTTCAGCCCGCTGAAGAAAATGAAGGGGGTGGCAATGAAATGATAAAGGACGGGCTTTTTGAAAAATATCCGGTAGAAGCTGTTTTCGGTCTTCACAGTTTTCCCATACTGCCTTTAGGATATTTTGCCACAAGAAAGGGTCCTATGATGGCCGCCTTTGACATATTTGATATAAAAATTAATGGAACAGGCGGTCATGCAGCTATGCCTCATCTTACAAGGGATCCTATAGTTGCTGCATCATATATGATAAACCAGTTTCAGAGCATAGTAAGCCGTAATTCAGACCCTGTTGAGTCAGCAGTTGTTAGCGTTACCGATATTCATGGAGGAACTACATATAACGTTATTCCTGAAACTGTGAATCTACGTGGTACAACACGTCATTTCCAACCCCATATCCAGGATATGGTTGAGCAGCGTCTCAAGGAAATAACAGATGGTGTAGCATCTTCAACAGGTGTAAATACTGAATTCAAATATGAAAGACGCTACCCGGCCACTGTAAACAGCAGCAATGAAACAGACGAAGCAATAAAAGCAGCATCCATGATTACAGGTGCTGAAAAGGTACTAACAGACCTTCCCCCTGTAATGGGCTCTGAGGATTTTGCATTTATGTTAAAAGAAAAGCCCGGTGCATATATTGCCCTTGGAGCCGGAGATCCAAAGCCGGGGGGTATGATGCACCAGTCGAAATTTGATTTTAATGACGAAGTCATTCCCATAGGTGTTTCTTACTGGACAAACCTTATAGAAAATCTTTTACCATTAGGTAGTTAAAATATGAATGAGTTTATATGTATAAGATGTTGATGAGCTTGTTAAAAGTCAGCTTTAGAAGGCAAAATAAATAGTTCAGATCAAGGTGTACTTATCGTACACCCCAGTGATTAAGGACGCAACGTAGATTAGACGAAACCATCAATTTAAATATTTAGCGGTTTTTACCAAGCTCTTTTTTTATTTTTTCTATTCTTTTTCGAATATCGGCAATATTATGAGTAGTAACACCAATTTTTTCTCTAATGGCAAGGGCGTTTTCCAGGCTTTCAACCGCTTTTTTATTTTCTCCAACCTCTTCATAAAAACAACCAATTGTGAGAAGTCCTTTAGCAATACCATTCTTGTCATCAAGCTTTTTTAGAGCTGTTATTGCTTCCTCCTTCAAGAGGATGGCTTTTTCATAATCCTTCATATCATAATAGGCCATGCTTATGTTACCAAGAACCAATGCTGTCTTTGCACTATCCCCTTTTCCCATGGCAATTAGAAGAGCCTCGTCAAAATATTTCACAGCCTTTTTCAGAAGCCCTGTCTGGAGATAACACATACCGATACTGTTTAATAGATCAGCAAAACGCTCTTTTTTTTCCAACTCATTATAGTTCTCAAGGGATGTTTTAAAAAACAGCAATGCTGATCCATATTTTCCGATACGTAAATTAGCCATACCAAGCTCTTCAGCAACAAAGCCCAAACGATTGCAAACAGCAGAAATCTTTTCCTGATCTCCTGCTTTAACAGCTGTTTCATGAGCCTCTGAAAGATATTTATATGAAATCTCATATTTGCCGGCCAGAGCATAAAAATGACCAGCAAGATATAATTCTGAAAAAAGGTCAATTATTCGCGGCCAGGAGCTTTTCTTCTCAGCCTCGGCTGATTTTGCATACATTTCTGCAGCAGTAAAGATCTTTCCCTCTTTTTGAAGCTTCTGTGCCTTGTCCCAATATATATCAGCCTGCGCATGTCCCTGTGAATAAACAGGTGTACAGGTTATATGCACAAATAAAAGGCCGAGGAGGATCAAGATAGACCTTTTCATACCTACTATTCCTTTATGGATTAATAATTAAATTGTTTTTTATGAATTCGTAAAAAGTATATTCAATAGTTAAGTAAACCACCGTGGAGAAAAAAAATTAAAATAGCGGATGGAGACTTTTTACGACACTATCTTGTCTGAATATGCCGGGAAAGCAACCCATGTCAAGGAGATATTATATATATTAATAAATACAAACTGTTAAAACACCAGCCAAAAAACCTTCTCAACTATAAAGTAAATTTATATTAAAATCAGAAAAGGGGATTAATGCTATTTAATTAATCTAACGCTATTTAGTTATTTGTACGGTTATATAATAATTATTTTATATTTAAACAATTCCCTCAATTTGTCTAAAATAGTTTTATATGTATTTATTACAAATCTTTATGCTTTTATTAATTTTCTGGCATGATTAGTGATATATCATTTAACCAGGTATCAAAATAACTCTTTATATTTGCTTAGAGGTGGTTGGATGAAAAATGAATTATTAAATAATAATCTCTGCACAAGAAAAAACAGGCATGATTTAAGTTTCAAACAGTTCTACAGCTGTGAATTCCTGATAGATGAGGTTAAAACTCTTTACCATTTTAAAATCAGAACAATTGAATCAGATTCATTATTTGCATTGGTAAAAGAAAATTCAGAAATTCTAAACTGGGTAAATGCAGGAGATGTTCTTAATATGAAGTTTTACCATGCGGATGCCAAACATCCCGCAGAATCCATGGATACAATAGTTAAGTATATTGAAAGAGATAAAGAAGGAAGGTTTGAGGGGCATTACCTCATAGTTTTTGAGCCTCTGAACTGATTAAATATTAGCGTATTAAGTCTTTATTGCGCAAACACTTAAACTTGGCAGCAGATAAGAACCAATAAAGGAGGTTATTAAAATGTCAAAATATACTACATTCGGACTTTTTGCCTGGCTGGGCTGTTTTGTTATTGCATGTTTTCAGGCTATAGAAGCGATAGTGAGCACAGGGGGCGCATGGGGCTGGAAACATATCAGTCTTTCAGATGTGATCGGAAGGGAATATTTGTTATGGGTTGAAGGGATTACCCTGACTGTTTTTCAGAACTTAATTAATGATTTCATATCAATACCTTTGATTTTCTTACTCTTTGGTGCGGGATTATTTCTTTTTATAGTAAACGCATTTATAGGACCAAGGTGAAAGTTTTCCTTAAAATTCTCCACAGCCTGCTCTGCCTGTATCCCACAGGAACGACATCTTTCACCCCCCACATCCCTGTATAGTTAAATGAGTTGCTTTTCCCCCGGGATTGGCAGAGCAAATTTTTCCCATACCGCTCATGGGGGTTGCAAAACAAATAAATCCTTTTTATAAAATTAATTAACCCGTATAAAGTATAACCAATGGTTAAGTAACCCCGCATTGGCGGGGCATATACAAGGCATAGCTATTGATCAGGAGTGAGGGAATACATGTTTGTATGTCGAACTTCTGATCAATAGCTATAACGCAGTAGATGGAGATTTTCACGACGCCATCAAACTTAATGAGCATAAATAATAAAGGCTCCCTGCAATTATGGAATACAAATTTAAGCCTATAGGTATAATACATTCGTGTTTTAAAGAAAACTTCGGCATCCCCAGACAACCGGGAATCGTGTCCGAAGCAGGCGCAATTCTGGAACTTTACCCGCCATATGCATCGAAGGAAGCTTTAAGAGGCCTTGAAGGCTTTTCCCATATCTGGGTTGTTTTTATATTTCATGCACTTAAAAAAAAAGGCTGGAAAGCAACTATTCGACCTCCAAGACTGGGTGGAAATAAACGGATTGGTGTTTTTGCATCCCGCTCACCGTTCAGGCCGAACCCCATAGGTCTTTCAGCAGTAGAAATTGAAGATATTATCAAAAAGAATGAAAAGGCATTTATTCATCTTAAGGGTGTTGATTTTCTTGATAACACACCAGTCCTTGATATCAAACCATACATTGCATACGGTGATTCCATCCCTGAAGCAGAATGCAGCTTTGCCAAAAGGCCACCCACCCCTTCAATGGAAATTGTTTTTTCACATGAAGCAAGTCTTTCCTGCGAGTCTTTGAAAGAAAAACACCCGGCTCTAAAAAAACTCATTGCCCAGATTCTGGAATATGATCCAAGACCCTCATATTATCCTAAAAAATCAAAGCGCAGCACCTTTGGGGTGAAGCTTTTTGATCTTGATATCAAATGGGAAGTAAAAGAAAATACAGCCACGGTAACTGTAATCGAAAAGGTCCTCAAATAGAAATCATTAATCAGGTGATTTCAGGACTTTTTTTCTTTATATCAGGTTGTTTTTCATCAATATCGTTCTCTTCACAATATCTGCAGATAATATCCAGAAAATGCCCGCCGTACTTTTCAAGTTTAACCTCTCCGACACCATGAATTCTCTTCATACTGCTATGATTCATGGGAAGAAAAGCGGACATCTCAACTAAACTCTTATCAGAAAAAACAATATATGGAGGCATACTTGACTTATCTGCCAGTTCCTTTCTTTTTTTTCTCAACCTGTTAAAAAGTTCCTCATCATAATCAAGATCAGTAGCCTTTTTCCGTACTTCAGGCGGTTCATCTGTTTCTTCAAAGACACCAAAGATCGTTTCATTACCCCTGAAAACTTCATAAGCCCCGGGTGTAAGTTTCAGTCCACCGAATTCCATATCCTGAAGCATGAGCCCCTTCTGGATAAACTGCCTCGATAATTGAAACCACTGCTTTTTTGAAAGATCATTCCCTATCCCGTATGTTGACACCTTCTGGTGCCCGAACTTTAAAATCTTTTTTGATTTGGAACCTCTTAATACATCAATGATATGGCCTGCTCCGAAAATTTCACCGGTTCGCTTGACACATGAAAGAAATTTCTGTGCCGGAATTGTAATGTCAACTGAATCTTTTTTATCATCCATGCAGTTATCACACATTTCGCAATTATTCCCCGCATATTTCTCACCAAAATAATCCAAAAGGGGCTTTCGGCGACACATGTCACTTTCAACAAATTGCAGAATAGAGCTCAAGTGAATCCGGGCTATTCTCTGTTCTCTTTCTTCTTTTTGACTTATGATATATTTGACCTTATGTATATCTGCATAACTGAACATCATTGTACAATCTGACCTAAGACCGTCGCGCCCGGCTCTTCCAATTTCCTGGTAGTACCCCTCAATATTTTTGGGTAGATCATAGTGAATGACAAAACGCACATCCGGCTTGTTTATCCCCATACCGAAAGCAATAGTAGCGACAATTATCCTGACATCATCCCGGATAAACAGTTCCTGGTTCTGCTTTCGATCACTATCCGGCAACCCGGCATGATAAGGCTTTACTGAAAAACCTTCTTTCCCCAGCACATCGTATAGTTCATCAACCTTTTTGCGTGTAAAACAGTATATAATTCCTGACTGATCCGGATAATTTCTTACTAATTGAAGTAACTGATTTACAGGATTGACTTTTGGTACAATACGAATAAACAGATTTGGTCTGTTAAAACTTCCTAAAAATTCACCTGCAGAGCCAAGCTCCAGTGTATTCCTTATATCAGTTCGTACCTGGGTGGTTGCCGTAGCTGTTAACGCAGCGCATGCCGCATCCGGCAAACGCTTCCTGACCTCTGAAAGAGCCCTGTATTCAGGCCGAAAATCGTGCCCCCACTCTGATATGCAATGAGCCTCATCAATTGCCAGACAGTCTACCCTCATTGATGAAAAAAAATCCAGCATATTGGGCCGTAAAAGCCCCTCAGGGGCAATGTAAAGTAATTTCACCTTTCCGCTTTTTATCCGGGTGATATTTCGCTGGTATTCCTCATGAGCCAATGAGCTGTTCAGAAAAACGGCATCAACACCCAACTCGCGCAACTGTTCTACCTGATCCTTCATCAGCGAAATCAGAGGCGAAATCACAATAGTCAATCCCTGAAAAATCAGTGCCGGTAACTGGTAACAAAGTGACTTCCCACCACCGGTAGGCATAATTACCAACACATCGTTTTTTTTAAGTATATTTTCAATTATCTCTTTCTGAAGAGGTCGAAATTCATCATATCCAAAAACTCTTTTCAATATTTTTCCTGAATTTTCCATAGTTACTTCTTTATGTCTTATCAATTTTATATATTATGGATGAAGTTTTCACTTAACCAGCTATTATACTTTTTACGAATTTATTATAATTATCCATGGAGCGGCTTCCATGGACAAACTCCCTGACTGTCTGAGGATATTATAGAGCGTTGTGAAAGAGCATTGAAATATTTTCATGATTCTAAAAGATGAAATTTCCACAGGCTATAATTTAAAACACGAGCCTGCTCTTTCATTACGATCTATTATATCCGAGTTTCAGACGGTTTGATAAAAAATAACTGTTACACTGGGATTAGATCCCCCTGAATAAGTAACTTTTTACAGAATAATTATTTTTCTTCTATTGCAAAATCTATAAGTTTGTAAACTTCATTTAACGGAATTCGCTTTTTTGTTTTTGCAATAAACCCGCCATAATGAGCAAAAGAAATAGATTCATACTCTTTTATCCTGCAGAAATCCACACCTTTGGAATCATTAAACCGGTATAATCTCCACCCTCCTCCACGCCTGTCGTAAGTTATTGAAACATCCAGCGGAGATGTAAGGCTGTCACAATATTCCTGCAGTCCGCCGGAATCATCAGTCAACCCTACTATTATAATTTTGTTCTTTATGTTTATCGTTTTACAACTTTTCCAAAATTGAATCTGTGATTCCAGAAGTTCAGCCTGATGAATGATGTCACGTCCGAATTTTCTTATAAACTCATATACCGATTGAGGGTCTTCTGAAAATAAATTAAGAAACCAGCTTTCAAAAGGACTGTATAAAGGGGACAGTTTATCTATCCCAAGTTCTTCTGCCATTGCGGTTGGGCCAACCCTGTCAATCCTGTCCTTAAAATTCCACCAGGATGCCGCTTTCAGCTTTTCAGTAAGTTCAAGAAAATCTGCTATTAGAACAAAACTGGCACATAGATTAAGATCCTGATGATGATCAAAATTTTTCAACTCCGGTTGAAACCTGTTACCAACGTCTACAACCCATATTTCCGGGTTGTTCAGTTCTTCCCTGGTTGGCTTGCGGCGATGAATTTTAAATTCAATATCTTTATAACTGGCAGTAATCAGTGAAATTGCTAAAAGTTCATCAAAATGAGCACCGCCGGGATGTGTAATAATATGATTTATCATGTATTTCCCTCCAATTACTAAGGTAAATAACAGATCATTCTTAATTATTCAATTCGATTTACTTTATATTTTCTGGCATTTTCAGTTGTAAACAGCCATGCGGAAAGGAAAGGTTGAATCTTCATTTTGCCATCCCTCAACCCTGTTGACATTTATGAGATGTTGAATTAAATTAAAGCTTTTAAAAAGAAGCAATTATCATCACACATAACTTTTGATTATTAAATAATTTTTAATAAATTATGAGGCGGCTGTAATCAAGCTTATAAAAACTATAAAGGAAATGCATTCTTTCTCAGATAGAGAAAGGGGACTTGGGAAGGTTATTTCTTT
>Ga0209249_1003409_pt1 | contig 11465 bp, 10 predicted proteins | sample SaaInlV_200m_DNA_4_FD_184653 | JGI IMG/M metagenome (GOLD analysis project Ga0209249, IMG submission 184653) | Marine microbial communities from expanding oxygen minimum zones in the Saanich Inlet - SI037_S3LV_200m_DNA (SPAdes) (version 2) | ecosystem: Environmental > Aquatic > Marine >...
AACAATTCCAACTTGCAAGCCATTAACTGCTGCCAACAGTCCGGAAGCTGGAGTATCGTTTATATCAACGGTTTCTGAAAACCATTTTGGGTTTATCCCAAATTGCGCGTCTATTGTCCAGTTTCCATCAGAAATCTCATGACGAATTGCCGAAATATAAACCTTCCCATTGAATCGTTCACCCACGCCTTCCAGTTTAAGAGTAGTATTTGGTTTAACAGCTGGAATACCCTGGAATTTTACTCTTCCCCTTATTTTTGAAAGTTGATTAAATAGTGCTTGTGCATCAGACCATTCCTGAAGTTCGACATCGGGAGTTCCGCCGCCACTTTTTAATTCGAGATTTTCTAAATTAATAACTGATGACAAATCGCTACTGGTAATATTTCCATTTAAACTTACCGATGGATCGGTGGCTTCTATTTCGAGCAATTCCTGTCCTGAATAACTCCAACCATACGATGTTACTTTTGAAAATTGGTTACGTGCATCTATTTCAGCATCGAAATCTAAAAGAGTTGCACCAAAAGAAACGGTTTCTGTTTCGGCTTGCTCGAAGTCGGGTTTTACAACCTTTATTTCGCCATCGTCAATAACACAAACTTTTCCGTTTGCCTGGGCACGTGTAACACAAAAATCCCAATCGGATACATTGTATTGTACCAATTCTTTATGTTGAACATTTGTTGTTTCTACCTCTTTTGTTAATCCACACGAATCGATTATTTCTTCTATAATGTCGCTGTCTTTACTTTCGTAGAAATATTTATTTTTTCGACCAATGGTTAGTTTTACAGCTTTGTCTTTACATTCAACAATTAAATACGATTGATTTGACCTTATTTTAAGGCTGTGTTTTATCACTATTCCTTTAAATATGGTTTCTTCATCGGAATGATAACCTGCTTTAATTTCAATTTCTTTCCCAGGAATAAACGATTCCTGGTTGCTTGCTTCAAAATCTTGTGAAGCCGGATCGCCATCGAGCAAAACAATTTTAGCTGTTGGAATCCGGTTTATTTCTTTTTCAACAACAATACTCATTATTGAAAATGTACCCGGAATTTGGTTTCCATCAGCAAAAATCTTAAATGTTACCAAATCGGCTGACTGAGAAGTATTTATTACTCTTTGTTCTGGCATAATTACGATACGTTTTCGAAAGGAGGAAAGAATATTCTTTGCCCAACATTTAACTTTCTGAAATTGGTTATTTTATTTATTCTTGCTACTTCTATGTAATATTTCGAATCTCCGTAAATACGGAAAGACATAAGCGGGAGTGTGTCGCCTTCTTTTACAGTTCTAACATGTGTTAAATCCGGAGAACTGTTATTTTCGAAAGCCACGCGGAGATTGTCTTCTACAAAACCCTTAAATTTAGCTTGTGCCTGCGCTCGTAGTGGTGTTCCGTTTGGTTTAAAGAGTTTAAATGTGATATCCATTTCACTTAAAGTACCTTTAAAAAGCAGCGAACCCCACGAAATAATGAGGAAATTTGGTCGATGTTCATCGCCGTTATAATCAAATATTACATGTTTAAATTTTTCTATATCATCAATTACACCCCTACCTTCATCTTTGTAAGTCTTATCATCGTCGGTTCCGGCAGCTCCATAATCGGTAATTACTCCAGTTCTGTCGAATACAAAAGTCAGGTCCAGATCTTCCGGTAAAGCTTTATTAAATCGGGTCGCAGATGCACTTGTTCCTGAGGCTTGTTCTTCGTTCTGTTCAATTTTATACTTAAAAGTATAGTTCTCAGGATTTAAAAGCGTTTTAAATTCTCCTTCCGAAACTTCGTCCGAAAACTGCTCATCGCGGTAAGCTTTAATTTGCAATTTTATCAATTCTCCACTCATTTTATCTTTCGCGGTTTTTAGATAATATTTCCATTACCTGTTCTACACAGGCTGCAATAATTTTATTTCTTTCGCCCTGTCTGGTTCTTTCTGAATTAGCAGGTCGTGGATTTTCTTCCACATTAATTTTAATGTTCAATTCTTTAATTTCTATAGGCATATTATTTATAGCTAAAGTAGTTGTAGACCAACTCAATGGTTTCAATTACAATTTTACTTTCTTCGGCATTAAAATCGGAAACTGCCCATTTTACCGGGTAAGCATGAACGACATTCCAGGTCATAAGCGGTTCATGTTTTTCGTTAAGCAATTTCACAATGATATCAACCGGGTTGAAAATTCCATTTTGGATGGCATCGTTACACCACTTAATTACATCTGAATTGACCAGCAATCCCCGCTTCAAAACCAGATTTGGGTATTTCGTTCGTACAGGGAGTTTATGTTTGAACCTGTTTTCTCCCCCTTCTGCAATTTCCTCTGTGTCGATATCCACCGATAGGCCAGTTACCGACTGAAAAAATACGTCGGCATCGGAACCTATTCCAGTAAACTCAACTTTAAAATGAAATCCAACAGGTGCGTAATCCGATGCCATTAAGTAAGCAGTTCAAGTTTTTCATGCACAAACTCTGCAGTTTCAATGGCTATTTCGTTTCCGTCGGCTTTTAAATCGGTTGATTGAATTTTCGTAATAAAGGCCTGCACTGCTTTCCATGTAACCATTGGTTCATGGTTTTCATCGAGTAAGCTAATGGTTAAATCGCCACGATATTGTTCTTCTCCTTCCTGGAAATAAACAGTTTTAACCCATTTTTCGTACCACTGTGTTTTTGTAGTTTTAAAGGTTCCGCGCTTAACCGTAATATTTGCATACTTGCTCAGGCCAGGCTGTTTTGTTTTATGATATTCACTGTCAGCTCCCGCTCTGTATTCTATAATTTCTCTTTCAAAATCTAAACCTGAAACTTCGGTGCAATTAAATTCAGCGTCTCCAAAGGTTACTTTGAAATGAAATTTTGGTAATGGATATTCTGCCATGATATTCTTTTTAAATTAATGTTTGAAATAATGATTATGCTTCCTGCATTTTATGCGAGAATCTAAGAATTATAAACTCGGCTGGTCTAACGGCTGCCATTCCAATTTCTATAATCATTTTACCGTTTAAAATATCAACAGCAGTCATTGTTTCGCCTAAACCAACTTTTACGTAAAATGCTTTGTCTGGAGTAGGGCCAGCAAGGGCTCCGGCTTTCCATTGTAGGGTTAGGAAGTTCTCAATCATTGCACGAACTTTCACCCATGTATTTGCATCGTTTGGTTCGAAAACAAACTGAGAAGTTGCTTTTTTAACCGATTCCTCAACCATATTAAAGAAGCGGCGAACCGATACATATCTCCATTCGTTGTCGTTGCCAGCCAATGTGCGGGCTCCCCAAACCAATATTCCTTTACCTGTAAATGCCCGAATTGCATTAATCGATTTTCCTGCAACAGTATCAACATTTAAACCTTCCTGATCTTCGCTTGTAATTTTTACTGAAAGTTCGGTAACATAATTCAATCCTACATTTGCAGGTGCTTTCCAAACTCCTCTGCTATTATCGACACGCGCATAAATACCTGCCATTGCAGCACTTGGTGGTAATTCTAATGGTAGATTTCCAATTTCAGTTAGAATTTTATTATAGGTTGAATTATCAACTCCCTCAACATCACTTAAAGTTCGTCCGTTTAATGCTCCGTTGTTTTTGTCTTTTCCTTCAACTTTACGAATTTCAACAGCCAGAGCAGTTAAATTAGTTACAACGTTTGCAAAAGCATCTATCGTTGAAACAATTCCGGTTTGTATATTTAAAGGTGTGTAAGCCTCTAACTTTTGAAGTTCGGCATCAAAATTTACAGCATTTATGTTTAACAGGTTTTCAACTTTTGTATTCGTATTTGCATTTTGCATTTTTGTGTATAGCTCTTGTAAGTTTTCGTACACTTCATCAATTTTCCCAGCACCTTCAAAATCGGTATTAAATGTTGCCAGTGCATTATCGATACCGGTAGCTAAGGTTGGATTCTCGTCTTTAATAGTACTTGAAGCAGCATTTGCCTCAGCATTTAAATCGTCTTTAAAATCATCTAATTCTTTCAATGAATCGAGGAGTGTATCAACCAATGTTAAGAAAGTTGTTTTTTTTGTATCGTCGGTAGCAAAAACTCCACCCAAATCAAAACCGGTTGTATTGTCGTACATATGTAATAGAACATCGCTAACATCTCCTGAAATGTCTCCCGGAGTGGTAGTTAAGTCGGCAAGTTTTGTAACTGTTGCCGGCATTCCGCTCGTAACATTTTCAATTACTTTAAGGTTTGCATCAATTGTTGCATACGCGTCAGGATCATACGAATAATGAGCAATTACAATTGAATTGGAATCGTATTTATAATCTAAAATGGTTTTGAGAAAAGGATAATACGCTGCACCATATTTCACCAGGTCTTTGTCAGAAATAATATTGCTTCTTAAATCGGCAATATTAGTATCTGTTGGGCTGTCAGCATCATAATCAAGTGTATCAATAATGGTAAATCGGTCTTGCAATTTATTGCACTGTGTTAAAGCGTTGTTATACAATCCGTAAAACTCGGCTGCAGTTGATAATGCAGTTGCATCGGGAAATAGAATCAGTGTTGCTTCGTCCACCTTTTCGAGGGTTTTTAAACCAGATGTTAAAGCCGTAGAATTATTAATGGATGTAACTTGTGTGTCAATGTCATCCAGGTCTTTTCCATACCTTCCAACAGATACAATATAACAAGGTCCGCCGCCATTTGCAAAAAACATTTGCATGGAGTTATACATAAGAAAAGGTTCTTTTGCGGTAGGGTGATCCACTACAATTGAACGGTCGGTTGCACCATTTACAAGCGTATCGTTAATAGTTACGCTAATTGTTGTTTCTGCCTTGGCATATCCAAAGTAAGTTTCGTATTCCAGCATCGAAGTAATTCTGGTTGGTACTCCTTTCAGATCTCCTTTAATTTTGTTGGTAGCCTTTTCCGTATAGCCAATAAAGGCAGGTATTGCAGTTTCTACTTGCGCTACCGAGGGTGGAAATTTTGAAATTTCCTCGACATAAACGCCGGGTGTTTTGTACGATTTAGCCATAATTTTTAATTTAAATTTTACATATATATTTCTGAAAATATTTTGTTACTGGAGCTGTCCGGTTTTATAAGGCGGGAGTTGGGATTTGGAAGCTCAATCCCACCTAGTTCAACAGAAACAAATCCTTTTTGGGTAAGTGGTTGTTCGTTTTTTGTAATTAACCTTTTTGAATCGCCATTCTCTTTTTTGACGTCATCTTTATTCTTTACTTTTTGATCATCGTTGAAAATGTAACGCCATGTAGTTTTTCGATTTTCAAAAAGCAATTCAAAGGTTTTTATGGGAGTTACGATTTTTCCTTGTGTATCAGTTAAGTTCAGTGAAGCATTATCGCCTTTCATAACTATATTAATCAATCCATAAAGATTTTCCTTTTCGGATAAGAATAGTTTTTCCAATTCATCGGTGGTGCCATCATCAGACAATATAAAATCCTCACCAACTACTGTGTTGTTACCCGATTGATTTATTAAAGGGAAAGTACCTGGTTCAGTCTCTAATCTTTGGTTCGAGAAATAATAAAGTTTATTTGAATTTTCAAGTTTTAAATTAGTGTAATTTAAAAAACCAGTGTCTTTATATTTCAATAAAAAAGTAATATTTAAATCATCGGCGAGGGCGATGAACGGTTCTGTTTCATCGGTTTCTGAAACTTTGCCCCAAATTGTAAATCCATCGCTAGTTGTTTTGAAAATCAAACAGTGCCCATTTATTTTTTGAAGCGAATTGGATGAAGGTACAACTGCAAAAAAATCATTTATATTATAACCTGACATTTGAACAACTTTATCAGCATCGCTCATGGTTAAATATTCATCAGTTCCCTTGTTCAGGAAATATTGGTGAAGAATATTCACAACAAAAAGCGGTTTATATTTTACTGAAAAAGCCATTAATCAATATGGTTTAGTTTTCCACTAACGTGGGTAATTACTTCTGAAGAGGAAAGTTTTTTATCGCGTTCGATTTGAATTAATTGCACTTTGTAAATAGCTGATGGAAGTTGTCTTCCTCCAAGAGTTCCCCAAACATGGTTTAAAACCTCGAAGCTCGGAGTATATATATTTAAAACAAATTTGAAATAATCGAGAACATCGAACGCTACATTAGTACGATTGTAAATTGTATTTGCCGATGTAAAAACGCTTTTTCCCTGAAAGAATTCTATGGTTTTTGAAATGCTTCGTAATGATTTGTCGTAGGTGTCGCAATTGGCACTAACTAATAGAAAAAAGTTTAAATGAACTGGAGGGTTTCTGTACTCTGTTTTATTATTTACAACCTGTGCAACCGGCGCATTTTTTAAAGTGGTTTCTGCTTCAATGTTTAAAAGAGTTAAAACAACTTTCCCGTCCACTTTATTTGCTTCTTCGCTTCCTGATTCCCAAAGTGCAATATTTTCGAGAGCAATTATTTTACCCAAACCAACTTTTTCGAAGTATGTATCCAGTTGTTCTTTTAATATTTGCAGGGCCTCGTAAATCATTCGCTTGCGTATTTTAAGTTTTCAATAAACCAAATAACAATCTGAATAAAAGATGCATTCAACAACCTTAAAATTCAATTACAAAGTCCTTAAAAAAACAGGATAAGCACCTTATTTCAAAATACAAATGAATCCATATTCTGGGTTCATTTTGATTTAATGGTGATACACAAGTTACAACATTAAATAATACAAGTCAATATCATTATGAATTATAAACGAGCAACAACATATTCAAAAATCTGACTTACTGCATATTAATGACAAAAATATTTGAGTTTTAAATACTTTATCCATAAAGAAAGCGGTTACTTTTAAGGTTAATTTTAAAAATTGTGCAATAATTTTTCAATTTCATCGGCCAATTTTGAATGCGACCCTGAAAAATTATTAAACATAATTGAAAAAGCAACTTTCGCACCCGAGTCCACATCCAAATAACCAGCGTAACAACGCACACGGGTCATCGATCCACTTTTCGCTTTTAATGTATTTTCAGGAAATAATTCTTTGTCAAATCTTTTCAAAGTTCCTTCGCCTGCTCCAGGAAGTGAGTTTAAAAATGTCTTTTTGTTTGTACTTCTTTTAGTCATGAAATTTAAAACCGCAGTAAAAAAAGCTGGTGAAACAGCATTGAAATGCGACAATCCACTGCCGTCTTCCATAAACAGATATTCTGTTGAAATTCCTTTCGACTTCCAAAATTCCTCAATTAATTCAATTCCGGATTGCCTGTTCCCCACACCGATTTTTTCAAAAGCAATCTGTTTTACCAGATGTTCGGCAAACAGATTCACACTTTCATAATTTAATACTTTTACAATTTCAGCAAGTGTTGGCGATTCCTGAATATAAACCGTTTGAAAAGCTTTTTTATTTATCTTTTCGAATTTGATTTCACCCGAAATAAAAACTCCCTCATTTGCCAAATACTTTAAAAACTCTTCTGCCAATAATTCTTCGGGTTGATGAATGGCAGCCTTAATTGTAAAGGCTTTTCTGTTTCTGGGAATGGTACCACGAATCACACGTTTTTTATCAAACGGACTACCAAAAACATAAGCCAAATCGCTGTAATTATCAGCCGAAACTACTTCATTAATTATTTCCAACCCTTCTATTTTCGGGTACATCGAAGTTATTTTTGTCGCTTTCCCAATTTTTCGGGGTGAGTTAAAAGCAATTCGAAATAAATTATCGTAAACAGTAAATGCATTTGCTGCGGCTCCATAGTAGTTCCCAATGTCTTCCCAAATCCAGGTTGCCGGTACTTTTTCCGAATCGTAAATTGAAGTATCCAAAATCAAATCACCAATTATTTGTTGAATATTGGCAGACTTAATTTTTTGTGCCCAAACTTGTAGAAAATGAGGATTAAAATAATGACCCATAAAATGCTCGGAACCCAAAGTCGGATCTGCCCCGCCAATAATTATCAAATCGCCATTTAGCACATTATTTTTCTCAGTTTCGCCAATGTAACCGAGTTTGGTTTTAAACCGATAATCAGCTCCCAACATTTCCAATGCACTTGCTGAAGAGATCAGTTTCATGGTCGAAGCAGGAATCAATAACTTATTGGAATTTAACTCAAAAAGAGTTTCTCCCGATTCCAAATCCTGAATATGAATTCCTACCGATGCATTTTTATATTCCGGCTGCTGAAGCAAATGTTCCAGCGCAGTTTCAAATTTTTGTTGTGCAAAACCAAAATAGCTGTTCAGAACAAATATTAGTAATGTAAAAATCCGTACTCTCATTTTTATTACTTTTGATAGGTTAAAACTAATAACTTTTTTATGCTTCGGAATATTTTAATTGTAGGAACCGGTGGATTTATTGGAAGTGTAATGCGTTACCTTGTCCAGGTTTTTGTTGAAAAGGGTTTGGCAACTACTTTTCCGTGGGGAACTTTTGTAGCAAATATTGCCGGAAGTTTTATTATCGGAATAATTTTCGCACTGGCAGAAAAAGGAAATTTTATAAATTCTGAATGGCGCTTATTTTTGGCTGTTGGAATTTGCGGCGGATTTACCACATTTTCGTCGTTTGCCTACAATAATTTAACCATGCTCAAAGAAAACTCATTCGGACAGTTTTTTTGGAATGTCGGCGGAAGTTTGTTTTTTGGAATTCTTGCTGTTTACCTCGGGATTATTTTGGTTCGGGCGATATTTTAAAATTACTTTTCCTAAAATTATTTTTACCCCCTGTTTCTACAATGCCCGATAAATTGAGTCTTCGGCTTCAACTGTTCCACTTCTGCCGAAATGGAATAAGGAATATGGATTATATTGATAAGTAGTGTCTCATAGAAAACGCCAATAATACCAATTGTACTTTGAAATGCCGCATGGCAATTTCGAAGTTTATAATGGTTAATGCCGATACTACAACAAAGGAGTATGCTGAGTAAAACGAAAGTATGCGACATTTGGTTGTTAAATCGGTATTAAACATTGTAGATGGCGATATTTTGTTGTCAAATCGGTATCACTTGTATTTTTCTTTTAGATGAAATTTCATGAATCAGATTAATTAATGCATAAAAAAACCGCTCCCCAACGGAAAGCGGCTTTCTGAAAGTCTTATCTCTTGTGATTATTTTTTATATATTTTTTTGTAACCGTAGATAGCACTTGCTCCCAATTCTTCTTCAATACGAAGCAATTGGTTATATTTTGCCATTCGGTCTGAACGGCTCAAAGAACCGGTTTTTATCTGACCTGAGTTGGTTGCAACAGCAATGTCTGCAATTGTAGAATCTTCGGTTTCGCCCGAACGATGCGAAGTTACTGAAGTGTAACCAGCGCGGTGCGCCATTTCAATAGCATCTAAGGTTTCGGTTAATGTACCAATTTGGTTTACTTTAATAAGGATTGAGTTGGCAGCACCAAGTTCTATACCTTTTTTCAGGTACTCAACATTTGTAACAAAAAGGTCGTCGCCAACCAATTGGCATTTATCACCAATTTTATTCATTTGAGCAACCCAGCCATCCCAGTCACCTTCATCCATTCCATCTTCGATTGAATCGATTGGGAATTTCTTGACTAATTCAGCCAAATATGAAGCTTGTTCTTCAGAGTTCAGCTTTGCACCTCCTTCGCCTTCAAATTTACTATAATCGTATATTCCATTTGAAAAGAATTCAGATGCAGCACAGTCTAAAGCGATAGATACATCGCCGCCATCTTCAGCTCGGCCGGGTTTGTAACCTGCATTTTTAATAGCTTGAATGATACTGTTCAAAGCATCTTCTGTTCCATCTAAAGCCGGGGCAAAACCACCTTCATCACCAACTGCCGTTGAAAGATTGCGGTCGTGCAATACTTTTTTCAGGGAGTGGAAAATCTCAGCACCCATTCTCAATGCTTCACGAAAAGAAGGGGCTCCAATCGGGCGGATCATAAATTCCTGAAATGCGATAGGCGCATCGGAGTGTGAACCACCATTGATAATATTCATCATCGGAACCGGTAAGGTTTTAGCGTTAACCCCACCAATGTACCTGTACAATGGAAGTTCTGCATAGTCGGCAGCAGCTTTTGCAACGGCCAACGAAACACCTAACATGGCGTTGGCACCCAAATTAGATTTAGTTTTAGTACCGTCCATTTCCAACATTTTATTGTCGATGGCTACTTGTTCTGTTGCGTCCCAACCAATTAATTCTTTGGCAATTACTTCGTTTACGTTTTCAACAGCTTTTAAACAACCTTTTCCAAGGTAACGGTTTTTATCGCCATCGCGTAATTCAAGTGCTTCGTTTTCGCCAGTTGATGCTCCTGATGGAACAGCTGCACGGCCAAATGCACCACTTTCCAGCAATACTTCAACTTCTAAAGTTGGGTTACCACGAGAATCTAAAATTTCTCTTGCTTTTACGTCGTTAATTAACATTGTGAGTAGTTTTTTATTATTTAACTTATTATATTGTTTTGATCAGAAAACCAGACGGTTAAGGCCGATTTGCCAAAAGCAGAACAAAGATACTAATTTGTTCCTTTTCAAAAGGGGACCTCAGAAAAAAGGTTAATAATAATTCATATAGGGTTAACTTAGTTAGCCTGAATTATTCATGAGTTTTTCGTTATGAAAATTCAAAATGCACTGAATAAGGGATGCACCGAGTTTAGCCTCGTAGAAATAACCTTAGCTATTTTGATAAGCGAGAATCGAGCATTCTCTTTATTCAAAACAGTTTGATTTCGGAACAGATAAATTTCCGAATAGTTCAGGTTAGGTTGATTACTTGTTATTAAGTAATCATTTTCGGTGTGGTTTTGTTTCCTTTTCCTAATTTTGAAGCAAACTAAAATACAACAACAATGAGCGACGATAAAAAAATAATTTTTTCGATGTACAAAGTGAGTAAAACTTACCCTCCCAATAAAACAGTAATAAAAGATATTTCACTTTCGTTTTTTCTGGGAGCTAAAATCGGGATTATTGGTTTGAACGGTTCTGGAAAATCGACGTTGCTTAAAATTATTGCCGGACATGAGAAATCATTTAATGGCGAATTGGTTTTTGCACCTGGTTACTCAGTTGGTTTGTTAGACCAGGAACCACAGTTAGATGAATCGAAAACGGTTAAAGAAATTGTTCAGGAAGGCGTGCAGGAAACTATTGATATTTTGAGTGCTTTCGAAGAAATAAATTTAAAATTTGGATTGCCAGAGGTTTACGAAAACCCGGATGAAATGGAAAAATTAATAACTGAACAGGCCAACTTGCAGGAAAGAATTGAGCAATTAGATGCCTGGAACCTTGACAGCAAACTGGAACGGGCAATGGATGCACTTCAATGCCCGCCCGACGAACAACCGGTGAAAGAACTTTCGGGTGGTGAACGGCGCAGGGTAGCACTTTGTCGGTTGTTACTTCAGGAGCCCGATATTTTATTGCTCGACGAACCAACTAACCATCTCGATGCTGAAAGTATTC
>Ga0209249_1003410_pt1 | contig 11461 bp, 12 predicted proteins | sample SaaInlV_200m_DNA_4_FD_184653 | JGI IMG/M metagenome (GOLD analysis project Ga0209249, IMG submission 184653) | Marine microbial communities from expanding oxygen minimum zones in the Saanich Inlet - SI037_S3LV_200m_DNA (SPAdes) (version 2) | ecosystem: Environmental > Aquatic > Marine >...
ACAGGTAAACGGTGTGCTGTATTGGGCCAACGGCGAATACATCGTTAATCCTGAAAACAAATGGGACGAGGCGAATCTGAAGCGTATTAGATGGGATAACATTTACGGCATTGGGGCAGACGGCCCGGAGCCGATCAAGGTTAACAGTGTTCAGGTACTGCACCAGCTTGGTTGCCCATACGCCGCAAAAAAAACGCAGGTTGCCGTCGACTACCCCACCAATGTCCATAACAAGCCTTTTGGTAAAACCGGCAGCATTACTATTGATACATGCGGCTGCAGTTTTTGTGATGTGGCAAGAGATAAGGGACTGGCCATCAGACTGTCTATGGATGCGGTACTCGAGCAGATAGCAAATATTCCTGAAAATGATGATGGTAAAAAAGTTCCTTTTGAACTAATAAACGAAAACCCCTTTCCCGTTTTGCGCGAGCTTCTTGAAAATATCCGGGCCAGAGGGCTAGATATTTCTCAGATTAATCTTGTTGCCAGAGCAGACTGGCTTGTCAAAGGTGAAGAAAAGTTGCGGGATGGCTTGAGTTTGGCACAGTCTATGGACGTGCGGGTTTTAATGTCTGGTGTTGGCTTTGAATCATTCTCTGATACTATTTTGCGTAATTTAAATAAGGGTTATACCTCAAAAACAAATATTGAAGCGGTACAGCTTATGAGGAAACTGAAGGGAGAATATCCCGACAGCTTTGCATATGCGTCATCAGATGGTGCAATCCACGGCTTTATTCATCCTACGCCATGGGATAGTGCCGACACGAAGCGCGATATGTACAGGAATATCGCTATTTACGGACTCGACAAGGATATCTTGCCTTCCACCAGCGTTCCGCTTATCATTCATCACGCCTGCTGGCTTGCTGACTGGATAAGAGCGCTTGAGCTAAAAGAGGGCATAACTCTCAATAGATCTGGCTCGCTTATAGAATGGTGGTAAATATAGAGGTTAAGTGTGGTCACTGAAAACTTGTTGAAAAGGGTCAAACTCGCTGTTGGCAAGAGCTTGCCTGACGGTGGTTCTTTGGTTGTCGCCGTTTCCGGCGGAGCCGACTCCGTTTGCCTGCTACATACCTTGATACAACTTCAAGAAGAGTTGAATCTTAAGCTGCATATCGCTCATCTCAACCACTGCCTGCGCGGTGCAGAATCAGACGCAGACGCACAGTACGTTGCCGATCTGTCTGGCAAACTTAGCCTCCCATGTACAGTCGAAAAACGCGATATCATTGCTTACGGCAATACCTCGTCAGTTGAGGATAAAGCACGCCATGCCCGCTATACGTTTTTATCACAAGTGGCTAAGTCTGTTGGAGCAAGCGCAGTTGCAGTCGCCCATACCGCTGATGATCAGGTAGAGACTATGTTAATGCACCTGGTACGTGGTAGCGGGCTTGCCGGTTTACGTGGGATGAAGCAGGCCGATGTCTGGAAACCGTCTGCTGATGAACCAGAAACTAACATCATAAGGCCGTTGCTTGGGGTTGGCAGAAATGAAGTTGAGGATTACTGCTGCGACAATAGCCTTGAGCCTCGCGTTGACTCATCAAACCAGTCACCAAAATATTTAAGAAACAGGTTTCGCCATGAGTTAACCCCATTGCTCAAGGAGTATAACGCAAATTTCGGTGATTCTCTGTTGCGATTGTCCAGTGTTGTGACTGACCAAATTGAGCTTCTGGATGGACAGGTGGCTCAGGTTTGGGATGAGGTTGTTACTCAGGAGAATCATATTATTTATATCGATAGAGATGCTTTTGGCGGGTTGCCTGCTGCCGTAAAACGCCATCTGGTCAGGTGTGTGCTGGAGCGGTTGGCCGGAACTCTTGCCGATATCCAATCGATTCATATTGAGGATATGCTTAATATGATGAGCAAACCTGTAGGCAAGAGGCTGTCACTGCCATACGAACTGGTAATGGTCAATGGTTACGAATCCAGCATAGTAAGACCTGAAGATTCGATTACAGCACAAGACGAAGTATTGGATGGTGAATATCGCTTGAACGTGCCGGGTCAGACCGACATTCCAGGTTGGAAGATCAATGCCTCTGTTATAAATAAAAATGTGAAAACTGACTCAAAGTATGTTGAATACTTTGATTACGATGTAATTGGACAAAAGCTGATGGTGCGTGGCCGCAGGCAGTCTGATAAATTCAGGCCGCTGGGAATGCAAGGCAGTAAAAGCCTCAAGGACTTTATGGTAGATGTTAAGGTTTCCAAAGCCAAGCGTGATGCTATTCCCATCGTTTGCTCCCCAGAACACATTATCTGGGTCGTGGGGAGCCGCATCGATGAGCGCGCCAAAGTATCAGCTTCAACCAAACGTGTTCTTAAGGTAGAGTTTGAGAGAGTTCATATTGACAGTGCACATTCAAATAGTTTAGATTAACGTAAGTTAAGTGGGGCAAGTTATGAGCGCATCTGCAACTAAAAAAGATAAAAACCTCAATATAAAAACTACTACTTACGGTAAATTGACGTGGCTTAATATCGAGAATCCAACCGCCAAGGAAACTGAGTATTTAGCTAAGAATTATCCTTTTCATTCGCTGGATCTGGATGACTGCTTGAGTAGAATCCAGCGTCCAAAGATTGATAAGTATGAAACATATTTATTTACCGTGCTTCACTTCCCTTTATATAACAAAGAGGCCAGGGTAACAACTGCGAGCCAGGTATCCATCTTTATTGGTGAGGATTACCTTATAACGCTGCACACAGGTACTCTTAAGCCGCTTGCCAAGCTGTTTGTAGATTGCCTCAATAACGAGCGTTCACGCAAAGAATATATGGGGCGCAGTTCAAGTTATCTGCTCTACTGTATACTCGATCGATTGATTAATTCCTGTTTTCCAATTTTATACAAGATATCGGAAAACATTGAAAACGTTGAAGATGATATCTTTGCTGAGGGCAAACGGGAAACGGTAAGAGAGCTCTCTATTCTCAGGCGAGACGTTATTGCTTTCAGGCGCATAATAAAACCTCAAACCGAGGTGTTTGAGCTTCTTGAGAGCGAAGACTGGCCGGTTATCAAAGTTGATCCCGAGGTGTACTTTGGTGATATAGCTGATCACGCCCGTAAGATTCAGGATACGCTTGATGACTACAAGGATGTTCTGGAGGGGCTCAACGATACCAATAACACGCTTTATTCATTCCGCACCAACCAGGTGATTCGCGTGCTGACCATTATTTCTACTATAATGCTTCCCTTGGCCCTAATAGCAGGTATTTCGGGTATGAACATTTGGCCGTTTACATCGGATGGTCCGGGCTGGCCCACGTTTGTTGGAGTGGTGGTTATCATGGCGGCTATTACCGGTGGAATGCTTGTTTTATTTAGACGTAAGCGATGGATTTAGTAGTTAAAGTTTCGCATATGGGACACTCAGGGCAATTTCACCCCTTTATACTGATCACAGACTAAAGGATTTATAAGTGGAAATCAGGTTTTTAGGTGTACATAACCTTGAGTCGGCTGATACCAAACTTATGTCACTGCTGATAGATAGCATGTTGGCTTTAGATGCCGGAAGTATTACCTCAACCTTGTCTTTTGAAGAACAGCAGCGTATAAAATCCATTCTCATTTCACATCACCACTTCGATCATGTTCGTGATCTGGCTACGTTGGGCCTTGCCAATCTGGACTGGGGCACGAAGAAGCTATATTCGATGCAAGAAGTGCTTGACGTGATTTCCGGTAACCTTCTAAATGGTGTGCATTATCCTGAGATGACACAGATTCCCACACCTGAAAACCCGTCGTTGCTTCCATGCGTTATCAATGTGGGTGAACCGATGAATATTGATGGCTACAGCGTTCTTGCTTTACCGATGGTTCATGGCATACCAACCGTTGGGTATGAGGTAACCGACGGTGAAGGCAAGTCGATTTTTTACACCTCTGATACCACACAAGGAATTGATGATTGCTGGCAGCATGTTTCCCCAGATCTGCTGGTAATCGAAACAACGCTATCTGATAGCATGAGAGATTCAGCGATAAAATCGAAACACATGTGCCCTAGTCTTCTTGCTGAAACGTTGCTCGGGTTTAAAAAGGCAAAGGGACATATTCCCCCAACCGTTGTTGTGCATATGAATCCTGCCTACGAAGAGCAGATAGGCAAAGAAATTGCAATGGCCAGCAAAGAGATTGATGCTGATATCCTACTTGGCTACGAGGGGATGTCCATCGTTATCTAGCCTCGTTTTTTATGCTGACCGTATAGACCTGATAATCTCCTTTATGCTTGGCCGTTTGCCGTACATTAGCAGATACGTACGGAATACCTTGGATGACAGCCACATCAGTAAGGCCACAGAGCAAGTCAGGATCAGCAAACTTACAGTTGTTTCCCATGCAGACAGAGTTCCTCCGGAAATCCTTATCATGGATGTTATGGGTGCTGTAAATGGAAACATCGTTAGTATCCTGGAGGCTATGTGAGTCGGGTTGGTTGTAATCAGGTACATGAGCATCATTGGCAACACTGCGGATGGTGTGGTGACCATACTTGACCAGCTTTGTCCCTCCCTCGATGTACGTACAATGGAGCCGATTGCAGCAAATATGGTGCCCAGTAAAAGATAGCCAAGTATGAAATATATTATTCCCAAAAACAGCGTGCCAATTGGTATAGAAAGCTCACTGAATATAGGTATGTTTACTGCTGCAAATTTGGCAGCGGCCATAACCGAACCTAACCATATTGCTATTTGTAGTAGTCCGGCAGCTCCCAGTCCCAGCACTTTACCCACCAGCAATTGACCGGCCGAAACCGATGAAAGCAGTATCTCGATAACCCTATTTTCTTTCTCCTCAGATACGCTTTGCAGCAGGTAACCCGATGTGAAGAATATGGAGAACATGAACAGGAATGCGAAGATGTAGGGGAGAAAGTACATTGCTATCGGGTCCTGCCCTGTAGCTATTTCTCCGTTCGTATCCAGTCTGACGGAAATTGGTGCGAATGGAATTTTAGCTCTGTTCAGTATTTGCTCGCTGACCGATTCGGTAAGAAGGTTATCAAGCAGGAAATTTTTTACGCTTGAGACAGTACTTGATGGTAGCTCAATTTCTCTTTTCAGGGTATATCTTTCAATCTGTCTGCCCTCTAAATATTCACTATGGATGAAGATGTAACTGTCAATAGTCTCCGCCAATAATGCACTTTTAGCGCTGTCGACGGTATCGTATTCATTGAAAATGACATTGTCCTGGCTATGGTAATCATCGAATATATCGGTCTCATCTACGTACCCTATGTATATCTGATCCGGTGTAGATGGTTGTGCCCAGCGCTGAATCCCGTTGTAAATAACAAATGCAAGTATTAGCAGGAGCGGAATACTTATGGTGATCAGAATATAGGATTTTCTCTTAATAGTGTGGAGGAATTCGTGCCTGAGTATGGTCATCGCTTTTTTCATCATCTTGCTTCCTCCACTACCTGAATGAAAATATCGTTTAGCGACGGAATCGCATTCTCGAATCTGTCGATCTTAACACCATCGCTGACCAGTGCACTTAGCACGGTTTGAGGCGTAGCGTTTTGCTTGAGATACAGTTCGGAATGTCCGTCGTGTTGTTTTACTTTATCAACGCCAGTGATTTCTATTGGCAGGCGGTCGCACTCAACAAAAACGGAATTGTTTCTGTACTTTGTTTTGATGTCCGCAAGATTGCCATAGAGCATTGAGCGTCCCTGATTAATCATTAGTATCCTGTCGCACATCTCTTCAACCTCGTTCATCAGGTGCGTGCTCAAGATGATGGATTTACCTTTGTTTCTCATTTCAAGCACTATGTCTTTTAGCAGTTTGGTGTTTACCGGATCGAGGTTGGCAAACGGCTCATCCAGCACCATTATTTCTGGATCGTGCTGAATGGTAATCAGAAACTGGATTAGCTGGCTCATGCCACGGCTCAACTCCTCCACCTTTTTGTCTTTGTGCTGTCCCGTGCCCACTTTTTCAAGCAGCTCAATCGCCTTTGCTTTTGCCGGAGTTGTCGGGACGCCTTTGAGTGCAGCCATATAGATTAGTGACTCTATCACCGTGAGTTTTTTGTACATACCTCTTTCTTCTGGAAGATAGCCGATTTTATCTTTAGCTTCATCATTAAATCGCTGGCCAAGTACAGTGATATCACCTGAATCCGGTTTTAGGATATCCATTATCATCCTGATGGTGGTGGTTTTACCTGCCCCGTTTGGGCCAACCATGCCGAATATCTCACCACTGTTCAAGCTGAAAGATACATCATCTACGACTTTATGCGCATTAAACGATTTGCTAATGTTTTGAACCTCGAGGTTGCTAATATCCATTATCGGTCTCTTTCTAATTCCTAATCGTCTATTTTAAAATTACTCGTCATATTTAAACACATCCTCTACGTTTGTGCCAAATACCCGGGAAAGTTTGAATGCCAGCGATAGCGATGGCACGTATTTGCCTGCCTCAATTGCTATGATTGTTTGACGGGTGCATTCGGCCCGGTTGGCCAGTTCCTGCTGCGACATTTCGCCATTTTCAAAGCGAAGTCTTCTAATATTATTCGTTATCCTGTTATTCCTGACCATTTACGTGTCCCATGCGCCAGTAACCAATAAGGATACCGGCTGATTGAGCTATTGTACTGATAACCAGCGTAGATATCAGTATCAGCGTCAGGTAAATAACCGGCACTCCTTTATCGCCAAAAACCTCTGTTAGTGCTATTACCCATGCTACCAGCGAAAATAGAATTGCCAAATATTGAACCCTTGGAGCCCTTTCCAATATCAGCTTGTCCCGCTCATCAACCTGCTTCGATTTTCTGATAACAGGATTCATAATTATAAGATAGGTCAAAGGTGTGCCTACCCACAGGGCATATACGGCTAACCTTAACCCCAGGTTTTCATCAAAGGTAGTCACATCACCACTGGCGACAAAAACTGCAACAAGGGCAATTGCAAAGACAATGCCTATTACCAAACTGTACCATGCTCTTTTTTGTAAAGGTGCCATGGTCATACCCTCCTTCTCATATATCTGGTGTAAAGTGTAGTAGACTATATGTAACATATAATTAACTTATTGTCAAGAAAACATTACATTGGTGTTCAAAACAAAGGCCTATTCAATTGAAATAGGCCTGCTTATTGCTATGGGCTATGACACTGGTCTTAAAGGCTGTCTATATAACTGACCAGATTTTGGATACTGTCCATCTCTTTCATCTTGTCAAAGTCTATCTCAACATCGGTGGCGCTTTCAATGCCAACTATTATCTGTACCCAATGCAGTGAGTCGGCTTTTATGTCTTTGAGCAGGGTTTCTGCCTTGATATCATCCTGGTTGCAGTGGGTTATTTTAGCCATTACGCTTGTAACAGTATCCAGAGTGGACATGAGTTTCCTCCCAATAAATAATCAGTTAGCTATCCGGAAGTGTTTTCTTGATCTTTGCCAGTTCCGCACGCAGGTTGTTGATAAATCCCGTTTCCCAAGCATGCTTCATCTGCTTGATGGTGCCGACTATTTGCTGTGCTTTGCTGCGGCCATGCGTTATGCCAAAAAGCCCGTCTACGCCCAGCAGCGGACCTCCGCCCATGGACATGCCCGGACTCAGTATGCCGTATATCTTGTTGGCGGTTGATTGCAGGTCCTCCGGCGAGAGCTTATCTTTCATCTCCTTAAGGAACCAGCCCATCATCGATTGTCCAATGCCTTCGCAGAATTTGGTCAGTATATTGCCTACAAAGCCGTCGGTTACAACTACGTTGGCCTTGCCTGCAGGAATGTCCAACCCTTCTACGTTACCTATGAAATTAAGCCCACTGTTTTTCAGCAGATTATATGCTTCCTTGGAAAAATCGTTGCCCTTACCTTCTTCTGCACCCACGTTAAGCAGTCCGATGGTGGGGTTATCAACGCCGTGGAATGTTTTGGCATAAACGCTGCCAATGGCGGCAAACTCCACTGTCTGGTATGGCTGACAGCCTACGTTAGCTCCCAGGTCCAGAATCACGGTATCGGGAGCCAGCCTGAAAAAGGCACCGCCCGCTACAGGTCGCTCAATGCCTGGGAGTGTTCCCAGATATTGAAAGGCACTTACCATACAGGCCCCTGTCGAGCCGGCGCTTAGTGTTGCATCAGCCTTGCCCTCTTTGACAAGCCTTGTCGCCAGTGCCACCGAGCTGTTGGGCTTGCGCATTACGGCTATGGCCGGTGCCTCGCCATCAGCTATCTGCTGGGTTGCCTCCACCACGCTAACCGGTAGTCCAGCTGTATCCAGCTTGGCAAGCTCGACCTCAACCGGCTCTTTAAGACCTACTATGATTGCTTCAATATCGAGTTCTTTTGCGCCTTCAACAGCGCCTTTTATTATTTCTGAAGGGGCGTAGTCTCCCCCCATGGCATCTATGGTTATTTTGAATTTGCTCATGCCGCCTCCGGTAGTAAAAGATTAACCCTTAGTTTTTAAAAGATTGTATTTGTCTCTGGCAAAAAGTGCTGCACCCAGTGCTCCCACCAGTTGTGGGTCTTCACACAGCAGCGGCTCAAGTCCTACCTTTTCGGCCGCTTTGGCCACCATGCCCTTGTTTTTGGAGATACCGCCAGTAATGGTGAAGTCCTTCTGGATACCTACTCTTTTGAGCAGATTATAACTGCGTGTACTTATAGCCTCGTTGAGCCCTGCCAGAATGTCTTTTTTGGCCGCACCCTGCTTGAGATATTTGATGGCATCTGTTTTGGCAAATACGGCGCAGATGGTGTTGAACGGTATGGCTGTAGTCGACTCAAGTGCCACATCGCCGATCTCAGACAGCGGAATGTTTAAAACATCTGCTATCATCTCTAAGAATCGTCCGGTTCCGCCTGCACATTTGTCGTTCATAACAAAGCTGGTTACACGCCCCTGGCCATCGCAGGCAATCCCTTTACAGTCCTGTCCACCCATGTCCAGTATCAGGCGCACTGATGGAAAGTACCAATTGATGCCCTTGGCATGGCAGCTTATCTCCGACACATTTGCTTTGGCAAATGGAACAAGAACCCTGCCGTAGCCCGTAGCAAGGATGTAGTCGATGTCTTCTATCGCAATGCCTGTGCCCTCAAGTGCGGTGTTTATAGCCATGTAGGCTGTTTTAACACTCTCCGGCCCGGTGTCCTGTATGGTCGATGCAAAGATGGCATCATCCTTCATCACCACTACTTTAGCGGCGCGCGATCCTATATCTATTCCACCGAATAACACTACTTAGCACCTTTTTCTATTTGTTCCTGCGCTATAATGGCGGCCCCCAGTGCCACGATGCTCTGTGCGTTGTCGGGAACCAGCACTTTAAAGCCCAGTTCCTGCTCAAGTATATTGATAAGTCCTTTATTTTGGGCAACACCGCCGGTAACAACCACGTCTTTTTCTATTCCCACACGTTTGCATAGCGCCATAAGCCTGCTGACAATTGAGTAGTATATTCCGGCAGCGATATCGGCCATTGGAGTCGGTGGGTCGCGGTGTACGTGTGATATAACCTCTGATTCGGCAAAAACGGCGCATGTTCCGGATATCTCCGGTCTGGTTTTAGCGTCAAGCGATAGCTCAGACATATCCTCCAGTGAGATTTGCATCAGCTTTGCCATCTGTTTAACGAATACCCCGGTTCCGGCAGCGCATTTGTCATGACTGGCCTGGTCCTTAAGTTTGCCTCGCTCGTTTATCTTAAAGACTATGCCGCTTTCAGCTCCTATGTCGATTCCCATTCTGGCCGACGAGTAAAGGTGATATATGCCGCGCGCAAGGCAGGAGCTGATAGCCTTGCTTTTCTGACTTATGGATGTCGCTTTGCCTCCGGCGCCGGTGGAAATAATGTAATAGTCGCCGTTCAGATTGATATTAGCTTGCCCCAGCGCTCGTGCGACAGCCACTTTAGCACTTGTATCAGCCTCGTCGTCAGAGTCGACAACGCATGATGTTTCAATCACACCATTATTAAGCACGACAACCTTGGTAGTAAGGCTTCCTATGTCTATACCTAGTGCTTTCATTAGTAGTCTTCCAGCAGCTCGAAAAAGCCCTCGAACTTCTCTCTTATATCTTCCTGGCTCATCATAGTAGGGTCAACCACGTCGCTATCCAGTGTGAGCATTGGGATGTCTATTTCACTCAGAGTGTCTTTGAGCAGTTTGATTAAGGCGCATGTTTGCCTGCATCCGGTGTCGGCGTAGAATACCGCACCGTCTATCTTGTATTGCTTAGCCAGATCAGACACACGCTGTATTTTGGCATCTGTCATGGGGCCGTACATCTGAACCTCAGGTATCATGTACGACTTCTGGGCTACGCTTTCAAGTGGTTTTGATGGATCCAGTTTGCCATCGGCCCAGTAGGTGAAAAAGGGTTCGATCACACTTACCGCGCCGAACTCATGCGACATTTTCTCCAGAAAACTCATCAGGTACATGGGTGGGACGAACAGGCTCATTAGGCGAAAACGTTCGTTTTCAACAGCGCCTGTTTTGGCATTCACCTTTTCTTTTAACTCATCACGCAGTGTTTCAAGATACAGGGTTGCTTCCGGTTGGCCTGGGAATAGATAATCAAGTGTCAGCAGCTCTAAAAACCCTTGGGGGCTGAATGGCGTCGGTACTGCTTTGCGCAACTCGCATATCTCTCTATTAAGCTTGATCTGCTTGTCCATTTCTGCAACTAACTGAGAAAGTTTATCCCAGTCCATTTTTCTGCCAGACTGATCCTGTAGAAAATCGATCATACCTTGAAGCTCACCGATAAGATAATTGCGTTCCTGCTCACTCTCCTGAAACGGGTGATCCAGAAAATAGCCTGGGCAACCGCAAAGTTCCATTATAAGCTCGCCGCTCTTGGCGGTATTGTCGCAGATAAGATTAGACCAAAGCATCACATCGGGGTCGGGCAAGGCTTTTATGGTAAATGCTCCGGCAATGCCCCGGTGCGGTGTACATATTTCGGATGCCAGTCCCGCCTCGGCGCCAGCCGTTACCAGTTCAGTAGCCTCTCCGGTGAAAAGCGCGGTCATCCATGTAGTGGATTCAGTGTGCATGGGCACTATGTTCATGGCATACAGTATCTCAGTGGGGAAGAAAACGGTGTGCGCCGCCAGAAAATCGCCGTTTTGCTTTACATCCCTTATACGAGTAAAGTACTTAGTCAGGATTTCATAGTACACCTGCTCGCTTTTGCGAACATTTGGACGGGCTTTGATCATCCTTAAGATAACACTACAGGCTTTAATAATGGATTCTATTCTGTTTGTTGTTTTACTTGTCACTGCTTGCGAGCCTCCAGCATTTCTAAAAATGCCTGTACCCTGGTGGCTATCTGTCCTGAACCCGATGTTCCGTATTCTACGTCCAGCGCCAGTATCGGCACATTTTCTGCCTCCAGCTTCTTGATAAGCAGTGGCAGG
>Ga0209249_1003415_pt1 | contig 11439 bp, 18 predicted proteins | sample SaaInlV_200m_DNA_4_FD_184653 | JGI IMG/M metagenome (GOLD analysis project Ga0209249, IMG submission 184653) | Marine microbial communities from expanding oxygen minimum zones in the Saanich Inlet - SI037_S3LV_200m_DNA (SPAdes) (version 2) | ecosystem: Environmental > Aquatic > Marine >...
GGGGGTGAATGGGAGAGAAACGGAAAGGCAGGGCGGGGGTAGACCGCCTTTCCGCTTACTCGCCCCCTGCGGTGTCCGCAGGGGGTAAGTCCGGCTGTTCAACAAGCCCGAGGACCTCTCGGAGCTGGCGGCAGAATGCCAGGGCATCCCGCGAGCGTCCGTCCTTCAGGCCGGACTCGATCGCGTGGATCATCGCACGCGCCTGCTCACGCGTCTTCTCACAGTCAGCGCGATGCTCGGCATCGCTGAACTCCTGCTGGCCGACATGCTCGAGCAAGTGCCCGGCATGTTCGAGCTGTCGATGCAGCCCCAGGGCAGCATCGGTGATGTTGGTGATTACGTGTGCGACAGTGTCATGGGTGATCATGGCTTGAGGGCCCTCATGATTTCGATACGAATCCCGATCCTCTCGGCGACCCATCGGTCAAGAGGATCACTTGTGCGCTCACCATTGAGCCATCGGCGAATGAAGGCGGGGTGGCGACCGCTCTCGCGGAGTAATTCGTCGAGGGCGATCCCGACGCTGGCGCAATGGCTCATGAGCCAGAGCTTCTTGCTTTGGTGAGGCCTTAGTGGCACGTTTGACATCGGAGGAAACCCCTGGCATATTGAGTAACGCAGGGCGCGAATCGCGCCTTCTGATGTTACTTATAGTCTGCCGGGTTAACTCAGTCAACCCCTGGAGAGGGAAAATGCCGGACTTTTCTGTCGCAGAGCGCAAAGCGTTCGGGAAGAGGCTTGGGGAAATCCGAGGGCACCGCTCGATGGCGACGATGGCTGACCGTGCTGGAATCAGCACGGCCCACTGGTCGAAGCTGGAGAATGGGACAGGTTCAAACCCCTCCGAAACACTCATAGCCCTCATTTCCCTCAGAGAAAACGTCGCCTATGATTGGCTGATAGCAGGAGCGGGGCCAAAGCAGGGGGCTGGCGTGCCTGGGAGTGCGGGAGGAGCTACCGCGCGCAAGATCGTGACGCGAGCGGTCGAGGAAACTTACAAGTGCCTGACGGAGGAAGAACTGACGGCAGCCATCCGGACGCTTGCCGGTCACATGGAGTGTTCAGAATTGGACACAATGAAGAACATCGTCATCAAACGTGTCCTTGAAGAGAGCTAGGCTTCCCACCACGATCTGACCCACCGGCTCGTTGCCATGTTGCAGCGGGCCTTTTTCGCGCCTTTTAGTTGCCTGGCGGGTTGACTGGCGAAACCCGCGCGGCTATTCTTACCATGTTCCCCCTCGTCTATGAGGGGCATCAGCGGGCGGATGGTCCGCGCGGAGTTCGCTTTCTGTTGCGGGTTCCGCAGCCAAACGGCAGGGCGCCGATCGGCGCGCGAAAGGAAAGGGAAGAAGGATGAACGGGTACGGATGGGAAAGGGATGCAGGGACAGTGCCGAACGGGCTGGATAAGCTGACCCCCGTGCACGTTATCGACCTACCGGAAGGGTGCGAGACGGCCGAAGTCGTGTTTGAGCACCACCGCGGTTGGACGCCTCGCCTACGCTGCACTTTCGCCGGTGGACTGACCGTCGAATACATGCTCTTGGAGGCGGCACCGAATGTGTTCCGGCCCTTTACCGGTGCGCCAATGCGGAGACGCTTGCAGGTGTTGCCGCAACCAGGCTCAGAGAACACGGCTGAGGAACCTGCGGCCGAGCCTACGGGGAAGCGCAAGGGTTTCGAGAGATTCATCCCGTGGTTGTAGAACAGAGCCAACAGGGAAAGGGAAGAAGGATGGGACCAGCAGACACGAGGAACCTGAAGCCGGGAGACATCAGGAACCCGGACGGCGTCCTGACTGATCTGGACACGGGCGCTCCGGAGCGTTCTGTGCGTGAGACGGTTGAACGCCAGGATCGGGCGGAAACGCTCGAAGAGATCCGCGACCTGGTCGAGAGCTCGCTCTATGTGAAGCGTGGCCCTCGAGAGGCACGAGCGGTTGATGTCTTGGAAGCCGCAGCGCGGATGCTGCTGCCGGGGGTCCGGATGGAGCTGAGCTTCATCGGTGAGGATGGGGGAAGCGAATGATGGGCAAGCGCTTAGAGGGCAGCGATCCGTTCTCGGAAGGCACGGCAGGCCGTCGCGGCTTCCTGGGCGGATGCTTTGGAGTCTGGGTCGCGAGCACAGCACTGCTCAATGCGGCTCCGGAGGATGTCGACCGTGTCCTGGTCCAGGAGCGTGTCGGCCTGCGAGAGAGCGTCCAGCCAGCACAGGCGCTGGGCCGTGAGCAGATCCCTACCCGCATACTGGGCCGTACCGTGAAGGCCGGCAGCCATCTCTTCGAGCCTGACGATGATCCGGCTCAAGTCGTCCGCGATCGGGGCGAGAGCGTCGGCGATCCGGCGACGGGAGAGCTCCGTGGCATAGTCCTGACGGTCCTGGTGCCGGGTGAGCCACGCGTGGAGGCGGCGCGCGAGGAACGTGGTAAGGACGGCAATGAGGGCGCCTTCGAAATGATCGACCGACATTTGAGGAACCTCAACAGGATCTGTGGTGCGCTCTTCGGGGGGATGCTCGTGTGCTGCTGGTCATGCTGGTCAATCTACACGAGGCTCGACCGGATTGCTCGGATTCTGAGCCGGCGGGGGGGGAATGCCTGACACGATCACCACATCGGGATTCCAGCAGATGATCCGCGACGGTTCGATCCGTCCGGGGGATCTGGTGCTGTTCCGGAATGGTGAACGTGGGCCCCTGAACTGGATCATCGGACGGGCCCAGGGCCGGATGATCCGGGATCTGGATCCGGATGCTGCCAAGGATGTGGTGGCCCGGGCTGCAGCCTACACTCATGCAGCGTGTGTCTATGACGTGACGCGCTGCGCCGAGATGTACCACCCGGAAGCCCGGTACCGGGAATGGGGTGCGGCACTGTCGGCAGGCACGCAGATCCTGGTGCGGAGACCGCAGGTTCTGAACGCGTTGCATCGGGTACCATGCCCGGCGGCGGACATTGAGGCATACGGTGGGAGGGTGATCGCCAGAAAGGCGGAGATTGACGTCCTCCTGAAGACCAAGTACCCGACCCGTGAGCTGCTGACGTATTACCTGTGGAGTTGGGAGATTCAGAAGCTCTGGCGGGGGCGGTCTTTCGTGGATGTGTTCGAGAGCAAGACCACGGATGTGTGCAGCGGCCGATACTGGTTTTGGTGCCGGCAGGCCTGGTGCTTTGCTGACACGATCAACACACCGGATGAGCGGCCCGAAGCCTGGTATCCTGCGCGCATGGTGATGTCCCCACGGTTTCGGACGATCGGCGAATATGAAATCTCGGCCTCCCCTGGGGTGGATCCCATCCCTTCTTCCCCCGCCCCGGGGGAGGCCCATTCTTTGGACGGAGCACCAGCGTGATTGATTGGGTTAGCCATGCAATATCGGCCGCGATCGCGGCAGTGGTCGGGGCGTTCGTTGGCCGCAGTGTCAGTCGTCCGGATGCGAAGATCGACAAACTGGATCGGGATGTCACACAGCTCAGGGATGAGCGCATAGTGCGGGTCGAGGGGCGCCTGGACCGGGTCGAGGACAACGGGTGCGCAGTTGGGCGCCAGGTGCTGGCGAAGCTCGAGCACGCGACCGGCATGCTGACCAAGCTGGATCTGAAAATGGACCGGATAGCCGAGACAACGGCGAAACAGGCTGCGGAGATCGCAGCGAACAACAAGTACGTCGGCAACTTGGACAAGAGCCTGCAACGCCACAAGGAGACGGCTCACCATGGATAAGTACCACACGAGACAAGCAATCCTAAAGGCCCTGATCGACGCCGAACCGGCCCCCTTGACGGTTTCCGACATCTGCAGCCATGGGCTGTTCGAGATGGATGAGACCCCGCGGGAGACCGTGAGGAGCGAGCTCACCGGGCTGGTGGAGCGCGGCTATGTCCGGAATATGAGACCAGGGCGGAACCCACTGTGCCGGATCACGGCCACCGGGCGTGGCCAGATCAAGAAAGAAGACGACCTCGAGGAGTTCGTGTGGGGCGAGTGGGCGAGCAAGTTTCAGGTGTAGATAATCCCGACACGGGACGGGGTGAGTGCCTTTCCTTTCCGCTCACCCCACGGTCAGCTGGGCATCCGGGCCGTAAACCAAAGGGATGCCCGTTACTCAACCATGACGAACGCGATCACCAACGAGAAGTGCAAGCTCTGCGAGAGACCCCTGGGGGATTTCGGCAAGCACACGCCATTGGGGTGGGTGCACTTGAGCTGCCACAGCCGGGTGGTGCGTGAGGCATACGAACGGATCGCGAACGAGCGCGAGGGCAAGTGATGGCAAGACAGCGTAACAATGTGGCCAGGTTGCCGTGGGAAGCGCGGAAGGTGGTCTGTGAGAAGCTGTTCGACAACGCCACGAACGCCGAGATCAACAGGGCCCTCGCCGAGACCTGCAAGCAACTGGGGATCCCCAGCACAAAGGCCCACGGCAGCACACTGACAGCCTACGCGACGAGCGCGGAGTACAAGACGTACTGCAACAAGCGCCGGGAGTGGGACGAACGGATGGGGCCGAAGCGCTGGGCAGCCGCGCTGCAGAACGATGGCGCGGGCCCCCAGACGGTTGCGGACCTGGCAGAGATGGCGGTGCTGGAGCAGCTCCACGCGCTGGCGGTGTCCGGAGCAGCTCTTGAGTCGGGCGACATCGTGAAGGTGGCCCGGGCGATCACGACGATGCAACGGACCCAGATCGCCCGCCGGGGCGAGGATACAGACGCCCGGATCACGGGAATCGAGGACGAACACGCTGCGGAGATCGCGGAGCTGGCCGCGACGATCGCGGCGAAGGATAGCGAGATCGAGCAGTTGCGTGAGCGGCTCGAAGAGAAGACCGGCAGCGGGGACGTGGACCTCTCCAAGGTGGCCGATGAGATGGACAGGATTCTGGGCTGATGACGACACGTAGTGGACAACTCACTGATCTACCGGGGCGCGATTACTTCCTGCCCTATCAGTGGGATTGGATCCGCGACGAAAGCCAGAAGAAGATCTACCCGAAGAGCCGGCGCTGCGGGGTGACGTACGGCACCAGTTACCGGTGCGTCACGAAGTGCCTGCGGCAGTCTCAGGGCACGGACTTCGTGCAGTGGGTCAGCAGTCGGGACCTGGGCCTGGCCCGGGAGTTCATCACGACCTACGTGCGCCGCTGGTGCAAGCTGGCGAACGTGATCGCAACGGGCCTCGAGGCCGAAGACACGATGGTGATCGACCCGGAGAAGGACATCCGGGCCTTTGTCGTGACGTTCCCGAATGGCGCGCGTATCATCAGCCTCTCGAGCAACCCGAATGCCTTTGCCGGCAAGGGCGGAGACATCCTCCTGGATGAGGCCGATCTGCACGACGATAGCGGCGTGCTGATCGATATGGCCCTGCCGTGCATCGACTGGGGCGGGCAGATCGAGATTGTCAGCGCGTATGCGGCGGACGGATCCACCGAGACACCTTTCGCGATCCTGGTCGATGAGATCAAGCAGGGCGGCAACCCGGCGGGGTGGAAGCTCCACGAGACGACGATCGAGGACGCGGTTAAGGGCGGGATCGTTGAGAAGATCAATGAGGCGCGGGCGAAGCGCAAGCCGAAGCCGCTCCCGTCGGTCTCCCGTGAGCAGTTCCTGGTAGAGCAACGGGCGAAGTGCCGGACGGAAGCGGCCTGGCTGAGCCAGTACATGTGCCTCCCCTGCAATGCAGCTGGGCAGAAGGCCGTCTCGCTGACTGATCTGAACGATGCCAAGGAAGACTATGGGATCATCCGGATCCACATCGACGGCGATGCCGGCCCAGGCGACAAGATTGACCCAGCCGTGACGGAGCTTCTTGACCGGAACATCTGGCGTGAATTGGCTGAGTACATCGGGTCCACTTCCGGCTTCCGGGTTGGGTATGACGTGGCACGCGTGAGCGACCTATCGTCGTTCTGGATTGACCATCTGGAAGGGCGGGAAGCGACGGCCCGGCTCGTTGCCTCGATCACCATGCGCGGGTGCAAGTTCGCGAGTCAAGAGGAGTTCCTGCACCAGGGCTATCGCACCGTGGCGCTCCTGGGCGCGGGCGATGCGACGGGGATGGGGATGCAGATCTGCGAACGTTTGGCCGATGAGTGGAACGATCCGAGCAACCCCGAACTGGCTCGATTCCTGGGCGTCAACTTCTCCGCCGACAAAGGGGTTCTTGGGAGCCTGCTGACCGAGACGTTTGAGAAGGGGCGACAGATCATCCCAAGCCAGTACAGGGAGATTCCGGCGGACATCCTCTGCATCGAGAAGGCCCTGACGATCGGGAAGCGCCTGACCTACACCGAGAAGCAGAACCGCTTGCTGCCTGAAAGCCATGCTGACATCGCCTGGAGTTGCGCTCTGGCCAAGCTGGCGATCGAGAGATTGAAGGGCGAGGGGAAGGTGTTCGGGGGTCTTCCGGGAGAGATGGGCGCCACACGGTATCAGCGCTACGAGAAGCAGTTCGGGGCCCGTCCGGACCATGGCAGCGATTACCGACACGAGATGAAAAGCGGCCGCGCTGCGGGCTGGTAGGAGTGAGTGATGCTTTACGATCATCGCGGACAACCGATTGAGGCGTTGACGACGGAACGGCCGACGGACGGGAAGTCCGTGCTCTGGCAGATGAACGATCGTCCGCTGACGGATGTCTCGCGAGATCTGGATCCGGCGGATGTGGATCGGATCCTGACGAGTGCGAACCAGGGCGAGACGGCCGAGCAGTGCCGCCTGGCCGCGGAGCTGGAAGAGAAGAACTGGGATATCATGCAGGCGCTGAGTACTCGGCGCGCGGCCGTGGCCGGTCTGGAGTGGGAGATCCTGCCCCCGGAAGATGACGAGAGCAGCCTGGCGAAGCGGATCGCGGCGGATGTAGAGGATGTCTTGCGGACCCCGCAGTATGACACGGACGAGTTCGATACCTTCCACGAGGCGATCGTGTTCTCCTGGATGGGCGCATTGCTGCCGGGATTCGCGGTGACAGAGCTGATCTGGGCCGATGGCGGCAAGCGGATCCTGGGGTTCAATGAGATCGAGCAGCGGCATTTCACGTTCCGCGAGAGCCGACGGCCGCGGTTGGTGACCGAAGACGAGCCGAACGGGATCGACCTGGCGCCGTTCAAGTTTGCGGTGCATCGGCACCGGAGTCGGGCGGGGGCAATGTGCCGCGGCGGGCTGATCCGGCCGCTGTGCTGGCTGGATGTGTTCCAGCGGATGGCCGGGGTGAAGGATCTACTGACGTTTATCGAGCGCTACGGGATGCCGTTCCTGCTGGCCAAGGTGGATGAGGATTCCTGGAAGAGCGAGCGCTACACGCTGATGAACCTGGTGAAGAACTTCGGGCCTTCGGGTGGCGGGGTGTTCAGCAAGGCCGTGGAGGCGGAGTTCCTGCAGGCGTCGAACTCGACCGGGGATGTGTATTTCAAGCTCCTCGAGTACACGGGCGATGCAATCACGAAGCTGATCCTGGGCCAGACGGCGAGCAGTGGCGACGGCGGTGGACTCTCGGGCGACAACGCCCAGGACCGCGTGCGCCAGGACATCCTGGAGAGCGATTGCCGGCCGATCGAAGGCACGGCCCGGGCTCAGGTGATCCGGCCCTGGGTGGTACTGAACCATGGCGACAAGGCTCCAATCCCGCAGCTGCGGTTGCGCTGCGAGCCGCCGGAGAACCGGAAAGAGGAGGCGGAGATCGTCTCCACGCTCTCACAGAGCTGGGACCTGGATCCGGACGAGGTGAAAGCAAAGACGGGTTACACGGTGCGGCCGAAGGCGGCGCCGTCTCCTCAGCCGGCCAAGCCGGATGCAGCTGCGCTCTCCGCGGAATCCCCGATGGATGCAGGAGACGACATCGCGGCGTTGGCTCTCTCTCAGTACCTGCGCAGCCACGGGATCCGGGAGTGGTTTGGGCCATTGCAGGCCGCGATCGAGGTGGCGGTGGATGAGCCGGACGGTGAACAATTCCGGGAGAAGGTGCTGGCGCTGACCGCGGACCTGCCCGGGCTGATGGATGGTTTGGACTCGAGTGGGTTCGAGGAGCTGCTCGAGAAGGTGATCTATACGAGCATGGCCCAGGGCAAAGCGGATCGAGCCGCGGAGCTGGCGGGCAAGGAAGAAGGGAAAGCGAGATGAGCGGCGGAAAGAGATCACACCTGAGGAAACTGGAGCATGCACGGGGTCAGCAGGCAAGGGTGGCCATCGCGCGGGGCGTAGCCGCGCTGATGCATGCGCCCTTCCGATCGCGCATGACGTTTGCCTTCAACCTGGCGACGAAGAACCGGAAGACTGCCAAGGTGGCCCTGGTTGCGGGGTTCGCACTGGGCTGTGCGGGGTTCGCATACGCAGCGATGGATCTGCTGCTGGGGGTGGGGCTATGAGGCCGAGCAAGTTCGCCAATCTGATGAGCCTGGAAAAGGCCGTCCAGTACCGCGAGCGTTTGGGCAACCGCTGGCGGAAGCCGATCGTGGTGACGAACGGGTGCTTCGATCTACTGCACCGGGGCCACATTGCCGGGCTGGAACGGGCCCGAGAGCTGGGCGTGGCGCTGTTCGTGTTGATTAACTCGGATGCCTCCGTGCGGGCCCTGAAAGGCGAGACGCGGCCGATCGTGCCCGAGTCTGACCGGGCGGCGATGGTGGCGGCGTTGCGCTGTGTGGATGGCGTTGTGCTGTTCGAGGGTGAGCACTGCGGCGAGGAGCTGGCCGCGCTGCATCCGGATGTGTATGCGAAGTCCGCGGAGTACCGGGACTGCCAACATGCAGCCGAGGCGGCGGCCCTGGAGCTGGTTGGGGCCACGACCGTGTGGCTGCAACGCCGTGGGGATTGGTCGACCACCAACGTGATCGGTCGGATCCTCGCCGCGGCCGGAGCTCCGGACAACCCCGAGATCCCGGAGACGGATCCGAGCTGGGGGATTGTGTAGCGTGGCTGAGCTGATGGAATTCAAGGCGGCCCAGAACTGGCTGAAGAGCCGGGTGAGTGTCCCCACGGACATGACCTCGGCCCAGCTTGCGTTCGCGCCTGATTTCCCGGCTCGGGTCAAGGCCCACGCGTTCTTCAGCGCCCGGGTGACAGAGGCGAACATCCTGGAACAGCTCCGCGAACAGGTGAATCAGCTGGCTGCAGGCGAGATCAATATCGCGACGGCCCGGATGAGGCTGAAGACGTTCCTGGCCGGCCAGGGGATCCCCGCGGACGATGTGGGCATGACCGGGAAGCCGCCGGCCGGAGTGGATGAAAAGACGTGGAAAGCTCGGAAGTCGGTCACCAATCTGGCGAGCACTCGGAGGCTGGACCTCATTCTCAGGCAGAATTCCGCCATGGCCCATGCAGTGGGCCGCCGAGAGGTCTCGATGCAGCCGGCTGTGCGACAGCGGTGGCCGTACTTCCGCTATTTGGCCCGCATGGATGGGCGGCAGCGCGCGACGCACGGCCGCTACAACAACCTGGTGCTGCCGAAGCAGCATCCGTTCTGGCACACGCACACGGGCCCGTGGGACTTCGAGTGCCGCTGCGATGTCGAGGACGCGGACGAAGCCGAGGCCAAGGAGTACGGCAAGGGGCAAGTGGCGGGCACGAAGATCCACAACCCGGCCACGGGGCAGACGTTCGAGGATCTGCCGAATGAGAGCGGCTTCGAGTTTGATATCGAGGCGGCGTTGGCTGGGGATCCTGAGAACTTTGACTGGGGCCAGATCAAGAATGCAGTGCTGCGAGAGAAGGTGAGGAAAGCTGTGGCGGCCGGCCCCGCCAAGAAGAAGTCGCAGGCAGCGGGAGGGGAACAGGCTCTGGGCCTGGCACGCCGTGCTGAGCTGGATGACGCCATCACCACCGCCGGCATCAAGCACAAGGGGCTGGCACAGGAGACGCCGACGGCCTTGCTCGAGAAGCTCGATGTCTTGCCTACCGTGACCACGGGGAAGCTGGCAGGGCACAAGCCCGGCTTCTATATCCCCGAAGCCAACTTCCTGAACGTCGCGAAGACGAAGAGCGCCTGGGCCGGAACCCGGGCCTGCTTCCATCACGAGTTCGGCCATCACGCTCACCACCGGTTGAAGATCGCGACACGCTTGGGCGTGGATCCGGCGTTTCGCGAGGCCTACAAGGCTGACCTGGATGCGTACATTGACCGTGTCGGGGCCGAGAACATGCCGACGGCAAAGGGCCAGTGGCGGGCAAAAGACCTGCACCTCGAGACGCTGGGGATCACTGAATCCTGGGACAACCTGGACAACGAGAGAAAGCACCGCGTTGTGCAGTTCTTCGACAGCATCGCCGGGATGTCCAACGGGCGCTATGGTTTCGGGCATGCGAAGAGCTACTGGGGAGGGAGCAAAGGGGCGTCGGAGACCTTCGCCAACTGCTACAGTGCGGCCGTGAACGGCTGGCAGGAATTCGAGAAGGACTTTCCGTCCACGATGTCTTACGTGAAGGGAGTGATCGGACTATGAGCAGGAAAGAAGACCTCAACAAGGCGTGGGAACGGGCATTCGATGCCTATGTCGCGGCGTTCGGCGATGAGCCGAGCGTCAACATGGAACTGGGGCAGGAAGAGGCCACGCGGCAGATCGAAACAGCGGTGGCGTCCGGCAAGCCTCTAGCCGAGTGGAATCTTGATGAAGTGGTCGACGGGGATGATGAGTAGCGAACGAGGATCAGGGAAAGGGACCTACCACATGGAAAAGCCGAGTGGCAATGAAGTACTAGGCGAGCTCTTGCCGTGCCCATTCTGCGGTAGCTCCAAGGTGGAGCTGAAGAAAAACGAGTTCTTCATGGGATGGAGCGGCTCGTGCCGAGAGTGCGACTGCGAAGGTCCATACAAAGCCTATGAGTTCGATACCGACGAGGAGGTCACCAAGAAGGCCGCGACAGATGCCTGGAATGCGAGACCAGAGCCGAGTGGGCCTGCTGTCGCTGGCGCGGTATGCCCTCACTGTGGTCTCATGGGGATACAGGGATACGACAAGCCTGATTTGAGTTGTCCGCGATGCAGGAAGAGCGTCGTGCTGAGCGAGGATGATGGCGACGAGTAACGAACTGTGAGGAAAGCCGTCCTGGGCGCAGTGATTGGCGTCCCTAGCCCAGGACGGCAGCCCCTTCACCGCTTTCAAAGACAGAGAACCGCCTTTTTCAGTTCAGGAGCCAGAAGAGAATATGCCAGAACAAGCCCAACGCACAACCCCTTTCCGTCTGGCTGCAGAGTGGCTGCAGGGCTTCGGCAACACGATTGCACTGGGGTTGCATGACCTCGCGGAGATCGCACAGGATGCGGCGGAAACGGTTGTCCAGGACGCCCAGGGCGTGCCGATCGCCTGGCGCCTGTTCGCCTTCAGGCCGTTCACGATCACGCGCAGCGGGGAGACGATGCAGGGGGAGTTCACTGAGGCGGCCGCTGATGCGATCATCGCACACTTCCGGCAAAAGGGGGAACGGGTTCCCCTGGACAGCAAGCAT
>Ga0209249_1003416_pt1 | contig 11438 bp, 8 predicted proteins | sample SaaInlV_200m_DNA_4_FD_184653 | JGI IMG/M metagenome (GOLD analysis project Ga0209249, IMG submission 184653) | Marine microbial communities from expanding oxygen minimum zones in the Saanich Inlet - SI037_S3LV_200m_DNA (SPAdes) (version 2) | ecosystem: Environmental > Aquatic > Marine >...
ATGCCATGGCAGATGGTATCTTTAATTATCTGTTTGATAATAAATATGGGCTAATTTATAAAACTAAACCCAAAATCCCTGATAGCCAGCTATCTATAATTTGGGAGGAAAATTGAGGAAACTTCAGATATATATTTCTATTGTTTAACAATCTTATAATACACTACTTGAAAATTTGCGTCCTTCATATTAGTAATATTTTGGTTTGTACAATACAAAAAAAATATTCATACAAAGATAAAAGTATTTTGTGTTTCAGCAAACAAGAGCTGCCTATTTCTTATATAAAAAAAGCCCCAACAATTTGGAGCTTTTTTAGTTTCTTTATTTTATAATCAATTTCGGTATTATCATCCAAAATCGTCAAAATCAACCATTTCGTCCGGAACACCGAGGTCATAAAGCATTTTGTTTATGGCATCGTTCATCATTGGAGGTCCGCACAAATAGTATTCTATTTCTTCCGGTTCTTCGTGTTTGCTCAAATATTCATCGTAAATTACCTGATGTATAAAACCTACATGTCCGGTCCATTTATCTTCTTCTAATGGTTCCGAAAGTGCTATTTCGAACTTGAAATTTGGAAATTCTTTTTCAATTGCACGGAAATGTTCTTCGTAGAAAACTTCTCGTTTCGAGCGTGCTCCGTACCAAAACGTTGCTTTTCTACCGGTTTTTACTGTATGATACATATGGAAAATGTGCGAACGCATAGGAGCCATTCCTGCACCTCCACCAATAAACATCATTTCGTTTTCTGTTTCTTTAATAAAGAATTCTCCGAAAGGACCGGAAATCATAACCTTATCGCCAGGCTTTCTTGAGAAAATGAATGAAGAACAAATTCCTGGATTTACTTTTGCAAATCCTCCTAAGTTTCTGTCGAAAGGTGGTGTTGCAATACGAATATTAAGCATTACAATATTTCCTTCGGCAGGATGATTGGCCATGGAATAGGCACGATAAGTTGGTTCAGGATTACTCATTTTTAAATCGAACATTTTGAATTTTTCCCAATCGCCACTATATTCCTCTTCAATTTCCATATCTTTGAAATCTACATCGATCTTAGGTACATCAATTTGAATATATCCTCCTGAACGGAAATCTAAAGTTTCGCCTTCCGGTAGTTTTACTACAAATTCTTTAATAAATGTTGCAACATTATAATTAGAAACTACCTCGCATTCCCATTTCTTAATTCCCATAATTTCTTTAGGAATCTTTATTTTCAGGTCTTGTTTAACTTTTACCTGACAGGCCAACCTGTATTGTGCTTGCTGTTCTTTTCTGGTGAAATAAGGCTTTTCGGTTGGCAAAATTTCACCGGCTCCTTCAGTAACCTGACATTTACACATTCCGCAAGTTCCACCTCCACCACATGCCGAGGGCAACAAAATTTTGTTGTTTCCTAAAGTTGCGAGCAAAGTGTATCCCGGATCTACAACAAAATCTTTATCTTCGTTTATGTTTAATGTAACTTCTCCCTGAGGGGTGAGTTTAGCTTTTGCATAAAGTAAAATGATTACTAAAAATAGAATTACAACTAAAAAAGCAACAATACTAACTGTCATAATTGTCGATAATCCTGCTTGGGCGCTTAATAAAATCATCTTTATATTTTTTATTTATTATTTTTTTTTATTGTCCTGATAGCTATCGGGATTTTTTTGGATTATTTATACCTTAATTTATTCAAAACTTATAGTTTTATTCCCATAAAAGTCATAAAAGCAATTCCCATCAAACCTGTAGCAATGAATGTAATTCCTAATCCTCTTAGTGGTGCCGGTATGTCTGAGTAGCGTATTTTTTCTCTTACGGCAGCAATTCCAACAACTGCCAAAAGCCAGCCAAGACCGGAGCCTAAACCGAAAACCGATGCTTCAGTTATTGAATTATATTCACGTTCTTGCATAAACAATGCACCTCCGAGAATGGCACAGTTTACAGCAATTAGCGGCAGAAAAATTCCAAGTGCTGCATATAAAGCCGGTGCAAATTTTTCAACTATCATTTCCACAAGTTGAACCATTGAGGCAATTACAGCTATAAACATAATAAAACTTAAAAAGCTTAAATCGATATTAAGTGCAGAATCTCCAAGTATCCACTCTAAAGCTCCTTTTTTCAACATATAGTTCTCTATCAAATAATTAACAGGAACTGTAATTCCAAGTACAAAAATAACAGCAATCCCTAATCCTGTTGCCGTTTTTACCGTTTTTGAAACTGCAAGATAGGAACACATACCGAGAAAGTATGCGAATATCATATTATCTATAAAAATAGATTTGACGAATATATTTAGTAAATTTTCCATATCGTTTTTTTATTATTCGTTTATGCTTCAATCAATTCTTTGGTTCTTGCTCTTTGAATCCAAATTATTATACCAACAACTATAAGTGCCATTGGAGGTAATATCATCAGACCATTGTTTGCATATCCCATTTCGTAGAAACTATCAGGAATAACCTGAAATCCCCAAATTGTTCCTGAGCCAAGCAATTCTCTGAAAAATGCTACAATAATTAAAATTATTCCATATCCGGCAGCATTTCCCAAACCATCGAGAAATGAAGGCCAGGGTTTGTTGCCAAGAGCAAATGCTTCAAGACGACCCATAATTATGCAGTTGGTGATAATTAAACCTACAAAAACAGAAAGTTGTTTGCTAATTTCATATACAAATGCTTTTAAAACCTGATCGACTAATATTACCAAAGAGGCAATTACAACAAGCTGAACGATAATTCTAATTCGTGCAGGAATTGTATTTCTCAATAAAGAAATTATAACATTTGCAAATGCAAGAACAAATAGCACAGAAAGCGACATTACAACTGCCGGTTCTAATTTTACTGTAATGGCAAGTGCCGAACAAATTCCAAGAACTTGAATTGTAATAGGATTGTCAATATTTATTGGTCCTGTTAGTAGTTTGACATCTTTTGAGGAAAGTAAACTCATTTTTATTTTGGATTTATATTAGTAAAATTGAAATTTTATAATCTTAATTTTTCTTTTTTTTCAAAAAAGTTTCGAAATTTATTAAGCAATCTTTACTTAACATATCTTGAAGTGCGACACTAGTAATTGTCCCGCCTGAAATTGCATCAACACCATGAACTAAATCGCCGGCATTTTTTGCTGCTCCTTTTCCTCCTTTATAAACTTTTATTGAGACAAAATTACCTTTATCATCAAACAATTTTTTTCCTTTAAAAGGGTCCTGGAACCATGCTTGATTGATATCGGCACCCAAACCGGGAGTTTCTTGTTTGTGGTCGAAAACTGCACCGAATATTGTATTATAATCCTCTTTCAAAGAAATGTACCCCCAGATTGGACCCCATAGTCCTTTGCCTCTAACAGGGATTATTATATTTTTGCTTCCATCATCTTGTGTACATTCGAAAACCGGCAAAGTCATTTTTTCTTTATCGAGACTTAATTCTTTTTTCAAATTTATATTAAAAGCATCGCCACTTTTATCATTCCCGTTATGCCCGATTGTAAAACTTTTGGTAATATATTTTGTGAAATTACTTTCGGCAGTCTCAACTGTACTTTCTATACCTACTGATGATAGAATATTTTGCATTTTTTCTATCCTGACATTTTGTTCTTGATAGGGTTGAAGTTTGATTGCTGTGAACGAAAGAATTGCTGCAACTACTACAACCAGACCGGATGCATACAGAAATATGTATAAATTACTGTTTGTATTCATTTTATTATATTTTTAGTCTTTTAAGTCTTTTTTTAACATTTCCACGTACAATATAATGATCGATAAGTGGAGCAAAAACGTTCATTAGTAGAATTGCAAGCATCATTCCTTCGGGATATGCAGGATTTAAAACTCTCACTATCACAGCTATAAAACCAATCAGAAAACCATAAATATATTTTCCTTTTTCGGTTTGAGCTGCTGTAACAGGGTCGGTTGCCATAAAAACAGCACCAAAAGCAAATCCTCCAAGAAAAAGGTGCTGATAAAATGGAATTTCCATAAAAGGATTAACTGCAAAGGCATTAAATAATAATCCCATTACTGAACCTCCTACAAAAACTGATAGCATAATTTTCCAACTTGCAATTCCTGTATAAAGCAAAAATACTGCACCAAGCAAAATTGCAAGTGTTGAAGTTTCTCCAATAGATCCTGGGATAAAACCAAAAAACATATCGCTTGTGGATAGTTGGATACTTTCTGTAGCTGCAGCAGCTTCTGCCAGAGGCGTTGCACCAGAAAATCCATCAACTACTCCTTCGCCTTTTTCAAGACCTGATACCCAAATTTTATCTCCTGACATCTTTGAAGGGTAAGCAAAAAATAGAAAAGCCCGTGCAGTCAAAGCCGGATTTACAATATTCATTCCTGTTCCACCAAAAACCTCTTTTCCAATTACTACTGCAAAAATTGTGGCTACTGCAATCATCCATAATGGTGTATCAATAGGAACAATAAGAGGAATTAAAAGTCCCGAAACTAAAAATCCTTCTTCAATTTCATGACCTTTTATAAACACAAAAATAAATTCTGTTCCCAAACCTACAACATATGAAACAACTATTATTGGAAGCACTTCGAGAAAGCCATACCAAAAATTCTGAAACAGACTTGACTCTTCGCCTAAAGAGGCAAAATGCCAGGCACCAACATTCCAGCAACCAAACAATAGGGCAGGAATAAGAGCTATAACAACCATGCTCATGGTTCGTTTCATATCCATTGCATCTCTAATGTGGCTGCCTTTTTTTGTAACATCTCCAAGTACGTAGAGAAATGTTTCAAAACTTTCGAAAACTGGAAGCCATTTCTCGTATTTGCCACCCTTCTCGTAATTGGGTTTTATTTTATCGAGATATTTTCTAAATGAATCCATTTTATATTGATTATTTTATATTTACTTTTTTTCGATTGATAATTGATAATTCTCCCAATATCTATTGGTATTATAATTATGAAACCTAATTCATTTCTTTTATCATAATGTTTAGTCCATTGCGTACTATTTCCTGAACATTAATTTTTGAGGTACATACAAATTCGCACAAAGCAAAATCTTCTTCTGCAATTTCATAAATTCCCAGTTCTTCCATCTGGTCGATGTCTTCAATTATTATTGCTTTAAGCAAATGTTGTGGTAAAATATCCATTGGGAAAACTTTGTCGTACTCACCTGTAACCACGAAAGAACGTAATCCTCCTTTCATATTTGTGTTTAGAGCGTATTTTCTTTTGGGGGTCATCCACGAACAGAAAGTACGTGAAACACTAAATTTTCCAAATCCGGGCATTCCCCATCCAAGTAGTTCTGCTTTATTTCCTTCCGGAATAACACTTATCATTGAGTCGTAAAAACCAACAAATCCTTTCATAGAGATTAGTGATCCGGTGAGTACATTTCCGCTGATAATTCTATTCTCATTTTCCGAAATATTGTTTGCAATAATTTTATCAATTGATGCACCCAGCATAGTTTCAAAGTATTGGGGCTTTTTAACTTCTGAACCCACCAAAGCAACTGTTTTTTTTGCATCCAATTTGCCATTGGCAAAAAGTCGTCCTATCATGGCAAGCTCTTGTGGATTTATGTACCACACAACTTCACCTTTGTTTATAGGGTTTAGATGATGAATCTGGATTCCTACATTTCCAGCAGGATGTGGACCTGAAAAGTAATTTATATCAACATTTTTAAGCTTTGAAAATACAGATTCTGAGTTTTCAGATTTTAAGTTCAAATATATTTTACCTTCAGTAAGTTTTGATAAAGCATCGATGCCGCTTTGTAGATTTTTCTCTTCAGCTTTCAATATAAAATCGAAGTCGGGAGCAAGAGGTGCTGTATCGAAACCAGAGATATATATTGCTTTTGGTTGATCTGCAGGATTTGCAATTATCGAATATGGACGCTGGCGAACAAACGGCCATAATCCACTTTTTAATAAGTTTTCAATAATTTCTTCTTTCGAAAGTTGTATTGGATTGCCTTGTTTGAATTCTTCGTATAGAATTGTTTCATCGGCTTTAACAACAATTTCGAGCAATCGCCTGCGTTCGCCTCTGTTTATTGCAACCACCTTGCCACTTACCGGCGAAGTAAACATAGCTTCCGGTCGATTTTTGTCGAAAAACAAGGGACTGCCTGCTTTCACTTCGCTATCAATTTTTACTTTAAGTTTTGGTGTTATGCCTTCAAAATCGGTTGGCTTTATGGCAAAAAATTCAGTGTTCGAAATAGGGGAGATTGTCTTCTCCGGTTTGCCTTTCAGTTTAATATCTAAACCTCTTTTTATTCTAACAACTTTCGTCATTTTTTTTATATTAATTTCAATACAATTGCAAAAGTATATTATTTTTATTGTTGCACAAAAATATATATATCAGTTTTTTTTAGTTTTTGGTATTGTTTTACCGAAATCCCATATTATCAATTCGTTAATATGTTAATATATAGATATTTTTATAATTCAATTTGTGCTGTAGAACATAAAATATTTGTTTGTTTTTTTTCAAAATAATAGTTAATTTTTACTTTTTATATTAAAATAAAATCTTGAAAGTTTTAATGTTATAGGATTTCAAAAATATTATATCGAAAAACTACAAATTTGTTTATGTTTGATTTTTATTTTTTTGTAAAATTTATGATAGAAATTGTCAATTTTTCTAAGTTCAAAGCTTCTGTATCAACATTTTTATTTTGTACAGTTTTTTTATTCTATACAGGTCAGCAAGAAGGTTATGCTCAAGAACTTACAGATAGCGATTCTGTTCCGGAGTTTTACAACGACAATTTTTTAAGGTATTCCGATTTTGTTTATAAAAATAGTATCAAAACAGTAAAAATTCACCGTGAAGGCTGGGATTTGTCCCACCCAATAATCGAACTGAATGGTGAAGATAAAATACTTTTAAGTTTTGATGATTTACGTGCGGAAATTGCTGATTTTTCGTATAAATTAGTTCATTGTAATTCAAGATGGGAGCCTTCCGATTTGATGTCTTCAGAATTTATTGAAGGTTTTGAGGAAAATCAAATTGAAGATTATGAGTTGTCTTTCAACACTTTTCAGAAATATACTCACCATTGGCTCACCATTCCTAATGAAAATATTAAAGCTACAATTTCAGGAAACTATATTATTAAGGTGTATGAAGATTTTGATGAAGAGAATCTGGTTCTTAGCAGACGCTTTATGATTACTGAAAACAATGTAAATATTGAAGCTGAGGTAAAACAATCCTCAATTATCGATTTGCGAAAAAGCCATCAGGAAATCGATTTCAAAATCAGACCAGGCATTTCGCTGAGCGATCCTTATAGTGAAATTCAGGTGGTTCTGATGCAAAACGGGAGATGGGACAATAAAATAGACAATTTGAAACCACTTTTTATTAAGGACAATTTGCTAATTTACGATTACGACGAAGACAATTCTTTTGCAGCAGGAAGCGAATTTCGCTATTTCGATATAAAAAGTGTTCGTTACCAATCTGATAGAATAAAAAGCATACTATTCAAAAAGCCATTCTACCATGTCGATTTGTTGGAAGATCATAAAAGAACTTTCAAAGTTTATTTTTACAATAAGGATATAAATGGCAAATATTTTATTGATATACAGGAAGCTGTGAACAAAGAAATTGAAGCTGACTATGTTTATGTAAATTTCACTCTTCCATTTGATGCACCTGTGGTAAATGGTAATTTGTATTTATTCGGATTGTTATCAGACTGGTCGTTCAGTAACACGAATAAAATGAAATACGACTACGAAAAAAAGGCATACACTCTCACAATGTTTTTAAAACAAGGCTATTATAATTACGAATATGTGTTGCTCGAAGATGGTGAAACAGCCGGAAATGTAAGTTACATTGAAGGTAGCCACTACGAAACCGATAACGACTATTTGATTTTGGTATATTTAAAAGGTATAAATGAACGATACGACAGGCTCTTAGGAATTAAAATTATTAATTCTATGAAGAGATTTTAGGATGAAAAATTCTTAATCTCTACTTGATTTTTTGAATATCATTTTTACATTATCTGCAGCTTGTATAAGGTTTACGACAAATCTCTACTTGTATAATAATTAAAACGAGAAGAGTTTGAATAGGCTCTAATGAAATTCGGGATATAGGAAAAGACCTGTAAAAGAACCCTAAAAAGGATTTAGAATATGCAGTAAAGTTTGGGATTATGAAAAATGAAAAAACACTTTCAAAATCCTGAATTGTTGAACTCCGGCTGGAGTTCTATTATGCAAGTGGCAAATTTACAATAGCTTATACCGGAAGTACAAAGATTTCAGCTCAAGGGTATTTATAAAAACAAACCTGATATATTTTGAAAATTGAACTTTGGTTCATTTTTTTTGCATGTTATTATAAAAATAATGTTAAAAATAATATTTAAAGTTTTTTTTTTCTTTTTAAGAAAAATATTATTTTTACTGATTAATATTTGAATTTAATTGATGAATAGATGAAATATGCTGATAAAAAACTGCTTCATGTCGAATTTGTCTTACTTATTGATTATCAAGCAAACATAATTCCATGAAAAAATCTGCTAATACGAGTAATAAAAAATTGAATACAATAAAATTATAATTAAAATAAGAAAAATGAAAAAATCTACATTATTAATTATTCTAATTTGGTTTGCGATTAGTGCAAATCTTGATGCTCAATCTCTTTCAGGAACTTACACTATTGGTGGCTCAAATCCGGATTATGCAACTATCTCAGCAGCGGTTACAGATTTGACCACAAACGGGATTTCAGGAACCACAACTTTTAATATCCGAACAGGAACCTACAACGAGCAAGTTTCTTTAGATACAATTATTGGAGCATCTGCTAACGACACAGTGGTTTTCCAGTCAGAAGCAGGTGCACAAGTTATTATGACATATGAACCGACAGGCTTCGAAGATAATTATGTTGTAAAATTTAATGGTGCTGATTATGTTACTTTCAAGGATATGACATTAATTAGTACAGGCACCACAGGTAAAAGCTATGTTTTCAATTTTCAAAATGGTAGTGAAAACATTACTCTTGAAAATGATTCAATTATCGGAACTTCAAATGTTGATATACAAGATGGAATTTATCATGCTGTTATCTATTTAGATGGACAAAATTATAATATTGCAATTAGAAATAATACTATTCTGAATGGATCTTATGGAATCTTTAGCCGTGACGTAATAGGACTTAATATCTCCAATAATACAATCAATAACTTTTATCAAGGTGGAATATGGATTTCCGATCAATTTAATGGGCTGGATTCAATTGTGATTAGTTCAAACGAATTGTATTCGAGGACATTTGCAACCGTATTTGGTATATATATTGATTATAGTGGTAGCAATTGTTTGATTGTTAATAACATGATTCAAATGAATGCTTTAAATAGAAACTCCGGAATGCTTTTAAGCAATTTTTCTGGAACCTCTGGAAACGAAATATTAATCTCCAACAATATTATTTCAACCAAAAATGCAACTTATTATTCAACCTCACTTGCTAGAGGCTGTGTTCTATCTTCATGCAGTTATGTAAAAATATTCTATAATTCAATTAACATAACTGATGGAATGTCAACCAATACCTATGCTTGTTACTTTAGTAGTTGCACGGATATTGATTTAAAGAACAACAATTTCGTACTTGATGGTTGCGATAATGGCTATTCCATTTACAATTCTGGCTCAACAAGTATCACAAGCGATTATAATAACCTTTACTCAACAGGAACAAATCTGGGATACTGGAATGCTGATGTTATAGATTTATCGGCATGGCAAACAGCAAGCAGTTTAGATGCTAATTCTTTGTCAGTTGATCCATATTTTGTAAACGATACTAATCTTCATGCACGATCAATTTATTTAGATAATGCCGGAACACCAATCTCATCTGTTTCAACCGATATTGATGGCGAACAGAGAAGTACTACAAACCCTGATATTGGAGCTGATGAATTTACAGGTATCGATTTAAGGCTTGCAGGAAATTATACCATCGGCGGTACAAGCCCCGATTACACAACAATTTCGGAAGCAGTGACATATTTGACAAGTTTTGGAATTTCAGGTACTGTTAGTTTTAACATCCGCACGGGAACTTACAATGAGCAGGTTTCAATTGACTTGATTGCTGGAGTATCTTCAAATGATACAATTGTTTTTCAATCGGAAACAGGTGCAGATGTAACAATGACCTACGAACCAACAAGTTCAGATAATTATATTGTTAAGTTCAATGGATGCGATTTTATTTCATTCAAAGGAATTACATTTGAAGCAACTGGAACTACAAATGGAGGGATATTTGATTTCAGGGATGGTTCGGATTATATTACAATAGATAGTAATGAAATCTATGGCATAAATATTAGTGGCAATTCATCTACCAATACAATTATACATGCCCAGCCGCCCCATACAAATGGCAATATAAGAATCATAAATAACGACATCTATTATGGAGCCTATGCAATAGACTTCCCTGGTGATATTGCCAATAATTGCAGCAACAATATTATTTCAAATAATATTATTCGAGACTTCAATTATTATGGAATAAAAGTTCACAATCAGGATTCTATGACCATATCTGGAAATCAAATAATTGCAAAAAAAACCGGAGGATACGAAACCCAGTATGGTATAGAATTTAAAGCTTCAAATGGAGAGAATATTATTTCGTCAAACGAAATCGTGCTCTATGGAAGTAATTGGAACACTGGTATGAGTTTGGACTTGAATAATAGTCTAAGCGGAAGCGAAAATTTTGTTGTGAATAATACAATATCCTGCCAAAACGCATCCAATATTACTTGGGGAATGTTAGTTAGCGCAAAGTACACAAATATCTATTACAATTCAATTAATGTTCTTGATGGTAATGCCTCTTCAAGCGCAGCATTTTACCTTAATCAAGTATCAAATACTAATATTAAAAACAATATCTTTGCTTTCACATCAGGATCAAATAGTGGGTTTGCCTTTTATAACGACAATTCATCAAATTCGTTTATAAGCGATTATAACGATCTGTACTCGACAGGAACAAATCTGGGCTATTGGAATGCTAATGTAGCAGATTTATCAGCCTGGCAAACTGCAAGTGGTTTGGATGCAAACTCAGTTTCAGCAAATCCTTTATTTGCTGCAGATACAAACTTACATGCAAATTCTCCTGCCTTAGATGGTCAAGCTACACCAATAGCTTCAATCACTTTAGATATCGACGGAGATATCAGGGATGCAACAAACCCGGCTAAAGTTTCCTTAATTTTTCAATTCAAAACTTCTCTACGCTACAATTAACAAAGCATAACGAATTTTCAGAAGTGGAAGTTACCTTTTTATAAAAAGGAGTCTCAATAATTGTATAT
>Ga0209249_1003431_pt1 | contig 11395 bp, 7 predicted proteins | sample SaaInlV_200m_DNA_4_FD_184653 | JGI IMG/M metagenome (GOLD analysis project Ga0209249, IMG submission 184653) | Marine microbial communities from expanding oxygen minimum zones in the Saanich Inlet - SI037_S3LV_200m_DNA (SPAdes) (version 2) | ecosystem: Environmental > Aquatic > Marine >...
AACACGGCACTTCCCCCAGCCTTCGCACCATTGCCGCTGAACTTGCCATCAGCCATGCTGCCGTTTCCCAGACCCTTAAAACCCTTGAGAATAAAGAATACCTCAAAAGAGAAGGCCGATACAGCCGAACAATTCATATCCTGGATGATAGCGGCGACTTACACCTTGCACAACGACAAAAAAAGGTCCCCATCATCGGTCACATCACAGCAGGCCTTCCCATGTATGCCCAGCAGGAATGGGAAGGTCACCTTCTGGTTGATGCAAAGATATATCCCGGTCAAAATCTTTTTGCCCTTAAAATACAAGGAACCTCCATGAAAAATGCCGGTATCCTTGATCAGGATCTGGCCATTTGTGAACCCAGGCAATATGCCCGTAACAAAGAGATTGTCGTGGCCCTGATCCACCATGAAGAAGCAACTGTAAAACGGTTTTTTCTTCACCCTGATTTTATTGAACTTCGGCCTGAGAACCCGGATTTCAGGTCTCAGAAATATGAATTTGATGACGTATTGATCCAGGGCAAGGTCATCGGTATTATTCGCGGTCCCCAGGGCCTGGAGGTATAAATGACCAAGGAATTTTGTCAGGCTAATCATCTGTTTGTCGGCACCAGCGGGTACTCCTATGGAGAATGGATCGACTCGGGATTCTATCCTTCCGGCACCCATTCTTCCAATATGCTTGATTTTTACACCCAAACTTTCCATGCAACAGAACTCAACTATACCTGGTATCAAATGCCAAAGGCCCCGGCCATTGAACGCATGTGTACAAAAGTTCCAAAAAACTTCAAGTTTGCGGCCAAACTCACACGGACCATGACCCATGAAATAAAAAAAGGGCAGTGGGCAAAAGAAGTCATGCTTTACCGCCAGGGAATAGAGCCTTTAATCCAACATCAAAAACTTTTATGTATTCTCATACAGCTTCCGCCATATTTCAAACGATCCATAACGTTTCGAAATTATCTTGCAGCACTCTTGGATGAGCTGGCGGGCCTGCCTGTTGCCGTGGAGTTCCGACATGATTCCTGGGCAAATGATAAGGTATTTTCAGAGCTTGAAAGGAGAAAGGTGACTCTGGTGTCCGTGGATGAACCGGATCTGCCCGACCTTTTTCCACGGCTTGATGTGATAACCAACCCAGATCTTTTTTATATCCGATTTCACGGCAGGAATTCCAAAGGATGGCGATCAGGCAACATGCAAAAACAATTTGACTATGATTATGCCCATTGGGAACTTGCTAAATGGGCTGCCACCATTAAAACCGCCATGATGCAAAACACTGCAGGCGGTGGTATTTTTTTTAATAATCATGTCAGGGGTCAGGCTCCAAAAAATGCATTACACCTGATTGATCTTTTGCTCAAGGACCATCACCACCAAAAGACATGAGCCGCTCAATCATTCATTTAAACATTGCAGATTTTGCCGTTGCAGTGGAAAACAATATACAGCCATCCCTAAAGGGCTACCCTTTGGTTATCGCTCCTTTGGGGAAACCCCGGGCTGTGGTATATGATATGAGCGATGAAGCCTATAAAGAAGGCATAAGAAAAGGCATGGCATTGGCCCGTGCAAAGCGGATCAATAAAAAGATCAAAATTCTGCCACCCAGTTTCAACCGGTATGAACAAGTCATGAAAGATCTTTTAAAGGAAACCTTTGCCTTTACCCCGCTCATCGAATCAGGCATATCAGATGGCCACATATTTCTGGATGTCACAGGTTCAGGACGACTTTTTGGCCCTTCTGTTGATGTGGCATTCAAGCTTAAGAAAGCCTTTAAAAAAACATTTAATTTTGACCCCATCTGGGCGGTTGCCACTAACAAGCTTGTGGCTAAAGTGGCCACAAGGGTTGTCAAACCCGTGGGAGAGTATATTGTTGCACCTGGTGATGAAAAAGCCTTTCTTGCTCCATTACCCCTCAACCTTTTACCCGGTATTATCAAAAAAGATTTAACAAAGCTTTTTGAGTTCAATCTTTTTTTTATCTCCCAGGCAAGAGCCCTTACCCTGGAACAGCTTAAAATCCTTTTTAATTACCGGGCACCCCTGCTTTACGACTGGATCAGGGGTATTGATCCAACACCCGTCACGACCATTTACAATTACAAAAACCATTCCATTGGCAAAAATCTTTCCATCATACGCTCAGACCATGAATTCAGCGATGACACCAACAATGCTGATCTGCTTAAAAGAGCCCTTTATCTCATGGTTGAAACAATATGTAAAACCCTGCGGAACCGAAGACTTACAGGTGGTGCCACAAAAATTATCCTTTACTATTCAGATGGACTGCAAAGCGCCTCAAAGCTAAAACTTGTTCCTTCAACATCCAATGATATGGCTATGTTTAAAAAATGTATTCCTCTTTTAAACAAAGCATGGACCAGAAGGGTCAGAATCCGCCACATGCGCCTGATATGTGAAAAGCTTTGCCAAGGCGCGATACAGGCAGACCTGTTTTCCGCCGGGACCAAAGAAACAAAGCAGACTGAACTGATCCTGGCAATGGACAAAATCCATGAAAAATTTGGCAAAAATTCGATAAGGGCAGGGCTAACCCTAACGTTGCATAAAGACAGACACCAATGATTGCCTTGAACACAAGATCCCATTATTCTTTTATGTGGGGTACAGGTTCTGTAAAAGATCTCTGCTGCCATGCAAAGACCCTTGGATATCAAAAAATAGCCCTGACAGATACAGACAATTTATGCGGCATGTGGAAGTTTATCAACGCCTGCAGGCATCAGGGATTAACCCCTGTCATTGGTGCGGAGATCACAGATCCCCATACACCCCACAGAGCGGTATGCCTGGTAAAAAGCAGCAAAGGCTACAGCCATCTGACCCGGCTTATCACCCAACGGCACAGAGACAAAGACTTTTCACTAAAAACTACTCTGCCAAACCTTTCCAAAGGACTTGTGGTATTGACCAAAAACCACGACCTTTTACCCTTCTGGCATCAAAACAATGTAGATCTTGCAGTCAACCTGACCCGAAATCCCCTGTCCCAACAGCATCCCCTATGCGTGGCAGCTAAAAAATTTGGCATTCCCATGGTGGCAACACCCGGCAGTTTTTTTTTAGACAAAAAAGACGCGAAAATTCATCTCATGCTCAGGGCTATAGACAACAACACCTGTTTAAACCGCCTGACCCATAAGGATGCAGCACCGGATACGGCATTTCTGGCTCCCGCAAAGGTATACCAGGAAAAATTTGCTGTGTTTCCAGATGCCATAAAAAACAGCTTTGCCCTGGCAAAAAAAATAGAATTTTCAGGACCGGATTTTGGTATTGTCATGCCTCCCTTAAAAAAAGGCACAGGTCTTGGTGCAGATAAGCTTTTATACGAAAAGACATTGCAGGGAGCAAAAATTCGCTATGGCTCAAGCCTGTCAGGGCGTGTCATCAAAAGGATTGAACATGAATTGAATATCATCCGGCAAATGAATTTTTGTGAATATTTTCTAGTGGTTGAAAGAATTGTTAAACGAGCATCAAGAATCTGTGGCAGAGGGTCTGGTGCAGCATCCATCGTGGCTTATTGTCTTGGTATTACCAATGTCTGCCCCATTAAATACAACCTTTATTTTGAACGGTTTTTGAATCTCCAAAGAATAGATCCGCCGGATATTGATATTGATTTTGCCTGGGATGAAAGGGACGACATCTTAAACTGGGTGTTAAATGAGTTTAAAGACCATAGCGCAATGGTATCCAGCCATATCCTGTTCCAGCCCAGGATGGCGGTCCGGGAGGTGGCAAGGGTCTTTGGGCTGCCGGATGCAGAAATCGGAAAAGTATCAAAGCGGCTTCCCTGGTTCTGGAAACTAAATGAAGCTGAAGACGATCTTTTGAACAGGATAAAGCATCGGCCTGAATTTAAGTTTATGGATTTTCCACAGCCCTGGCCTGAAATCATGGGCTATGCCCAGGCCATTACAGGAACCCCAAGATATCTTTCCGTCCACCCGGGCGGCATTGTCATTACCCCCAACCCCATTGACACCTATGTACCTGTAGTAACAGCCCCTAAAGGAGTGCCGCTTATCCAGTGGGAAAAGGACGGCACGGAAGAGGCAGGTCTTGTTAAAATTGATCTATTAGGGAACAGGAGTCTGGGGGTAATCCGGGACAGCATAAATAGCATAAAGGAATCTTCCGGCAAATTTGAGGACTTTAACCGTCTTGACCCGGAAGATGATTATGAAACCCAGCAGAATGTGGCCCAGGGCAATACCATGGGGTGTTTTTACATTGAAAGCCCTGCCATGCGCCTGCTGCAAAAAAAGTCCAAGGTCGGTGATTTTGAACATGTTGTGATCCATTCCTCCATTATCCGGCCGGCAGCCAATGAATTTATCCAGGAATACATCAGCCGACTTCATACGGGAATCTGGGAACCGATTCATCCTCTTTTGGAAGACGTATTGAACGAAACCTTCGGCATAATGGTATTTCAGGAAGATGTATCAAAAGTGGCCATAAAAATAGCAGGATTCACCCATGCCCAGGCCGACGGCTTAAGAAAAATCATATCAAAAAAGGACAAAGAACTTGAAATTGCGGATTATTATGACCAATTTAAAAAAGGTGCACTTGTAAAAAAAGTTTCCCTGAATGACATCCAGTCTATCTGGAAAATGATCACGAGCTTTTCAGGGTACTCTTTTTGCAAACCCCACTCAGCCTCCTATGCCCGGGTGTCCTTTCAGGCTGCCTATTTAAAAACCCATTACCCGGCAGAGTTCATGGCAGCAGTCATCAGCAATCAGGGTGGGTTTTATTCCACTTTCGCCTATGTATCTGAAGCCGGAAGACTTTCTGTCAAAATTCTTCCCCCGGATATCAACAAAAGCAATATCAGCTGGAAAGGGCACAATCACAAACTCAGGGTTGGATTATTGTCCATCAAAGACCTTTGCCTTAAAACCATGAAAACCATTATTAAAGAACGAAAAAAAACTGTATTTTCAAACCTTGAAGATTTTTTTGTCCGGGTCAATCCCAGGGAAGATGAGGTTCGGGCCCTGGTCCACAGCGGCGGCCTGGATTCATTAGATGATCAAGGCAATAGGGCCGCCCTTTTATGGGCCTTTGCATCCTGGCAAAAGCAGGGGAAAAAAGTAGATCAACAGCCTTCCTTATTTGATCTTAACGGGTTTAACCATACTGGATTTAACCCCATTGGATTTAAGCACGGCAGGCCCATCACCAATATACCGAAACTTCCTGCTGAAAATCCTGTTGAAAAGCTTCGAAGAGAATTTTTGGTCCTGGGATTTTTATGCGCCTGCCACCCCATTATCCTGTTCAAGGATATCATCTTGCAACACGGTGCTATCAAAGCCATGCACCTGCCTGTGTTTGCCAATAAGAAAATCAAATTTGCCGGATGGCTCATAACAGGGAAAGTCGTAAAAACCAAACATGGAGACCCCATGAAATTTCTGACCTTTGAAGATGAAACCGGTATTGTTGAAACTGTTTTTTTCCCAAAGCCCTATGCTGTTTTCTGTCATTCCCTGGATTATGGGAGGCCCTATATGCTTTACGGGAAGCTTGACTCAAACTGGGATGCCATCACCCTTATTGTTGAAAAAACCTGCCCGCTCCCCTTAATATGAAAGTAGTGAGATTGGAATATTGCATTTTTTCTCTCATAACTCATCTCTCAACACTCATAACTTTCATTTTTTGTTGTGCCCGCAAGGGCATGGGGGTTGGTGACATAAAATGATCCAGGCCGATATTAATATTTATTTTAATTTTTAATAAATTGTTCTAACAAATTTGTAATATAACATGATCATAAAAAATACAAATTTGAATGTTTATAGTATTTAAATTAATATTTTTCTTAATATAATTTTTTTTAATCTCATTTTAATCTATATTTTCAGAATGTTATAAAATCCATACTGAACAGGCCCTTTTCTGGCACATAGTTTGCTCTACAATCAAGAAACAATAACAAGCAAAAGAATAATTATACCATAAAAAAGGATGTCTGCCATGTTACCAAGAAAAATTTTGCTGCTACTGGGATTCATATTTTCAACCGTTGCCAATGCCTTTGCCGGAGAGGGAACAATCAATACAGGGGACACGGCCTGGGTTACCATGGCCACGGCAATGGTCATGGTTATGACCCCGGCCGGTCTTGCCCTGTTCTATGGCGGGATGTCACGGTATAAAAATATCCTGAATACCATTGCCATGATTTTGATTGCCTATTGCCTTGCCAGCATTGTATGGGTTGTATGGGGCTATTCCCTGGCCTTTGGAGAGAGTGACAGCCTTATTATCGGTAATTTAAACTATCTGTTTTTAAACGGCATTAATATCCATTCCGTTTCCGGAACCATACCCACTATCATATTTGTGCTTTTCCAGATGACCTTTGCCTGTATCAGCGTTGCCATCATACTGGGCTCAGTGGTTGACAGGATGAAATTTTCATCATGGATCGTATTTACCATCCTCTGGATCACCTTTGTATATGCACCAGTGTGCAACTGGGCCTGGGGCGGTGGGTGGATGCATAAAATGGGTGCCCTTGACTTTGCCGGCGGCAATGTTGTTCACATTAATGCAGGGGTCTCAGGACTTGTCCTGGCGCTCTTTGTTGGAAAAAGACAGGGATATGGGAAAAACGCCATGATTCCATCCAGTGTTACCTTTACTGCCCTTGGTGCAGGACTTTTATGGTTTGGCTGGTTTGGATTTAATGCCGGCAGTGCCCTTGAAGCGAATGGGATAGCAGCCTCCGCATTTCTGGTCACCAATACGGCAGCAGCCATGGGCGGTATTGCCTGGCTGTTTATCGAATGGAAACACAGTAAAAAACCAACACTTTTAGGACTTGCATCCGGTGTCATTGCAGGGCTTGTCGGCATCACCCCTGCTGCAGGATTTGTGACTCTCACCGGCGCCATCCTGATCGGGGCCATTTCCGGAATTATCGGTTTTTTCGGTGTTGCCGTGCTGAAACACAGAATAGGGTATGATGATTCCCTTGATGCCTTTGGAATACATGGTCTTTGCGGTATATGGGGAGCTTTGGCCACAGGTTTTTTTGCCAGCCCATCCATCACCCAAGGCGCATCCGGTCTGTTCTATGGCAACCCAGGGCAGGTCTGGATTCAATTTGTCTCTATTATCGCTACCATTTTCTTCAGCGCAATAGCAACCGCTATCATTGTTCTTATCACCAGGTGGCTTACCCATGGGCTGCGGGTGGAAAAAGAGGTTGAACTGGCCGGTCTTGACAATGCACTCCATGGTGAAAGGGCATTTGAAATAGAATAAGAGGCACGGTTTTAAGTCTTAGGTTTTAAGTTAAAAACAGAAAACAATCTTAGGATAGCTGCAAATCTGGTATCATGCTGATCTGGCTATTTCATCCGCCTCACTGATGCAATACATCAAATGCCGTGGCGATTTAGCATCCCCGATCAGATGAAACGGAACATGGGTTTTGCTTTCAAGTTTTTTAGCCTCCCTGATGGAAATGTGTTTTTCCGAAATCACGACAGAGCCAAACCCTTTTAAGGAGATCTTATCCCCATTTGATTTGAAAACAACGCCGTCATCCGTGAACTGCTGAACAGATACATTTTTATACAGGGTCACATTGCCTTTTTTCAGTCGTTCCCTCAGGTAATACCGGTCATTGCTGGACATCTCCTCAGCAAAACTCTTCTTTCTGTTTAAAACAACAACCTGTTTTCCCTGTTCTGCCAGAAAATCCGCTGTGATCAAACCGGTCATGCCGCCACCCAGAACTATGACCTTATCTTTAACCTGCTCTTTACCACTGATCACATCAACACTGGTCACAAGATCCATTTTAGTTTGAAAAAGCCCTTTAATCACCGGCATGTCCGGCATTGATCCTGTGGCAAGTATGACTTTGTCAGGATTCACTTCATTTATTAGATCCAGGGTTAATTTGGTGTCATACCAAATTTCAATATCAAGTCTTTGTATTTCATTTTTAAAAAAATCGATAATATCATTAAGCTCTCCACGACCGGGTGCTTTTGAAGCAAGGGACAGCAATCCTCCGGATCCTTGTTTTTGTTCACAGATAATCGTCCTGTGCCCCTGAAGTGCAAATTGTCTTGCCGCTGCCATACCGGCAGGTCCTGCACCGGCAATGAGTATTTTCAAGGCCTGTTCAGGCCGGGTTTCATCTTTGAGTTTATACTCCCTTCCCACATCAGGATTAACAACACAGGAACCCGGTTCCTTGGCAAGCACTGCATGAATACACCCAAGACAGCATCCCACACAGGGACGTATCTGTGAAAATTCACCCTTTCTGGCTTTTTCAGGATAATAAGGATCTGCCAGAAAAGATCTGCCCATGGACACAATGTCAGCTTTTCCCTCTTTGATAATCTCATCGGCATGATCCGGGTTCTTAATTCGTCCCACGGTAATTACGGGAATGTTGACATGTTTTTTTACTTCCTGGGCCAGATGGACAAAACATCCATGGGGGGTGTACATGGAGGGAATCGTCAATTCTGTTGATCCGTAAACCCCGCCTGAAATATGAAGGTAGACCACTCCGGCTTTTTCAAGCAATGGTGCAATTCTTACCGTACTTTTAAGATCCCATCCATTTTCAATATAGTCATTTCCATTGATCCTTATACCGATGGGAAAATCTTTGCCGGTTTTTGCCTGGATATCTTCAATGATTTCAAATAAAAACCGTGTCCGGTTTTCAAAAGATCCACCATATTCATCTGTTCTGATATTGGAATTGGGCGCCATGAACTGGTTGATCAGATACCCATGGGCACCATGAAGCTCAACAAAATCAAATCCTGCTTTTTGGCATCGCTTTGCAGAATCTCCAAAACAGGAGGATAGTTCTTTTATTTCATGAATTTCCAGCGCTCTGACTTCACCCTTTACAACAGCAGGTGCTGGAATGGGTGAGGGTGCAACCTTTTTTGGAAGATATGACTGACGCCCGCCATGCATGAGCTGCACCCCAAACAGGGTGTCATACTGTTTCACTCTTTTAACCATATCTTTGAGAGCTGGGATACAATCATCATTATACATCTGGGGAAGATCAGGAAGTTCCTGGCCTCCGGGGTGGACACTTCCGCCCCCCACCAGCATCATACCCACACCGCCCTTAGCTCTTTCTACAAAATACTCAACTAACTGGTCTGTCACACAACAATTGTCATCCACGCCAAAATTGATGCTCATGGCAGACATTAACAGTCTGTTTTTTGAGGTCATATTACCGATCCGGATCGGGCTGAAAAGATTTGATAGCATTCTATAGACTTCCTTTTAAATTATAAGTCAAGGTTCTGCATTCAAAATTGAATATAAGCGAATTATCCTTGTTGATACAAGTTTTTTACAAAAATTATTTGTAATTATTCAGCTCTTGCACTTGAAACCGCCCTGTCTGATGGATATTTGTTTCGATGCTAAACGCTTAACCTCCTGCAAATATCCATCAGACAGGACTTTTTAGGATAACTTTTTTAACGGGCTGAACAATTACAATTATTTTTTCTCGGTGTTTTGCATCATTATTCCCTGGATATTTCATTTAAAATAGATTCAATCAATTCCTCAAACTTTGGTCCTGCATTTTTTTCCTTGATGAACGAGCGGCCCGTCACAACTTTGAAAAAATTTGCACAAACATTTCTTTGACTTGCCGTAAAGCCTGTGGAATATCCTTTCTTTTTGCTATCTGTATTCCCGGGTTGGCCTGGCAGGTCCCTTTTGCCATGGGGGCGGTTAATCATATGGGAATAGTAGATCAATGCCCGGTCAATTAAAATATAAAGGAATTGAAGATTCTTATTGGGTCCCAGTTTGAGTTTATCCCCGCCAAAGCGTATGCCTGCCCTTTTCTTTTTAGTGATTTTTTTTCCACCAAACAAGGCAGACCCGGCTCCTAAAACGCCTCCAAGAACCGTAAATACTCCAAATGTAATCCCGGCTGCTGCCGTATCAATAAAAGCCCCCATGGTACCGCCGATGATCGCTCCTGCTGCTGCCAGCTGTTCTTTTGTCAAACCCAGAAGTTCCCAGGTCTGTTTTGAAAAAAGATCGTGTTTAAGAATTGAATACTCTGACAGATGAACCTCAAAAAGGTGATGCTTGAACAGAGCCCTGATCTGTTTGAACATTTTATTTTCCAGATCTTTTATATGGTTCTGATATTTCTCATTAAGCCTTTCTTTGATCTCTTTTTGATCGAAAGACTCTGTGATGGGTTCAGATATGGAAAATGACAAACTTTTCTCAATGGACTGGATCATTAAGGTCGTAACAAGCTGATTTCTTTTCTGCCAGTCCTCTTTAAATGCCAGAATTACACGGGAGAGCGCATATTCCCATTCCTGGTCAATAGCCTTAAGGCTTTCAAGCATTTTAATGCGCTCTGTAAAATTGGCAGTATTTGAATTAAACACACGAATGGAATTAAAATGCTTTCTAAATTCAAGTTTCCAGTCCCGGGTATAATCTTTGTCTTCTGTCTTGGAATTAATAATGGCCATTCTCGGCTGGCCTGTAAGCCTTAAAATTTCCATTTCAGCCAGGTCATCATCCCGTACAGGCCTGGAACCGTCCACCACATAGATAACGCCGGCACCCCTGGCCACCGGATCTAAAAGTTCACATTCATCTGCATAAAATGGATCATTTCTAAAGGCATCAATAAACCCTTGGGTAATTTTGTCCTGGTCACCATCAAAAGCCTTAAACCATGCAAGGGTCTGCCTGGGCACCTGGAATCCCGGTGTGTCCACAAACCGGATGATCTCTTTTCCGTCAATTGTTATGGTATAGTTCCTTGAACTAGTGGTTTCACCCGGGACCGGGCTGACTTTTATCTGATCATCTTCGGTCAGTGTGGATACCACGGAAGACTTTCCCTCATTGGGGTGGCCTATAACGGCAAATTCCGGTATCACCCTGATCCACCATCAAGGTACCACCTGCTACGTTGACTGCGGTCGTTCCTCCCTGCGGAGTATGACTCATACGCCTCAGTCGTCACTCCTTGTCGCCTTGCATCTGGCACCTTGCTGATGGCCAGGGATGGTGCACAACCCATGGCCCAGCAGGCAAACGAAAATTTGATGGTGGATTTGGGTATCATAACTCCATAAACCTTTGTACAACTATGTAAGGATTTTCAAGTTTAAACACTGCTTTTTTCCAGACCTTATAATTAATATCCGTGTTGTCCACAAAAAGATCTGCCAGACCGGCATCCTGGGTCAAAAGTATGCATAATGTAATTTCATCAGGCATAAGAGTCTTTATCTGCTGAATATAATGGAGAAGCCCTCTTATGGGAGGCTGCCA
>Ga0209249_1003434_pt1 | contig 11384 bp, 7 predicted proteins | sample SaaInlV_200m_DNA_4_FD_184653 | JGI IMG/M metagenome (GOLD analysis project Ga0209249, IMG submission 184653) | Marine microbial communities from expanding oxygen minimum zones in the Saanich Inlet - SI037_S3LV_200m_DNA (SPAdes) (version 2) | ecosystem: Environmental > Aquatic > Marine >...
CGCATGTCCGCGGAGTTACTCGTTTGGGCGCCGCCCGCCATGCCTATCGTCCACGCCGTGGGGCTGTTCATCGTGCCTTCCATCTTGATGGGAGTAGGATTCCCCATGGCCCTGGAGGCATGGCACGGCTTCCAACGGGGAACGGGACGCCCCACATCCGTGGTGTACAGCGTGAATACCATTGGGGCCGTTCTAAGCGGGATCGCGACAGGTTTCCTCTGTATTCCGCTGCTGGGTATCCAGGGCACCATTGTCGGATTTGGCACGGCGGGGATGGTGACGGGCGTGGTGGTACTTGCCACAGGAGATCGGTTCAGGCTGAGACGGGTGGCAATCGTCGGTTCAGCATGCGCATGCATCGCCATGTGGTTTGCGGTGCCCGGCGACCTGTTCATCAGGCGCATGGTGACGTATCCGCACACCGAGCTTCTGGATGTCGACGAAGGGGTGACCACGACCGTCTCCGTCCACGAGGAACAAGACGGCGATCTGTGGCTGTGTACGTCCGGTATACAGGTGGCCGGCGATGAATTGAAATCGGTTCAGCGTATGCTTGGTCATTTCGGCATGCTGCTGCACCCGGATCCTCGCTCCGTACTGTCCGTCGGGTTCGGGTCCGGAGAAACCACGCGCTGTCTCGCCATGCACAGGCCTGAGCGCCTGGACTGCGTCGAGATATCCCCCGAACTCGCACAAATGTCGCTCCGACACTTCCGCGACACCAACCTGGGGGACGAGCTGCATGACCATGTGAATATGATCTACATGGATGCCAAGAATTACCTTCACCTGACCGACCGGACGTACGATCTGATCATCAACGATTCGATCAGCCCCAAGGCATTCGCGGAAAACGCTTCGCTGTACACGCGGGAGTATTTCCAGAGCGCGCTGGACCACCTCAACCCCGACGGCATGCTGGTGTGCTGGACTCCCTTCAACATGCCTCCCGACTGTTTCAAGAGCGTCGTCGGTACGTTCGCGGAGGTGTTTCCTCACGTTACCGTCTGGTTCCCAACCGTTCGGATAGACCATTGCGTGCTGCTGATAGGATCGGCATCGAAGCAGGTGTTCGACCCGGAACTTGCTGCCAGCAGGCTCTCGAAACCGGACGTCGCCGAGAACCTGAACGGAATCCACCTCTTTGACACACATGATCTGTTCAGCTGCTATTTCGGTGATAGAGAAGATCTGCAGGATTACATCCAGGGCTATCGTCCGAACTCGGATTACACGCCTTACGTGGAATTCAGCCCTCACCCATTCCTGACCGAAAGGGGGAAATGGGAGTTCCTGCTGCAGTTCGCGGACTCCGTTCGGCGCGGCACAGCCGAGAAACACCTGAATATGAGCGCGTGGGAAGACGGCTCTCGCAGCGCATACACACGCGATCTGGACCTGCTCGACGGCTTCACCGCTCACGTAATACGGCTGACGGCAGGTGAGAACATCGTGCTGGATGATCAGCCCGAACGCCTTGTAGCACGGCTGGACGAGTACCTTGCCCGCCATGACCGTTACATCCATGGATACGTGATTCGTGCCCTCATGCTGCGCGGCCTGGGCCGGCCACAGGACGCTATCAGAGATGCCGGCAGGGCATTGGATCTTGATCCCGAAAACCATTTCGCATTGCGCCAAAGGGCCGGCTTGCATGTCGCGCAGGGCATGTTCCGGGAAGCTCTGAGCGACCTGGATCGCGCGATCACCGGGAACCCCGATGATTTTGTGCTCCACTTCAACAGGGGGCTATCTCATGTGAACGTAGGCGAGTTCGCAAAGGGAATTGAAGATTACAGTACGGCGCTAGCCATGACGGAAATGCACGGCGAGTTCGTGCACAGAGAGAATATCTTCTACCGGCGAGCGCTCGCGCACCACCTTGCCGGAGACCACGCAAGCGCGGTGGCCGACTTCACTGAGGCCATTGGTATCCTCCCATCAAACCCTACCTTCCAGGCAGGCCGCGCCGTGGCTCACTTCGAACGGGGGCAATACGAAGCGTCCTGGGGCGATATCCTGGAGTGCGAACGCCTGGGCGGGCGGGTCGATCCGGGATTCCGGGCTGAGGTGGAGAAGATGGTGAAGGGCGGCGTCAGGCCGCAGAAGTAAAGGTCCGCTTCGTCGCATGCGTGGACGCGATCCCCACGCAACGCTAATCTCAGGGAGACGTGATGCTGGCTTCATCCATGAATCATCGCCGTGTGGCGCAGGGCCTGGCACTGCTGGTCATCACCGTGCTTGTCTACCTCCCCGCCATCCGCCACGGCGGCTTCATCTGGGACGATGAGGACTATGTCATCCACAACAAGACGCTGCGTGACGCCGGCGGTCTGAAGGACATCTGGACCAAGCCCCGTGCGACGCCGCAATATTACCCGCTTGTCCACACCTCGTACTGGATCGAGTACCAGCTCTGGGGGCTGGATCCCACGGGATACCACGTCACCAACGTCCTGCTTCACGCGCTCGCCGCCGTTCTCCTGTGGCGCGTGCTGCGACGCCTCGAGGTGCCCGGCGCATGGCTGGCGGCGACCCTCTTCGCCGTGCACCCGGTGCAAGTGGAGTCGGTGGCATGGATCACCGAGCGCAAGAATCTCCTTTCTGGCGTATTCTACCTGGGCGCGGCGCTGTCCTACTTGCGCTGGGTCGAGACGAGAGCCGGCGGCGAACGAGGTCGGGTGGGCTATCTCGTGGCGTTCGTCCTCTTTGCCGCTGCTTTGCTGAGCAAGACCGTGACCGTGACGTTGCCGGCGGCACTGCTGCTCGTGATGTGGTGGAAAGGCGCGTTCGTGAAAGCCGATGCGCCTGCGTCCGCACGCATCGATGTCCGTCGCGTATGGGACCAGGTCCTGCCGCTCGTGCCGTTCTTCGCGGTGGGCCTGGCCATGTCCTCCCTGACCGTCTGGTTGGAGAGACACCATGTCGGCGCCACGGGGGTGGAGTGGGACCTGTCGTTCATCGATCGCTGCCTGATTGCCGGGCGGGCGCCCTGGTTCTACGCGGCCAAGCTGCTGTGGCCGGCCGGTCTGTGCTTCAACTACCCGCGCTGGGAAATCGATGCCGGCGCCTGGTGGCAGTACCTGTACCCCCTGGCCGCGGTCAGCGTGGTTGTGTCGCTCTGGATCGCACGCCGGCGGATCGGGCGGGGGCCACTGGTGGCCGTACTCTTCTTCGCCGGCACGCTGTTCCCCGCGCTCGGCTTTTTCGACGTGTACCCGATGCGGTACTCCTTTGTGGCGGATCATTTCCAATACCTGGCGAGCATCGGCTTCCTTGCGCTGGTCGCTGCGGTCGTCGTCCGGCTCGGCCGTCGGACCGGGCCATCGGCCAGCGCTGCTGAGCATCGGAGCCGCCTGGCTGCGGGCGTCGCCCTGGGCATCCTCGCGACGCTTGCCTGGCGGCAGTGCGGAATCTACCGCAACCTGGAGACGCTCTGGCTGGACACGATCGAGAAGAACCCCGACTCCTGGATGGCGTACAACAACCTGGGAAAGCTGTACATTCACGAAGGCAGGCCGGCGGAAGCGATCCCGGTACTGAAACGGGCACTCAAGTACAGGCCGGACCGGCACAAGGTCCACAAGAATATCGGTGTCGCGCTTTCTAAGCTGAGGCGCAAGGACGAGGCCATTGAACAGTATTACAAAGCGTTGGAGATCGAGCCGGATGACGCCGGTGCCTACAGTAACATCGGCGCCGCGCTGGCCGCAGATGGACAGCTCGAAGAGGCCATCCCAATGTACGAGAAAGCCCTGGAGATTGCCCCGGGCCTGGCCGCAACGCACAGTAATTTGGGCAAGGCCCTGGGACAACTAGGGCGCACTGACGAGGCCATCCCGCACCACGAAAGAGCCCTGGAACATATGCCCGACCTGGCTCCCGTCCACCTGAATTACGGTGAGACGCTGCATGCCGCGGGACGCATTCGGGAAGCCGAGGAGCGCTTCCGCAAAGCGATCGAGCTGGACCCCTCGCTGGCGGCGGGCCATATCAACCTGGGGAGAATCGCACGCTCGGACCAGTTGCTCCCGGCCGCGATGGATCACTTCCGCCGAGCGGTCAAATACGCGCCGCATCTCGCGGAGGCGCACAGCAGTCTCGCCGGGGTGCTGGCCGCGATAGGCCGGGTCTCGGAGGCCGAACACCATTTCGGCGAAGCGGCCAGGCTGGACCCGCGTTCCGCTGGGATCCGAATCGGCCACGCCGAGCTCCTGCTGCAGCGCGATGACAAGCGTGCGGCTCGGGAGGAGTACCTCGCGGCGCTGGAACTGGTGCCCGACAACCCCGATATCCTCTTCAGCATAGGCGTCATCGAGCAGCAGCTGGGTAACGTCGGGGCCGCCGAGGGGCGACTCCGCAAGGTCCTGGAGCTCGCCCCGACCCACGCGGCGGCCCACAACGGCCTCGCAGTCTTGCTGGCCGGAAAGGGGCAGGTGGAGGAGGCCGTGGCCCTGCTGCGCAAGGCGGTCGAGTTGATCCCCGGGAACGCGGAGTTCCATAACAACCTGGGCGTGATGTTGGTGCGCCTGGGAAACCGCCGGGAAGCGCTCGAAGCCCTGGAGGAGGCGGTCCGACTGAATCCGGACTACGGCGAGGCCAGGAAGAACCTGGACGACCTGCGTCAGTTGCCATCAGGCAAGGAGGACCGATCTTGACGGGCAACCCGCGCCAAACGGAACGTAACCGCAAGATGAAAAGGCCGCTCTATCCGCTCCTGCTCCTCGCCCTGGCAGCAATGCTGGTGACATTAGCCGGCGCTGAAATCGTGCTTCGCGTCCTGGGGCAACCGCAGTTCCCGAAGGAGCACACTGCCCCCACCCGTTTCGCCTTCACAGATCGCGGCACTAGACACGCACCGTTCTACCTCAACATGCCCGGGCGCATCACCTTTCGCTACGATGGGAATCCACGCGGCTATTTCGACGCCCTGAACGAGGTCCATCATGACGTGAATCCCTCCGGTTTTCGAGGGCCGGCCGTCGGGCCCAAAGAGGACGGGACCTTTCGCATGGTCTTCCTGGGCGATTCTTTCACGTTCGGCGAGGGCGTCCACAACCACGATGCCTATCCCGAGGTCACCGCACGACTCCTGAGAAGGGGGGGGCGCCGTGTCGATGCCTGCAACCTGGGCGTTGGCGGTTACAACACTTCGCAGGAAGCGGATATTTTCAAGTTGTTCGGTTTCGATATGGACCCCGACGTGGTGGTTTTGGGCTATACCCTCAACGACGCAGAATTCCCACTGTTCAGGACCGACCCGGCTACCGACAAACCCCTCCGCCGCGCACGTGAGGCGCACATCCAGGCCGAGGGCGCACCTGCCAGGCCTCCTGCTTCGGCCCTTTGCCGCCTCCGGCTGGCGCAGGCCATCTGGAAGACGCACCGGGAGCGGCGCCTATCGAAGCAGACCGTCGAGTACTACCTGTCACTGCATGCACCGTCCAGCGCGGGTCGCCTGGCGAGTGAACGCGCGTTGCAGGAAATTATCTCTGCATGCCGCGAACGCGGCGTCCCCTGCATCGTGGTGATGTTTCCCGTCCTCTACAAGCTTACGAGGGACTACCCTTTCGAGACTATCCACGAGAACATCGGCAAGGTCGTGCGAGAGGCCGGGGGGCATTATATCGATCTGTTGCCTGCGCTTGAGGGACAGGATGCCCGCACACTGATCGTGCATCCCACCGACCAGCACCCGAACGAGAAGGTCCACGCCATCGCCGGTCGGTTGGTGGCCGAAGAGATTCGCCGAATGCGCTGCCTGCAAGCTGGCCGGTCGGACTGAGGGTACTATTTCTCGAGCCAGGGACCGAGGTGGTCGATAATCGACGCGGCTATCGCCTGGTGGGCTAACGGCGTCACGTGTCCATGGTCGAAGTACACGGCTGCAAAGCCATGCTCTTCGACTAGCGCCCGCCCGAGGGGTATGAGGTCGAGCACGCCGCTGACATGGGGCGATGTCAACAGCGGATGGGCCTGGCCGAAGGCGATCATTTCCATCTGGAGCTGGCTTCTGAGGCCAGATGGCGTATCGCCAATGTTGTCGCGCATCGGCCATACGAGGATCAAGATCGGGATCCGTCGCTCATGCGGCAGGGCATGGAGATTCTCCAGCGTCTCGGCAAACTCCCCGGGCAGCAGGCGGGGCCGTTTTTCGTGGGGAGACCGGGGCGCAGGCCGCGTGCGGGTGCGGGACCAGATCAGGCGGAAGAGATGGCTGCGTCGCAGAGGGGGTGGCGGTTGCATGGCTTGCAGAAGAGCATAGTGCTCGGCGTCGCTGAGATCATCCCACATGCCGTAGTCGTTCCACCCAAAATTCAGCACCACGAGGTCCGGCTGGTAGCGCAGTCCCTGCGTGGCAAGATAGCGATAGCCTTGGAACAGCGTGTAGCCCGGCACTCCAGCGTTGATGCATTCCACGTAACCGGCAACGCCCTGCTCTCGCAGCAGGGATTCCGCGACCGCAGCGAAAGTCCTGTCGTGAGCTACCCCGTAGCCGTACGTGCAGGAGTCGCCCAGGAACAGAATCCGGATCTCTCCGTCCGGCTTCGCTAGCGGGATATCGTGGTCTTCGCGCAGTGACTGTCCGTTGGACACAATCCCAAAGAAGGGCCAGGCGTTGTCGGGGAGCCTCTTGTCCGGCGCAAGCCGCCAGAAGAGCTCCGGGTCATTCTCGATGATCCCGGTTGCCGCGTGGAGCTGCATGCCCTCCAATTCATCGATATCCTGTTGGAAGCGGAGGGAGGCCGGAGCGGGGATGAAGAAACGGCAAAGCACCTCCACACACACCAAGGCCAGCAGCGTGGCGGCAATGGCCAACAGGTAACGGTAGCGGGTAACTCGTGTCATTTCACGGCGAAGCATGAACAAGATGTGTCGTCGTGTCAACCGAGCGGCCAGTTGGAGTTCGTGCCGTTGCGCGGCCAGCAACGGTGTCGACGCTGTTCCAGTAGGCCAGCACCCCGACCAGGATGAGGAGGAGGGGGGGGAGGAGAGTGTGTGAGTGTGTGGGTTTGTGCGTTTGTGGGTCTGTGACCATCTCGCCCCTACTCTCTCTCACACCTACGCTCCCTCCCGCCACGGTCGGCCGGCCTTGTACTCCGCCAACCGCCGGGCGATGGCATCGGCCTGCGAATTGCCGTGGTACCGGGCCAGCTCGAGGGCCCGGGCGGCGGTTGACACCGCATCCTCGAACCGGCCGGTTTCGGCATAGGCGGCGGCCAGTGCGTCCAGCGTCTCGAAGGCCTTGTGGCCCGAGATCCGGCTGGCATCTTCGGCCAGTTCGACGGCGCGGTTGCCGTCACGGGCGGCCGGGTCCGGGGCTGTCGCCAGTCGCCGGGCCAGTGCCGTTGCACACACACAGTATCCGCTGAGCACCTCGCCGTCACCAGGCGCGAGGCGGACCGCCTCGCGGAAGTGCACGATGGCCTCATCAGGCCGATCCAGAGCCAACAACGCGTTGCCCATGTTCTGACGCGCCGCACCAAATTGCGGATCGACTGCCAGCACCTTCTCGAGCTCTTCAACCGCTTGGTCAAACTGCCGCAGGCTATACAGAGCCCCGCCCAGGTTGGCGTGCGCCGGCAGGTGATCCGGATCCATCGCAAGCGCCGCACGGTAGTGGGCAATCGCCAGATCCCACTCGCCGTGTGCCAGCAGTGCGTCGCCAAGGCTGGCCTCGACCCCGGCGCGTTTGCCAAACCCTTGCGGCGGCTCGTCCGCAGACGATGCCCCGAGCGGCATCGGTCCCTCGTGGTGAACCCACTTGCGCATGCGTTCATTCTCAGCCCGAATCACGCGGTCCACGGTCGCAAGGTCTTCACTGAGACCATCCGGCAGGGGCTTCGGGACCAGCTCCCCGATCTTCAGCAGGTAGTTCCGTGCCTGCTTGAGGCTGCCCAGCTTGCGAAACGTGTAGTCCCCCTGGTTGACGTGGTAGTTGGCCTCCCAGAGCAGCGAGTCCAGCCATACGCCCTGCATGATCCCGAGGTCTTTGCCCAGCTCCTCAGAGGTCAGACCGAGGGCTTTGGGCGGGAGATCCAGCTTATCGAAGCCGTTCTCACGCATCTGGCGAATCATCTCGCGCGAAAGCTCCACGTACACATCGGGATACAGGTGACAGTCGTCCATGAAAGACGTGTAGTCGGGCACGGGGCGGCCGAGATTCTCCCTGATCACCTCATCCATGTCGACGTGCGGCACAGCGTGCTTCTCAACCAGCTCACGCAGCACCTCGCGGTAGGCCGGGGTGATGCAGATGGGAAAACCGTCCGATTCACGGGCACGGCGCAGATACGCGAGCGCTGTCTCGAAATCGCTATGCGCATAGTGCAGTTTGCCCAGCTCGTAGAACAGGTCGGCGAAGCTGCAGAACCCGCGCAGTTCTTCCAGGAGTGCCCGAGCGCGGCCCGGCTGGTTCTCCACATAGCGGGCCTGCCAAGCCTGCTTGAAAAGGCGCAGGGCCTCGGCCTTGCGGCCGGCCGGGCCCCGGTAAACGGAGCGCGTCGGCGGAAACAGGTAATTGCTTTGCGGAATCACGATCACCATGAAGATCCCCTCGGCGCGGGCGTGCCGGATCATCTGCTCCACATGACGGCGGACGCGGGCCAGGCTATACTCGCGCTCGTAAGGTGGAATCACGTTGTCGCTGAAGAACTTGCCGGTGTAGCGTTGATCGGCCGGCACGACCTGCCTCGTGAACAGGCGGCGCAGCAGCAGGTTGCCGGACTGCAGGTGCACCAGCGGCGAAAGGAACGCCGGCGGCGGAACCATGTTCGGGGAGTAGTACTGGGTCGTTTCATTCTGACCGGTGTAAAGGACCAGCACATCCGGCCGGGGGCCGGGGCGTTCACAGTAGTGTTCTATGGTTGTCTGCGCGGACCAGTTGGGCCCCGCATAGTTGTCGATTTTCACGGGAGGGCAGCCGTAACGCTTCTCGAGCAGGAAGCGCGTTACGCTCAGCAGGTTGAACCCGCTCCCCGGCGGGCCACCCATGGCATTGCTGTACGGCGATCCATTGGATGTGGACCCGCCCAGCACCGCCATCCGGATCTCGCCCGCCGTAGAGGAGGGCTCACCCGCCGTGGCGGGGATGCCCGCCGTGGAGGCGGAAGCATCCACATACCGTTTTCGGGGAACGCGGCGCGCCTCAGCGGCCGTGTGCACCCGCAGCGCCACCTCGGCCAGGACCAGGCCCAGCAGCAGGCCGAATCCGGCCAGGAGGAGTTTCCTCGTCACGTTTTTCATCACTATTTCCTGCGCCTGACAATGGTCAGAGATTAGGGCGAAAGATTAAGGCGAAAGATGGGGAAACCCAAGCACGGAAACCCTAATCTTTCGCCTTGTTATTTCGCCCTGCTCTTCCGGGGTGGCCTCGCTCTCCCCGCCAAGGCGGGGCAAGCGGCGAGTTTACCCCGCTCCGCGGGGAGCGGGCTACAGGGAGCCGTAGTGACGCCGCCTCTGCCGGCCAGGCGAGAACTGCATCATGTAGCCCGCGCTTGCCAAGCGCGAGGCAGGATGCTCGGGGGTAAGGCTTCCAGATGGAGTCGGCCTCGCTCTCGGCGAGAGCGGGCTACGGGGAGGGCACTACAGGGAGAGGGAGAAAGGGGACAGCATCGTGTCGCCCGGGGCACTACGCGTTGGCGTCAAGTCCGAGCGCATATCGCAGCTCAGTGCGCAGGGCCTTCACAAGACGAATCGCCTTTCTTGCGTCATCGCGTGTGGCCGTCTCACCGGGGTAGCGGAAGAGAACGGAGTACTGCGTCAACCACTCCACATCGTCTCCCCATGATTCCCACAAGGGATGCGAAGCGAGGCACTCGGAGAGCAGCGGAAGCAGATCATGTGTCTTGCCGAAAGGGATTCTGTGGCTCACAAGTACGGCCTTGAGATACTTCTCTACGCATTGTTGAGCGTGAAAACAGGTGGAATCGTTGTTCACATGTTTGCGTGCACGATATTCGCGTAAGGCAGAGAAGTGGCCTCCCTCAGCCTTGCCGATCCACTCATTAAGCTCTTCGTTCATAGAGCGTCCGTCCTCTGCTGAACACTGTGCTGAGGAAGGTGTCATTCTGGCTGAGGCGACGGTGGACGGTCTCCGGCGTCCGCACGACCAGGTCCAGCGGAAAACTACGCTTAACGGAGCGCCTGATCTTGTAGGCCTGCTCGACATCTCTGCCTGGATGATCCATGACCACCAGCAGGTCCACGTCACTGTCTTCGGTCGGCCGGCCTTCGGCATAGGAGCCAAAGAGTATGACGCGTTCAGGCCGGAATTTTGCAACCAGGTCGTGCGTGTATCGAGTGATTTCCGTTAGCGTGTACAACACGGTCCGAAATTACTCACTCAACCAATCCAGGTCAATCGTAATGCGCGAGACTGCGGGGCACAGTGAAGCACTGCATCTGCGGGGCGGGCTACAGGAGGCCGATCGACTCGCGAAGCCGATCCGAGTGCGGGGTCTCTAGCTCCTCTGCCAGCTCAAGCATATCATCCGTGGTAATCATCAGTTTCTCAATCATAGTCCGGACAAACGCGACATCCTTGGGCCGCCCCGCCAGCAACTTGCTCACAGCCAGATCGGAAGGCGAGAGACAGAGCCCGACACTGCCATACGTTGCGGGGCTCTTCACTTCCCGCAACCGGCTGGGCCACTGCTTCGGCAGAATCGCCGTTTCAGGACCCACGCCATGGACGTAGTAGCCATAAGTCTCGTGGAACGGCGAAAGCTCACCGATGCAGCCATCTATGATGTCACTTTTCTCCGGGGCGTTCTCGGGGAAGGCATCGGCCGGCGCACCGGGGAAGCTGCCAAGTATCGCCTGGCTCCCTATGATGACGATGCGATCTTCGCCGGAAATGGACGCGGCTGCGCGTATGACATGCTCAAGCTGCTCGCGGTTCATTCGCTTCAAACTCCCTCAGAATAGTCCAGCGTTCCCGATTAGACAGTACACCACAGAAGGGCGAGTTCTGGCGCAGACGCTTTCCGCGTTCCCCGGGGTCCAGCAGAACGCCCCTGACCTCACGCCATGGGAGCTCGAGAATGGCGAACCACTCCAGCACAGGCGCGTGCTGCGACTGAGGCAGAACCTGTAGCCAGTGCAGGCACGTCTGTCGCGCCTTTTCCAAGCCCTGCAGCGCCGGGTCCGCCTCGATATGCGCCACCACGCGGCGAGCCAGCACCAGCCCGCGCGCGTCGATCTGTTGATGGAGCTTCATGCCAGAATAGTAGCCCATCCTGCTTCGCCCCGGCAAGAAGCGAAACTCGCAGCCGCACGGGCGCATCTGCGAAGTGGTGCACATGGCGAAGTAGTGACCTGTACGTGCGTATCCGAGTAGAGGTGACGACTGGGGGCGTCCCTTCTCCCCTCTATTCCCAGGA
>Ga0209249_1003438_pt1 | contig 11382 bp, 11 predicted proteins | sample SaaInlV_200m_DNA_4_FD_184653 | JGI IMG/M metagenome (GOLD analysis project Ga0209249, IMG submission 184653) | Marine microbial communities from expanding oxygen minimum zones in the Saanich Inlet - SI037_S3LV_200m_DNA (SPAdes) (version 2) | ecosystem: Environmental > Aquatic > Marine >...
CCCGCCGGTTCCATACAAGCAAGACAATTAATAGGCTATTCCCCGGAGCGCCCCTGCCTTTACAACAACATGACCGCTAAAAACTACCTGCTTTATATGGCGGGACTGAGCGGGCTCAAAAAAAACGAGGCTGAGGCCCGAACGAACGAGCTGCTGGACTGGCTGGATTTATCCAAGTTTAGTTACAAAAAGGTTGGCGGTTTCAGTGCCGGTATGAAGCAGCGCATGGGGCTGGCTCAGGCACTTGTACATAATCCGGAATTGCTCATTCTAGACGAACCCACTGCCAATTTAGACCCACACGGCAGAACGTCTATCATAAACAAGTTAAAGGAGCTTAACAGCCAGCAAAATATCACCATATTCATCAGCAGTCATATATTGCCGGAGCTTGAAAAGCTGGTTCATTCCATGACCTTGATAGACAAGGGCAAGGTAGTTATGGAAGACAGCATGGAACAGATAAAACAGGGATTTTCGCAGGACCGGTACGTATTGAAAACCTCAGATAACGCAAAGGTTATGGAATCTATCAAAAGTAAGCCATATATTCAAGAGATGCTGCTTGATCAGAGCGATATCATCTACATCACTTGTAGCGATAAGTCGGCTCTGCAAAAAGATGTAATAAATGCAGTGCAGCAATACAATTTACGACTGTTCAATTTTGGTGAAGAAGAGATAAATCTGGAGGATATCTACACCAAGTCTGTATCGACGAGCGGGGTGCAATAAAAATGGGGTTTTATCTGGTTTTTAAAAAAACTTTTAGGGATATGCTGGGAATAAAACGCAATGTGGCGCTTGTTGTTCTGGGATTGATTATACCGATTATTGCCCTCGGAACTTCGTGGAACAACCTGTCAAATCACTATTATATGCCTACACTTTCTGAAATGACGCAGCGTACGGCGGACTTCTATATAACGTTTTGGTATATGTGGATAGCTGGTGTTTTACTGGCGGCAACGGTGTCGGCAGGAGCCGCCGGATTTATCTCAAAGGAGGTCACCGATGGCACGCTTATGCTGGTGGCCGCCAAACCGGTAAACAGATGGCAGATAATAGCTGGCAAGCTTACAGCCCTTCTTTTAAATATAATGGTTCTTTTGGCAATAAGCCATTTGCTAACCGTTTTACTGTCTGGGTTGATAGTAGGCATGGAGACAGACACGCTCAATGTTCTTTTAAGGTTGACTCCCTCTCTGCTTTTATATGCGTTTATTGTTGCTATTTTTTTTGGTGCTGTAACTGTTACTCTTTCCGTCCTTCTGCAAAGCAGGATCAAGATAGTGATAATTACTATGTCACTGGTTATTCTTACCTTCCTTTCAGGCGCATTTACTCGTTTAGGGAACCCATCCTACGAGACACGCAAGACAATATCCTACTTCAACCCCAGCGCTCATATGCGCTTAACATACGGTTTGATTTACGACTCTGTGTCATTTTGGGAGATTGCGCCTGACACACAGGAGACATTAGATATGATGAGTGGCACACCCACTTACGATGATGATACTCGTTATTCTCGTTATAACTATACTTCTTATCAGGACATGCGAACCACTCCTATACATCCCGTTGGCTCGCTTATGATACTGCTTGCTCTGTCCTCCGGTGCGCTGGCTTTGTCTGTGTGGGCACTTAACAGGAAGCAGTTGTGACTCTGTTGAGATTATTAATTGAAATAGGCACCCGTGACGTTACCCACCGCAGATAGGCAGAGGGGAGGGAGTTCCCCTTCCCCGGCATAACATACAACGAATCTAAATATGACATAAAAAAGGCTACTCTGGTGGTAGCCTTTTTCGTTTTATGCAAATGATCACGTTTTGACCTATTTAGCCTCTTTTTCGTCCTTGGCGTCTTTCATCTGCTTTACCCATTTGTCTATACTATCGTCATTGCCAGCCAAAACAAGCATATCGCCACTGGCAACCACATCCCCCAGCGGCGGATTGAAGATCACCTCACGTTCCCGCTGAATAAGCAGCACCGCAATATCCCACTTCCCGCCGCGACCCAGTTCCAGTTCAGATAATTGCTTATCTACCAGTTGCCCAAAAACCTCCAGCTTTACCACACTGTAACCGGGAATTACCGATATGCTGTCGATGACGTTTTTGAGATTTAGACCCTGCGCCACACGTGATCCCATTTCACGCTCAACGAATATAACCTTGTCTGCCCCTATCTTATCCAAAATAGTCTGATGAAGATCGTTTTCAGCTCTGGCTATCACGTACGGCACCCCCAGCTTCTTGAGCAGCACAGTGGCAAGAACGTTATCCTGAATAGAATCACCCATCCCAACAACAGCTACATCAAAATTCTTGAGCCCCAATTCGGTTAGCACCGTTTCATCGGTCCCGTCCGCCTGCACGGCATGGGTAATATCAGAAATTATGTTTTGTACATTCTTTTCGTCTTTGTCAATGGCCAGCACATCATGCCCCATATTGAACAAAGCCTTTGCCAGAGAGCTGCCAAAATGGCCCAATCCTATAACTGCTATCTGTTTTTTCACGGGTTTACCTCCTAGCCTATTCTTACTGATTCCTGGGGATAACGGTATTTTATTGTATGATTATGCTTCATGAGGGACAAGGCCAATGTAAGAGGGCCCATCCTCCCTACAAACATGGTCACGGTAATAACCAGCCTGCCTGCCGTCGAAAGTTCCGGGGTTATGCCCGTGGACAAACCAACGGTACCAAAGGCGGATACAGTCTCAAAAAAAGCCTGAAGGAAGGTGATATCCTCTGTCATGGTCAGTATTAGCACCACAATGACAATGTATCCAAGCGCAAGCATTACCAGCGTCATTGCTTTATGCACCAGCCGCGCGGGAAACTCTCTGCCGAATGCCCCCACCTGAGCCTTCCAGCGCAGGGAACTGAAAAGCGTTGCGGTGAGCATACCAAAGGTGTTGACCTTTATACCACCGGCAGTGGATCCCGACGCTCCACCTATAAACATCAGTACCATGGTAAAAAAGAGTGCGTAGTCGGCCATATCACCTATTTGAACGGTGGTAAAACCGGCGGTTCTGGGAGTAACCGACATAAAAAATGCATTAAGTATCTTCTGAGACGTGGGCAGGGTTCCCAGCGTTGCATCGTTAAACGACTCGGTAAGCAGCATCACCACTGTGCCCACAAACAACAGGGACAGGGTAGTAACAATCACTATCTTGGTGTCCAGCGCCAGTCTTTTGAATCTTCTAACTATATAGATATTCCTGTACACCACAAAGCTGATTCCACCAATTATGACCAGAGCAGCAGTCACCAGAACAACCAGTGCGTCGCTCTGAAAATCGATCATACTGCGGAAGTTACCAAATATATCAAAGCCGGCGTTGTTAAAAGCAGAAACCGAATGAAACACCGCCCTCCACAATGCCGTCCCAAAAGGCATACTTTGTGAGAAACGGATACAAAAGATTACGGCGCCCACAGTTTCTATCACGATAGTAAATATGGCTATCTTCTTGATGAGTCCGACGATACCGCCAATCCTGTCCAGTCCTATGGATTCTCCGATCAGCATCCTCTCCCTCAGTCCTATTTTCCAGCCAAATACCAGGAAAAGAAGTGTGGTGCTGGTCATAAAACCGAAGCCACCTACTTGGATAAGCACTAAAATTACGGCCTGTCCGAACGGGGTCCAGAAGGTACCTGTGTCCACCACCACAAGGCCGGTAACACATACGGATGAGGTTGAGGTGAAAAGCGCGTCGATGGGGGATATAAACTCGCCGGTTACGTTGGAGACAGACAGCGACAGTAAAAGAGTGCCGATAGCTATTATCGCCAAAAATCCATATATCAGCGTCGTAATAGACAACCCACCGGGCTTCGGCCTTATCAACCGCGGCAGGGTGGTACGCCAGCTTCTATCTCTGCGAACATATCTCTTTTGTACTCCGGGCACTTACACTCCCATACTACGCTTATATCGGTTGATTATAGGTATTAAACGCAGCTAAAGTCAAACGCTTCAAGCGACGGGGTCTGCAAACAATATGTATACCACTTGCTAATCAGACCTTCTAGCCATAATTACACTATATCCCTAATACCTGCCATTATGTTATTATATCGACATGCAAATCAGAAGGCACTTGCAAGCGTTGATTATTATTATATTGTTTTCGCTGCCCTTATTGCTCTCAGCCTGCTCTAATGAAAGCAATGCAGCGCTACAATGCCGGCGTAAAACTCCACGATCAGGGGAATTTTGAAGAAGCAATTGAGCAATACAACGAGGTTATCCGTCTCGACCCTCATTGGGTTACTCCCTACGTTCACCGTGGGATAATGTACAGTGAATTGGGAGATAGCGCCAGAGCTACCTCTGATTTCCAAAAGGCTATGGAATTGGACCCAGACATTGCCACTATCTATTATAATAGTGGCCACTCTAACTACAATAATGGCAATATTGATGAAGCTATCTCTGATTATGATACGGCAATAAGGCTAAACCCAGAGCTTGCCCCGGCTTATTTTAATCGTGGACTCATCTACGATGACTTGGGTGATCTCAACAAAACATTGGCTGATTTTAATAAGGCAATAGAGCTGGGTATTGAGTTTGCTCCTACATACATGTTTCGTGGACGTATCTATTACAGCCAAGGCGATTTTACTAATGCTATCGCCGATTTTGACAAAGCGATAGAGTTGAACTCAGAACTTATCGCAGAGTTAAAGCCAGACCTTGCCGAAGCATACACCGATCGTGGGCATGCCTATCTTGAGAAATATGAATTCACCAAAGCTATTGCTGATTTCAACAAAGCAATTGAGTTGGAGCCGAGTAAAGCATGGCCTTACCGAGCACGTGGAGTCATTTCTCAGGAAAATGGCGACCTCACACAAGCCATCTCTGATTATACAAAAGCAATTGAGTTGAACCCGGCGTTTGCCTCAGCACTAAATCCAAAACTTGTCAGGGCATATATTGATCGCGGAATTGCCTACTTCGATACAGGTGATTTTACCAGAGCTATTGCTGATTACAATATGGCGATTGAACTGGACCCATTGAAAGCCTGGGCGTACATGGAGCGTGGACTTGCTTACTATAGCAGCAGTGATCTCACAAAAGCTATCGCTGATTATGATAAGGCAATCGAACTGGACCCCGATTTTGCTTACGCATATACACAAATCGCGGGAATGCTTATGACGACATGGGAGATTCCAGTAAAGCTATCACCGACTATAGTATGGCCATTGAGCTTGAGCCAAACAATGCATGGCATTACCGAGAGCGCGCAACCATTTACCTGGAAAACGGCGACCTGATCAAAGCCATAGCTGATTGTAATATAGCAATCGACTTAGACCCCAACAAAGACAGGGGTTACTTTACACGAGGAAAAGCCTATCTGGCGAAGGGTGAAACGGCTAACGCCATAAGTGATTTAGAAAAAGCAATTGAGGTATCAAATGATCCCGCCCTCATAAACCAAGCACAGCAACTACTAAATGAAATATGAATTAGATATCTCCCAATCCACTAACTTAAAGTCAAACATATCAAAACAATCTGATCATATATTATATTGATGTATAATGAGATTAGCAGTATACTACACCCAAAAGAACTTAAGGAACGCATACGTTTGCTTTTTAGAAAGGTGAGTTACAAATGTCGAAAAATGCCATGATGGTCTGCTTGGATGGCTCCAAGCATGCAGAAGAAATACTACCCATTGTCAGAGATCTATCCGGTTGCGTTGCAGGAGTCATTACACTGTTTGTGGCAATAGATGAACCAACGATGTTCACCGCTCCACACCTGTCTGCCAACAAAAATGATAATGCTGTCGATGACATGTTTAATGCCAAAACCGGTGACGAACAGTTAAGGGCTATGGGTTATATGGAAACAATTGCCGGGCCATTAAGAGAAGAGGGATTTAACGTCAAGTGTTCAACAGGAATTGGACAGGCCAGCAAAGCCATTATAAGTTACGCCAGGGAAAAGGATGTCAAAATAATAGCCATTGCCACCAAGGGACACGCCGGCCTAAAAAGATGGCTGTTTGGCAGTGTGGCCGATGAAGTCCTAAAGGATGCAGGCAGACCTGTACTGATTTTGAAATCCAGGGAACAGGGTAAGCAGTAACAAACCGGATATAAAGAGGTATTAGATAGTGGAATCACTGGATAAAATACTGTTTTGGGAAAAGCCCATACAGAATATCAGCCGTAAAATCGCTAAAGCCTTGCCGTTTATGTCCGACACAACCGTTACTCACAACGTTGCGCAGAAACTAGGCACAACATCAGAAGGCGCACATATGGCCATGATCGGCCTGGCAACATTCCTCACACCCGGCCTTTTTAAAATCATTTACACACCAATGATCATTGCCGAGCTTATACGAGCTTATAAAAAAGACGGCTCCAAAGGGCTCACAGAGGCCGGGAAATGGTATCTGCGGAGCTCGATTGCAATAGTAGCAACCACAGCAGGCAGTATGACATTGATGAGTGTTATTAAGACAGCAATGAAGAAAAGCTAAAACATAAATGCAAAATGCTCACCATAGCCACTGCAAACATGCTACCGTCTGGGTAGCATTTCTTTTTATAAAAGGGACTTGATATCTAAAATGAAAGACAAACTGATAATAGCGCATCGCGGCGCATCGGCTTACGCAAAAGATAACACTTTGGATTCGTTCAGTAAGGCCATCCAAATGGGCGCCGATATGATCGAGTTTGATGTCAGAAGAACTCTCGATGGCATCCTGATAGCACAACACGATCCCACAATTCAATCCAAACGTATTGCCGATACCACCTATGCCGATATTAAGACAATCGACAGCGATATCCCAACATACGAGGAAGTGCTTAAGTTTACCAGAGGCAAAATAAAGCTGGACATTGAGCTTAAGGATACGGGATACGAAAAAGAGGCGGCCGATTTAGTCCTAACCTGTTTTGATACCGGCGATTTCATAATAACGTCGTTTAAAAGCAGATGCCTTGAGGTCATTAAAAGCTATAATCCCAAAATAAAGCTTGGCCTGATACTGGGGCAGAATCAGAGTAAAGAAGGCGCATTCCCAATAAAACAGGCGCTTAATGTGGGAGCAGATTATCTTATGCTTGAATACAAGCTGGCAAGCGAAAACCTACTCAAATCGGCGAGGGAGAGCGGGCTTGAGGTTATGGTTTGGACAGTCAATACGGAGTATGAACTGCGTACATTTTTGGCAAACCACCTGATTGACGGCGTTATTAGCAATTATCCGGATATTGCGATGGCATCAAGAAACGGCTAAAGAATGAGCGATATACTTTAGAAGACATTAAAAAAGCGCTATTTTACATCACGCTTAATCGTATCAATAAGGGAAATAGTGTCCGAAAGAAGCCCTTTTACAATATCCAGGTTTATGAAAGTCTCCGTTCTGGTTATACTGGGAATTGCAGAGATTTCCTTCTCAATGAACTTTGATAGGGCATCTGTGGATTTTTCAATGATAAGGGCCATCAGGTCATATCTACCAGAGATAAACGACAACCACTGTACGTTTGGTTTCGACTGAAGTATCTTGGCTACATGCCGCAACGCCGACATCTGCACATTGAGCCCCATAATAGCTATAACATTGAAGCCCAGCTTTTTGGGATCAGGCTGAGCCTGTATAGTCATTACCTTATCTTCCAACAAACGCTTGACGCGCTTCCTGATGGTACCTTCCACAACACCAAGACGCTTGGCGATATCTACATAACGTTCTCTGCCGTCTATTTCCAGCATCTGAATAATCGCAAGATCAAGCTCATCTAGCATTTTTTACATCCTTTAGTCTTATTCTCGCCATATAGCAAACAACAAAAATACTACGGCAGTAATAAATCACGATAAAAAGCAATCAATAGCGCAATCACAACTGCTCTTGTTAAAAAATACTACCTTCTGGCATCACTGTCAACCGTATTATTACGATAATCATGATACAAACGTCTGAAATATAATGATTAATACGAAAAGCGTGCTAACTACAAACTCATGACAGAGCTTGCCAGTGCTCTTGGTAATGTAACCTGCTCATGAGTAAGGGGCAGGAGAAAAAGGTCAACTCAAGCAGAAACACAGCGAAATAATGCACTCAAAGAATTGCAGAAATAAGTAGCTAAGATATCAAACTGGTTAAACTATATGGTCCTGCCAACCGACTCAGCAATAGGCCTCAGTTCTTTCATCAGCTTTTCAAAGGCTACAGGCGTTAGCGATTGAGCCCCATCCACCAGCGCCTCCTTCGGATTGGGATGAACCTCAATAAGCAAACCATCAGCGCCAGCAGCAACCGCCGCTTTTGATATGGCCGGTACCAGCGAATAATGTCCGGCAGCATGACTGGGATCAACGATAACCGGCAAATGGCTTGCCTTTTTGAGAACCGGAATAGCGGCTATATCCAGAGAAAAACGCACACTGTCCTCAAATGTCCTGATGCCGCGCTCACACAAAATAACGTTTTTGTTGCCTTCGGCCAACAGGTAATCTGCGGCAGTAAGCCACTCGGTGATGGTACAGGCAAAGCCTCTTTTAAGAATTATGGGACGATTGCCCTTACCGGCACTGGTAAGCAATGCATAGTTTTGCATATTGCGTGAGCCTATTTGCAGTATATCGGCAGTCTCTGCAACAAGCGCAACATCGTGAGGGTCCACAACCTCGGTGGCAAAAGGCAATCCGCACTGCTCGCGTGCTTCTGCCAAAAGCTCCAATCCCGTTTTTGCCAAACCCTGGAAACTGAAAGGAGAAGTACGCGGCTTGAATGCTCCGCCCCGCATAATGCTGGCACCACTGGCCTTAACCTGCCCGGCAATCTGAAGCATCTGCTCCCTGGTTTCAACAGCACAGGGACCCGCAATTACAATAATCTGGTTGCCGCCAATTTTTACGCCACCACAGGCAACAGTAGTATCCTTGGTTTTAAACTCGCGGGAAGCAAGCTTATAGGGCTTCATAATGCGCGTTACGCTTTCCACAGACGGCAACACCTCAAAAACACCGGTCTGAGTCTGACCCGTATTGCTGCCCAGTACCGCGATAACCTTTTTATCGGTGCCCTCGTTAAGTTGAACGGTAAATCCAAGCGATTTGGCGCGATCTACAACGGCCTTTACTTCATCAGGAGAGGCTCCTGTTACCATCTCTACTATCATCACTTCTGCCCCACTTTACATAAATGCAATACCTTTGCCCCACCGGCAATGACTTAAAAACAAACATAATCTACATTCGAAATATAATACTACCAGCGCAATCAGTCAAGTTTGTTATGTAATGTAATACGTCAAATCAGCAAATCAAACAGACGTTATCCAATTATACCAAACTTTTTAGCAGCGCTTTCAAAGCCCTCAAGTGCGCCCTCAAGCGTCCTGTCATCCACACAGTAGGCTATCCTAAAATACCCCGGCGCACCAAACGCTGTTCCCGGCCCAGTAATTACCTTGAATTGCTGCAACTGCTGCACGAAAGCGACATCATCCTCAATCGGTGTTTTGGGAAACAGATAGAAAGCGCCCTGCGGCAAACTCAACTGATAGCCTAAATCAATTAAACTCTTATAAAGATAATCACGCTTTTTCTGATAAGCGTCTATATCTACAGTCACACTCTGTAAAAAACTGACCACCTGCTGCATCATGGCAGGCGCGTTTACATAACCCAATGCGCGCATACAAAAAACAAGCCCGTTTATAAGATCAGGCTTCTGGTCAATATCAGGGTGGACTGCCACATACCCTATTCTCTCGCCAGGCAGCGCCAGATCCTTGGAATGAGACTCAATGATAATGGATCTTCTGTAATGGTGCAGCGGCGACGGATACTTCAGCCCGTCGTAGATAATCTTGCGATAGGCCTCATCACTAATAAGATATATCTGCGTGCCGTATTGCTGTTCTTTTTTCTCCAGTAAAAGGCCAAGCTGGTCCCAAAACTCATCACTTAACACAACACCGGACGGATTATTGGGCGAGTTTGCCAGTACCACTTTGGTGTTATCGCTTATCGCCGCCTCGATGTCGTCTATCTTGGGCACAAATGTTTCATCTGTTGTCACAACTCTGAGCACCGCACCGTAGTTGGCTGCGTAATTTACGTATTCACCAAAATAGGGCGCAAAGATGATCATCTCATCGCCGGGATTAAGCAACGTTTTCATAGTAATATTCAGAGCTGCTGCCGCACCACCGGTCATAACAACATCGTTCGTGCTAAAGCTCAGATCGAAATCTACGGATAGCTGCGCCGCTACCGCCTCACGAGTTTCGGGGTAACCAGCGTTGGGCATATACCTGTGCAGACCGGTATCTGCGCTGGTAGCCAGCCTTAAAAGCTCTTTTCTGAACTGAGCGGGAGGTTCCATCTCAGGATTGCCCAATGAAAGGTCGTAGACGTTTTTGGTTCCATACTTCTGTTTGAGCACTATGCTGCCCTCTATACCATGCCTTACGTTATCTGAGATTGTCATTTCTAATTTCCTTTTTCCCAACCTCAAAAGCCCTGTCGTTTATCTCCAAAATAGCCGCAGGAAGTCGCTGTGCCATGCTCTCCTTCCAAACCTGATCAGTTATGGGCAGGAAGTGCGAAATGGCTCCCAGCATCAACATATTCAGCGTTTTTACGTTACCCAGATCCGCTGCCATACTTGTCCCGCTAATAAGATATATCTTATCTGTTGCCCTCTTAATATCGGCGATAACCGTATCATCAGATGGATACGTTTCAACACCCAGATTAACCGAAAGAGGGGGCAAAACGTGATTATTAACTATGGCCACGCCATCGGGTTTCAGGTAGTATGCCCAACGGGCGGCCTCCATCTTCTCAAAGGCCAGCAGGATATCCACATCCCCCTGTGCGATAAGAGGTGAGTTTACTTTTGGTGCGATTTTCAGGTGACTGATAACGCTGCCGCCGCGCTGCGCCATCCCAAGAGTATCCGTCTTTTTAAAATCGTATCCGGCAGCAATTGCCACTTCACCAACGATATCGCTGGCCAGTATAACTCCCTGACCTCCAACCCCGGCTATTAGCAGATTAACCTTATCCAAACCTATCCTCTTTTACATAATAATGTTTTATTTAAGTTCGATTGCTCCGCGCGGGCAAACCTGCTCGCATATGGTGCAAATGTCTCCTGCGCACAGCGTAGCATCTATCCTGACCTTATCGCCATCCTTCTGAATTGCCGAACAACCCAGTAGCAGGCACATGCCGCAATCATTGCACTTTTCGGTCTCCACAGCCCGTGGGCCGGAACGCGCTTTTATGCGCACGGCGCAGTCGCCGCGTACGATGATAACCGACAGATGATCAGCATCCAGC
>Ga0209249_1003442_pt1 | contig 11364 bp, 12 predicted proteins | sample SaaInlV_200m_DNA_4_FD_184653 | JGI IMG/M metagenome (GOLD analysis project Ga0209249, IMG submission 184653) | Marine microbial communities from expanding oxygen minimum zones in the Saanich Inlet - SI037_S3LV_200m_DNA (SPAdes) (version 2) | ecosystem: Environmental > Aquatic > Marine >...
CATCAGTTTTGGTTATTTTAACCATATTTATCTTTATTCTTAGTTATTTATAAATCTTTTGTAAAAAAGCTAAAGTTTTGATAAAAGGTTTAATATAGTTAAAACACCACTATAAAGTTATAACAAGAATACTTGTTAAAAAAGGAGAAAAATAAAATGAGATATATATTAGATAGAAAAGTTGAACAAATGATAAGTGCCTACGAACCAAGTTTCGAAGGGGAAGACCTTTGGGAGTTGTATCCTATGTATAGTCAGGGATTAGTCCCAATCGAAGAAAAAATTAGGGGTCTTGAAGAAACCATAAGGGCAGACCCTGATTTTCCAAGAGGAGATATAGGAGATCATGTAAGGGTTGATTTCAGGCGAGACTTTGTTCTAGAATTAATGGATGCTATGAGATCTGAGAAAGTTGATGAATTATACATTACTGAATCTACTTTTGGACATCAGTCCGATGGTACTTTTTGCTATACTTGCAGATTATTTACTGAAGAACCAGTATATCAGATTAGTGAGAGTAGCAAAACATTACATCCAGATACAGTCCTTAGTAAAGATCAAATAATTACGAGATTTACTGACTACAAGGCGGATGAATACAATTCACTTGGTTTCATAGATGCCTTGCTTGAGAGACTAGGGGTTGAAGTAATAGAAGAAATTATTCCCGAATGTAATGGAGTGCAAGGATCCACAAAAGGAAAATTGTATAGGTTAAAATAAAGTTTATTAAAAAAAGGGGAGTAAAATCTCCCTTATTTTTTTTATTTTAAATTAATTATTAATCTTGATTTAATAATTAATTATATATTTCTCTTAAACAGATAACTTTTTATAGTTTTTATCCTAAAATCAGATATGGCAACTTTAACTAAAAATGGAATCTTGAAGAAGATAAACGACGATAATGTCAAGTTTGTGGAACTTCAATTCTCAGATATATTTGGAGCAATGAAAGCAGTAACTATTGCTGTAGATGAATTAGAATCTGCAATAGATAAAGGAAAATGGTTCGATGGTTCGAGCATAAAAGGATTTGCAAGACTTGCAGAGAGCGATATGTATTTGAAACCAGATTTGAGCACATACTCTATATTGTATCCAGTAAATGAAGAGTTGAAGACTGCTAGATTTATTTGCGAGATATATACTCCCGAAGGTAATCCATATGATGGTGATCCTCGACACATTCTTAAAAAAGAGATTGAAAATGCGAAAAAGTTAGGTTTCGATTGCAAATTTGGTCCAGAAATAGAATTCTTCCTTTTAAAATCTGATGAGAACGGAGAAATGATCCCAGTTCCAAATGACATTGGAGGATATTTTGATAGCTCAACTTATGATAAGGCGAGCGAGGTTCGTAAAAAAATAATGTTGATAATGGAAGATATGGGATGGAAAGCAGAAGTTGCACACCATGAAGTCGCTATAGGTCAACATGAAATAGGATTCAAATATGGAGGGGCCTTAGATATCGCAGATAAAATCATAACCTTAAAACAAGTAATAAGATCATCTGCACAGAAAAACGGATTACATGCAACATTTATGCCAAAACCTTTCTTTGGAGTTAATGGTAGTGGAATGCATATGCATTTTAGTGTAATGGATGAAAAAGGGAAACCTTTGTTTTATGACGAAAATGACCATTATAAATTATCCCGATTTGGGAAAAGTTTTATGGCTGGAGTGATGAATCATATTAAAGAGAGTTGCATTTTGTTTGCACCTACTACAAATTCTTACAAAAGACTAGTTCCAGGATATGAAGCCCCAGTATATATTTGTTGGGGGAGTACTAATAGGAGTTCATTAATTAGAGTTCCAAAACCATTTGAAGGTGTTCCAAAATCAGTAAGAGCGGAACTTAGATGTCCTGATCCAAGTTGCAATCCTTATCTAGCATTTGCTGCCATGATAAGAACTGGATTAGACGGAGTTGCGAATAATGAAGAACTTCCAAATGCTATTGAAGAAAGTGTATTTGGTTATGATGATAAAAAATTAGAGGACCTTAAGATAGATACATTGCCTGAGACACTTGGCGATGCCCTAGTAAGCTTCAAAAAGAGTAAATTTATGAAAGAGTTTTTAGGTGAAAACTTTTTTGAAAAATATTACGAAGCAAAAAAACTTGAATGGGATGAATCTAAAATCCAAGTTAGTGAGTGGGAACTAGATAGATATCTAGATTCTGCTTAAATTGAGACTGAGGTGAAAAAAGTGAATATAATTAAATTTGGTGGATCTATTGTTAATCCTAATGGAAAATATGATGATAGTATTATTGAAGAGTTTGCAGATTTAGTAAAAAGATCTAATGAAAGATTTATATTTGTTGTTGGGGGCGGAAAAATTTGCAGATTTATGCAAGATAGTGTTCAACAATTTTTAGATGAGGCACTAGGCCCAAAATCTGAACAGAAAAACTCCGCTAGAGATGAAATAGGTATTGCGACTACTAAAATTAATGCTTGTTATGTTTTGAACTACTTTAAAAAATATCTTGGTAAAAAAATAAAAATATTTCCAGAAATTTTAATAGATCCTACTGAGAAAGTAGATGATTCTTATGATGTTTATTTTGTAGGGGGCTGGAAACCAGGGCATAGTACCGATACTGATATGATGCTTTTAGCAAAAAACTTCAAAGCTAATAAAGTCATTAAAATCAGTGATTTCGAGATAGTTAAAAATGTTAAACCTACAGAGCTTCTTGGAAAATCAACTAAAGAGATTAAAGATATCCTTGAGAATTCTGAAGATTTAGAAAATATGACTTGGAAAAATTTAACTAACTTAGTCGGAAGTAAATGGATTCCGGGACTAAATACTCCTTTTGATCCAAAGGCTGCAAAAATTGGTTATGATCTAAGGAAAAATCTAACTCTTCATATTGGTAGGAAAGAAGAGATTAGTAAAATGTTAAAAGGTGAAGAGTTTAGAGGGACTGTTGTTAGAAAATGAATCCTCTAGCTAAAAAACTTAATAGAGATATAAAAGCTAGTAATTCTATTGTTTACGATATTCTAAGTAAAAAGGGTAGAGAGATGTTTTATCCCAGCCATGGAATTCTTGCACAGGCGGCAGAAGCAAAGGGAAAAAAAATTAATGCCACTATAGGTATAGCATTGGAAGAAAATGGAGAGATATTATGCTTAGATAGTATATCCTCAAATGTTAATCTTCCAAAAAATGAAGTATTTAATTATGTGCCTAGTTATGGTAAAATTAATTTAAGAAAAAAATGGCAAGAATTGATATTCAAAAAAAACCCTTCATTGAAAGGTGAAAAAATCAGTTTGCCAGTAGTTACTAATGCCATCACTCATGGATTATCGATGTGTGGATATTTATTCTTGAATAAAGGAGATGAGGTAATTATCCCTTCTCCATTCTGGGGAAATTATAGATTTATCTTTGATAATGCTTATGGTTCAAAAATTGTTAACTTTCCAATCTTTGATAGTGGAAGATTTAATGTAGAGGGTTTGAAAAAGATCCTCAATAAAAGAGGAAGAAAAAAAGTTTTATTATTAAACTTCCCTAATAATCCTACAGGTTATACACCCTTAGAAGAAGATATACCTAAGATTGTAAAGACTATTAAAACTGCTGCACAGAATGGGAAGAAAATTGTTGTCCTTATAGATGATGCATATTTTGGTTTGATTTATGAAAATAATGTGTATAAAGAATCAATATTCTCAGAACTTTGTAAAGTTCATAAAAATGTTTTAGCTGTAAAAATCGACGGAGTAACAAAAGAAGATTATGCATGGGGACTAAGAGTAGGATTTGTTAGTTATGGTATAAAAAGTGGAAACGATAAGCTTTATTCTGCTCTTGCCGATAAAACTGGAGGGGCTGTTAGGGGAAATATATCTAATGCACCAAATATATCTCAATCCTTAGTATTGAGTTCATTTAAAGATTCAAAATATAACTCTCAAAAAGCCAAAAAATATGCAATTCTTAAAAAAAGGGCTAATAAAGTTAAACAAATACTGAAAAAACATCCTGAATATAGAGATGAGTTTGAAGCGCTACCTTTTAATTCAGGATATTTTATGTGCATAGTTTTGAAGAATCATGATCCTGAAAAGATTAGAAATATTTTACTTGACAAATACGATACAGGTACAATAGCATTCCCTGGATTGCTCAGAGTTGCATTTTCTGCTACACCATACAACCTACTTGAAGAGTTATTTGAAAATATTTATCATGCTTGTAAAAAAAATTAGTTGTGACTATTGTTAAAATGTAATGGTTAGTTTCTTTATTTCTGAGCACCAAAACCTTTAAATATTGAATTATTTGCTAAAAGCTGAGTAAAAATAGTGCAGATAGTTAGTATTTTGTATTATTTGTTAGGAGGAACATAATGGAAGGAACAGTAAAATGGTTTAATGTGCGAAAAGGTTTCGGTTTTGTAAACGGTGAAGATGGAGAAGATTACTTTATTCATCATTCCGCTTTAGAACAAGGAACTTTTTTACGTGAAGATGATCGTGTATCTTTTGAGGCTGCTGACACAGATAAAGGTAAGCAAGCTCAAAATGTTGCTTTGCTTCAAAAAGGTAGTGAAATTAGAGCTCAATCTGATGAATCTAGCAAAGAAGCACCTGAAGAAGAAACTAGTGAAGAACCTGCTGAAGAAGAAACATCAGAGGAAGAAACTAGTGAAGATTCAGAAGAAGCACCTGAAGAAGAAACTAGTGAAGAACCTGCTGAAGAAGAAACATCAGAGGAAGAAACTAGTGAAGATTCAGAAGAAGAGGCATCTGAAGAAGAACCAAAAGAAGAGTAAATCAGACCAATAATCTGAATTCAGAAAATTTTTTTAATTATAGGTTGGTGCTCGCACCGACCGTTCAAATTCTATTTTTATAAATCTTTATAAATTACAATTAATTTAGTGATTATACTATGGAACTTGATAGATGCATGAAAGAAAGACGTTCAATTAGAAAATATAAAGATAAAGCTGTTAGTAAAGAAGATGTAATGAAAATCTTAGATGCCGCTACAGCTGCTCCAAATGCAGGAAACCTTCAAAACTGGCGATTTGTTGTTGTTGATGAAGAAACCAAAAAGGTAGATATTTCTAAAGCGTGTTCTAATCAAAATTGGATTTCGACAGCTTCGACAATAATAGTTGTTTGTAGTGATATTAGAGATCTAAAGAGACATTTTGGAGAAGATGGTGAAGAGTATTCTAGCCAAAATTGTTCCGCTGCTGTTCAAAATATGTTATTAACCTCTCATGAATTAGGTCTGGGAACCTGTTGGATTGGAGGATTTGATAAAGAAAAAATAACTGGAATTCTTAAAATACCCGATAAAGAGTATTTGAAGATTGAAGCAGTGATTAGTTTGGGATATTCTGATGAAGATGGTGAAGTGCCAGAAAAATATGATATGAGAAGAATTGTTTATTTCAATGAGTGGAGCACTATTAGGTGAAGTTGAAAATAAAAAGAAAGGGGGAAAATCATATCACCTCTTTTCCCCAAAATTAATTCTCCTATTGAACAATGGGCTAACCTTTGTTAGGGGGGTTAAAAAATGTTCAAATTAACCCATTTAGTGGAGTATGCTATCAATCCCTAACTCGTTACTCATTTCTGCTACTTCAGTTTTTTGAGCTTTAGGATCTGTTTTTCCAAGTATGTATGGAGAGGTCACTCCAGTTATAATGGTCATGATCCTCAGTTTCTTTTCCATACCTTTCTCTATTCTTGCACCCCAGATAACATTTGCATCTGGATCCAATGATGAAGTTATCATATCTCCGATTTTACTTACATCTTCTAGTTTGAAATCATCTCCACCAGTTATGTGGATTAGTGCTCCTGTTGCTCCAGTATAAGACACTTCCAGTAAAGGATTTGATAGTGCACGATTTACTGCCTCTTCGACTCTATTTTCTGTACTAGACTCTCCGATACCTATTGCTGAAACTCCACCATTAGTCATGATAGTTTTTACATCAGCATAATCAAGATTTACCAAACTTGGAACTGCAATTATCTCTACGATTCCTTTTATCATTGTTGAAACTAATTCGTTTGCAACAGCAAATGCTTGTTTAATAGGTAATTCTCCAGCAATCTTTACTAATCTATTATTATCTATTACGATTACAGTGTCTGAAACTTCTCTTAATTGTTGTAATCCGAATTCTGCTTTATCTATTCGTGCCCTTTCAATATTGAACGGCATTGTAACAGTTCCAATAACTATAGAACCAGATTCTTTTGCAAGTTGTGCTACTACTGGTGCTGCACCTGTACCTGTACCTCCACCCATTCCAGCACAAATAAATGTCATATCTGCACCTTTAACTATATCACGTAGTTGATTAAGATCTTCTCTTGCAGCATCTCTTCCCTTATCAATATATCCACCACATCCAAGTCCTCTGGTTAGTTCTTTTCCAATTAAGTACTTTGTATCTGATGACGAGATGTCAAGGTGTTGTTTATCGGTATTTAATGCAGTTATTTCAGCACCATTGATTCCTTTTTTGTAAAGCCAGGAAACCATATTATTACCTGCTCCACCTACACCTATAACCTGTATATTTGCCTTTCCAACTTCTACGTCCATCACATCATTTTGTTCTGCATTTTTTAATGCATCTTGTATAATAAATTCCATCTTTTTTTAGCCCCCATTTATATTCTCCAGCATAATAATTTTTATAAATGCTGGAATTAATTTTCATTCTAGAAAAAGTTATTTGATCTGCCCGATTGAATATCTTAGATAAAACCGTCTAAGTAATGCCCGAAAAACTTAGATATTTTGTATGATTAAATTCAGATTGTTTGCCCAAACGAAGTGAATTTTTTAATCTATTTCTATTTATTAGGAATTTTATATATAAATGTTATTAGTGTCGAAAATATAGTTTAGACAATATAATAGAATTTTATCAATTTTTTTATGACAAGGTTTTTATAGGAGTTTGTTTGGTTATAGGTATGACAAAAGCTAAAGTTGGAGACAGTGTTGAAATAATAACTGATTCAAAAGATTTCAAAGGAATATTGATGCCAGATTCTCCAAATAATAATTTTATAATTAAATTAAGTAGCGGTTATAATGTTGGAATTGATAAAAAAAGAGTTAAAAAAATTAAACTGATAAAAAAAGGTTTTCTTGAAACTAAAAAATTGAAAAAGATTGGTGGGAACAAGGACCTTCCTACAATTTCTATCCTCCATACTGGCGGAACAATAGCCTCAAAAGTGGATTATGATACTGGAGGTGTAATCTCAAGATTTAGCCCAGAAGAATTGATTGATATGTTCCCTGAGTTAAAAAATTTAGCAAACATAGAGAGCAGATTGGTAGGAAATATGTTTTCAGAAGATATTAGATTCCCCCATTATAATATTCTAGCAAAGGCGGTTGAAGCAGAGGTTCGGAATGGCGTGGATGGTGTGATTATTACACATGGTACAGATACTATGCATTATAGTTCTGCTGCCCTAAGTTTTGCTCTTGGAAATTTAGGAGTTCCAGTAATTCTTGTTGGTGCTCAGAGAAGCTCAGATAGAGGAAGCAGCGATGCTAGATTAAATCTAGTTTGTGCTACTCAATTCATCATAAATAGTAATTTTGCAGGAGTTGGAATATGTATGCATGAAAATAGTGACGATAATAAATGTGTAATCCTCCCAGGATTGAAAACTAAAAAACTACATAGTTCTAGAAGATGTGCATTCAAATCTATTAATGTTAGCCCGTGGGCAAGTGTTGATGAGAAAGGCAAAATAGAAATCTTCGATAATTCCTTTTCTAAAAGAGATGCAGGAAAATTAGATTTAAAGTTATTTAAAGAAAATCTTAAAATAGGGATCTTGAAAACTCATCCAAATATGATCCCTGAAGAGATTGCCAATTACCTAAATTTTGATGGATTAATTATTGAAGGAACTGGATTAGGGCATGCCCCTGTTAATGATATAGATAGTTTTACTAGTAAACATAAAAGGATATTTAATGAAATTAAAAGATTGAGTAAACGAACGCCTATAATCATGTGTAGTCAGACAGGATTTGGTAGAGTTAATTTGAATGTTTACTCTACAGGTAGAAAACTTAAAGAATTTGTTATTTCTGGTGAAGATATGACTTCTGAAACTGCATTTATTAAATTAGCATGGTTATTGAGTCAGAATGAAAAATATATTGCTGAGAGAATGGTTGAAAACCTAAGAGGCGAAATTAGTAGTAGAAGTTCTGATGAATTTATTTGAATTTTAAGGCAATAGATTGATAAATTAACTTTGCTGTTGTGAATGGAGATATTAAATCGTCATCTTTTGGACAAAGTTCGACAAAATCCATACCTACAACTTCTTTTTCTTTGAAAACTTCTTTTAATAATCCTATAACTTGTGAATATCTTAATCCACCAGGTTCAGGAGTTCCGACTGCAGGAATAACAGAAGGATCGAACCCATCCATATCTATGGTTATGTAAACTTTATCTTTCAGAGTTGGAACTAATTTAGAGATCCAATTTCCCCCTATATCTTTCATAAAAAAAGTATTAATCTGATGTTCTTTGATAAATTCGGATTCTTCTCTGTCTAAGCTTCTTATTCCAACCTGTACGATATTTCGATTTATCTCATGAACTCTCCTCATTGCACAGGCATGACTGTCTTTTCTTCCTTCAAACTCGTCTTTAAGATCTGCGTGAGCATCTATTTGGAGAATTGATAGATTATCTTGATCTAATTTTTCTACCAAAATTGGAGTTATTGAGTGTTCTCCTCCAATTGCAATTCTAAATTTATCAGATTTTGTTATGTTTTTTGGATTTTCCACTTCTGCTGTGTGAATTCCGACCTTGTAAGGCTCTGAATCGGTTTCTATATCGTAAGATTCTAATTCATTTGATGCAGTAATTATTGAATTTGGAGCAGTTTTAGTTCCTTTTCCATAAGAAGTAGTTTCCTCATGAGGTACTAACAGTATTTCTACTTTAGAGGTATCAATATTCGATAGTTGATCCGGTAAATTCATGAAATTTTTCATGCTAAATCCGAGATAGCAATCCTTAAATAGCTTTTTATTGTCCCAATTCTATGAAATCTAAGCCAAATAAGGAATATTTTGAAAAATTGGTTAATGCCCATTTTAGGAATGTACGTAGTACAATATTTGGTTTTACAATCGGAGTGTTCGAAGAATCTGCATCTGGACCTGATAGTGGATTAGAGAATGTTGTTGAAGGATTTGCATATACTACTGGATATTTTGCTGTGGAAAAGCTATCTCATAAATTATTAAAGGGATATAACATGAAAGATGATGTATCTGGACCTTATTTCTTTGGAGGATTTCTAGCAGGTCAAACTCTCACAAATTATCTTAAGAAAAAAATAATAAATAGTTAATTAATCACTTCTGTTTCAATTTTATCTAAATTAAAGTAATTGCTTGAATAATTATATGCTCCTGCATTTATGAAAGTAATCTTATCTCCTACTTTCAATTCGTTATCAAAATAGACCTTATATCTGAAAATATCTAAAGAATCTGGTGTGAACCCCTTGATTGTGTAACAATATCCATCTTCTTTCTCATTCTCAACTAATAATCTGATATGTGCCACAAAAGTATCCATCGCAGAGTTATATACGGATGCATTTACTATTATATTTTTATCATAAACATTAATCACTTCGCACTCTAATTTAATTGATGGTGCTGCAATAAATCTGCCAGGCTCAATTATCATTTTAATATTTTTTTCATTTAAGAATGTTTTAAGTTCCCTGATTTTATTAAAAATATGATTTTTCACTTCTTTTCTGAAATTCTTATACTCTGCAGGGATCCCTCCACCAATATTAATTAAATCTATTGAAGAAAAATCTTTAATCGAATCTTCCAACTCTTCTTTCAAATTCCATTCTGAGACATTTTGAGTTTTTCTATGGAAATGGATTCCTAATTGGTTTATATTTTTATTATTTTTTAATTCTTTTAGTAATTCATTGATCTTTGAGCTTGAAAATCCAAAAACAAAGTGTTTCCCGGTGTGGATTGTATGTTCCCTCAATTTCATCCTTAAGAGTAAATTTATTTTCCTGTTTTCATTTAGTAATAGTTTTAGATCATTTTCGTTATCAACTACAAAATTAGTTACACCCTTTGGGACCTCTTTATTTCCTTGTAAGAAGAACCAAACTTTTTCTTTATTTTTTAGTAATTTCAAATTTTGTAATGAATGCACACTCATAAAACATTTATTTTCTAAAATTTTAGCAACTTCTAAATTAGTTTTAACACTATATGATACTTCATCGGACAGAGATTTCATTATCTCTAACTGTTCTAGTGCTTTTTTCTCACTTAAAATAAATTTGGCTTTCATCTTTAATCCAGGGGACTTTTTATATTTTTCAAATCATTATTTGCAACATGAGTATAAATTTGAGTAGTTTCTAATCTTGAATGTCCGAGAAGTTTTTGAATATATCTAATATCTGTCCCATTTTCAAGCAAATGTGTTGCAAAACTATGCCTCAACATATGTGGTGTAACTTTTTTATTTAGTTTAACTCTTTTTGCAGCATTATCAACTATTTTTTGTGCAGTTTTTATGACAATATGATTTTCTCTTTTTGAAAATAAATAAATATCATTATCCCTCTTTGTACATAAATATTTCAGTAAATCTTCTTTTAATTTTTTTGATAAAATACTTTGCCTATCTTTGGATCCCTTTCCTTGATTTACTCGAATAATATTCCTATCAGCATCAATATCCGAAATTTTCAAATTAACTGCTTCTCCCACCCTTAGGCCAGAAGAATAAAGTACTTCCAACAATAATTTATGTTTAAGATTTTCAGTATTATCTATCATAGATAAGATATCTTTTTTTGATAGAACTTTAGGCAACTTTTTTTCTTTTTTTGGTGTATCTATTTTTACAAAATCTATATTTCTTGGGATCACCCATGTAAAGAAAAATTTAATGCTAGCATAGTTCAATTTTATTGATGCAGACATATATCCTTTTTTGATAAGGTTCGCAAAATGGGATTCTATATCTTCTTTAGAGACCTTTTCAGGGTTTATTTTTATAAAATTAAGAAAATTTTGAGTATTATATGTATATGATTTGATAGTTTTAGGACTAAATCCTTTAAGTTTCATACGATATTCAAGTTTTTCGATATAATTTTGCATAAGATTTTTATTGAGTTCCAATTTATAAATTTTTCTACCTAACATGGCAAGCAGACGTATTAGAAGAACCTTTGTATTTTAGAAGGTTATCTAATACTTGTTATATTCAATTAATTTTGTTCCCCTAGAATAAGC
>Ga0209249_1003449_pt1 | contig 11335 bp, 9 predicted proteins | sample SaaInlV_200m_DNA_4_FD_184653 | JGI IMG/M metagenome (GOLD analysis project Ga0209249, IMG submission 184653) | Marine microbial communities from expanding oxygen minimum zones in the Saanich Inlet - SI037_S3LV_200m_DNA (SPAdes) (version 2) | ecosystem: Environmental > Aquatic > Marine >...
CGGACAGGTTGCTCGGGACGAACTCCCGTTTTGCCAGGTCGACACGGACGCTCTGCGGACCGAGTTGTCCCGGCATGGGGCAATCCTGGACGGCGTTCCTTAGCTTGAGCCGCCGCGAAGAGGGTTCCGCGTCGGGGTTCACAGTTAGCCGGTTCACCGCTCAACGGTTGGGAACAGGCAATTGCACCCAATTTGAAGGACGAACCGTCTTGGTCATGCCCGACAAACAACGGTGAACCACTGAACCGTGAACCTGCTCCCCCCCTCCGCGGGCTCTCCGCGGAGGGTCTAGCCTGTCCAGCCGAGTTTGGCCGAAACTCGATCGGCGTGTTGGCGGATGGTGCGTCCCACGTTGGGGAACGCGTGCGCAGGGATTCGGTCCTCGGGGCCGGTCGTCCAGATTGCCGCAACCGGTGTGCCGTAGCGGCCGAAGACGGGGGCACCAACGCAATGGACCCCACGGAGCAATTCTCCCCGATCAACGGCGTAGCCGGCTTGGCGCACCTTTGCCAGTTCCCGCCTGAAGTGATCGGAGGACAAGATCGTGTTCTCGTTGAACTGGTCGTAGCTCAAGCTCCGGATGACCTGTTCACGCTCGTCCGGCGGCAGATACGCAAGCATGGCCTTTGTTGGCGCCGCGGTATGAGCGGGGATGCGCATTCCCAAGTCGACAGAGAACTTGAAGGGATGCGTCCCCAGAACCTGTTCCATGACCACGCCTTCATTCTGAACCATGGTGCCGATCAGGACCGTCTCGCGCACGGCGTCTCGACACTGCTGCATGACCTCGAGGGCTGCGGGGACGAGTGGCTCGTCACTCAACGTGCTGCAGCCCATGCCCAGCAACTTGGAGCTCACCGAGAAACGTTTCTGGCCATCGCGTTGCAGGTAGCCATGGTGAAGGAGTGTCATCGTGACCCGGAAGACACTGTTTTTGGGGAATCCGAGCTGTTCGGTCAACTCAGAGACCCCGAGGCCTTCAGGGCGTTGGACGAGGTGCTCGAGAATCGCCAGAGCACGCTCCAGATTCGGGATGCGGTAGCGTGTGTCGGCTGACAGTTCGGTGTCTCGGTCTGTCATGTGACCTATCTCGCTGCCCGCAGCTTCCCGTCGCTGTCCGTCACGGGGCAGACAACTCGGAATCCCACGTTGTAGACTTGCTGCCAGGCAGGGAAGGCCAGACGGAACGCGGAACGGGCTCGATGTGGCCTGTCACGCCAGGAACCGCCGCGCACAACCCGTTTTTCCATCGGGTTTCCCGGAGCATTTCGGTCGTCGCCGACATACGGGTAGGGCTTGTACAGAGACCGGGTCCACTCAGCGACGTTCCCATGCATGTCATGGAGGCCCCAAACATTAGGTTTGTAGGTTCCGGGTGGGGCAAGATGGAGGACCTTGTCGTTGACATTGAAGATGGCTGGCAGGAAGGCAGCCATGGGGTGCGGCTTGGGAATCGGTTTCGGGTTCACCCCGCGGACGGCGAGTTTGCTAGTTGTGCTGTCAGCGAGGTTTGCGTGTTCTCCGAATGGCGTTGCCACGCCCCCAAACGACAGAGGCGTATCGGCTCCGGCGCGGCAGGCCCATTCCCATTGAGACTCGGTGGGAAGTGAAAACGCTCGTCCTGTCTTCTTTGATAACCATTCACAGAATGCCATTGCCCTGGTCCAGGAGACGCGGATAACCGGTTTGTCAGGCTGGTTGACGTAATAGCCACGGTCGACTTGGTCCTTGTAGCGCATGTCGTAGACGCCGCTGTCGTGTTCAGAATCGAATTGGGCATACTGCTGGTTCGTTGTCTCGAACCGGGCGAGCCAGAATGCCTGGGGAACGGTCACCGGTGCGGCCGGCCGTTCATCGGGTCGACCGTTCGCATCACCCATCACGAACGTTCCTGCCGGGACGAGAGCCAGAGACAGGTGGAGGCCATCCCCCAAGTCGATCTCGAGTGTACTGGTGGTCGCTTGCATAGCGACGGCTTTCTCCCGGTTGAAAGGCCAACCGGTGACGGTCGGAGCGGGTGCCGCGGGAGCGCGTGCCCGGGGAGGCGGCTCAAAGGCCACCGCTTTCGTGTACGGTGTAATGACTTCTTCGATGTCCTCATCGACGGCGGCGTACTTGCGCCGGTTGTCTCGGCGGGCGGATACATACTCGTTCTTGATGCGGGAGACCGCTTCCTTCCACGTCCCATAGTAGGGCACATTGAGATCAATCCAGGTGATCAGTCGATCCCAGGCTTCCGTGGTGAGTTTGACCCCATGGTGTCCTTTGGAGAGAAGCTGAACGAGCTCGCTTGTATCGGCATGGAATTCGAGTGGTGTCAGCGTGTGGTAGTCCCCCTCCGGTCCGTTCCTTCGCACGTACGGATGCAGCGCGAGATATGGTTTCGAGTAGCGGTTCTGAGCTGGAGGGAAGCCGACCATCTCTCCATCGTCGACGAATGATGGAATCTTGGCGTTCTTGCCTGAGTGACAACCCACACAATGCCGATCAAGGACCGGCTGCACTTCTCGCTGGAAGCTGAAGCCGCGCTTGGGGCCGTGCCAGCTGGCAATGGGCTTTGGGGCTGAGCGAGACGCGAGTGTGTTCCTGGCCGGCGGGACTTCCGTCTGCTTCTCGTGACATCCGACACAGGACACGAATTCGCCGGGCATTCCCACGAACCAACTTCGCATCTGGGCCAACGCTTTGCCCTCTGCATCGAGGGGCTGGACTGCCAAAGGCACATTGGCAGGAATGTTGAAAACAGCGGACCCGTCCTCGAAGACTGGGACTGTCCCCAGAAGGCGCCGCACATCCCAGGGCCCTTCATAGCCGATGACGTAGTGACCTCCACTGTGTCGGTAAGCGTACTCATACTGGAACACTCGAAGGTTCTTCACAGTTCCCTTGGGAACGCCGCGGAGTCCGCGGCCGATGTGAATGTCCTGGATGTAGACCGTGGCCTCGGGGTGGCCGGGGCGGACCCGGTCTGCTATGACAGGCGGACGCTTCTGCGGACGCAGGGGGAACGGCTCCAGGCAATGATGGCCGGGCACAACCTTAAGCGGAACAAGGTTGTCATGGATGTCGGCAAGGTAGATACCCCAGGACGAACTAGCGGACGGACGGCAGGCAACAAGGAAGGTCTCCTCATCAACGGGGTAGGGGTGCAGGAACTTCGGCCACGTATTGCCGACCAGATTGTCCTTGATGACCGGGTTGACCGGTTTGCCGAAGCCGGGGATCTTCTGGATGGCGCCGTCGGCTTCATGCCGGCCCAACGCTGCGTCGAAGAGCACCATTTCCCCCATTTTCGCCGGCCCATGGTGGCCGGACACTATGGCGATGAATTTGGTTGAGCTTTCCGGGATTGGCCGTGCGAAGAAGAGGCTGTTGGGCCAGTAGGAATTGCTGCCGTAGAACTCGACCTGATTTGTCCCATCGGGATTCATGTGCATCAAGACTCGGCTGAAGTAATGGGCTGAATCCGTGTACTCCCAGCGGGTGTAGAACACGCGCCCATTGGCCAGCACAGTCGGATTCCAGTTGTTGTCCTGATCAAAGCAGAGACGGCGGATGGCAGTGCCGTCGGCGTTGGCGATGTGAAGGTTGCCGACGTAATCGTTGCCGCCCACGCAGGGCACAGCGTGGTGCCCGCTGTTCGATATGAAGAGGACGCGCCCATCAGGGAGGTAACAGGGGTCGTAGCTATCGATTTCGGTGATCACTTTTCGGAAACCACTGCCATCGATATTGGCTTCGCAGACGGTGCCGTTGGTCGAGAAGAGCATGCGTGTTGCGTCGAAGTGGAGATCGACATCGCCCACGAAGGTACGCTCTTTGGGCTTGAACAAAGTGACGTCGTCTGCGTGCGAGGACCGCAGTGGGAAGGCCGCGATCTCGTTGTCTATTTTGCGGTTGTGGAGGCGGTCATTGCCCTGCCAGTTTTGGGTCAGCCCTTCGGTGCCTTTCCGCTTGACAAACAGGACGCGTTTGAAGTCGAGGGCGGGGTTCGCGAGCAGCGCATCTTTCCTCAGCGCAGTCCACCGGAAGAGGAAGGGCTCAATTGCGGCGAGGGCTTTGGCGTCCTTTGTTCGGGCCTCCCGGACAATCGTGTCAGCTTCCTTGACCATGGCCTCAATGCGGGCCAGGCGGTCTGTATTCGCGCCTGCTGCTTCCGGGAAACGGTGAGCAATTGATCGTACAGCTCGGACCAGAGCGTCTTCGTTCAGTTGCTGGCGGAAACCCTCAGCTTCGCCAGCCCACTTGTTGAGGTAGTAGGCCTCCCGAACAGCCTGCAGGCTTTTGGGGGTCGAACAACTCTTTGCCAGCTTCAGGGCCGTGTCCGCGATTTCTCCTGAGCCGGCGCGCGACGCATAGCGCTGAGCCAGTTGGCGAAAATCACCCGATTTCCACGGTTTGCTCCAGATGCGGTCTTTGAGCTCCCAGCGGATCTGGCGGGCGTCTGTCTCGGCTGGGAAATCCGACCGGATTTGGTTCCAGACCGCGTTGATTGTCTGGCGGCTCTTTGAGCCGGGGGTTTTGCTTGTCGAGAAGTAGAAACCGTGCCCGCCACCATTGTTGTAGATCATGAAGAGGAGCCGGTTGGGGCCTTTGATGAGAGGGACCTTCACTTTCTCCTGATTCGGGGCCGGGCCGCGGGGGACATCATGCTCGAATGTCTTCTTGCCGTTGAGCCACAGGGCCATTCCATCATCGCTGCCGAAGTAGCACTTCAGGGGCTGTTTCTTGGGAGAGGTGATTGTGCGCTGTAGGAACGTGGCTGCGTTCCCGGAAGACTTCAGGGTGTGCACCGTACCGTCGTTCAGATCACGTCTGATCTCCCACTTCTTTCCTCCGCAGGGCTTGTCGGTGTCCCAGCTCTCGAGAGGAGGGAAGGCGGTCTTGAACCGCTTCTTGCTGTCTGCTCGGAAAGGGCCCACAAGATGCCAGGGCCCCAACTGAGTTCCGCCCGGGCCGCGAGTGGTTTTGCGCTGGTCTTCAGGAGAGGCGTCGGCGAGTTTCTCAAGCGATACGCGCACGGTCTCCTGCCACGTTGCCTGACGGGTATACTCCTTCGGTGCGGCCCTCAGCCCGGGCATGCACAGAGCCGTCGCAATCGAGACTACGAGCGAGACGCGTATGAGGGAGTGCCCGTGTCGGCAGCCAGGGGAAGTGAGCGGTAGCAAGGTGGCTTTCTTCAGCATGTCTCTTTTCCTTCGGCGGTGTCGCGGCGTGAACGGCCGGTTGGGTGCGCCCAGGTCATCTTCTCGTGCCGACGTCGTCAGGTGAGCCTTTCCTGAGGGTTGTCTCAGGGCGGATCTACCATCGTTGCTTCATGGGCTCAGCGACCGCGTTCTATATAGCAAACGCTGTTTGAGGTAGAGACAATAGCCGATCCATAGGGGTAACGCAAGTGGGCTGGGGAGGGAGAGGGAGGAGCGTGCCGAACACGCGAAACGCGCTCGTCGGTCGCTCCCTGGGGAGGGCGCTGCTTGCGGGACCGTCACTGGGGGCTTGAGCGGAGTCGAATTCTTGTGTCCGTACACCCTCTGAACGATTGTGTACGCATTCCCGCAGAGCGATGAACGACGAGCATTTTCTGAGCTTTCAAGCGTGAGTCGACCCCCGGTGGGGGCATTCACGCTTGTGCCCCCGTTACTCAGGGGCGGAAGAGGTGCTCGGCAGCGTGCCCGATTGGGCTATTCTTGCCAGAATATCGTTCAGCTTTTTCGTGTGCTCTTCGCACTTTTGTTTGTTCTCTGCCGTCGCTTCCGGGCGAGTGAGCAGCCAGTTCTCCAGGTCACCAGCTGTCTGGTGCAACTCGTTCATGAGGTCCGCACAGGACCGTGCTTGGCTCAGGACACTCTCGGTCTCTTCGGCAGCGCTGTCTTCCAGACGGCCTATTGAGTGCTCGACCTCGACTTTCTCAAGCTGCTGCTCATGCGTGACCAATTTCTTCTGGAACGCCTGGAAGGTGGCGGCGTTGGCCTCATTCTGGGGCGGATTTGTCTTGATCCAGTCGTCGAGTTCCTTGCGGGTCTCCTTCTGCTGGGCCAGTTCATCGTTGTACCGTTGCTGCTGGTCGGGCGAAAGTTCGGCAACCAACGCGCTCAGGTTGCTCGGGCGATGTCGCAGGACGCTGGTCAGCTGCCGGGCGAACACGTTGGCGTCGATGGGTTGAGGGACTCCCATCCGCGCCAGGACACTCTCGCCGTCGGAGTCGAGAACGAGGTATGTCGGTACGCCTTCGATTTTGTGCTCCTGGAAGAGCGTGGCGTTGCGTTCCCGGTAGTGCTTGGGGACGAGCGTGACATCTTCGGGGCGGTCAATCGTGACGAGAACAAAACGTGGTGTAGCGAACTCCTGCCAGGCCGGGCGTGAGAAGATGTTCTCTCCCATGGCCTGGCAGTACTGGCACCAGTCGGATCCGGTGAAATTGAGGAGGAGGGGCAAATCTGAGTCTGCGGCGAGCTTCTTGGCCGCCTCAAAATCCATGGTCCATGTGCCTGGCTGCGCACCTTTGAGTTGGACGCCGTTGACCGAGGTCTCTTTTGCGCATCCGGGAAGCGCGATGCAACAGGCGATCATCAGGATGGCTGTAGGTTTGGCTGGGATCTGCATTTACCGACCTTTCATGGTACCTATTCATCAGCGGAACGGTCCTTGTCGGACACCGCAACGTGGCCGAATGTTCCCGGGAAGAGGCGTTGCCAACGTTACATGTCGTACGTGAGGGCTGCAAAGGCCCCATGCCGGTAAGGAGCTCCGACAGGGATGAGGCCCATTCAGCGGGTTGCCTCTTCGCCCTCAGGCGGCCGGAGGGCCGTGAATGCGACGATGAACTCCTGATTGCCTTTGGGGCCTTTAACAGGGGACGCCACCGTTCCGTGATGGAACCAACCAAGAGACTCCCGGGCAAACGTGCAGATCTCCTCGACGCAGCGTTGGCGCACAGCGGGGTCACGGATTACCCCTCCTTTGCCCACTTCGTGGCGCCCTGCCTCGAACTGTGGCTTTACCAGCACCAAGATCCACGCATCGGGGGCAAGCAGAACCGCCGCCGCAGGAAGTACTTTCCGCAACGAAATGAAGGAGACATCCGCGGTCAGGATGTCAATGTTCTCAGGAATCTGCTCTGCGGTGAGGTAGCGCGCATTGACTCGTTCCAGGCAGACGACTCGAGGGTCGTTCCTGATTTTGGCATGCAACTGGCCGTAGCCGACATCCACGGCATAGACGCGACTCACGTCGTTTTGGAGCATCACATCGGAAAATCCCCCGGTCGAAGCGCCCAGATCAAGAGCGACACGGCCACTTAGAGGCGGGGAGAACGCCTCGATGCCCGCGAGAAGCTTGAGGGCGCCGCGGCTGACGTATGGGAACGGTTTGGTCACCCGCAATGTCGTCTCTTCCGGGAAAAGTTGTCCCGGTTTGCGTACGACGTGGTCTTGCCCGATGCGGACCTCTCCTGCCAGAATGAGTCGCTGGGCAAGGGACCGACTGTCGCAGAGCCCCTGAGCAACAAGGAGGACATCGGCACGTTTCTTCAATGACAACTCCGGGTAAGGGCGTGGGCCCCGGTCTGGTGTGTGCGTTCGGTGCAGGGAACAGCGTAACATACCTGGGCCAGGGAGACGTTCCATGTGCTTTCATCGACCGCCTGCTGACAGTCCGTGCGGTGTCAGGCAGGGCGGGCGCTGGATAGGCCATCCCCGGCCGCCTCTGAGCAGGGGGGGGGGCAGGAGGCGGAATGGAAGGGGCTGTGAGCCTAGATCCGACGATTTGCGTGTGGACAATTTCATCGCGCGAGGGTATAATGGATTTGGTGCCCTTTGAATGCCCAATTGAGGACTGGCCCCGCGGTTCTTTGCGGGGTGCCGGAAGAAGGGTGGTTGCGCCGGGCGCGTGACCGGGGGCGCGGGACATCGGGACTGGAAACCGATGTCAGTTACAGGGCAGCCATCCCCCATGACCGCTGGCTGCCTGATGGTGTGTGTCGGGCCGCCAATTGATGGCCGCTTTCCGTTGCTCCAGGACCTCTCGGGAGAGATACATGATGACCCAAGCAATCCATCGCCTCACCTCCTTCTGCCTGGGGGCTTTTGTCCTCTTGGGGCTGTCGGCGAGTATCAGTGCGCAGGAGGAAGAAGACGGTGCCTGGCGTGATGGGAAGGCGAAGCTGGAGAAGATGATTGACCAGCGCGCGACTGGGAACGCGAAGAAGATCGTCACGCCTCAAAAGATCGCTGAACGGTTGCGCTGGAAATGGCCGGTGAAGCCTCCGAAACAGACGCTTGATGAGGTCGAGAAGAGCGTGGCCAAGAGGATCGAGACGGAAGTCGATCAGCAGCACCCCATGGGCGCTTGTGACAAGTTTCCCGGCGAAGCGGCAGCGAAGTACACCCTCCGCGAGAAGAACGACAAGGTATCGTTCATCATCCGCGGCGGGTTGGGGCCCAATACATTGGTCAAGGGACGGCTTCGCCAGGTCACTGAGTTGTTTGTTCTGGTCGGGAGCCGTCGCGTCGTTCGGAGCGACATGTCAAAGGAAACGCTTGCCCTCTTCGATCCAGTAGTCAACGCGGAATTCAAAGAACGCTACATCAGGGCACAGACGAACCGGTACAACGCAAAGCGGCGTGGTCTGGCAGAGGATCTCGGCAAGAAGTACTATCCTGCGACCTATGCAAAATCGGGGTATGTTAGCGAGAAGCGCCACCGGCGCAGCATTGACAAGACGAACTGGAAGGCCAAGAGCGAGATACTCGACCGTTTCTATCAGGGACGGTTGCAGCAGCAGGTTAGGAAGCTTCGTCCCGGAGTGGAGCAAGAGGTCTTCACCGCGAATGGCTATGTCCAGCATGAAGGAGAGTGGATGCCCAAGAAGGTGGCAGACTCCCTTGCCGCGAAACTGAAGGCACTGGTCAAAGAAGACGATGAGGAGGACTTTGAGGACGACTTTGAGGAGGGGGAAGAGGGCGGAGCTGATGGGGCCGAAGGTGGTGAAGAGACATCAAGCGGACCAGGTGAGCCCGGCATGATGGGGGAAGGTGGTATGGGCGGCGAACCCGGCATGGGAGGCGAATCCGGCATGGGAGGCGAAGGCATGATGGGGGAACCCGGCATGGGAGGCGAGGGCATGATGGGAGAACCCGGCATGGGAGGCGGAAAAAAGAAGAAGAAGAAGAAGGGCAAAGGGGGCGGCGGGAATCCCTTCTTTGACGAGGCCCAATAGCCGATGGACAGACCCCTCAAGGCCTACGAGGATGTGGAATTCCTGAAGTGCGACGAGTGCCGCCCGGTGCGGCTTCAGCTCGAACTGCTGAAGCCTGAAGTGCTGATGCAGGAGCATCTCATCCGGTCAACGCTCGTCCTCTTCGGGAGCGCCCGGACTCTTTCTCCCGAGGACGCTCTTGCTCAGCTCAATGCGGCTGAGCAGAAATTGGCGGCAGCGCCTTCGGATGACTCGCTTCGCCTTGCCGTTGCCCAAGCTCGCGAGCGCAAAGCGTTGAGTCATTACTATGGTGTTGCCCGGGAACTGGCTCGTTTGGTGAGTGGCAGCAGCCAGGGCGCCGGAGGATGTGACTTTGTCGTCATGACGGGGGGCGGAGGCGGCATCATGGAGGCGGGGAATCGGGGAGCAGCAGACGTTGAGGCGAAATCGATAGGGCTGAACATCAGCCTTCCCTTTGAACAGCACCCCAATGAGTTTATTACCGAAGACTTGTCGTTCTGCTTCCATTACTTCAGCATCCGCAAGATGCATTTTCTTCTCCGAGCCCGAGCCTTGTGTGCGTTTCCCGGGGGATTCGGAACGCTGGATGAGTTGTTCGAGACGCTGACCCTGATCCAGACTCACAAGATCCCGCGCATCCCCGTGCTTCTCTTCGGGCGTGAGTTCTGGGAGGACCTGATCAACTGGGATGCTCTGGTTCGCCGACAGCTGATCAGCCCAGAAGATCTGGATATATTCCAGTTTGTCGAGACGGCAGAGGAGGGCTGGGAACACATTCGGGCGTTCTGCGGTGACCCGGAGGGGGTTCTGTAGCGCAGACCGGAGCCGTGGGCGAGTGAAGAGGGAAGTTGGGAGGCGATGGAGGATGGCCTTCGGGGATATGATCTGCCATGCGGGGGCTCCCAGGGGGCGACAACATCGTCGTCGAGGCGAGTGAGGCCGTTCACAATCAGGCTGCTTCTGCTTGGAAAATGGGGTTCCCGACCTAAATTACCGGTTTGCGTTTGCGTACGGCGCCGTGTCCCGCTCGAAGCTGAAGCGCAGAGGAGCTGTCAGGTGGGGCTCGGTATCAGACTATGGCGTGCATTACGGAGTAAGGTTCAATGTGGGATGTGATTGTCAGCATTCTGACCGTGATCGAGGTACTGACCGCGTTGTTGCTGATCGGGATAATCCTGATCCAGCAGAGCAAGTCGGGAGGGGGCCTCGGGGCGATGGGGGGCGCTGTGACAGAGACGTTCTTTGGCCCCGCCAGTGGAAATGTGATGACTAAGATCACGGTTTATCTGGCCGGCATCTTCCTTGGCCTGACGCTGGTCCTTGCGATCATCACGGGCCATCGGAAGCCCGGCCGCAGTGTCGTCGAGGCCTATGAGCCGGATGAGAAGCCTGTGGCTGAAGAGGTCGTGACGACCGAAAAGGCGGCCGATGCGCCTGCTTCCGAGAGCGAGGCAACTGACGAGGCCCCGGCAGCCGACGCAGACGCCGACGCCGACGCCGACGCCAAGGCCGAGGCCGAGGAAGGGGCAGCTGCCGGAACCGCCGCCGAGAAAGACGTCGTCGAGGAGACGACTGAGAAGGCGGCACCAAAGGCCGCCCCACCGGCAGCCAAGCCTGAGTAGTCTGGCGCGCGGAGGATCCCGGAGGAGGCAGAACGGCCTCATGTCACTGATGACCGCTCATCCTACCTATATGCCATGATCACAAAGCAGGCAACGGTTCAGAACGAGTACGGGATCCACTGCAGACCCTCTGCCGTGATCGTCAAAGAGGCAATGACTTACAGCGCCGACATCCTCGCCGGTGCGCCTGGGGCCCAGCCCGTTGATGCCAAGAGCATTTTGGCCATTGTCGGGTTGGGATTGGCGTGTGGCAGGTCCGTCGAACTCACTGTTTCAGGGGACGATGAAGAGGCCACCTGTGATCGCATGGTGGAGCTCTTTGAGACGCGTTTCGACTTCCCGCAAGAGAAGTAGCCTGCCCCAGGCTGCCCCCCCCTTCCGTTGATCACAGCTTTTTGCTGCTTTCCTGCTCGCATTCCGTCGCTTCCCAGTGTAGGATTTTAGCGAGACTTTTCCTGCCCGGGGTGTGTCATTGAGACATCCGGCTGTGCTGCAG
>Ga0209249_1003459_pt1 | contig 11296 bp, 13 predicted proteins | sample SaaInlV_200m_DNA_4_FD_184653 | JGI IMG/M metagenome (GOLD analysis project Ga0209249, IMG submission 184653) | Marine microbial communities from expanding oxygen minimum zones in the Saanich Inlet - SI037_S3LV_200m_DNA (SPAdes) (version 2) | ecosystem: Environmental > Aquatic > Marine >...
CCCCAAAGGGGAAGTTAAACGTTTAAACGTCTGGTTATTGGCTATTGCTTCGTCACTGGTGCTTATCGGGGCATCGTACATGCTTAACATGCTTTGTTTCTACCTGTCGTTTGCAGCTGTTATTTTGCTTTTTGTTTATTCTTACTGGAAACGCTTTTCCTCCTCATCCCATTTCTGCCTTGGTATGGTAGAGGCAACTGCACCCATCGGAGGATATCTGGCCGTTACCGGTCAGTTTTCCCTGTCGTCAGTTATTTTGGGATTTGTAATTATGATGTGGATTACCGGTTTGGACATTGTATATGCGATGCAGGATGTGGATTTTGACAAGAAGGAACGTCTTCATTCACTCCCTGTGTTCCTGGGCAGGAAACGAGCTCTTACCGTATCTACTGCTTGTTATGTGCTTGCCATGTGCGCACTGGTTTGGGCAGGCTTGCTTAAAGCTAATATTACCTTTCCTTACTGGATAGCTCTTGCAGGCGTGGGTATGATCTTTGTATACCAGCAAAAACTTGCCAGAAGCGATCATTTCACTATTGTTACCAAAAAGATTTTCCGCGCTAATTTGTATGTTGCTGCCATGCTGTTTTTAGGGACGGCAACCAGCTTCATTTTTTAATTATACTTTTATCAGATATAAACATCTGTGAGGCAGTAATGATTGTTGTGGCAATTACAGGGGCCAGCGGGTCAATTTTGGGTGTTCGGCTTATCGAGCAGCTGCTTGCTTGTGGCGACGAGGTTGCAGGCATTGTTTCCGAAAAAGCCTGGCCTGTTATTGCCCATGAATTAGTCTTCCAGCGATCGAGTGATTTGCCTCTGACCGAGTTGCTTAAAGGCAGGGGTGTTGTCAGAAATTTTGACCTGTTTAAAGAGTTTGACGATGGTGATTTATCATCGGCAATAGCCAGTGGTTCATCGCAGTTTGAGGCTGCTGTTGTCATGCCTTGTTCCATGAAGACGCTCTCAGCCATTGCCAACGGATATGCCGATACACTGATTACACGCACATGTGATGTGGCTATTAAAGAGAAAAGGGCTTGTATTATCGTTCCAAGGGAAACCCCTTTAAGCCTTATTCATATAGAAAACATGCGTAAAGCAGCACTTGCCGGGGTATCAATCGTTCCTCCGGTTCCCGGATTTTATGCTATGCCCAAGACAATTGACGATGTAGTGGATTTTGTTGTAGGCAAGGTACTCACTCTTCTGGGTAGGGAACATACTTTGTTTAAAAGCTGGGGAGATGACAGTCACTAAGCCAAAGCAAATTAATATGAAAGATAAGAATGCAGCTTCAGGATAGAATTGAAAACAAGACTCTTCGCGCAATTGCTGAAAAGGTTGAACAAAACATTCCCGTAGATGAATCAGATGCACGATACATGCTTGCCACAAACGATGTGCTTGATCTGGGAACGATTGCAAATCATATTCGCACCAGGCTTCATGGAGACACTGCGTACTATGGTGTGAACATGAATCTGAACTATACCAACATCTGTCAGTTGCGTTGCCCGTTATGTGCCTTTTCCTGTGATGATGGAGATGCGTCCAGTTATGTATTATCGCTGGATGAAATCGAAAAACGCGTGAGTAGTGCAGTCGCATCGGGTATTGATGAGGTTCATATTGTGGGGGGGCTTCATCCCGCACTAAAACTTGATTATTTCGAGCATATGCTAAGGCTCATTAAAAAGATTAGGCCGGATATCTTCATCGTTGCTTTTACTGCCGTAGAATACGAACATTTTGCCAAATTGAATGGCCTGTCTATCGAGGATGTATTCAAACGGCTTATCGACGCCGGAGTAAATGCACTTCCCGGTGGCGGAGCGGAGATATTTGCCTCAGGCGTGCGAGAAATCATTGCTCCTAAAAAGATACCGGGTCAGCGTTGGCTGGATATCATGCGGATAGCGCACAGTATGGGCCTTAAAACCAATGCCACAATGCTGTATAACCATCAGGAAAGTATGGATGACATAGTTGATCACCTGTTTAAAATACGTCAGCTTCAGGGCGAGACGGGTGGATTTAAGACCTTTGTTCCTCTGCCGTTTCATCAGGAAAATACGCAGATCGAATCCAAAAGCCGGGCCACTACGGGGTATGACGATATTCGCATCTATGCCACCAGCCGTATCGTACTGCACAATGTGCCGCACTTAAAGGCCCTGTGGATGTATCTGGGGGAGAAAATGGCACAGGTACTACTGAGGTTTGGCGTTGATGATATTGCCGGGACCTATGATAACGAAAAGGTGGTACATGCCGCCGGGGCAAAGACGCCTGATTTCGGGTCTGAACGTTTCTTGAGACGCCTTATTGAGGAAGCAAAACTGGTTCCGGTTCGGACGACTGCCGGCTATGGCGCAAACGGAGGCATGTAAGTGAAGCTTGGTTATATTGATTATTTGAACTGCTATCCCTTTTACTACCACATGTTTGAGCATCAGTCCATTGATGGGGTTGATATCGTCGCGGGATATCCGACAGACCTGAACCGCATGATGATTTCCGGTCAGCTCGATATGAGCCCAATCTCCGCTGCAACTTGTGCCCAGCTGGGTGATGATGTTGTTCTTCTGCCCGACTTTTGCTTAAGCTCTGAAGGATATGTGGGATCAGTGGTCTTAAGAAGCAAGGTTCCTATTGAGGATCTGGATGGCCGGATAGTAGGGGTTTCCAGCGCATCACACACCTCTGTAGTGCTACTGAAAATCCTGCTTGAATATTACTACGACGTCAAACCCGTTTATTTCAAAACGGATCCCAATCCTGAGCTGGATGGAATGGATGCGGTGCTGCTTATTGGCAATGACGCAATGATAGAGAGCCGTGAGCCGGTTTCGTATTCGTATGATCTGGGGGAGCTTTGGCTCAGAAAAACCGGATTTCCGGTCGTGTTTGCCGTGTTTGCGGTTCGTAAGAGTTCTATTAAAGCACATAGTTTACAAATCAATGCAGTGATTAACACGTACCACGAGTCACTTCGTTGTCTTGATGTGGAACCGCACAATGTTATCAGCAGTGTTAAGCAGAGATATCCGGGTATTGTGTATGATATCAGTGACTACTACCGCACGCTACAATTCCAATTTACCAATGAGCTGAAAAACGCTTTAAATTACTACCTTGATATGGCTGCTAAATTGGGGCTTCTTGATAGTGGAACTGCTCCCGAATATCTTGAGTGGAATGCAGATTTATCTGCACTTGTCAGGCGTCAGGAATAACACTTTTCATGGAATACAAAAGCGATAGTTTAAAACAGAAGATAATCTCAGGTGAGCGAATATCGCCGCTGGAAGCACGCCAGCTTTTTGAGATGGATATTATCGAGCTGGGCTATCTGGGCGACATGAGACGAAAGCTGGTGTTTCCCCAGGAGCAGGTTGGATTTATAATTGACCGCATTGTTAATTACAGCAATATATGTCAGGCCGCCTGCAATTTTTGTGCTTTTCATGCCCGGGCAAACCGCATAGAGGCATATGAGCTATCCAGTGACGAGATATTTGCCAAGATAGAGGCGTTGCTGGCCGCTGGCGGTACGCAGGTAATGCTACAGGGCGGGCTTCATCCCGATCACACGCTGGACACTTATCTGGGCATGGTCAAAAAGGTCAAAAAACGATTTCCGGATGTTTATCTGCATTCGTTTTCACCGGCAGAACTGGTTCATATTTCCCAAAAGACGGGCATTGATCTAAACAGCGTGGTTAGTGCTCTAAAGGACGCGGGTCTTGGTTCGGTGCCGGGGGCATCTGATTTGCTGGTTGATGAGATTCGTTCGAAGGTCAGTAATCGCAAGCTAACTACAGACGAGTGGTGCGAAGTGATGGACTGCTTGCATGCCCACCAGATGAAGTCATCTGCGACCATGACTTATGGAATGGGCGAAACGCTTGATGACAGGATTGAGCATTTGCGTGTTATCCGCGAGGTTCAGGACCGCACAGGCATACTGCGTGCCTTTATTCCCTGGTCTTTTTCTCCACCGATGACACGGATGGAAGACATTGTTCCTGCAACCGGCATAGAGTATCTCAAAATCGTTGCCATTGGCAGGATATTTCTGGATAATATCACCTATATTCAGGCCGGATGGCTGACCGAGGGGCTTAAGCTGGCACAGTTAGCACTTATTATGGGTGCCAATGACATGGGTGGCGTGCTGATGGAAGAGGTGGTGGTTAAGGCAACCGGTATTGAAACCAAAACCAACCGGGATGAGATGATCTCACTTATCTCAAATACGGGCAAAACTCCGGTACAGCGCGATTCCGATTACAGGGTGATAAGGAGCTTTTAGATGCCTGCTCCTTTAGTTTACCAATCCAATAACAAAAGCCCGCAAAAGCGCAAACAGTTTGTTCAAAATATGTTTGACTCTCTTGTTCCTACCTATGATCTTCTGAACCAGATATTATCCCTTGGGTCGCATCGCAAGTGGCACAGGGACATGGTGAGCCGCATAGGCCGTATTGAAGGCAGCATGGTTCTTGATCTGTGTTGTGGCACCGGTGATATCAGTAAGGTGTTAATAGATCGGGGTGCAAAGACAACCTCGCTTGATTTTTCTCTTGAAATGCTGAAGCGGGGGCTTAATAAAGGAGCTCTTGGTGCTGGGGCAAACATTATGGGCGATGCAAGCGTTCTGCCTTTTAAGAGTGACTGCTTTGATGCTGTCACCATTGCTTTTGGCATCCGCAATCTGCCTGACCTTGATTCCTTTATGAGGGAAGTTAATCGTGTGCTAAGGCCCGGTGGGAAGCTGATCATTTTGGAACTGGTCAGGCCTGATAACAGGCTTATGCGCGCTTTTTATTCACTTTACCTTAAAAAACTACTGCCGATAATCGGTGGAATTATATCCGGCAGGCCGCTTGCTTATAAATATCTGGCGGGCACTATTTCAACCTTTGTTCATCCTTTAGCCATAAGCGAAATGCTTTTAAAACGTGGTTTTGCGTCTGTGGCAAATTACCCCAAGACATTTGGTGTTGCCACCGTTATGGTTTGTGCGAAAGGGGGCGTTTAAGTGAAGCAGATTGATCTGGCTTTTTCTCCGTGCCCCAATGATACGTTTGTTTTTCACGCAATGCTCAATAACTGCATTGACACCGGCCCTTTTAAGTTTACCCCTCATGTGCATGATGTTGAAGTGCTCAATCTGGTTGCTGCTCAAGGTAAATATCAGATTACCAAATTGTCGTTTTACGCCTATATGCTGCTCAAGGACAAGTATTTAATGCTTAATGCCGGTGCGGCTTTGGGTTATGGATGCGGGCCCCTGCTGGTGGCCAAAAACAAGGATATATCTGTTGAGACAGCGCGTATAGCGGTTCCCGGAGAACATACAACGGCCAACCTGCTTCTCAAGCTCTGGAGGCCGGATTTAAAAAACATCGAAGTGACCGGTTTTGACCAGATACTTCCCGGAATCGAGTCCGGACGATTTGATGCCGGGGTGATTATTCACGAAAGTCGATTTACATATCAGGACTACGGGTGTGTGAAGATTGTTGATTTTGGCGAGTGGTGGGAATTCGAAACCGGTTTGCCTATTCCGCTGGGATGTATAGCAGTGCGAAAAGATCCGGAAATGCTGGAAATCAAGGATGAGATCGAGCGCATCATCAGGGATTCGATAAGGTATGCCTTTGATAACCGCGATGCATCGAGGCAGTTCATCAAGCAGCATTCTCAGGAGCTGGATGACGATGTAATCGATTCACACATCGCGCTGTATGTAAACGATTTCAGTCTGGAGCTGGGCGATACCGGTTCAAAAGCGATTGAGAGACTGGAGGAGATGGCACGATGTCAAAAAATTCTCTAACAGCAATTATAATGGCCACCATGTTGGAAGCGGCACCGCTTGTGGATATCCTTAAAATGGAAAAGATAGAGCATGGTCCGTTTGAACTTTATAAAAACAATGAAGCCGTTCTGGTTATCTCCGGCATTGGCAAGGCCAATGCTGCTATGGCAACAGCGTATTGCTGTCTGACATTTGGGCCGAAGAGGATTATTAATCTTGGGGCGGCTGGAGCACTTGGCCCATCACATACGCTGGGAGAGATGTATCATATTAACAAGGTAATAGAGCATGACCGGCCGGAGCTGGGATCAGACAAGCTGCATGTACACATTCCCGGCGTACTGCCGGGATTTCAGACTGCTACGCTTGCTACCGGGGACAAGCCGGTTGTTGACGGGGACGCCCGCAGCCAGCTTTCACGTCACGCTGATCTGGTGGATATGGAGGCGGCGGCGGTGGTTCAGACCTCAATCCGGTTCAAAACACCGTGTTTGCTGTTTAAAATGGTAAGTGATACACCAGAGCACTTGAATCATAGTGATATTATTAAACATATCATGATATATAGAACATCGTTTAGCCAGACCTTTGCTGACGCGGTTCTTCCAGTGCTAAAAAGTATATAAACAGGGTTTTTAAGGGTGGTAACATGCTGCTGGTATATTCAGGAGGGATGGACAGCACCGTTCTTCTCTATAAAGAAGCTGACAACATTAAGCTGGTAGTAACATTTGATTATGCCTCAAAGCATAATGCCATTGAATATGAGCACGCTGTAAGGAATACAAAACGGCTGGGCATTGAGCACATAAAAATAGATCTGGATTTCATGGACGCTTATTTTAAAAGTGATCTGCTTAAGTCCGGCGGAGCGGTGCCGGACGGGCATTACGAGCAAGAGAGCATGAAATCGACGGTGGTTCCGTTTCGCAATGGTATAATGCTATCAATTGCAGCAGGGCTTGCTGAAAGTAACGATCTGTCAACCGTTTTAATAGCCAACCACGCCGGTGATCATGCCATCTACCCCGATTGCCGCCAGTCATTTATCAGTCCAATGCAGGAAGCGATATCACAAGGTACGTATGCTAAAATCAAACTGTTATCGCCATTTATGGGCATGAGCAAACGGGACATCGCCATCACGGGTCGTGACCTTGGTGTTAACTGGCAGGATACATGGAGCTGTTACAAAGGTGGTAAAATACACTGTGGCAGGTGTGGTACCTGCCAAGAGCGCAAGGAAGCGCTTGCCGGATTTGATAGTACGGAGTATGAATACTGATGTATAAGATAATAAAAAGTTTTACAATATCGGCGGCACATCATCTTGATCTTACTTATGATAGCCCCTGTGCCAAGACTCATGGTCATAACTACGTTATAACCGTATATTGTCAGTCCGAGAAGCTGGATAGTAATGGAATGGTTGTGGACTTTGATGAGATAAAATCGCTGGTTGGCGATGTGCTTGATCATAAGAATTTAAACGATGTACTGGATTTTAATCCGACGGCTGAAAATGTAGCAAAGTGGATTGTTGATCAGGTTAAAACTGCTTACAGATGCGACGTTCAGGAAAGCGACGGAAGCATAGCGATTTATGAGCTATAAGATAAACGAAATTTTCTATTCACTACAGGGCGAAGGCCACTTCGTAGGTACTCCCATGGTTTTTATCAGGTTTTCCGGCTGCAACCTAAAATGTTCCTACTGTGACACATCACACGAAACCTTTGAATTGATGGACAGGGAAACTATCCTTGACACTGTGAGTCAATACCCGGCTAAAAGGGTGGTTTTTACCGGTGGTGAGCCGACTTTGCAGCTGGATGACCTGTTGCTGCGCCTTTTTACTGAGCAGGGTTACAAGCTGCATATTGAGACCAATGGGACCAGTCAACTCACGCCGAGGTATTTAGACTGGGTAACGGTAAGTCCCAAAGAGAATTGGGTTTTGAAAAAAGGCGACGAATTAAAGGTTATTTATTCAGGGCAGAGCCTTGATAAGTATACTGACGGCACGCAGTTTAAGTACTACTATTTACAGCCTCAATCGGGCAGCAACATAGCCGAAACGGTAGCAAAGGTGAAGGCAGATCCAATGTGGAAGCTATCGTTGCAGATGCACAAGCTGATTGGCATAGATTAGCGTTTTTTTCTAATTATTATAGCTTTGATGATAAGAGTACGTAAATATGATTATTGAAACGATTGTTTTAGGTCCTACCAGGTCTAATTGTTACATAGTTGGCTCAGAAAAAACGAAAGAGGCGATGATTATCGACCCATCTGCGGAAGCCCGGATGGTCATCGACAGGGCAATAGAAAAAGGATTTGAGATAACTGCCATCGTTGCCACTCACAGCCACGCAGATCACATCGGAGCTATCAGCGATATTCGAGATATTACTGGTGCAGCATATATCAGGCACAGCACCTGGCGCGATCCGGAAACGACAATGCGGTGGGCTCACTTGGCTGGACCTGCCTTTAAGATGCCACCGCCTCCTGATAGAACTGTCGAGGATGGCGATACTATAACAATAGGTGATTTGAGCTTCCAGTCTGTTTTTACTCCGGGGCATTGCCCTGATGGCTTATCTCTTTACGGGCATGGTGTTGTGTTCTGCGGAGACACTTTATTCAATATGGGTATTGCACGCTATGATTTTACCGACTCTGTTAAAGAAGACCTACTTAATAGTCTCAAAGGAAAATTAATGACCCTGCCAGATGAAACTATAGTTCTATCTGGCCATGGGCCGCAAACTACCATTGGTTATGAGCGCAAGCACAATCCGTTTTTGCTATCATATTAAACCCCTCATATTCTTCCATTGTTACGTCTTCAATTAGATGTTGCCGACGTCTTTTATTTACAGTTCCAGCTTCATTTCCTCATGTACCTGTGTTTGTGTCGTAGGTAATAAGACTGGTATTAGTACTACCACAATTACGTGATTTTATTGCGCAAGTGGTCGGATTTTACCCATGACTTCAAATAAGAGAGAGTGCATTATTAGGTTGAAGGCGCATATACGATATACAAAGGTGGAAGCATTATTGTAAATAATTTGTGAGTGACAACTGAAATGAACACAAACATCACAAACACAGAACAAAAACACCGAGGCTTTTTCCATAGCCTAGTTGGGCTGCTGATAGCAGCGCTGCTGTTTGTGGTGGGAACCGTAGTCATTTCTCAAGCTATTCCATCAGGTCAAACCGCCACCAGCCTTACAGACGTATATCATGTTTCTACTACCAGCACTCCCTCACAGACCAGAGGCTATAACATTAATTATCAGGTTGACCCTTAGGGCAGTTATATCACGCTTGAAACACACGTGATCATTTGTACATATCGCATGTTGACTATTTATCCCAAAACACGCGTTAAAATCACCAGTAACCCCACCATGACAAAAAGTATGCCGAGCACAAGCTTTGAGGTGTTTGGGGGAATCTTCTTCTGAATGCGGGGACCAAACTGGGCACCAATCATTACGCCGGGAACCGACCACACTATTACGTTCCATGCCGATTTAGCGTTTAAGGCATGAATGCCAACTATGAACAGGCCGGTTATCATTACAACGAAAATTGCAGTGGCAACCGCCACCCTTGGCGGGACCTTGCGCCATATTATCAAATTTGTGGTGGTAATTTCTGGCAGGCCGGCACTTATCAACCCAGTCAGAAGTCCTCCCACTGCTGCCAGCGCCGAGCTTACACGTTTCATGTGTGATCTGTAAGTGAACACCGCGCCGTCTTTGGCCCGTATTACGATTTTTTCGGCATCGGGGTATGTGGTTTCTTCGGCTATCTGCGATTTACGGGTGCTGTTATATATCAGTATCGATGCCAGGGCTATCAGCGCTACACCGAATGTTATTTGCAGGGCGTTTGGAGCTATATAACGCGCCAGAAACGATCCGGCGATGGCAGCGGGCACAGCGGGGATAAGAAGCAGCTTTGCGGTTGTGTAGTCTACAACTTTTTGTCGGACGTAGTTTATTGTACCGAAGCTGGTTCCGAACAGTTGTGTGATTAGCCCTGCGCCAATGGCCTCGGCGGGTTCAAGGCCCAGAGCCAGCAGAAACAGCGGGCTGAAAAAAAGTGCACCGCTTATGCCACAGGCAATGGCAGCGGCAGAAATGCACGCTGAGGCAGGCAGTATCCACCAGATTTGCAATACATCAGCCCAGCTCAATAGTAATCTCCTTAGATAATGATGTTATATTACTGCATATTTCACTCATTTTGTAAACTGATATTATGCACATCAGTTCCCCCTATTGCAATAGCTTTGTAAAAGTGGTATCTTTTTCGAACCAATATTAACAGGTATTATCGGCCAAGCAAATAGGTTCAACTAGAACGCTGACCACGAGGTGATTCTTGTGGAAAAACCGGATAATACAAAAGAACAATTTATTCAGGTCATAGACACGCTTCGCGACAGTTTGGCGGAGATGGAGAGGCTGCAGGCCGAGAGAACCAAGGCTGTAGACGAAGCACTCAGGCTGTCAAAATTCCCCAGCGAGAATCCCAACCCCGTGCTGCGTATTGCCAAAAATGGCACTGTAATCTACGCCAACGATGCCAGTGCATCCCTGCTTGCGTACTGGGGCTGTAAGGTTAACGATAAGCTACCTCTGGACTGGCGAAAAAAGATAATAGCTGCTATTAAAGCTAATGCGCCTGTAACCGTTGATGTTGAGTATCAGGATGTGGTGCTGTCGCTGACACTGGCTCCTGTATCCGATCTGGCGCAAGTAAACATATACGGGTTGGATATCACTGAGCGCAAGCGGGCAGAGGAATCGTTGCGGGAAAGCGATGAGATACTAAATAAGGCAGAAAGCATTGGAAAAACAGGATCATGGAAACTCGATCCCAAAACTTTCACAGTAACGTGGTCAAAAGAACTGTATCGCATATTTGGACTTAATCCAGATGAAGATCAAAACCTGTTAGAGGCCGGCACAAAACAGATCCATCCGGATGATAAAGTTCAAGCGTGGAACGATTCAGCAGAAGCGGTAGAAGAAAAACGACCGTATGAGATAGGCTATCGAATAGTACGTCCTGATGGAACACAGCGATATGTGATAAATAGAGGTGAGCCGGTTTTTGACGACAACGGTGATTTAGAATCGTATGTAGGTGCAGTTTTGGACGTCACGGAGCGCACGCGGGCGGAGGAGGCACTAAAGGAAAGCGAGCAAGAACATAAAAGCATTCTCGGGAGTATCAGCGATGGCTTTTTTACATTGGATAACAATATGGTCGTCACCTCTTTTAATAGTGCTGCCGAAATACTGTTGGGCAAAAAACAGGAAGATGTACTGGGTAAAAATCTGTTCGAATCATTTCCTGAAGCCAAGGGGTCTGTTTTTGAGGAGAACTACAGCCTGGCCATTAGAGAAAAAAAGCATATTGTATTTGAAATATACT
>Ga0209249_1003460_pt1 | contig 11295 bp, 13 predicted proteins | sample SaaInlV_200m_DNA_4_FD_184653 | JGI IMG/M metagenome (GOLD analysis project Ga0209249, IMG submission 184653) | Marine microbial communities from expanding oxygen minimum zones in the Saanich Inlet - SI037_S3LV_200m_DNA (SPAdes) (version 2) | ecosystem: Environmental > Aquatic > Marine >...
AGCACAACCGGGGCGATGGATGCCATCACAACGTTCAGCGCGGGTCTTCCGGACCATCCTGCGAAGGTGGCTCGGTACGTTCTTCACGGGTATTCGAAGCGAGGTTGGACGACATGGCTCACGGCGGCTGTTGACTCACGGGTCGCGGGGGCGGCCCCGGCTGTGATTGAGATGCTGAATGTCAAAGCGTCCCTGCAGCATCAGTTCCGAGCCTATGGCCAGTATGCCGCAGCCGTCCATGATTACGTGGACAACGGACTGATGGACGTCTTGGAGAAACCTGAGTTCGCCGAAGTGGCCCGAATCATCGATCCCTTCTCCTATCGCGAGCGCCTGACCATGCCCAAGCTGATCTTGAACTCCGCTGGTGACGAGTTTTTCCTGCCCGATTCATGGCGCTTTTACTGGGATGAGCTCCCCGGGCTAAAGCACATGCGGACGCTCCCCAACACGCGGCATGGGCTGAATGCGAGCGCCGACGAGACGCTCCAGACGTTCTACGAGTGCATACTGACGGGCCGGAAGATGCCGCGTCTTGAGTGGCGAACGGAGGGTGCTGGTCGCATCGTGGTGACCACCACGGACATCCCCTTGAGCGTGGCAATGTGGTCGGCTCACAACCCGAAGGCGCGTGATTTCCGGCTTGAGTCGATAGGCGAGACCTGGCGGAGGAAGAAGCTGACATCGAAGGGCGGGGGTGTCTTTTCGGCAGAGCTATCCGAACCGGCAACCGGTTGGTCCGCTTTCCTGGTTGAGGTCGTGTTCCCGGACCCGAATCGGGCCGGGCGAACGGTCACCCTGACCAGCGGCGTCAGCGTTGTGCCGGATCGCCTGCCCTACGAGTTGCCGAAGTAGCCCGGCGTGGAGTTGACGGCTGAGACAGCAACGTGGCATACTGGAGGATTCACCGCATGTACATCGACATTCACACACATGTCTCCCTGCTGCCTGATGAGTCGCCGCGAGATGCCAGGACCAGCTTTCTCTCGCCTGAGCAGCTCATCGAGTTGTACGACCGCGTTGGGATCGACCGTGGTGTCCTCCTGCCGATCGTGAGCCCGGAGGGCAGCGATGTGATCCAGTCGACCTATGAGATCCTGGCGGCTTGTTGTCAACACCCCGATCGACTGATCCCGTTCTGCTGCATCGATCCACGGCAATCGGTCAACAGCCCGGATCACGATCTCTCGGCTGTGCTGAATGCGTACAAGGATGCGGGCTGCAAAGGGATTGGCGAGGTCACCGCGAATCTGTCCTTCGATGACCCGCGCGTCACGAACCTCTTTGACCATGCCGAACGGTGTGGTCTGCCGGTGACCTTCCATGTCGCCACGCGGGACGGCAATATCTACGGCCTTGTCGACGATCTGGGCCTACCGCGATTCGAGGCCCAGGCCGCGAGTCATCCTGACCTCGTCTTCCTGTGCCACTCCCAGACATTCTGGGCGCACATCAGTGCGGATGTGAGCCTTGAGAACTGGGGAGGGTATCCGCGCGGGCCAGTCATCGAGGGTGGACGGATTCCCGAGTTGATGCGTCGGTACGCGAATATTTGGGGAGACCTTTCCGCCGGCAGTGGGCACAATGCAGTCAGTCGAGACCCGGAGTTCGGATACGCCTTCCTGGATGAATTCCAAGACCGGTTGCTGTTCGGGACCGATGTCAACCAGGTTGAGCACGGCGACAGTGTTCTGACCTTGCTGAAGGACTTTCTCGAAGAGGGATTGGCCGCCGGCAGGATTGCCCAAACGGTCTTCGACAAGATCACACATGGCAACGCCCAGCGGTTGCTCGGTGTGTGACAAGTAGGGGGGTACGTTGCCTGAACCGAGCCGCGCACATCGTAAGCGGTTTCCCCCTCCCGAACCGAGCCGCGCACATCGTAAGCGGTTCTCCCCCTCCCGTTGGTCAGGGCTCTGCCGGATGGAGGGGGCGCAATTCGTGAGCGGTTTTCCCCCTCCCGTTGGTCAGGGCTCTGCCGGACGGAGGGGGCGCAATTCGTGAGCGGTTTCCCCCGCCCGAACCGAGCCGCGCACATCGTGAGCGGTTTTCCCCCTCCCGTTGGTCAGGGCTCTGCCGGAACCGAGCCGCGCACACCGTGAGCGGTCTTCCCTCTCCCGTTGGTCAGGGCTCTGTCGGGCGGAGGGCGGTCACTCCATCGCGAAGATCTCGTCCATGTCCGCACTGATCTGGGCGATCCCCGCCATCTGATCATCGCCTTCACCACGGAGCTCAGCGGTGATGGCATCATCGTACCCGACCTCACGCAGCGCGCTCATCACCGCTGCCCAGTCGATGCTTCCTGCAAGCAGCTGCACCCAGGCGTGTGTTCCGCCATCAAATCCCTTGATGTGGATTTTCTTGAGGCGCTTGCCAAGAGTCCGGATCCACTGTTGTGGGATTCCGTACGCGACGATGTTGCCGACGTCGAAGTAAGCGGCGAGGAATTCATCATCGAAACCGTCCACATAGTCCGCGAACTCGATGGGGCTGAGGAGGAACTTGTTCCAGACGTTTTCGACCGCCAGGCAGACGCCCTTCTCTTTCGCAAGTGGCAGGATTTCCTGCAGCGACGCGTAGGAGCGTTCCCAGGCGTCCTCGTAACTGACTTCGGCGTTCACGACAGCGGGGACGACCAGAACGGTGTCGGCCCCGAGCACGGCGGCTGACTCGATGGACTGGGCGATTCCGTCGAGTGACTTCTTGCGGACATCCGGGTCAGGGTCGGAGAGGGGACTGCCCCAATGGTCGCTGTTCATGATACTCGAAACAGCGACGCCGTTCTTTTCGGCACACTCGCGGTGCTGCTCCCGTTCGTCCGCGGTACGCAGTGTCGCCGGTTCCACCGAGGCGAAGCCCAGCTTTGCGGCGTTCGCATACTTCTCTTCGACACTCGAGCCAGGTACCAGTCCCAGGCAGATTCCTTTGTGCACGGTCATGTCCTCCTTGTGTGCGCTATCACGTGAACCAAATGATGAGCTTCTCTCGAATCGTGCGGGGCATCCGTTCGTGTGTATCCCGTCCAGCTTTACTGACTTCTGCGGAGTTCGCGGATCTTGGCCTTGTTGTCCTGATAGAGATCCCGGCGCTTTCTGAGAATCAGCTGATTGACGTCGTAGCGGGAAAGCTCCAGATAGTCGCCGAGGGCGAATATCGCTTCGCGCTCGGCTTTGTCCACGAAGCCGTCCGCCAACGCCATTTCGGCCATTTGGGCGAGCCAGGCATTTGCCTGGTCTGTCGTCTCGGGGATTGGGGCATCGAGCTCGCCCTCCGACATGGCGCTGATCAGTTGGTCGATCTGTTGCGCGGGGATGCCCCGTGACTCAGCGTATCCGTCTATCAGTGTGCGTTCCTTGCTGTCGACCTCATTGTCAGCCAGCATGACATGAACCATCCACGCTGCCAGCTCCAGGCCCCCCTGTTTGGCTGTGCCTCCAACAGTGGGAGGTGTACTCCCACCTGCAGCAGAAGCGATTTCCACTTGCTCCGAAAGGGCATCGCGGAGTTCCGAAATCTGTGGATCATAGAGTGGCCCTACGCGTTCAAGCACCCAGTCGGCGGCACCGTCGTTGAGCACCGTACCGCAGTACTCACAGGCATTGGCCGTGCTCGAGGCGACAGCGGCTCCACAGGTTGGGCAGTGAGCCGATGAGAGAGCCTTCTCCTGATCGCTCGTGACACCGTGTTTCCTGCGCAGGACGTAGATTTCGTCGAACAGTCTCGCTGCGCTCGTCTTCTTCGGGGGGGCACTTCCCTTCCGAACAGCATCAACACTGCTCCAACGGATCTCGAGGAGGGCGCGGTCCCCTGCGTCATCCAGGATGATGCCAAGCGTATCGACGCTTCCCACCGCACAGTCAACCGGAATGTGTCGTTCCTCGCTGACCCCCAGCTCCCAGCGTTCCGCGATGTCCGCACAGAACTCCTCGGTGGCCAGTTTCCTGATCGGGTCCGGCGTTCCGCCACGACGTGCCGCTATGCCTCGCCAGAACATGACGCTGACCCGGTCTTCGAGGCTTTGAGGAGAGAAGGCCGGATCAGCTTTGCGTAGCGCGTTGATCCCGGGCAGGTCTCGATCGTCATGGACGCGCCATTCACATGCCTGAGTGATTTCCGTCAATACCCAGTCGTACTCGCCACTGCGCACGAGGGCCCCGCAGGCTTCGCATTTCCCGGCTTCATTCAGCTTGAGCCCGGCCCCACAGTTCGGGCAGTTTCCCTCGATCAGTCCCCCTCCGGACAGCGTCTGGGCGCCGGGCCGGCGGAGGAACGACCAGTACTCGGTGAACGTCTCCGCCCTGCGGGAGCCTGATATGGCTTTGCCGGTCTCTCGGTCAACGGAGTAGTCGACGGCCCTGGCTCGGACCATGACCGTGACGGTGTCAAAGACCGGGTCAGACCGCACATCAGCGAGGTTGGTATCAAGGACCTCAATCCGGTCCATCTGGTTGCGGTAGCCGGCTTCCCTCTGTTCATCGAATTGCAGTGAGAAACGCTCGAAGACGCCGTCTGAAATGAACTGGCGAACCGGGACCATGTCTTGATTGCACCAGGCGTCCTGAATCTGCATGAAGGCAGACCTGACGCGCTCGAGGAGGCCCTCGGTTGTGAATGCCGGATCACGGGCCTTCAGCAGGGCGACATTCTGCCGTCGCTGGTCGTGTCCCTGCATCTGGCGGCCTCGCCGGATCACCGAGCTTTCGTGGTAGCCCTTGGCGGCGTTCCCGCTCTTGTAGAAGATGAACACGGCCAGCGGCCCCCCGATCACGAGCACGGGTATGCCAATCTTGGGGTAGTAGATACACAGGCGGACCAACTGGAAAACCAGCCAGATGAGGCCATCTCCTCCTCCTCCTCCTCCTCCTCCGCCGCCGCCTCCGCTGGAGCGTCCGCCTGAGTACCGTCCTCCGCCTCCAGCGCGGGCGAAAACGTCAGCGACCCCTACAACCAGGAAGAGAAGAACAAGGGGATTGATCAGGAGGAATGGGGTAAGAAGGCGATGGACGCGTTTCATACGCTCACTCTGGAGGCGGTGTCGGGTGCGTTCGTGGGCACTTCAATTGCGGGGAACCTGCCTGTAGAGCGGTTCAGGGCGTTGGCAGCGGCGGCGGCATGCTGCCGAACAGCCCAGCCAATTCCGGGACCTGGGCCGCGGCGGTCCAGCTCGCCATGCCTTGTTTCCAGACCAGAGTGTCAGTGGCTATGCGGCCTTGTTGGATCTGCTGTTGCAGAGCGGCAGGATCGAATGGGCCTGTTTGTTGTCCACCGACTGCCGCATACCATTGGGCTTGCTGAGGAAGGGGCGGGGGCATGGCGCCGGGTTGCTGGGGGGCCTGAGCGGCTCCCTGCATGGCCCCGCCCATCGTGTTGCCCATCCCAACGCCGGCAATGACGCCCATCATGTTGCCTCCGCCACCGGGGTTGTTCGCCATATCCTCGATCGCGTTGGCTGTCTGGAACTGCGTATAGGCGTTCAGGTTGCCCACCAGACCCATTTCCGACCGTTTGTCCAAGGCCTCCTCGACCTGCGGGGGTAGCGAGATGTTCTCGATGAGAAACTTGGTGAGAGTGACTCCATAGGGGTCGAAGTCAGCCTGGAGATTTGCACGAAGGGCATCCCCCAGTTCGTTGTAGTTGGCTGCCAGGTCAAGCATGGGGACCTTGGCCTCGCCCAGAGCATCGGCGAAGCGGCTCACCAGCATGTTGCGGAACTGGCCGGTGATCTCATCCGTTTGGTACAGCGAGTTCGTGCCGGCGATCTGTTTGATGAACGTTCCGGGGTCCGTCACCTGAATGCAGTACGACCCGAATGCACGGAGGCGAACCGGACCAAACTCGGGATCGCGCATCATGATCGGGTTCTGCGTTCCCCATTTCAGGTCCGTGAACTGACGCGTTGTGACGTAGAACACGTCGCACTTGAACGGGGCATCGAACGCGTATTTCCAGCTGGCAAGCGTGGTCAGGATAGGCAGGTTGCTGGTTTCCAGCACATGGCGGCCGGGGTCGAACACATCGCCGAGCTCGCCTTCATTCATGAACACAGCGGCCTGGCTCTCCCGAACGATAAGCTGGGCGCCGTTCTTGATCTCGTCATCCGTCCGCGGGAATTTCCATACAAGTGTATCGCTACTGTCGTCGGTCCACTCGATAACGTCGATGAACTGAGATCGTATCTTGTCGAAGAGCCCCATGAGATCGCCTCCTTTGAGCACACGCGTGCTGACATACCGGTGGGATGGACTGTAGAGAATTTGCCGTTCCCCGTGGCTGCTGTCAAGGGCTCAGGCTTGGATGATACACTTGAGACGATGGCCCGTGTCCCAGCCTTCAGCCGTCTCCTTGAGTGCCCCTTTTGAGCTTGATTTCCGGTGTGCAGCGGCGATATTGATGGCCCAAGAGCCCCGGTAGCTCAGTAGGATAGAGCAACGGTTTCCTAAACCGTAGGTCGTGAGTTCGAATCTCGCCCGGGGTACCATCCTTTCTCTCTTGTTTCCAGTATGTTGCAACACAATAGTCCCTCCCTGTCACCTCTGGTCACTCCCTGGCATTTCTGGGCTTTTTGCCCTTTTCTACTCCATATTTACTGCTACTTATTGCCTGCGGTTCTACAAACGGTCGCAGCGTGTGATCCCGCAAAAATGGAGTAAAACTAGCAGTAAACGTGCTCAGTCCTTCTCGTTGGCGATCAATCGGGGAGTTTGGGGTGTCCACCCCGGCTTTCTCTGCTGAGTAGGAGCTCGTCGATATCGCCTGTATCAAACAGCAACCGTCCCCCGCACTGGATTGCCGGTAAGTCACCGCTGTTCACGTGTCGTGAGACAGTTGACCGCGAGATCCGCATGTACTCTCCGGCCTCCGTGGTGGTCCGGTATCGCTGTGCCGGCGCCTCGGCTTTCCGGACAAGTAGCTCAAGGCTCACACCGTACGGCCTGAGGAGAAGGTCTATGGCTTCCTGGATGTGTGTAGGCACTGTGGATAGGTCAGACTGACGTTCAGCTGTCCTGCTCCTTCCCTGCTCCCGAATTCCGCCCTGAGAGTCGATTCGGGACGAATGCCCCGACAATCGGCCGCGGTCTCGGTTAGGTCTGGCATCACCGGTTTCATCTTGGGTTACCTCTGGCGGCGGAAGATCCAACCTGTCCCCGTCCCGCAGGATCTGCTGGTCAGGCACGACGCGACCGTTCACTTCCGCTGGAGCCAACAACTGCAGTTCCGTGATCCTTGACATCTCTTCACGGACCATCGCTACCGTCTGGCCAGCGCTTGGCAGCAAAGCCGTGTTAATGTCGATGCAGATTCGTATCATGTAGTGTCTCCGTTGTGGTCTTGCCGGTAGCGTAGCATACGTTGGCCGAGCCGTTCCTTACGCCTCTCGTGCACGTATAGGAGAACCTACCCTATGGACAGTCACCTCGAGACGGGCTACATCGATTGGCCCGAGGTGATGCGCAGTACTGTGTCCCCTCATCCTGACGCTCTTCCTCCGCGTCTCTACTTGAGCGAAGACTATGCCGTCCGAATCCGGCTCGTGGGCCAACTCTACAGGCACTATCGCCACTACACCCCCATCATGGCCATCAGTCCGGGACCTGACCAGGACGTGTGCTGGCAAGCGGGCTGTCGACCACGCGAACGCTATGCAAGTTTGGCCCTGGACCGTCACGACGGCAATACCTTGAAGTACCTGGAAGAGGACCCGTTGTTCTTCGAGCGCATCTTCCGTTTCTGCGGGGGAACGTCGAGCACGTTGCCCAGCTGTTCCGCCGCCCCGGACTGGCTTGTCCGAAGCGAGACTCCTTGGGGCGTTCGGAATGGCAACAGCTACAGGGATCACCGGAACCGGAAGCGGGTCATTCAGAAGCTATCGGCAACCACACTTACCCCGGAAGAGGACGAGCGGGTCGAGGCCAACGCTGTCTCGTTGGCTCAGATCCTCGCTCCGGCTTCACCCGAGGAAATAGCGGAACTGTTTGAGGAGGCACAGAGCCTGGGACCAGGCGATCCCGTCCCGGGCAGTTCGGCGTGGTGGCGGAAGCGTGGTGGAGATCCGTCGCCGTCGCCGTAACGTCTTTCGCGCAGTAGGTATGAACATCCAGTGCGAGGCCGCGAAGGGACCTTCTTGGGTCACTTTCCCGAAGTGGTGGATGTTCTCATGGCTTCTTTGCCCGAAACTGCCACAGGCCGTGAAGGTCAACTGGAGGGAAGGGGGCGGAGATTCCCACTCGGTGGTCTAAGGAATTGGCACAAGCCCATCACCGGGAAATCCTGGCGAACGACAGAACTGTCCACGTGGTGCTGGATCGGGGGGACTGGCATTTCGGCTACAGAGTAGAAGACGGCTATTGGGGATTCTTGGAGATCATCGGGGAAGACGAGGGCAATCGTGCTCGTAGGAAGCCGGGGAAGGATCTGTATGGAACCGTAGCCAAGTATAGCGATAGGAAGGGGGAGTAACAGGTGAGGCTAGGGAAGCTGACGACGCAGTTTGTGAAGAGCGACGGAGTCGACGGTTTTCTAGGATATGGCGGAGAGGGTGGGACTCTCAGCCCACTTCATCTCCACATCCTGCCATAAGTTGCTGTTCCATCCTTGTGTGCAGAGTGTTACGACTCCTTAGAAAGAAATTCCTCGCCCTAGGAGACATGGATAATATGGGTCAACATAGGACTATACCGGTAACATACAAGTAACGTCATAGCCCCTTCAGTGGCTCAACCCGGGAGCGCTGGATGCTGTCGGAAACGTGCATCTCGCCGGGCGCCACGGCAACCGCAAACGTCGAGGCGTTGTGCGGTCCCATCGAACTCCATCCGCCCGGCCGTCCTCCTGTGGTTGACTTCAATTCGGATGCCCCTGGATGTGGTACCTCACGATATCATACAGAACCGGGTTGCCCTAACTGTCATGTTTTGGGTCCCATCTCCTGGGGCCCCACTAACCTGGCCCTTAGAGCGCAACCGCCCAGGGCTCTCGAGTTCCACGCCAAACCCGCTGGAGTTGGCAGCGGCCATTCCGCCAAGTCCCGTAGGACGCCGAGGGAACAGCAATTCGCTGCCTCTGCCCCCTCATCTCTTCGCCTTACTGTAGACTCAAGACGAAGAGGAGAGATTCCCGAAATGCGCAAGCCCAACCCCAAATGGCCTAGTTCAACAGGGACTATGTGCCGGCTGCGCGACACATGACCTCTAAAACGTTAGGAGGAGCTGATGGGAATGCGATGCTTGCCCTGGCAGATTGCGCTGTTGGTTCTGACATACCTGTTCCATCTTTGGGCAGATGTCCGAGCGGCTTCAGCGTATACCATGACACAGTGATCCAACGGACCGAAGCAAGCTGGGCAGCCGAGCAGCTCCCGCCCTACGCGCTCAAGAAGATACGTGCTTCCCAGCCTTCGGACGATTGACCCACGGTCAAGACCGTGACGCGAGGGGCGGAGGGAGCAGTGCAGAGACTGTAACGTGACACCGGGCGGGCATCACCATCCCGGATGCGACATGGAACGCTGTCCTACCTGTGGTGGGCAGCGGATCTCATGTCGGTGCGGGCGGTAAGTGGAGTCTGAGGAGGAGGGGCGCGCGTCCATTTCGGGGCGCCCCTCTCCCGTTTTTTTTGCTACGAGTTGACCTGAGGTAGAGACTGGCGTGTCGAGGGCTCGATCTGCCTTTGGAGGGCGCTGCCGTGTCAGTGGAGTTCTGGCACTTGCCGAGGCCCATCCGCCATATGGGGAGGCAGTTCGAGACGCACGCGAGAAGCGTTGCCGCGTGGCTGACTGACAGCACGGGGACTTCTAGGGACTGTGTACCCCGACTTACTCCCGCCCCAACAGTCAGAGCGAAGACGCAGCAGCAATGAGTCCCGTCAGCAGTCGGTCAGTCAGCCATATGTCGTTCTCCGACAGGCAGACCGGGTGTCCCGAACGGTGCCTCCCGCCCGATCGATCGCGGAGCACGACTGGCTTGCCATGCTTGACCGCTTCTCACGCCCTGCCTCGGTCGTTTTTGATGGCGAAGAATTCCCGTTTTGGAGATCGTGCCCCTCCGGCCCTGCCTGCCTACTGCTCGCTTGGGGGTGTACACCGGGACCTACAGAGCAGCGGGAACACGCCGCATCGCGCCAAGATCGTCGAACGCACCCGCCCTACTCAGGTGTTTGAGAAGGAACTCCTGCAACTCCAACGGAGGCGCGGTTAGCACAATTCTGTCTGCCCTGACCAGTTCTTCGTGGCGTATAGCGCTGGGATCCTCCTTCAGAATCGCCCGGAGCCACTCGAGTTGGAGGATACGCATCTGGAGAACGGGTGTGATCTGCCTCACGTGAATGAACGCGTGGGTCGGAAGAAAATGCTGCTTGAGGAAGTCACTCTCCACGAGTTTGGGCTTTTCCGGAAACAGGTCAAGGAACATCTCGTTCCGGATTCTGAGTAGACGCGCCTCGAACCTGCCTGTCTTCCCGTCTCTGTCAGTGTGGGTGAGTCTATACCTCTTCTCTCCGGTTTTCTCGAAGTGCCACATGTCCTTTGGCTCTGCCTCGGCCCAATGCCCAAGAAGGGCTGGTTCGAATATCAGGTCCTTCTCAGTATAGAGAGGGTGGAGCGAGGGAATGCACCCGGACAACATGCTCAGTAGCGCCAAACCCGACATCAGAGGTAAACCACGCATTCTCGCCTCCTTACCACACAGGCCCAAATGGGGCCCCCGCCCACAAACCTTCACAAGATCTGCGACACCCACAGTAACCAAGGGGCTCCGCGAAATCCTGTCGCTGCCCTGACCCCATAGGGTGCCGAACGGGAGCACTACCAAGCGGACGTCGGAACCCTTCAGATGGTCCGGACAGAGCCACCTTTCCCGACAGCGCGGGAACTCCTCATCCACCGACGGAACTCCCTCGTTCTGGGCATCACGATACTGGCCCACACACGGAGGCGCAAATGGACAGTCGCTCGCCCCCCCTCAAGCCCAGCCCTCGCACTCGCCAGCTCGGAACTCAGCAGCTTCTCGCAGTACTTGCTTACGCTTGTTTGGTTGGTTGGGGATGGAAGACTTCTGTAGCAGGCGTGCGTTCAGGGAATGCTCGGAATGTAGATGCCACACGCACACTGAGCCAAATCAGGTTGACGGGGCGTGTCCCTGGCCAAGCCCCTGCCCCACACGCCGGGCTTCTCGTTCAGTCGGATCAGCGATCGGTGATGAGGGAAAGAAACAGAAGCTCCGGAGGCGGATCTCGCTGCCTCCACGACTTCCGCTGGTCGTCTGAAGTACCGTGTTGCTTGCCGTGGGACGGCGTTGCGTT
>Ga0209249_1003463_pt1 | contig 11286 bp, 8 predicted proteins | sample SaaInlV_200m_DNA_4_FD_184653 | JGI IMG/M metagenome (GOLD analysis project Ga0209249, IMG submission 184653) | Marine microbial communities from expanding oxygen minimum zones in the Saanich Inlet - SI037_S3LV_200m_DNA (SPAdes) (version 2) | ecosystem: Environmental > Aquatic > Marine >...
TGGCTAAATATTGGGATCCTTTTTACGATAATTGCGTTGTTTAGCGATTTTTTTGAAAACTTTATTTTACTAAAAATTACAGAAATCTATCTTTCTAATTTAAATGAATCATTATTCATCCCACTTCTGAAAAAATTACATTTTATAACCTGGTTAAAATGGGGAACCCTGACATTTGCATTTCTACTTTTTTCGGTTGAATTAATAAAAAGGAACTGGTTCTCGAAAACCGTTGCATTTTTTTGTATTCTTCCTTTTGCTCTCGGAATTTGGGCTCTTGGAGATTCGCCAACGGCACTTACTTATTTTACAAACTCAGTTTTTGGGACATTTACATTTCTTGTCATTTATTCATTTTTTTATAAAAAGGGAAGCAAACTATCCGCTTAATAAACACAAAAAAGGTTGCCGCAAAACCGACAACCTTTTTTCAAAAAATTTATTAAGCTTAGTTATGAGCTATTGGATCCGGGTTTCCATCGGGATCCCCGTTTACATAACCATCGGTAGTTAAATTATCATTTGTTAAAAGCAGTAATCCACAAACATGAGGAGCTGCCATTGACGTTCCGCTCATTGTAGCAAATGCACCTCCCTTATAGGTAGAAAAGACATTTACACCGGGGGCACAATAATCAACATGATCACCAAAATTTGAGAAAGATGCCCAATTGTCATTTATATCCATTGCAGAAACAGTATATAAATTAGCACCTTCTGCACGGGCAGGCGAATGATTTTCAGCATCCTCACTTTCGTTTCCTGCCGCTAATGCCACATAAATACCTTTTGCACCCAAAGCAATAACAGCTAAATCGGTAAGCTCGTAAATACCTCCTCCAAGACTCAAATTAGCAACATCTCCCGGAGCAGCATTTGCAGCAACATAATCAATACCAGCAATAATTACAGAAGAAGCTCCCCTGCCTCTTTTATCTAATACTTTTACCGGAACTACTGTTGCACCGGCAGCAACACCAACAACTCCAATGGTATTGTCAATTGCGCCTACAACTCCCGCACAATGGGTCCCATGTCCGTGATCATCGTCTGGTGAAGAAACCCTTGTATCGAAATTTGCCCCATTTATTTGGTCAACATTTAAATCAGGGTGGTCCAAATCAATTCCGGTATCAATAATCCAGGCTTTAGAACTACCCGTATAATTTGCATAACCAGTTCGCTCAACACCGTATTGAACAACCTGTGCCGGAGGATCTACAGGGTCAGTATTCCAGCGGCCAAGTGCAACAATTATGTCGGGCCAAACACCGGCAACCCCTTTTGCACCGGCAAGTTTTTCAGCTTCGGCTTCGCTCATTTTTATTGCCATACCTTCAAATGCTGCACTGTAAACCAATTCAGGTTCGTTCATTTCAATTTGTTGTAAATTAAAAATTTCTTCTGCCCGGCTTAATACAACATTGTCGGCAGTAATTTTATCTTTATAAGCAGATTTTAATCCTGACGATTCAAAAATTACAATGTATTGCCCGGGAATTACCTCATCAGAAAAATTTGTAAATTCGATTTCATCTGGAGAAACCAACATTTCTTCGGTTTTTTCACAAGAAGAGAAAATGACGGCAATAGCCATCAAACTAATAATTAGGATTTTTTTCATGAATTTGAATTTAATAGTTAAACAATAAAATGATTGGAAAGCAATCTACCAATAATATTGGAAAAATAAGAAAAAATTAAGTCTAATTTCAAACTTAAGATTTTTAATGATGAGTCAAATAGCTAATATACAACAATCTAAGTTTAACAATATCTATATATATTTATAAATTATCTGCTTCATTTTATCTGCATTTATTGGTTTTGAAATATAATCGTCGCAACCAGCGGCAAGTGCTTTTTCTTTATCTCCGGCTACGGCATAAGCAGTTTGTGCAATAACCACCTGGACTGGGTTAATTTGTTTAATTTGTTTGGTTGTCTCAAATCCATTAAAAACCGGCATATTTAAATCCATTAAAATAATATCAAACCCTTCCTTTTCTTTAAACAGGCCGATCGCATCTTTACCATTTTTTGCCCAGGCTGTTTTTAGGCCCCATTTTTTTAAAAGTATATCGATCAAATAAAAACTTGGTTCGTCGTCTTCTACCACAAGGACAGTATTAACAAATTCATCCCCATCCTTTTTCTTTTCATAAGAATCGTTATCGACTTTTGATTTTTTTTCTATCCGCCTGTTTAAAATCGTAAAATAGAATACCGATTCTTCACCTAATTTTGAATCAACCCAAATTTCGCCACCCAAAATATTTACCAACTTTTTTGCCACCGAAAGGCCAATACCTGCCCCATCAAATTTTCGGGTATCTGCATCATCAACTTGTCGGAACACATTGAAAATAAGATCCAGTTTATCTTTGGGAATGCCTATTCCGGTATCTCTGACAAAGAATTTCAGGTAATACTTATTTTCTTTAATCTCTTCACTGCATCCATAACTTATTTTTCCATCGACAGTAAATTTAAAAGCGTTCTTTAACAAATTTAAAAGAACCTGTTTTAATTTATTTTCATCGGTAAAAACCAAACAATCGGAGGTTATTAAACAGGGGCTGAATTCAAAAGCAATATGTTCCTTGCCCATTTTTGAACGCTCCACGAGCATAATTTCTTCAATATTTTTCAGTAGATATAAAAGATTAAATTCGCTTTTCTTTAATTTTATTTCCCCCGAATCGATTAAAGTGATATCGAATAGATCTTCAACCAAACTTAATAAATGATGCCCACTATTATTTATCGTAGAAGCAAAAGATAAATTTTCCTCTATTTCGTCCCGGGAAGATTGTATTAATTCCGAAAAACCGATTATTGCATTTAAAGGTGTCCGCAACTCGTGCGACATGGTTGCCAAAAAAACAGATTTTAAACGGTCCGACTCCTCGGCTGCCTCTTTGGCCACTACCAAATCTTTATTTATTTTTTCCAGCTTTGATGTACGTTCTTTTACCTGATCTTCTAAATTCAAATTAATTTCCACTGTTTTTTTCTTTTCCAGCCCCAACAAATAATTTGAATAATAGTATTTACGGTTAATGTACTCGTAAAAATAGGCAGACACCATTCCCATAATATTTGCAGAAACCAGAAAAAAAAGGCTCGCTATTAAAACTTGTGGGGTCGTATTAATTTCTTTAGCTATCAGAATATACCCGATCAAAAGTAATAAACCTACAATGCTGGCTGCTACAAACCTTAATTTTAAAAAGTCGTAATTAAAAATAAAAATCAAGATTAAACCAACATAATATAGAATATTTACATCTGGTCCCCCAAAATGCAACATCGCTAAAATACCACAACCTGCCAAAAAAGTGAAAAGTGATGTAACTTCTTGCAAATATTTTAACGATGAAGAAAAAAGGGTATATACAATTCCAAACAATATAACAGGGATTACAAAATAGAATCGAATCTGATAAAAATAACTTTTAAATTCAGGAAATAGATATGCATCGAGCCATGCAAAAATTAAAAAAAGGCCAACAGAAATAATCATGGCAATTCGAATATGCCCAACCGTATTAGACTTGTAATATTTTAAAAAATCATGTTCATAGGTTTTGTCCCGAAAAGATAAACTTAGCGGATTTAAAAGCTTGAAAAATGATTTTTTTGATTTCATTCTTTTGTTTTCTAAAAGAATATTTGAGTAAATATACAATAATAAATTAATGTCATTTAGTTAATGTCCTTCAATAAAACCAGCCACTTTTTGTATAAAATTATCGATTCTCAAATTACAAATATAAATGTTCAATAATGGGTTTTGTTTTATTGTTATTTATTTGTTTCTGTTTGCACAAAATACAAAATCCACAGTTTTACTATTCCCGACATTATTTCATTTCCATATTTTTGCCCTTTAATTTAATTTTTCCTGATACAGAATCAGTACCCTTTAAATTAGGTTGCCCACCTCCAACAGATATGGAAAATTTCCCTTTTTCAACAATTCTAATATCGTCTTTTCCAATTAACGAAAACTGTCGTGGACTTAATACAAATTCAACTGTTTTAGATTCGCCCGGATCCAAGTGGATGCGATCAAAACCTTCCAATTGCAATTTCGGACGAGGGGTTGAAGCCTCTTCATCTTTTAAATAAAGCTGGACAACTTCTTCCCCGGCCATCTTACCAGTATTGGTAACTTTAACTTTTATAGATACGTTATCGCCTATTTTTGCTTTATTAGCAACCTTCAAACCTGAATATTCAAAAGTTGTATAACTCAAACCATAACCAAAAGGATAAAGTGGTTCTTTGTCAAAATATTTATATGTCCTGCCTTTCATATCGTATTCCTCAAAAGCCGGAAGTTGATCGACCGATTTGTAATATGTAACAGGTAATCGTCCGGCAGGGTTGTAATCACCAAACAAAACATCGGCAACAGCATTTCCTCCTTCCTGGCCGGGATAACCGGCGGAAATGATTGCATCAAGGTTTTCTTCAGCCCAGTTAACAGCCATTGCACTTCCATTTAACAATACCAAAATAATAGGTTTCCCCGTTTTTTTTATTGCTTGCATTAAATCGCGCTGTGTTTGTGGCAACTTTAAATGTGTACGGTCGCCGCCGGCAAAACCATCCACCTGGATTGGCATCTCCTCCCCTTCTAAACGTTGAGATAATCCTAGAACCAAAACTACGGCATCAGCATTGTTTGCTACTTCAATAGCTTCCTGTTCCATGTTTTTGTTTGGTTTTGTCCACATCAGTTTAGCATCGCCATCGCCGTACCAGTTTTTATATTCATAAACAAACTTGTATTTCAAACCGCCCTCTAATTCAACAGCTTTTTCGTGATGAAAAGCATGGTGCTCAGTTCTATGATTTAGAATTTTTTCACCTTCTAACCACACTTCAAGTTCTGGCATTCCCCAACAGCCAATATTGTAAGTGCCTGTATGCGGAGGAACTAAATATCCGGTCCAGCGTACACTAAAATCGTCGTTTGGAAGAAGAGATGATGGTGCATCGAATTCCCAATAAAAATCTATGTTTTTATCGACCCTTGTAAATGCTGGTTCGCCTTCCAATTTAGCATTGTCAAAATATTCACCAACAACACCCGGTTTTCCTTGTTCAGAAAGCAAATATTTTTCAGGAATTGCCTGAAGATTACTTACACCACTTGCTAAATGTGAACCCTCAGCAAAAATTACTTCGGTATTTTTTAATTTATTTTTTAAGCCTTCAAAAACAGTCACCGGATTTTTAGCAATCCCGTTATAATTGCCAACCAAAGCCTCCCAATTGTCGGCATTCGGTCCAATCACAGCAATCGTTTTAATCTCTTTTGAAAGAGGTAAAATATTCTCATCATTTTTTAGAAGGACAATACTCTTTCTGGCAGCTTCCAACGAAAGAGCTGCATTTTCTTTTGAAGTGTTAACCGAAAAAGGGATTTGTGCAAACGGGACATCTTCGTCGGGGTCGAACATCCCCAATTTAAAACGGGCGGTGAACAAACGTTTTACAGCCACATCCAAATCTTTTTCCTCAATTATTCCACGTTTAAAAGCTTCTTTTAAATGAGGATATGAATTGCCACAATTCAAATCGGTTCCGCTTTTAACAGCAATTGCAGAAGCTTCTGCAGCATCTTTCGAGAATCCCTGATATTTATAAAAGTCGGAAATAGCCCAGCAGTCAGAAACTACGTAACCTTCAAAACCCCATTCTTTTCTTAAAATATTATCCAATTCCGGACTGGCACAACATGGATAATCGCGAAACTGATTATACGCACCCATAACTGAATAAACACCACCCTCTTTTACCAACGACCTAAACGCCGGCAAATAAGTTTCGCGTAAATCGCGTTCACTTACTTGTGCATTAAATTCATGTCGCAAAGGTTCCGGACCTGAATGGACTGCGTAATGTTTTGCTGTTGCCACAACCTTCAAATATTTGGGATTTTCACCCTGCAAACCTTTTACAAATTGAGTCCCCATTTGACCTGTTAAATATGGATCTTCACCGTACGTTTCGTGACCGCGTCCCCAGCGTGGATCGCGAAAAATATTAATATTTGGTGACCAAAAAGTTAATCCCTGGTAAATCCCACGTTTCCCATTGCGTACAAATTCGTGATGTTTTGCCCTTGCTTCATCAGAAATAGCTGTCGCCACACGAAACATCAAATCTTTATCCCATGAACCGGCAATTGTAATCGATTGTGGAAATACAGTTGCGTAACCTGCACGGGCCACACCATGCAAACATTCGTTCCACCAATTGTATTCAGGTACTTTTAAACGTTCAATAGCCGACGAAGTATAAACCAACTGGTCGATTTTCTCCTCTACTGTCATTTGCGAAACTAATAAAGCAACCCGTTCATTAATTGGTAAACTGGTATTTAAAAACTCAAAGTTTTCGTTTTGTGCAAAAGAGCAAAATGTAATAAGGATTAAAAAAAGGCTTGTAAAATATTTTCTCATGATTTTATGATTTTATTGGTTTGGTAAAAATAGTAAATGAATTTATACAATATTAAGACACTGTTTAAATTTTTACCTATTTTGAAAATCAAAATTCAATGTTGTTTAGTTAAGACTCGAATTAAGATAATCTGAGTATTAACTACCCTTCGATTACGATCAGGGTGACAGTCAGACTGAGCGGAGTCGAAATCTGGGTTCAATAATTAAACGACATTGGATCAAAATTATTACAACAAATGAACCTGGTACAAAATCTAATATTTAGCAAATAGTTTTGAACTAAAACACTTTCTAAACCTTGTTTAAAAACTTTTATTAATTTGGAATGTTTTAATTTAAACAACTAATAAAATTACAAGAGATGAAAATAATAATCTTTTTATTACTGGCAATTTCACTTTTTACAAGAGTATTTGCGCAAACTGAGACTAAAATGGAAGATAATTCAAACAAACTGGCAGTACTTTGGACCAGTGGTGATCCAGATGTTGCTGAAAAAATGGCATTTATGTACACTTACAATGCAAAAAAACAAGCTTGGTTCGACGAAGTTGTTCTGATTGTTTGGGGGCCATCAGCAAAATTACTTTCTGAAAATAAATCTTTACAGGATTATGTAAAAAAAATGCAGGAAGCCGGAGTGAAAGTGGAAGCTTGTATAGCCTGCGCCCGGATGTACGATGTTGATAAAAAACTAGCAGAATTTGGAATTGATGTTAAAGGGATGGGCACACCGTTAACAAAATATATTAAAGAAGGGTGGAAAACTTTAAGCTTGTAGGTTCAAAATTGTCAAACCTTTATAAAACAATAAAGCATCCGTCAACCGACGGATGCTTTATTGTTATCATTTTAGATACAATTAATACTCATCTTCATTAAAAAAGAAATCGTCTTTACTGGGGTAGTCCGGCCAAATATCCTCAATACTTTCGTATGATTCCCCTTCGTCTTCAATTTCCTGGAGGTTTTCTATAACCTCCAACGGCGCGCCCGAACGAATCGCATAATCAATTAATTCATCTTTAGTCGCCGGCCAGGGTGCATCTTCCAATTTCGATGCAAGTTCAAGAGTCCAATACATTTGCTAAATTTTAAGCGGTTAAACTCGTTTTTTACGTTGCCGCGAATATAATAAAAAAATGATACGAAAATTAAATTGACACTTAAATTTTATCAATGCGTCCAGGGCGATTCTTCAACACCCCGATCAGCTCCAAGTTTCCGCGATAAAACAAATAATAAATCAGACAAGCGGTTGATGTATTTAATAATCCCGGATTGAACTGAGAATTGTTCGGAGAATTCAACAATACGACGTTCCGCCCTTCTACAAACCGTTCGTGCCACGTGGCATTGAGCGACAATAAAATCGCCGCCTGGCAATACAAATGAAGTGAGTTCAGGTAGTTCTTTTTCAAACTCATCGATACTATTTTCAAGTACTTCGATATCTTTTTTGGAAATTGCCAACTTTGATGTAAAAGTCTTTCCATTTTCGTCGGAGGCAAGAATAGATCCAATGTTAAATAATTTATTTTGAATTTGAATTAACAACACGCTTACATTTTCATTTAACTCAAATCCCCTCAAAACTCCTAACGATGCATTTAATTCATCAACTGTTCCGTACGCCTCAATTCGGAAGTCGTATTTCTTTACCCGGCTACCACCAACTAATCCGGTTGTTCCATCGTCGCCTGTTTTAGTATAAATTTTCAACTCCTCTACCTTTAATTTTAATAAATAGGATTTGGATTTATAATATCAGATTCTACTTCACCATCTTTTAAACGAATAATCCGGTGTGCATGTTTAGCAATATCCTCTTCGTGAGTTACTATCAACAATGTATTTCCTTTACGATGGATTTCAGCAAATAATTCCATAATTTCTTCAGAAATTTTTGAATCGAGGTTTCCTGTTGGTTCATCAGCCAACAAAAGCGAGGGCTTATTTACCAGTGCCCTTGCAACTGCAACCCTTTGTCTCTGGCCCCCTGACAATTCGTTTGGCCGGTGTAACATTCGGTCATCCAAGCCAACATCTGTTAAAGTTTCTACGGCCATTCGTTTTCTTTCATTTTTACGGATTCCTGAATATACAAGCGGCAACATTACATTTTCGAGTGCAGTATTCCTTGGTAATAAATTAAACACCTGGAAAATAAAACCAATTTCTGTATTCCTGATCTCTGCCAATTGATCGTCAGACAAACGGCTGGCATCCTTTCCGTTTAAAACATATTTGCCACTAGTAGGCGTGTCCAGGCATCCAATTATATTCATCAAAGTTGATTTCCCCGATCCCGAAGCTCCCATAATTGCTACATACTCCCCCTTATTAATATCGATTGTTACTGACCGCAATGCACGTACAATTTGGGTTCCAACTTTATAATTTTTTACGATTGATTCTAAGTGAATTATTTTTTCATTCATGAAATTTGTTTTTTAATCTGTAACAAAACCCCTCTTTTTATTACATTATTTTTTTGGGTAAATATATTTCTTTTCTCATTAATAATTATCATTAAAATTGAAAAGGCTGTTTTATCAATCAAAAACAGATTTCCTTTTTCCAGATTAATTATATTTGTTTTATGTCAGAATTTCTCGACCAAGATATAAAGTTTCTCCCTGGGGTGGGCCCAAAACGGGCCGAACTTTTAAATAAAGAATTGAATATTAAAACATTCGGCGATTTATTTTATTATTTCCCGTTTAAATACATCGACCGGACCAAATTTTATAAAATTTCAGAAATTCATTCTCAAATGCCTTACATCCAGGTAAAGGGCGAAATTAGAAATTTAAAAACCATTGGTCCTGGAAACAAGGAGCGTCTCAGCGCACGATTTTTCGACGAAACAGGAAGTATCGAATTGATTTGGTTTAGATCGGTAAAATGGCAGAAAGAAAACCTTAAATTAAATAAAGAATATATAGTTTTTGGGAAACCGGCTGAATTTGGGGGAAACATCAATGTAGTTCATCCCGAAATGGAAACGGAAGAAGAAAAGCAGTTAAACCCGGCAGGGCTTTTTCAGGGATACTACATTACTTCCGAAAATATGAAAAAGATGTTCCTGAACTCAAAGGCAATCAATAAATTACAACTTAAACTTATTCAACTTGCACAAAAAAAAATTAATGAGTCCCTCCCCGCCGGGTTGATAAACCGCCTAAAACTTACATCTCTCGAAAATGCACTAATCTCCATTCATAAGCCAGAAAACACAATTAATTTAAAAAATGCCAGGTTCCGCCTGAAATTTGAAGAACTATTTCATATTCAGTTAAAAATCCTGGCATTAAAACTCAACCGGGAAAAGAAATTTAAGGGATTTAATTTTGAGAAAGTAGGTTTCAATTTTAATACCTTTTACAATGATTTTTTACCCTTTGAGTTGACCGGAGCCCAAAAAAAAGTAATCAAAGAAATTCGCAGGGATGTTAACAGAAACATTCAAATGAACCGATTATTACAAGGAGATGTTGGCAGCGGAAAAACCCTTGTGGCACTAATGACAATGTTTCTGGCAATGGACAATGGTTTTCAAAGTGCTTTAATGGCACCAACCGAAATTTTAGCACAGCAACATTTTCAATCTATTTCAAAATTTTTGGAAGGCATGAATATCCAGGTGGGTTTGTTAACCGGTTCTACAAAAGTTAGTGAACGAAAAACTTTGCATGAAAAACTAAAATCGGGTGAACTCCAAATATTGATCGGGACACACGCTTTAATCGAAGACACTGTTGTTTTCAAAAACCTGGGGCTGGTAGTAATCGATGAGCAACACCGTTTTGGAGTTGCCCAGCGAGCTAAATTATGGCAAAAAAATGAGCTGGTTCCTCCACATATTTTAGTAATGACAGCGACACCAATTCCACGAACCCTGGCTATGACAGTTTATGGTGATTTAGATGTTTCGGTTATCGACGAACTTCCACCCGGCAGGAAACCAATTGAAACAATGCATTTTTTTGAAAACCGTAGAAATCAGCTAAACAATTTCCTGCGCCAGCAATTGGAAAAAGGAACGCAAATTTATGTGGTTTATCCTTTAATTTCTGAATCGGAAAAAATAGACCTGAAAAATCTGGAAGAGGGGTTTCGTCATATTTCAGAAGCTTTTCCAAACACAAAAATAGGTATGGTTCATGGTAAAATGAAACCGGTACAAAAAGAAAATGCCATGCGGACTTTCAAAAAGGGGGAAACAAAAATAATGGTTGCAACCACAGTTATCGAAGTAGGTGTTGACGTTCCGAATGCGTCGGTGATGGTTATTGAAAGTGCCGAAAGGTTTGGCCTTTCGCAGTTGCACCAATTGCGGGGCAGGGTTGGGCGCGGAGCAGCACAATCTTTCTGTATCCTGATGTCGTCATATAAAATCAGTACCGAAAGCCGTAAACGTTTATCAACAATGGTACGCACAAACGATGGTTTTGAAATTGCAGAAGTTGACATGAAGTTGCGCGGCCCCGGCGAAATTGAAGGTACACAACAAAGCGGGATTGGCTTCGACCTAAAAATTGCAAACCTTGGTAAAGACAGTGATATTTTAAAGCTTGCACGTAACGAAGCATCAGAAATCATCGATACAGATCCACTATTGCAAAATGAAGAAAACAAAATGTTACGTCAAAATTTAATGTCTGCTAAACAAAAAGATTTTGATTGGAGTTCGATAAGTTAGTTAGTGTCTCTTAGAAAACGCCAATAACAGCGTTATGCTCATCTTGAAAACAGTCATTTACGAAAGTAAACTCCTTGATTTTCAAGATTTCGCAAGCCT
>Ga0209249_1003467_pt1 | contig 11258 bp, 14 predicted proteins | sample SaaInlV_200m_DNA_4_FD_184653 | JGI IMG/M metagenome (GOLD analysis project Ga0209249, IMG submission 184653) | Marine microbial communities from expanding oxygen minimum zones in the Saanich Inlet - SI037_S3LV_200m_DNA (SPAdes) (version 2) | ecosystem: Environmental > Aquatic > Marine >...
TGGAACCAGCGTATGTTTATTGAAACAGCCTTTTCTATGGTTACTCTGGTTGCAGACTTGAAACGAATACGGCACAGATTAGCAAAATATATTACCGCTCGATTGACTTATGTAACAGCCATGTTCAATGTGCTTTTGCAATTATTTGTCAAAACTCATCCCAATGCTGATCCTTACAAGATGAGTATCGCTGAATTTTCTCTCTAAAAACTAGCACCAATGGTTATTAGAACGCCCCACCCCACATAATGGCCCACTTTTGAAAATTTGCCGCCGTGTTTCTCTCCAACCAATAGCACCCCAAGAGAGATTGTAAAACCATAGACAACGAGAAAGAGATAGTCAAATCCCAGCCCAAAAGCGGCGAAGAGTTGGGCACGCGCATCCCAAGATTGGATAATGGCATCCGCTTTTTCCATTGTGCCTGCCAATTCAAAAGAGACGATACCAGAGGGAGAAACAGGATTGCGCAGAGGGGCATCGAGAAGTCGAAAAACGCCGACCAAGCCCAGGGTCAGCGCAAGAAGCGCGAAAAATGTTTTTTTACGAGCAGATGCCGGGATAAAATCCAATGGGTGGGACATAAGAATCTCCTATAGTCCAAAAATAATATATAACGCAGACACTCGGTTTTTACCTTTTGATGAGATCTTTTCCTGTCACTGAAACTCTTCAGAAAAGACATCGCCCTTGGAAAAGAAAAACCGAGTGTCTTAAATTGCCTCTTGACTTTCAATCTCATTTATTATAATATAGAAATAACTGACTGACTGGTCAGTCATAAGGAGTTGCATGTCACCAAAGCCTAATGTGAGTGAAGAAAGAAAAGAACAAATAGCTGAAGCCGCGACAAAAGTTTTTGTATCAAAAGGATTCGACAAGGCACGCATGAACGACATCGCCGAAGAGGCGGGGTTGAGCAAAGGCGCGCTGTATCTTTACTTCAAGAGCAAAGATGCGATCATCACTCACCTACTCGATAAACTTTTTGAACGCGAATTTGCCGATTTACTATTGCTAAAAGATGATCCTCGCCCCGCTTCTGAAAAACTGCTTTTTTTCACAGAAGAGATGATTGCGGGAATGCAAAATTGGACAAAAATAATTCCAATTATGTATGAGTTTTTAGGGCGACTTTTTCGGCAAAGTATTGTACAAGAAGCCTTCAAAAAATATATGCGCTTCTATCTTGAGTTGATTACGCCAATTATTCAAGAAGGTATTGATGATGGTGAATTCAAAGCTGATAACGCAGAAGATGTTGCCATCACTATCGGTGCGATCTTTGAAGGTACGATCTTATTATGGGTATATGACTCAGAGATCATAGATCTTGAGAAGCATCTCAACTCCGCTATGAAGCTGTTACTTGAAGGATTGAAAGCATAATGACCAATCTTCGTAAACCACCAAAAGGAATACAAGCTACGTTTTCTCGTATGCCTATTTATTTCTTCAAAATGGGATTAGGTGGACTCTTTGGCGAGCGTTTTCTGCTTCTCACCCACATCGGGCGCAATAGCGGAGAAGAACGCTATGTTGCATTAGAAGTTGTGCATATAGACGATGAAAATTACTATATCGCTTCTGGCTTCGGGACAAAATCGCAGTGGTTTAAAAATCTGGATCATAGCCCACAGGTGAAATTTCAGGTAAAGAACAAGCGATATAAGACAGAGGCAAAACGTCTCTCTGTAGAAGGGGCAACGGAGATTTTGCATCATTATGCCGAGGCTCATCCACGTGCCCTGGAACAACTAGCTAAGCTGATGGGTTTTGAGTACGAAGGCAGTGAAGAAAACATAGCAGAAATGGCAGAGCTTTTACCCATTTTTGCATTGCAATATCAGTCATAAGCCACATAAAAAAGAAAGCGTATAAAAAATGAAAAACCTCAATTTCTGGCAACGTTGGCTTTTTATCTTTAGCCTGATCATCGTCGTCTTCGGACTTTTCATGGCATTTTTCAATCGTACTGCTCTATTGATTGCGCTCTTTGATAATCAGATCAACCCTGTCTTTTGGGAAGGAAACTCTCTACTTCCAAATGTTGAACAATTTTTAGGCTTCATATATGGCATTTTAGGTGCAACTATGGCGAGATGGGTGTCGTCATCGCGTTTATCGTCCAGAACCCTTTTCGTAACAAAGAACGCTGGGCATGGGACGCACTTATCTTGGCTTTTTCGCTCTGGTACCTCACCGACACAGCCATTTCATTATCGTTTGGCGTAATTTTCAACGCCCTTTTCAACACCATAATTTTTATCGCTGCAATACTGCCGCTTTTATTCACCCGAAAGGAATTCAAAAAGGAGTAAAAAATGGAAATTCTATATATCGTTCTTGCCATGACCCTTGTTGGCCTCATCGCAGGCTATGTTGCTGGACTAATCTGGAAAGATGACCGAAAAGGAGATTATCCCGTTGCTATCATTGCCGCAATCATTACCGGCATGATGTCTTTCTTTGTCGTCCCCATGATGGGGTTTTCAGACACGCTCAAATGGATCAGCATCTCGACAGAGCCTTTCCTTGTTGCACTGGGTATTTTGTGGCTGATTCGTTACTCGAAGAAAAATCAGTAGATTAGATATCAGAGATTAGTAAATCAGGTACTAGGATGACAGATTCAATCATCACAACAACGGGATTAACGAAAACTTTCCGCGACACGCACGCTGTGGACGCATTGGATTTAACGATAAACAGCGGCGAGCTATTTGGCTTGGTCGGACCAGACGGCGCGGGAAAAACAACAACTCTGCGTTTATTAGCTGGATTGCTGACTCTAAGCGATGGTGAAGCAACTGTCACGGGATACGATTTACGCAAAGAATCCGAATCCATCAAGAAAAAAATCGGGTATATGGCGCAGCAATTTAGTCTTTACGCCGAATTGACCGTTCTTGAAAATCTACGTTTCTTCGCTGAGATTAATGATGTCCCGAAAAAAGAGATGGCAGAGCGCACCGAAAACTTGCTCCAATTTGCGCGACTGACCGAGTTCACAAATCGGCGTGCGGGGCATCTCTCTGGTGGGATGCAAAAAAAGCTGGCTTTGGCGTGTACTTTAATTCACGAGCCAAAAATTCTGCTTCTGGATGAACCCACCACCGGCGTAGACCCCATTTCCCGCCGTGAGTTTTGGGATATTCTCACCAATCTTCATCTCGAAGGCACAACAACCATCGTCAGCACGCCCTATATGGACGAAGCCGATCGTTGCTCGCGTGTCGGACTTATATATGAAGGAAAGCTCGTTATTTGCGATAGTCCGCGCAAAATCAAAGCTGAGTTGCCCGGAGAAATGGTCGAGTTTTTGACCAGTGAATGGCAAAAGGCGAAAACGCTTGTAGAGAATCTGCCCGGCGTACTTGAAGCACAAACTTACGGTGAGGCTTTACACCTCCTTGTTGAAGATGGAGATAAAGGATTAAAGCAAATCACCAAGGCATTGACTAAAAACGGAATCAAGTTTCGGGGCGCGCGCGTTGCCCCTGTCCGCATGGAAGAAGCTTTTATTTCACTCATCCAAAGGCTGGAGAATTAATCATGTCCCTCCGTCACATCCTCGCAATTACCCGCAAAGAATTCAATCATATTCTCCGCGATAGAAGCACGCTGATTTTGGTCGTTTTCACCCCGCTGGCGATGCTTTTACTGATGGCGTATGCACTTACAGTCGAGTTGCAGCACATCCCCATCGCCGTTTTAGATTACGACCGTAGTGCAACTTCACGTGATTTTGTGCAGCGAATTGTCTCAGGAAATGATCTTGATCTTTACGCCCAAGTTGGCTCAATTGCCGAAATCGAAAGCCTCCTAATACACGGAAAAGTGAAAGCCGCTTTAGTGATAGACCCCAATTTTTCTCGAGATCTGCTTGCCATGCGCGGAATGCCGATGCAAGTCATTATTGACGGCACTGAGCCAGAAAGCGGCGGATTTGCAGTGGAGCATATTGCCTCGCGTGCGCAGGAATTTGCAAATATGGCACTCTCTACACAAATTCAGATGATGGGGTTTTCAGCCGATGCCCTCAACCCACTGGATTTACGAATCCGCACTTGGTATAACCCTGGATTAAAACCCCGAAACGACCTTATCCCCGGCTTGATCTCGATGGTACTCGGGATGCCGGCTCTATCAGTTGCGCTCGCCCTCGCCCACGAACGGGAACACGGCACGATGGAACAGTTGATGGCAACCCCCATCGGTCGTGGAGAATTATTAGTTGGCAAGATGATCCCCTATATTGTTGCCGGGTTGGTGAATGTGATCATTCTTCCATTATTAGCAATGTCCTGGTTCAATGTGCCTTTTAATGGCTCTTTCCCACTTTTCTTTGCATTGTCCGCACTCTTTATGTTCGCTGTTTTGAGCATGGGAATCATCATCGGTGTGTTTATGAAGACACAAGCCGCCGCGATGGGCGTCTCCTTTTTGATGATTTTCTTCCCGGGCTTTTTCCTGACAGGCATCTTCTTCCCTATCGTCTCCATGCCAGAAATTATGCGCCTCGAATCTTTAGGAATGCCTGGTACTCATTACGCGACCATTACACGCGGCATCTTCCTCCCCGGTGTTGGAATGGAGATTTTGTGGCCGTACGCGATAATGCTTATTATTTTAGGTTTTTCCTTTACAGGAATTGCGGCATTGTTTTTCCGAAAGAAATTAGGTTGAAAGTTTAAGGTTCAAGATTGAAGATTTAAAGCCTGTCAACCTTCCAACATTCAACCATAACCTGCAACCTTCATCATTAAATCTTATGATTAAACGAATCCTCGCCCTAGTAAAAAAAGAATTTATCCATCTCCGTAACGATTGGTGGCTCCCCGCCTTCATGCTCTTCGGTGGCGTGCTGGAATTGATGGCCGTCGGTTGGGCAACTGCCCGCCCCATTCAAAATCTCCCAATGATGGTTTTGGATCACGACCGTAGTGCTGCCAGCCGTTCTCTGGTGATTTCCCTGGAAAACAGTGAAACACTCAAGTTGGAAGCAATGGTTGATGATTTTCAGACAATCGAAGATGCACTTGAACGTGGTCAAATTAGCGCAGCAATTATCATCCCGCCCAATTATGCGGAAGAAATGGCCGACTCTAACGGAAAGCCAACGCTATCCATGATTTTGAACGGAGCAGAGAGTGTCCCCGCAACGGCGGCATTACGCGCCGCAGAAGGGGTGATCGCTTCGTTGAATGAGAAGTTGATTATCAAAAGACTGAGGCTTTCTCCTGATGAGTTTTCAGGCTTTGCACCACGATTGCGCGTCTGGTTTAACGAGGCACTTAGCGAAGCTCTCTATACCACCCCTGCTGAAATGGGATTAATGCTCGAGTTCACAACGCTTCTTTTCGCCGCATTAGCTTTCTCGCGTGAAAAAGAATTAGGAACATTAGAGCAACTACTCGTGATGCCATTCTCATCACTTGAAATCATCATCGGAAAAGCTATCCCTGTCATTATCATTGCCATGACCGATTTTACGTTGATGTTGGCTATGGTGCATTTTGTTTTCAAAGTACCGATTCGCGGTTCTTTGCCTTTGCTTTTTATTCTCGCCTTTGGCTATTTGCTCGTCGAGCTTGGCAAGGGGATGGTGCTTTCTGTCATCTCCAAAACGCAGATGCAAGCCTTTCTGCTCGTCTTACTTTTCGGTATGACCGATTTCATGTTCACAGGCTACGCGGCTCCCGTCGAATCGATGCCGCAAGCTTTGCAGTTCATAGCCAATATCGTCCCTGCCCATCACTGGCTGGAGATATTGCGTGGCATCCTGCTCAAAGGCGCAGGAATGGATGTGCTTTGGCCCCATGTAGCTGCGCTGGCCATTCTTGGCACAATTATTATGACTTTCTCCTTGCGCTTTGTGAGAAAGGCGTTGGATTGAACGTATTGCGTAAAACGTATTGCATAATAGTTTTTCTTACGGAATACGCAATACGAAATACGCTTCATATTCCACTTTCGAACCTTAAACATTCAACCTTAGACCTTCAACTATTATGAACTCACCTGTAATTATCACAAAAAATCTCACCAAACACTTTGGCGATTTCACCGCCGTCAACGGCATCAATTTCGAAGCCAAGCGTGGCGAGATATTCGGTTTTCTCGGTCCGAATGGGTCGGGGAAGACGACCACGATCCGGATGATGCTGGGGTTGCTGTCTCCTAGTTCGGGAGATGTTCAGGCGCTCGGAATGTCTGTAAAAGGCAACCAAGCCGAACTCCAGCAGCGTACCGGCTATATGTCCCAGCGATTTAGTTTGTATAACGACCTGACTGTCCATCAAAATCTGCAATTTTATGGCGCTGCGTATGGGTTGAATAATACGGATCTCAAATCCCGTATCCAAGATGCTCTGGTGATGGCCGGGCTGGAAGGTCGAGAAAAGGCAAAAACCAAAGATCTTTCGGGCGGATGGCGACAAAGACTGGCTCTCAGCGCGGCAATTTTGCATCGCCCCGAACTTATTTTTCTTGATGAGCCCACCGCAGGCGTAGACCCGATTTCTCGCCGCGCTTTCTGGGATCTGCTCTATCAGCTCGTCGCCGATAAAGTGAGCATTTTCGTGACCACCCACTATATGGACGAAGCCGAGCATTGCCATCGTCTTTCTTTTATTCAACGCGGCAATATCATCGCCGATGGCTCACCAGCCGAGATCAAAGAAGAGATGATGAGTGGGCAAGTGCTTGAAATCTCATCTTCAGATGCGATCAATACCGTTAAAGTTTTGCGCGAAGCAAATGAGAAAGGGAAAATCTCGCTTCTAGAAGTTGAGTTATATGGCGCGCTGGTGCATGTTGTTGCACCCAATGTTGAAAAAGAAAAAAATACCATTCAGAAATTGCTCAAAAAAGAGGAGATATATGTCGAAGATATGGCAATGATCGAAGCCTCACTTGAAGATGTTTTTATTGCAAGTATGAAATAAGACGTAATGCGTGAAACGTGAAGAAAAAGGAGTTTGACATGAAGAAAACACTATGGATTATTCTAATTTTGACTTTAGCTCTGGTAGGTTGTACAGCAGATGGAGAGAGTGGGATGCTTGAGGCATCTGGCGTGGTCGAGGCAAATATAGTTGTGATCGCCCCCGAAATGGCAGGAAGAATTACAGAACTTAATGCCGATGAAGGGGATGCGGTTGCCGCCGATGAAATTCTCTTCACCCTTGAAGGTGAATTGCTCGAGGCACAACTCGACGCAGCAAACGCGACCCTGAAATCGGCTCACGCTGCTCAAAGATCTGCCCAAGTTGGTCTGGATGCCGCCAACGCGCAATACACTTTGGTACTAAATGCCGCCCTGACCGCCGACGAGATCAACCGCACCACCGATTGGCGCATTGCTGCCCCCGGACGCTTCGATCAACCAGCCTGGTACTTCACCCAAGCTGAAGAACTCGCCGCCGCAGAAGTTGAAGTAGCAGATGCTAATGCTGATTTAGCTGCCGCTGAAAAAGCTTATACCGAAATTTCTCTAGAAGCAGATAGTGCCGACTTTTTGGCGGCCGAAATCAAATTAGCCAATGCCCGCGCCGCCTATCTGGTTGCACGAGATGTATACTCTCGCTCTATGGCTACAGCAGATCGTAATCTCAACAAGAGTGATCCTGATTACAAAGATCGTCAAAACAAAGACGACAATATTGATGAAGTGATCGATGCTGCAGTAGACGTATTAGATGAGTCAAAAAGTGTATTGGATGCTGCTGAACAAGAATATAAAGATTTGCTCGGAAGGGAATCAACCAAAGCTGTGCTCGAAGCTCGTGCTGTATTAACGGTAGCACACGAACGCCGTGATCTCGCCTTAGATTATCTCCGCTCATTAGAAACTGGGGTTTTCTCCCCAAATGTAGCTGCAGCGCAGACAAATGTTGCTCAAGTGGAAGCAGCCCTTGGGCAAGCAAATACAGCCATTGAAGAAGCTGAGGCACAAATCGCATTGCTCGAGACACAGATGAAAAAACTTATCACCTATGCGCCAATTGACGGTGTCGTCCTGACTCGCAGCATTGAATTAGGCGAAATCATTCAACCCGGTCTCTCCGCGATGACCATCGCCCCACTAGATGAGCTGACCGTCACCATCTACATCCCCGAAGATCGTTATGGCGAAATCTCGCTCGGAGATGTAGCCATGTTGACCGTAGACTCTTTCCCAGAAGAATCTTTCGCCGCAACCGTTGTCCACATCGCCGACCAAGCCGAATACACGCCGCGCAACGTCCAAACAAAAGAAGAGCGGCAGACAACCGTTTTCGCAATCAAATTGTCGGTAGAAAATGCGAACGGGATGTTGAAGCCGGGAATGCCTACGGATTTGGTTTTTGGGGAGTAGGAGCCAGTATTCAGTGAACAGTTTTCAGTAATCAGAAAAAGAGTCGAGCGAGTAAATCGTTCGGCTCTTTTTTCTTTAACGAATCTTCTCAAAATTGCCTCTTGACATTGTTATCCAGAAATGCTATTATATGAACATAACCCGATTTTGCGCATAAACGAAACAGACGCAAAAGAACATAAAACATTCAAAAGGAGATAATCATGAACAATTTTTTATTCGAAGAACGCGTGACCAAAGAGTATCGCCGCGACATGATGGCTGTTGCCGAAAAACACAACCAACACGCCCACCTCTTTGAGAAGAAAACCCCTTTATTCGCCCTCTTACTTAAGATAGGCGCATTACTTTACTAAAATTACACTTTGACGCATATACGCAAAACCCGCGCTCTATCCGAGCTTTTGCATAAATTAAAAATTTTACACAAGCGTCATATTTACCAAATGGAGAATATCATGAACGACTTTTTATTCCAAGAACGTTTAGCAGAAGAATATCGCCGTGAGAAAATGGCAACAGCCGAAGAATACAATCGATTTGCTCATCTCTTTGAAAGCAAGGTAACAATCTTCACCTACAGGATTTTATCAAAACTAGGTAAAATACTTGAGAATATGGGCTGTAAAATGCGCGCACGCTATGAAAACCTCCTTGCCTTGCAAGAAAAACAGAACGCGCTTCCTACCCCAATCAAATAGAAAATTCCATTTTGCAAAAAGTTTTGCCGAAAAAGGAGACCTGATATGAAGTACAAAGTTCATCAGTTTCCGCTAAAAATGACTAAAGATCGAGAGCGATTAGAAGACTTCTTAAATAATTTGCGCGGCGAGGTGGTATCAATCACACCTAACGTAGCCCCTGTACTCTTCAGTTTGCACGCACATGTGGATTTTCTGCTGATTGTTGAAAAAATAGCCTAAGGAGACATATATGGTCCCACCCATTGACAGTTTCATCGAAGAGCCAACTCGGACTCGCGTCCGAGTTGGGCTTGCTCCCGTTCAAAACGCAGTTCATAGCTTGCTCTTGCTCTCGAAAACCAAAGAACTTTCGGGGCTTGGTGATTGGGTGGTCAACACCGCCCATCAACTTTCTCCAGAAGACAGGAAACAGCATTACAGAGTGATGATAGCGTTTTACCATGCTATTACCCCAGAGCAAAGATGGAGCAGTTTCCCCGTATACATCCAGCATTTGTCAAATATGGATGCGGAGGCTTTACGCGACAAAATGATCAGAAGTTATTTCAGCTTGTCCCTACGCGAGGCTTCTGAAAATTTTACACCAAAAACTGTTGTTGCCAATGAAGAAAATTATATTGCTTTCTTGAAAGAACGTTTTGGAGACACCCATATAGATGAAGAATTGGAACGCTGGGCATATGGATATGTGATCAACCCTCCCGCCATGCAAGAACTAATCGTCTCCCACCTCCAATATTACTGGGATAATTATCTTGCCAAAGAATGGGAGCGAACACTTCCCCTCTTAAAAAAAGCTGTCAAAGCATTTCAACTTGTAGATTTCAACCAAATGGATGATCGGGAGGCAATCGAATATATTGCTGGGCAGTCTCCTGAGGAACATTGGCAAAACAAATGCAAAGATTCTGAAAATTTATATTTCGCTCCTTCTTTGCACGTTGGTCCTTATCTTGGAAAATTTTACGAAGAAAATCTCTTTGGCATTATTTTTGGCGCGCGTTTACCAGACAATGCCCCCATCCACGCCCCTGAGCTGAGCCAAGCTGAGATTTACGTCCGCCTGAACGCGTTAGCAGATGAAACCCGCTTACGGATTCTGAAACATGTCGGGGATCAAGGCGAGAGTTGCTCAACCGAAATTATCGAAACACTTGGATTGAGCCAATCTGCTACATCCCGACACCTAACACAACTAACAGCGGCGGGTTATCTTCGCACCCGTCGCATTGATGGCGCGAAGTGCTACAAACTAGATAAAGATCGCATTGCGAACACAATGGATACGGTCAAGGCATTTTTGTTAAGTTGAAAAACTCTTCTCCTTCTCGAAAACTCCTGCGTTATGGCGCAGGAGTTTTCGAGTTAGATGCACATATCCAAAGCCAACTACACCTGCTCCATTCCCCGCCCATCGCCTTGACAAAGAAAAATGCTAATAGATATATCCTTGAAAGATTAAGGTCTTTCTGGCTTTGCAAAAATCAGGGAACAAATATAAGCTCTTTTGCGTCATAGGATATGCTTTCAAAACTCTTCACACAGAGTGAAGAGGCATACAGATTCGCAAGTGCCAAACAGAAAATTAAGACAATCTATTTTTGTTTGGGGAGGAGTGCAACATGTCAGGGAAAACTATCCATCTCAACCACTATATTGCAGCCATTTTGTTGAGCCTAATCGCCTTGAGTGGGTGTGGAACAGTAGCCTCCATCTCTAGCGATATTGCTGCTCTATCTCAACCTGCTATAGATACGGATGCAAATTTACCTCCCCCTATCGGCACGCTTTCACATAGTGATGAGGTTTTTCAAGTCACCTTTAACTTTCCTGAAGATTGGGCACTCGTTGAAGAATCTTTGAATACTAGCGCGACTTCGCGAGTACTCAGGCTCCAAAAAGGGACCAGAATGCTTGTCATCTGGTATAAATTTATCTGGGATAACACAGATATGGGAGGAAACCTCCCTACTAGCGACATCGTTGACCGAGGACGAGCAATCTTATTAGACCGTGCAGTATCCAAATATGTAGTTGTACATGAAAATAAAGATAAGGTTCTTTTCTAGCGACATGACTGTTTGATTTCATCGATAATTACAAAGCGAAAAATGGAAAGAAAGAGCATTGGTGAGAACTCTTTCAATCGTTCTCATTCCAATTTGGAAAATGCTCAGATCACGACGAGATTT
>Ga0209249_1003472_pt1 | contig 11243 bp, 16 predicted proteins | sample SaaInlV_200m_DNA_4_FD_184653 | JGI IMG/M metagenome (GOLD analysis project Ga0209249, IMG submission 184653) | Marine microbial communities from expanding oxygen minimum zones in the Saanich Inlet - SI037_S3LV_200m_DNA (SPAdes) (version 2) | ecosystem: Environmental > Aquatic > Marine >...
AGATTTTTTGATCGGGTGCCAATTGAAGTGCACCACCTCGACCAGAACCTCCACCAATTGCTGTTTTCGAATTTTCAATAGCTGTGACAGATCCTGCTAACAAATTATATTGATAAACAGTTGATGGAGTTATTTCAGGAGAAACATATAATATATTATTATTAGGAGAAAACTCCATTCCATAAGGACCTGAAGAATTTGCAAAGCCCTGGAAAGTCATTGTATTACTTACAACACCTGTTGCATTATCAAAATCAAATAATTCAAAATAGTTGATATAATCGTTAGCCACAACCAGACGTTTTCCATCCTGTGAAGCTTTTAAATAACCAATTGAATTTCGAGTTGGACCACTAATAACAGTACCAACACTACTAACCACTGGGCTAGTGGCTAATCCCGAAGAACTAAGTAAATATGCATGAAAAGCATTGGAATTAAACAATCTGGTGACAACCCAATAGTCAGTGTTATTTTTATGCTTAATGGCTGTAATCTTTTCACAAGTGGGTGTTACTATTGCAATGTTCTTGGAACTGGTAACATCTCCTAATCCACTTGATAATGACATATCTATGATACTATATCTGAGTCCACTGGATCCAACTTCCTCGGCAACAGTAAAAACATAATAAAGCGTGCTTGAATTTGGTTTTTTCGCAATAATGGCCGACTGTGTACTGCTGTTACCACCCATTAAGCCTGATCCATTTGGCATAACCTGATGATTCTTATTCCATATTAGAATTCCATTGGTATAAAACAATATGACTCCATTGTTGTCACAAATCGAAGCACAGCCTTCCTTATTTGATAATGCTCCATCGGTAAGGGCAACAGGAACTCCTGAATTGAAGTCTAAACCAGCATAATAACCAAAATACCAAACATTGCCTTCTTTTTGAGCAAATACGTAATTTTGACATAATAAACTATTCAACAGGAGGAATAGCAATCCAACTTGTATAACCCGATTTAGAAAAGAATAATTCATGATTATACCAAAGTTACGAATAAATATCAATCTGTAAGAAAATTTTTTATTTAATTATTTTTAATTCATGACTCTCAAAATCCTTATTACAGGTGGTTCAGGAACAATAGGCACAAAGCTTTTGACTTTCCTACAAAAAAATGGGAATGAGGTAATTGTTTGGGATAGGACAACTACATCGATAGATGACTATTGGCAAATGGAAAGCTTTATTGTAAATCATAATGTTGATGCGTTTATCCATTTAGCTGCTATCACATCATTTGATGAGGAAAAAAGGAAATTGAGTTGGCAGGTAAATTATGATTGGCCATCTGAATTAGCCTGGATTTGTAAAAAACATCATATTAAATTTATTTTCATTTCTTCAAATATGGTTTTTAGTGTTGGAAACAATGGTCCATATTTTCCCGATTCCGTAGCCGATGAGACCCAAGGATATGGTTTTGAAAAACGAAAAGCTGAAGAAAAAGTAATTGCACAAAATCCTGATTCAGTTATCCTACGCTTAGGTTGGCAGATTGCAGATCAAGGAGATAATTCGATGTTAACATTTCTGGATAGCGAAATGAATATGAAAGGAGAAATTAGAGCTAGTCATTTATGGCTACCCTCCTGCTCCTTTGTTGATGATACTACTGACATAATAAATCAAAGTATACATTTCCCAAAGGGTATTTATCATATGAACTCAAATACAAATTTGACTTTCTTTGAAATCGTTTCTGCATTAAAATCTTTCTATAATAAAGATTGGAATATCGTTCAAACTGAAGATATTATAGGTGACCAACGTATGATTGACACACGCATACAGATAAACCCCCTTGATGAAAAATTCAACTGATTTAACTAGCTTTTCAATGATACTGTATAACAAATTTTGAATATCCGCTATTGCAGCTATGAAGAAAAATTGCCACAGATTTATACCTTCGGTTTAACGGCCAAGAACACGACATCGAAATCAGTGGAACAGGCAACAGTTACATAGCTGAATATTGGCAATACGATTCGAGATTAGAGAGAAGGTGGAATGTTGATCCTATAAAAAAACATCATGAGAGTTCTTATAGGAGAAGCTGAAATTGAGTCATTATTTAAGTAACGATTGGAGGTGCAAACTGAAAGTTAGAGTGCATCTAGAATCCCCCAACTAGTACAAGTTTATAAAAACAAAAACAGGTTCAAGTTAGACTATGGTTTTTTTGATTTCAATAATCCTTTCCTACTAATGATGGATGAAACATTGTTTGAGCGAAAAATTCAAAATCCTATTTAATTTGACAGTAATATGGATTTCAAATAATATTTGACAGGAAATTTTAATAATGTCAAAATTGTGCTAAATTTGACACAAAAAGAAAAAAGTGTCAAAGCAAATTCCATACGATAGAGAAAAGCCTTATAATCAATTGCCACTTCTGCCTCCTGAAGAAGAAAAAATTATTACGATCAGGGTTATGCAAGCACTGAATAATGCTAACAGAGCTTTGGCTGAACTAAAAGGACTAGCACGTAATCTGCCTAATCAGTCAATGCTTGTAAATACGATTGCACTGCGGGAAGCAAAAGCAAGTACAGAAATTGAAAATATTTTTACAACTGATGATGAATTGTATAAATCATTAACATACAAGGAATCAGATATAAAAGGAGGTGCTAAAGAAGTGTTGTTTTATAGGCAAGCGCTTTGGTCTGGCTATCATCTCATCAAAAAAAATGAAGAATTTTCAAATGAGTTGATTGTGAAGGTATATCAGATTGTTAAAGAAGTTAATGATTCAATAAGACCTGATCAAACTGAAACCGTGATAACGAAACGAGGAAGTGGGTTATTAGGAAGTTCAATTGTGTATACACCTCCAAGAGGCAAGCTTATTATTCAAACAAAATTGGATAATCTGTATGATTACTTAAATAATGATGATAAATACCCACATGATCCACTTATTAAATTAGCAATTTCACATTACCAGTTTGAGGCAATTCACCCATTCAGAGATGGAAATGGACGAGCTGGTAGAATCCTTAGCATACTCTATTTAATACAAAAAAGGTTACTGGAGGTTCCTATACTTTATTTAAGTGCTTTCATTATTAAGCAGAAAGAAGATTATTATGATTTACACAATCGTGTAACAACCAGGATGAACTGGGAGGATTGGATCATTTATATGTTAAAATCAATAGAAGAAACATCACTTTATACGATCAGAAAGATTGAAGAAATTGATAAGCTATTTAATACAATCTTAACACTAGTGAATCAAAAATTACCGCACATCAGAAAAGAAACTGTTGAGAAATTATTTGAGCAACCTTATATTAGCCCCAAAACACTAATCGGGCAAAATATTAAAAGTCTGAATACAGCAAAAAAATATCTTACTCAATTGGAAATAGAGGGTGTAATGTTATCTAAAAAGATTGGGAAAGAGATTATTTATTTGAATATCGATTTGTATAACTTATTATCAGAATCATAAAATTCCAAGGATCGAGACGACTCTTGAGAAATAGGAGATGCTGGAAAGTAAAGCTGTTTATGGGATGCTTCACACTTAACATACTAGATGGATTTCCGTCAAAACATTCCTCCCAAATTCTGATGGGAAGTAATTGGAAACCAATCACTAAAAAGGGCGTAAGTACTTATAGGTTTGGTTTCCAAGGGCAAGAAATGGATCACGAGCTGAAAGGCACCGGAAATTCTGTGAACTTCAAATACAGAATGCATGATCCAAGATTAGGTAGGTTCTTTGCGGTTGATCCATTATCAAAAGAATTTGCATATAATAGTCCTTATGCATTTTGTGAGAACAAGTTAGGAATTGGGGTTGAGCTTGAAGGTTTAGAAATCAGACCTTATATTCGTCTATGTATAAGTACAAGTGTAATTTTATGGTTGTTAATGCTAAGGACAACACATATGAAAAAATTTCTGTATACTATGTTGAAACTCTTAAGGAAAAAACTCCTGATGGATTAAAGAATCGAACTTATTATTATGGTGCAGATGCTAAAGTTCATCACTATAATTCAATTCTTAAGGTATCAAATAATGTTGTAAAACAACCAGATGACAAAAATCTTTTACCAAGAGATACAAGGTGGAAACCATTAGTTGAAACTGCACCTCAACCTTCAAGTGGTTCAGTAGGATTAGATGGTATTACGTTGGTACTCCAAACTTATGATGGTTTTAAGAATTATTTATATAATGGTAAAATTGAAGCAAAGAGAAGAGATGATGATATGGCAATGCTAAGATCAATTAAGATCGTTCATAAATGGACGAAGGGTATTGAGAAATCATCTTATAGTGAGTTTTCAGGAGGAAATGGAAGAGCTGATTTGATTAACTTTATAAATGATGGATTCAAGCCATACGGGAATGAACGTGCTACTGATGAGTACATGAATAAATTAGTGAAACTTGGAAATTTAATAATGAAAAATGAAGGAATTAAAGATCAACGAAATCAAAAATCTCTGCTTGAATAAGATAGGAAATAGGGTAATATTTGTTGCCTTCGCATTATTTATATTTCCCTTGTTAATATGCTGCAATTCTTTAAAGACGAATCATGATCAAAGTATTGAATATATTTTGGGAAATAATACCTTACCAGCAATTTTCGATTGTAACTTTAAAAAAGTTCGAAATATTCATAATATTAAACTTGATGATAAAAATCTGATGTTTAATGGTTTATGTGATATTCTTAAATCATATAAACAACAATGGAATATTGAAAAAGATGATACACTTCCTGAGATTGGAAAAGATGAAATAGTACTTGTTAGACTTGGTAATCCAATCTCAGATACCAGTAAACATGATTTGATTCTATTATTTACTTTTGATAAATCAAAATCTAAAAAATTATTGCGATTTGAGTACTACTTTGATTTGAAGGAACAATATATTGAAGGTTTATTAGAAGAACTGGATCAGATTTCTGACTAGTAGTTGATTTGTAACAACTTTGCTAGTTGTAGTTTGTAACTGCAACTATTTGTTACCCACTGGGCGTAGTTTGTAACTACGACCAACTATAAAAACACTATGAGCGCATGCATGTAAAAAACAAAAACTGGCGTTTCGAAAAATTTGGGATACCTTTTTGTTTTAGAGCAATTGGTTTTCTTATGATTTTTCTTTGTTTCCCAATGGGGTACACATGAATTGCCCAGTGGATATGGATATTCAAAAACTAAAAACCTTATTGGGATTTAGCTTTAAATTCCGCATAAATTTATTTGATGTTAATAAAATTTCTTTAAATTTGTATCCGAATGAATACATAATTAAATGTACTTTATTGAAAAAACAGTCGAGTTTGATAAATGGCTGAGAAAATTAAAAGACCTTAAAGCGAAGGCAAAAATTTTGTTCAGAATTCAAAGAATTGAAAGTGATGAGCACTTTGGAGATTGCAAACCTCTAGGTGATGGTGTTCGGGAAATAAAAATTAATTATGCCAAAGGTTATAGGATTTACTTCCATGAAAAAGATGGAAAAATAATCCTTTTGCTTATTGGAGGAGATAAATCAAATCAGCGAAAAGATATTGAAAAAGCAAAGAAAATATTGAGCAAGATCAAAAAATAGAAATATGGAAACCTCAAAATTTGACATAGCAGATTATTTAGACAATAATGAAATAATAGCAGAATATCTCAATTCCGTTTTGGAAGAAGGAAATAATTCGGATGTTATTATAGCAATTGGTCATATTGCGAAATCAATTGGAATGACAAAGATTGCAAATGAAACAGGACTTAGCAGACCAAGTTTGTACAAAGCCTTATCTGAAGGAGCGAAACCCCAATTTGAAACAATTATGAAAATATTACGAGCAATTGGAGGACAAATACGAATAAATCCTGTTTGAATTATACTTACCAATATGTGATTATTGATTAATTTTTGATAACTCAATTCCTTCCATTGAATTAATTGCAGAAGGAAATTTTGATAAAGTTACTGAAATACAAAATAGTCGTAAATCTGAAATAATAAAATCAATAAAAAATAATGACAGCAAGTGATTTTATATTACGGGAAAAAATATTAAAAGGTCTTGAATTAACTTACGAGAGACTAATTAAATATAAAATTGAAAGGAATCTGGATCTTGTAATATCTGAGAATGGCAAAGTGATTCTCATTGATCCTAAAAAATTTAAAAAGTAAAAGTATACCAGGCAAACCAGCCCATCATCAAGAATTTATCGAATAATTTGCACAAATACAATAAGTTGCGAGTATATGCCCATAATCTCATTATAAAGTATAAGTAAGAGAGAAAAATGAAATATAGAAAAGTATATTTCGTTATCTTTATGGTACAAAACACAAATGCTGGATATTTCGGTTCAAACCATGCCAGCCATTTCGGAGTATCAGTGCCACTATTTCGGTTCTAATGGTGCCACCCAATAACATTGGGTTCGGTTCTAACCGTGCCACTTTATAAGATCAGGTAAATTACCATACTCAAAAAAAGAAGAGATAGTGTTATAACCAGTTGGTTAAAAGACTTCAATCTCAGGAAAGTTCAATATATGGCAGGACATAGATACATCAGCTCAACCGAAAGATATTTAGTTAATCAGATAGAAGATCTTCAATTTGATATTGAGAGGTTTCATCCACTTTCCTAAAGCTGTAAATTAAAATTAATTAATTAATAATCTGGAAATGCATTAAATTTGTACAATATGATTGCTTAAAGAATAGTTATGGACATTCAATCAATTAAGTTAGACTTAATGCAAAAGTTAATTGCTACAAAGGATTTAGACCTTTTAAAAAAAATCGGTGTTTTGTTTGAAAAAGAAGCACCAATAGCTTACAATGCAGAAGGAAAACCTCTTTCAAAAAAGCAGTTGTATAGAGACTTAAAAGCAGCTGAAAAGGAAATTGAAAAAGGGGATTATTATACAATTGCAGAGTTAAGAGAAGAATCTAAGTCATGGTGACAAGTAATCCGAGAGTGATTCTTTCAAAAAGAGCCATATCCTCAATCAAGGCGATATATTCATACTTAGAAGCTGAAGCATCAGAGCAGACTGCAATAAAAATTAAAGAATCTATAATCAGTAAATGTGAGAGTTTAGGTACTTTTTCAGGCTATTCAAAAGAGCTTTATCTTGAAGGATTTCCAGAAGACTATCGATCTGTAAGTGTTTGGGATTATGTCATTATTTACCTGGTAACTGAAAAGGAAATCCTGGTTTTAAATATTATTCATGGGAAAATGCATCCAGAAAGAAGGTAAGATTTCTAATAATATAGAATCATTATAGCCCTTTAGCCCAGATCGGCACAATAACAAAATGGGCCATTTAACACACATAATTACAATAAGTTAAATGTAATAGCCTAAAAGCCCACCCAAAAAGATAAGCAAGCAAAAAAAGAATTATTCAATCATAAAACCCTCAATAAATCGTTAATTTTAAAGACTGATTTATGGGCTGCCTCAAGTTAAATATCATTGAACAAAGATTTCATTTGGAGGAAGGAAATCAAATTCCGTCAAAACGTTCCTCTAAAACTCGAATGGGAAGTAATTGTAAACCAATTACTAAAAAGGGTGTTAGTACTTATAGGTTAAGCTTCCAAAACACTGGATTTCTTGAAGTATGAAAGATAGCTCGTATAGTTACAAGTTGCTTTTCTTCTGAAATAGTGAAGTGTACCATATATGGAAACTTTTTAAGAGGCAAACAGCGTACATTGTCATAACGTATGCGAAAAAAAGGTTTGTTTTCAAGAGCCTGAAAATGTTTGTTTAATACTTTCAGAAACTTTCCACCAAGATCAGATTGCTGTTCTTCATAATAATTGATTGCAGATTGGATATCGGTTATAGCCTTTGGATCAATTACAATCTTATACACCATTGAATTTAGCCTTTTATTGTAAGTTTTTGCACAGCTTCATTCCAAGCAACCATATCATTGGGATTAGTATTAAGAATGCGATCTCTCACAATGGCCTTATGTTCTTCTGGAATATCCTCTTCTAAAGTAATCTTCACATAAGGCAAGCTTTTAAGTACTTCAAGTAGATGAAGTGCCTTATTATCTTTAATATCTAAAATGACTTTCATGAAACAATTTTGAATATTCGATAAAGCAATTAACACAAATATAGCCAATAAATGCGCAAATAATGTACCTTAAAGATGGATAAATTTGATAACTTTATGGTTGCTATGGGCTGCATTAGACTCGACATAATAGATAATATTCCGTCAAAACGTTCCTCACAAATTCTGATGGGCTCCCTAAGTAATTGGAAACCAATTACTAAAAGGGTGTTAGTACTTATAGGTTCGGGTTTCCAGGGGCAGGAAATAGATGATGAAATCAAAGGAGAAGGAAATTCCGTCAACTTCAAATACAGAATGCAGGATCCAAGGATTGGGAGGTTCTTTGCAGTGGACCCGTTGGCTGCTAAGTATGCTTATAATAGTCCTTATGCATTTAGCGAAAATAGTCTTATTGCATTTATTGAATTAGAAGGACTTGAAAAAGTATTTTACCATAGCTCCCTTTCATCAGATTTTAGAACTGTTCTTGAAGTAGAAAGAGAAACACCAGTTGGTTGTGAATTTCATACAACACTCAAAGATCAAGATAAAGTTGATGTCGTATATTTTGGTATTCCCAAAGACGCTTTAGATGAAGGACTTCACAAAGAGATAAAATCAGCTGATCATTATGAAAGAGTCAAGAAAAGATACCCGGCAGCGTTTAGAAATGTTAGTGTGGATAAAATAGAAGAACATTTTTCAGAAAATAAGGGCAAGACATTGATGTTAATTGGAATTAGGAAAGAAACAACTAAGTTTAATTGGGAAAAAGATGAATCATATATTGCAAAAATACCGATTAATGAAGCTGCAAAAACTTTAAATCACGAAGAATATCATGGATTAAAAGTATTAAAAGGAGAAAACATTGGTGAAGATAAAAATGAACTAGATCATCAAGATTACTATGGCGAATGGACAACTTCTTCACCATCTGATGAGGAAGTTCAAAATGAAACAAAGTATAAAAATTCGATAGCAAAAAGAGCAGTAATATGTCAAACAAAATAAATATTTTATTGGCATTTTATGGAATACTTATATTTGCAGGAATTATATGTTGTAAAAGAAATTGTAAGGAATTTGAAATAGTCATAAATCCTAACTCCGAACGCCCCCCTTTAATAAAAATTACAGGAAAAGATTCTAGCAAATGCGTGTATCAAGCATATGTATATATAATGCTTAAAGATTGCACCATTGATTCTCGAGGAGAATTATTTCTTAAAAATGATGCTTTTTACTTAAATGTTAAAGATCCTTCAATAAATAATTTAAGGTATTTTGATTTTAAGAAATCATTAAATGAGGATTATACTATTCCAATAACTATTTTAGATAAAAAGTATTCTATAAAAGCTTCTGTAGAGGAAATTGTAAATTGGAAGGAAGGCATAGAAGTATATGTATTTAGATTTCAAGAGACATATTATTATTTAGATAGACCATTAGATGTTATACTACTATGTTCTAAAGAAAATGGGATTCTTGGATCATATCTAACAACATATGAAAATGAGAATAAAATACTAATTGCACCTGGTGGAGAAATTTTAAAGGATTATATAGATTATTCAGATTATAAAATAAGATATTTAAAGTAGGTAGGGTAACCAACGCCAACTAGTCCAAGCATGTAAAAACAAAAACTGGTTCAAGATTAAGCGTAGCGATTCTTGGAACTTTTGTTTAATTATTTATATAAAAAATGCGAGTAAATCGTTATCTTATAGCACAAAACACCTATGTTCTTCTTCAGTTCACATACCAGCATACCGCTTCCGTACGTATACGCCTCACAAACCCCAATAAGCCCTCTAAGTAATTGAAAACCTATCACTAAGAAGGACTCCAGAACTTACAGGATTGTTTTTAGGAGGCTAGTAAGGTTTCAGTGGCCTAAATATGTCGGTGGGAATAAAGGATATACGTTAAACAAATTTAGCATAAGACAATTGTGAAAATACAATATCAAAAATTAAACTGAAATTAAACTCTTGCTAAGTAATTTTGAAATGAATATAAACACCTCAAAATGGAAAAAACATATAAATCCTGCCAAAGCTGTGGGATGCCGTTAAAGAAGGATGAAGCCGGAGGAGGCTCAAATTTGGATGGAACAAAATCAATAATGTATTGTAGTCATTGTTTTCAGGATGGAGAGTTTACCAATCCTGATATTGATGTCAATCAAATGAAAACCTTAGTAAAAGGAAAACTTAAAGAAATGGGTTCCCCGGCCTTATGGGAGGTTTTTTCACTTTGAATATCCCAAAACTTGAGCGTTGGAAATAAAAACAATTTTTGTTTTATCGTATCATGATAAATTTAAAATTTTTTGAAAAAGAATCCTTATTGAGAAATAACCATGAGTATATTTACAGATTTAGCCAGCGTGCTTGATGAAAACGATGAACTTTCAAATAAAGAAAGAGCAAAACTGATTGCTGACAACAAGGATGAAAAAGAGATCAAAGAACTTGTAAAGAGGCTCAATTATCAAAACAGGGGCATTCAAAGTGATAGTATTAAAGTACTTTATGAAATTGGATATGTAAAACCTGAACTAATTTTGCCTTATTTAAATGATTTTCTTGATTTATTAAACAGCTCCAACAACCGGATGATTTGGGGTAGTATGTGTGCATTGAGTTCTATCTCAAATATTGAGGCAAAACAATTATATCCTCATTTGAATAAAATATTAAACGCAGTTGATGAGGGTTCAATAATCACTAAAGATGCTGCTGTCATCATCTTGGTCAATCTGGCAAAAATAAACACTTATAAAAGCGAGTGTACAAACTTATACCTAAAAGTATTGAAGAATAGCCCGCATAATCAATTCCCTATGTATGCTGAGAAAGGATTCGAAATAATTGATAGTTCATGCAAAAATGAATTTCAAGCAATAATTGCTATTCGCTTGGATCAGCTGGAGAAAGAATCTCAAAAGAAAAGACTTTTAAAGCTTTTAAAGAAACTCGAAAGCTAAGATTTGCGAAAAACACTTTTTTTAAAGCACCACCCCCCTATTCAATATACTCTGTTCGTAATTTTTATCACTTTTACCAATTGTTCACAATTTTTTAAAGGGGTGTCTCTGATATTTATGTATTTTTGACTAAAATTAAACT
>Ga0209249_1003474_pt1 | contig 11234 bp, 14 predicted proteins | sample SaaInlV_200m_DNA_4_FD_184653 | JGI IMG/M metagenome (GOLD analysis project Ga0209249, IMG submission 184653) | Marine microbial communities from expanding oxygen minimum zones in the Saanich Inlet - SI037_S3LV_200m_DNA (SPAdes) (version 2) | ecosystem: Environmental > Aquatic > Marine >...
GAAGGAAGAATAGCCAGAAAAGCCATCAGCAAGGGGATGAATGAAAATAGCAGATAATACGACATAGAGGCCGACAAATGTGAGCCGTTATCATCCAGAAATTCACTTATAGCCAACTGCAAATAACTGGCAACCCTTTTTAATCCACCAGCCAAAGCACTCTTAAATGTATTGAGATATTGCAAAAAACCACAACCTTATTTCATGAATTGTAACTGCTCATCCAAATCTGGTCAATCTTTGAATGTGATCTGCCTTGACAAGAGATGTGCTGATTGCTAAACTTATGGCGCTTATTTAGGAGCTGTTCCTTGCCTGGAGCAGAGAGTAATGGATTGATTATAGTCTATACTGGCAACGGTAAAGGCAAGACTACGGCAGCACTGGGGGCCGCGCTGCGAGCCCTTGGGCATGGCAAAAAGGTGCATGTAGCTTATTTCATGAAGGGCGAGAGCCCTTATGGCGAGCAGATTGCTATGTCAAAGCTGCCTAACATTACGTTCTCCAAATTCGGCAGGAAGGGATTTGTGGATCCTGAAAATGTTACGCCTGAAGACAGGCAGGAAGCCCAAAAATCCCTTCTGGCAGCTAAAGAGGCTGCACTTGGCGGCAACTATGGACTGGTAATACTGGATGAGATAAATGTGGCCGTCGCCTGGAACTTACTGGAGGTAGAAACAGTCATAAACCTGATCGACAACAAACCAGCAAATGTCGATATCATCCTCACTGGCCGCTATGCAGATCAAAAGCTGATTGAGCGAGCGGACCTAGTTACCGAAATGCTTGAGATAAAACATCCTTATGCCCGGGGAGAGGGCGCAAAAAAAGGGATTGATTACTAAAAGGAGGTGCTAGCAAAATGTCTGTAGAAGACCATCTAACCGGCACCGAAGATATTATAGAGAAAATCTCTTGCTCCCGCGGCGTTAAATACTACGTTACCAACAAACGCATAATAAGGCATATGCAAACACGAACACGCGAGGAAATGGACGACCTGCTTTGCAGCCACGTGACATCGATTTCTCTTGTCAGCGTAGCTAAAAGAGGCTTGATTAAGATAGGGTTCATATTAATGGCAATCGGCCTGCTGGCCCGGGCAGTTGCTTTTTTCATGGCAGATGATAGCTGGGTTATAAACCTGCAGCCGAATTACAACTATGTCTGTTATGGCGCCATTGGACTGGCGTTTCTACTGGTACTGCTGGGATTCATTATTAAAACGGCGTTTTATCAATTTATCGCAGCAGGAATTACAGATGAAATAGCGTCCAGATGGAGAATCGATGGCGTTAAAGCAATTGATGCAAGAGAGTTTATTAAAGCGGTCCGAGAATCTTCATTTTAACTAATATAGATTCTTCAAATATGGTATTATAGTAGTATAAATAAAAGGGGGATTTTGGTGGTAACTTTAAGCGTAATCAAGGCAGATATCGGTGGATATGTTGGACATTCCAGCATGCATCCAGACCTTATGACAAAGGGCAACGAATGCATGGCCAAGGCCAAAAAAGATGGAATGCTCATAGACTATCACGTCACCAAGTGCGGTGATGACCTGCAACTGATAATGACCCACACGCTGGGAGAAGAAAACGACAAAATCAATAAATTGGCATGGGATACATTTATCGATTGCACCGAGATTGCCAAACAGCTAAAACTTTACGGTGCAGGACAGGACCTGCTATCAGATTCCTACTCAGGAAACATAAAGGGCATGGGGCCTGGAGTGGCCGAGATGGAATTTGAGGAGAGGGTTGCCGAGCCGATAATTATCTACATGGCAGATAAAACATCGTCCGGTGCCTGGAACATGCCTCTGTACAAAATGTTCGCCGACCCGTTCAATACTATCGGGCTGGTAATTTCAGAAAAAATGCATCAAGGCTATACCTTCGAGATTCATGACGTAAAAGAGAGCAAGAAAATAATGCTCAGCTCTCCGGAAGAAATTTACGACATGCTGGTCTTCATGGGCGCACCTTCCCGATATGCAGTAAAGGCAGTATATCATCGCCCGTCCGGCGAAATTGCTGCTGTATCATCTACCCAGAAGTTGTCGCTTATTGCCGGCAAATATGTGGGTAAAGACGATCCGGTATGCATAGTACGCTGCCAGGGACAATTCCCGGCAGTAGGAGAAGTCCTAGAGCCGTTCGCTTTCCCGGCACTGGTAGAAGGCTGGATGAGGGGTTCCCATCATGGACCTCTTATGCCTGTCGCTCTGGCCGATGCCAATCCCAGCAGATTCGACGGTCCTCCTAGAGTCATAGCAGCTGGCTTCCAGCTTGCTGAAGGTAAACTGGTTGGTCCGGTTGATATGTTCGACGATCCCAGTTTCGATCCGGCACGTGAGCAGGCCAATGTAGCCGGTGAATACATGAGAAGGCACGGCCCATTTGAGCCACACCGTCTTCCACTGGAAGAAATGGAATACACAACAATGCCTTCGGTAAGCAAAAAACTGGAAGGTAGATTCAAAGATATCTAAGCATCTGTTAATAGCAACTAATAATACCGGCAAAGTGAGAGAGTACTACTCCCTCCTTGCCGGTATTTCGTGTCAGCTCGTGTCGCTTGCACAGGTGGGCATTTCGACGCAGATCGAAGAAACGGGTACTACTTTTGAGCAAAACGCCATCCTCAAGGCAAACGGATATCAATCCATAAGCGGACTGATGAGCTTGGCTGATGATTCAGGCCTGGAAGTAGATGCACTTGGTGGTCAGCCCGGTGTGCTCTCAGCACGTTATGCAGGTGAAGATGCCTCGGACACAGAAAGGCTCGATTACCTGCTGTCCAAGCTTAAAGACGTCCCGTGGGAAAAGCGAACCGCCCGCTTCAGGTGTGTTATTGCCATAGCGCTGCCCGACGGTAAAATAGAACTGTGCGATGGTGCATGCGAAGGCCTGATAACGTTTGAGCCCAAAGGCACAAGCGGATTCGGCTACGACCCCGTTTTTTACGTTCCCAATTTCGACAAAACGATGGCCGAGCTCACCTCTGAAGAAAAAAACTCCATCAGTCATCGAGGACAAGCTGCCCAAAAAGCACGCGACGTGCTGATGAATCTTTGCCAGTAGCAGTAACACGACCTCGTTAACATGCCTTTTACACACCGCAGCGTATACCGTATAATATACAACTAGGAAGTGTAAAGAATGACCGGACTATCTGATTCTTTCCAACGCCCTATAAACTACCTTCGCATTTCGGTTACCGACCGATGCAACCTTCGCTGTACCTACTGCATGCCTGATGAGGGTGTACCACTGGCGCCCCATAACCAGATGCTAAGCTTTGAAGAAATACGCTCCATTGCCACAGCAGCAGCGTCGGCAGGAATAACTAAGATCCGTCTTACCGGTGGGGAACCTCTGGTGCGGCTGGATATAATAGAACTGGTAAAAATGCTGGCAGCCATAGAGGGCATTGATGACCTGGCTCTTACCACAAATGCAATATTACTTGAGAAATATGCCGTACAACTAAAAGAAGCCGGGCTCAAGAGGGTAAACATCAGCCTGGACAGCCTGCAAAAGGACAAGTTCAGAAGCATTACACGCATAGGCGCACTTTCAGAGGCCTTTGCCGGTATCAGGGCAGCACACAAAGCAGGGCTTGAGCCGATCAAAATAAATGTTGTGGCCATGCGCGGGGTAAATGACGACGAGATAGCGGACTTCGCGAAGATAACCATAGAAAAAAGCTGGCATGTGCGATTTATAGAACTTATGCCATTTGAGGGAAATCAGGCGGCAAACAAGTGGTTCATGCCGCGAACCGAAATAGAGCAGCGTGTCAGAGCGACGGGTGAGCTTACGCCGGTTTTCGATCAAACCGGACATGGCCCGGCCAGATACTTCAAATTCCCAAACGCAAAAGGCACAGTCGGGTTTATCAGCTCAGTAACAGAGCACATATGCATGTCCTGCAATAGACTCAGGCTAACAGCCGATGGAAAACTAAGGCCATGCCTGCTATCGGACAACGAGATAGACCTGCGAGAACCATTACGCAATGGGGCCACAGGCGATGATCTGAAAAACTTTATTGAGCAAGCTGTGGCAAATAAGCCCAAAGGCCATGAACTGGTAAATGGCTCCAAGCCCAAAAAACGCAATATGGCCCAGATTGGGGGATAATTATGACCCAGTCACAAGAAAACAAACTCACCCACCTCGACAAGTCCGGTCGTGCACGCATGGTGGATGTAACCGGCAAAAGTGAAACCGAGAGAGTTGCAGTTGCCAGAGCACTGGTAAAAATGCAGCCTTCTACTTTCGATCTGATAAAAACAGGGCAGGTTAAAAAAGGCGACGTGCTTGCTGTAGCGCAGGTAGCCGGAATCAGCGCCGCCAAACAGACACCGCAGCTCATACCAATGTGCCACCCCATTATAATTGACTCTGTTTCCATGGATTTCGATATGAAAAACCCCGACTCAGTAGAAATCACAGCCACCGTTAAATGCACGGGTAAAACCGGCGTTGAGATGGAGGCCGTGACGGCCGTATCGGTTGCCGCGCTTACTATATATGACATGTGCAAGGCCGTAGACCGTGGCATGAGAATAGAGAATGTACGGTTGGCTAGTAAAAGCGGTGGCAAAAGCGGAACCACCATCCTCGAATAAAACACCCCTAATATTCCCTTCCATGGAGGCAATTAATGGAAGCCATAATTAACCAAACGATAATCCGCGTAATTCAAGACGACATCACCAAGCAAAGTACCGACGCAATAGTCAATGCCGCAAATTCCAGCCTGATGGGCGGAGGCGGTGTGGACGGGGCCATTCACAGGGCGGGTGGGTCGGCAATTTTAGCCGAGTGTAAAAAGATAGTGGCACTTCAAGGGCGACTGCCCACAGGTCAGGCAGTCATAACAAGCGGCGGCAATCTCCTTGCCAGACATGTAATACATACTGTTGGCCCGATATGGGGTGGCGGCAACAACAACGAGGCGGACCTGCTTGCAAGTGCCTACACTAAAAGCCTTGAGCTGGCCGCTTCACATAACCTTGCCAGCATCTCTTTCCCATCAATCAGCACGGGGGCTTACAGGTATCCCCTCCAGCAGGCAGCAATGGTTGCTATTAAGGCCATCATTTCCTTCATCAATACGTTCGTATCATCGCTGAGAGAGGTGGTAATTGTTGCTTTTGGGTTATCAGCCGCCGAAGCCTATAAAACGTCTCTGAGCAAAGCAATAAAAGGCTAATTATCTGAGCATGGACACATAACTGTTTAGGGGAACTCCAAGAGAATCGGACACCGGCTGGCACTTCGTCATCAGGCAGTGGAACACCCTTCCGACAGCAGGCAGTTCTGAAAGGCTTTCCCAATAACCCATACCCTTGGCAAAAACAAGATCGGCAGTCTCATATTCGTGTGTGAACTCAGGCGAGGCAACTTTAAAATCTATACCCGGGGTAGCTGTTCCAGTCGTGATAATCCTGCCAAACTCACTCTCAAGACCAGCCCTTTTAAGATCATCCATCGTGATATCGTTTTGAACAGGCTTTTCCTTTACAACGTAAGTCACGTTGCACCATCTGCTGAGCAGCTTGACGAAATGCAGATCGAAAAACGCCTCTCCGGCGTTATCCGCCAGATACAACAGGTTCCCTCCCTGCTTGAGCATTTCCTCAAACTTCCGAGAGTGATCGATAGTGAACTGTACCGGCCTTTTCAGTTCTTCAACCAGCACATCATACGGCTTGAAAAAATCGATCGTATTGCCCAGTGCAGCCAGCCTCAAACAGGTGTCATAGTCATCCTCATGTCCCGATCCTATTTCACGATGCCACTGGCTAGCAAGTTCAACTTCCCTGTTCTTCATTTCACGATAGGGATCGGGGTTGCTGGTTATGGTTTTGATTACATGATGAATCCTTGAGGCAATAACAATAGTCATTTCATCCAGCGAAAAGCTATTATCCAGAACAGCTATGGCCACCGCTTGTGCCCGCCGTTTTGCATCCTCGCTGACAGCCGCCAAATCAACAGCCTGGCACGCCAACCTCTTTAAGCACTCATAACACGCCTTAACAGCCTTCATTACTCTCCTATTTGCCCTGTTCTACACTATATTATAGATTACATGGAGTGCTTTAAGCCACCGCTTGAAAGGGTTTACATTCATGTGGCATACTTATCTTGTAAGTAAGATTTTCAAGATGGAGTAATCATATGCAACAGCCAGATCAGGCAAAATTCTATGGAACCGCTACGGTAAGCGAAAGAGGGCAAATAGCCATACCCGCAGAAGCAAGGCGGGACTTTGATATTAATGTGTCAGAAAAATTGCTTGTCATAGCTCATCCGGGGGGACAGGGAATTGCACTGATAAAAGCGTCAGCGCTAAAACAAACGCTAAATCATATGATGGCTGTATTTAACGAGGTCACAGAAGCTGGCGCATCACAGCAGCAGAAATAATCATTTACGTTTTATGGACTGTAAAACCAGCTTATAATTACACCTTTTAAACAGGAGACCCATGGCCGAGAATATAATAGAAGTAAACAACCTGATAAAGAACTTCGGTAAGCTTACCGCTGTAAACGATGTCAGTTTTAACGTTGCCCGTGGTGAAATACTCGGCTTTTTAGGGCCAAACGGGGCCGGTAAAACCACCACCATCAGAATACTATGCACACTGGCTAAACCTTCGTCGGGACAAGCCACCGTAAACGGATACGACGTGGTACGTCAGCAGCATCAGGTGCGTGAGTCCATCGGACTGGTGTTTCAGGACCCCAGTCTGGACATCAAGCTGTCGGGCATACAAAACCTGCGCTTTCACGCCATGATATATAATGTACCATCGTCTGTCCGAGAGCAGCGCATCAAGGAAGTTCTGAACATGGTTGAACTGTGGGACAGGCGCAACAGCAAGGTAACTACTTACTCGGGTGGCATGAAACGGCGACTGGAGCTGGCAAGAGGACTGCTGCATCATCCCAAGGTGCTGTTTCTGGACGAACCAACGCTGGGACTTGATCCCCAAACACGCAACCGCATATGGGAGTACATCACCGATTTGCAGAAGCAGGAAGGTACAACCATATTCCTTACCACTCACTATATGGACGAGGCGGATAAAGCCAGTCGCATTGCAGTTATCGACAACGGGAAAATCGCCGCGCTGGACAGCCCTGCCAAACTCAAGGCAAGTGTTGGCAAAGACATCATCACCCTGAAAACGGATGACAATGTAAAAGCGGCCGATGAAATCAAATCGCGATACCAGATCGATGCCAAGCATGATAACGATGAACTGATTATTGAAAAAGCAGGCGGAAATGAATTCCTGCCTTTGTTTATAAAAGAATTTAGCGTCAACATCCAAAGCATAAGCCTGCGCCGTCCCAGCCTGGACGACGTTTTCCTGAAACTAACTGGCCATGAGATCAGGCAGGAGCAGGCAGGCAATAGCTTCAAGGAGATGGCGCGCCGCATGGGCCACTAGGAGGATAAAAAAACAATGACTGGTCTGAGAGCCATATATATAATCTGGTACCGCGACATACTTCGCTTCTGGCATGATAGAATGCGTATGCTCGGATCCATAACATTCCCTCTGCTCTTCCTGGTCATTTTCGGCAGTGGGCTTAGCTCAAGCATGCAGTTTACTCAACTATCAATGGACGAATTCGATATCGTAGTAGCAGGGGGGCTATCTCTACCAGGCGATTCAGTGTTTATTAAAATGCCGATAGATTATCTCGATTTCATGTTTCCCGGCATTATAAGCATGTCGGTTCTCACAGGCGCGCTTATGGGCGGAGCGTCGCTGGTATGGGATAGGGAGTTCGGTTTTCTAAAAGAGGTGTTGGTGGCTCCTGTCAACCGTGTTTACGTTGCCACAGGAAAGGTTCTGGGAGCAGCCACCATAGCCCTAATCCCGGGACTTATCATCATGATTTTTGCCCCAATTTTAGGCATATCTTTCTCTATTGCCACAGTGTTTAAACTGTTGCCACTTATGTTCCTGCTGGCCGTATCGCTCAGCTCTCTGGGCATACTGCTGGCCACTCGCATAAGATCCATGGAAGCGTTTCAGATGATAATGCAACTGATGATGATGCCCATGATATTTCTGTCCGGTGTATTCTTCCCGCTTCAAGGCCTGCCGTCATGGCTCAACTTCCTTACCAAAATAAATCCAGCTAGCTACGGGGTGGCGCCGATCCGTGAAGTAGTGCTGGGCAAAGAGATAAGCGATCCGCTGGGGATTAAGCTTTTCGGGCACACTATGACCATGTGGGAAAACATTGCTGTGTTGGCAATATTCGGAGCGATGATGATAACGCTGGCTATGTGGTCATTCAGCCACCAGGAATAGTAGTTCAACCATCCGGGTACAATGGTAAAAGGGCTGAAACCATGGTGCCTGCTTCACGTATTCAGCCCTTTTAATCGGTATGAAACAATTACTCTTTTACCTTTTCTAGCCTTTACCTATCCTATACATCTTTGTGCCACAAGTCGGACATACTCCCTGGGTTGCAGGCTTGCCGTTCTTCATGGTCACATTCTTGGCGTCCTTCATCTCCCTTTTTGAGCGGCACTTCATACAATAAGCTTGCATATTTTATCCCTCCTTATCGATTTGCGTGCACAATAGCGCAAAAAAGGTAATATGTCAACACCTGTCAAGATTTACTTGACAACTACGATGCAGCACAATATGATTGGGGCACTAATTTATTGTCATTTATTGTCAGTTAACGAAAAAAACTAATAACTGTCTGGCGCAGGGAAACGGATTAGATAGTTAAAAAGAGTATATGGAAATAAAACCAACAATTCTGATTGTCGATGATGATGAAAGCCAGTGCACTACGCTATCCCATATTCTGGACGAAAAGGGCTACGATACCGATAGCGCGAGCACAGGCAAAGAGGCTATTGAAAAGGCAAAGCAACAATCGTTTGATCTGGCACTACTGGATATCAAGTTGCCAGATATGGACGGAACAATACTTCTTGCTTCACTCAAAGAGATAAATTCTGATATGGCAGCGGTCATGGTCACAGGATTTGCCTCGCTGGAAACCGCCATGCAGGCACTGAACCAGGGAGCATCGGCCTATATCACCAAGCCCATGGATATCGATAAAATGCTCTCTGTGGTCGGCGACATAGTGGAGCGGCAGCGGCTCAAGAGGGAAAATAAAAGGCTGTTTAATGAAGTACAGCAGGAACTCAGCGAGCGCAAGAGAGCCGAGGAGCGTATAAAGCACTTAAATCGCGTACTTAATGCATTGCGCACTATCAACCGCATTGTAACCACGCAAAAAGACAGATACCGCTTACTCAAAGACGTATGTGACACGCTGCTAAGAGTCCCGGATTACCACAGCGCCTGGATATCACTGCTCGACAAAAAACGTAAAGCGACCCTTTGCGTCGAGGCGGGCATAGGCACAAGCTACCACGCTTTTTCCAATCAAATGAAACTTGGCAACCTTCCTCATTGTGCAACACGTGCAATGGAAACCCCAGAGGTTGTTGTAGTTAAAAACACCTCCGAAACTTGTAGCCAGTGCCCCATCTCAACAGAAGGGGTAAACAGGTATGCCATGTGCGTTCAACTGGCATACAAAAAAAGCATCTATGGCATATTATGCGTTTCTGCAATTCCAACCGTAGTGACCGATGATGAGGCTTTGAGCCTGTTTAGAGAGGTCGCGGGAGACATAGCCTTTGCACTGCATAACATAGAGCTGGAGGAAAAACATAAGGCAGCAGAGGAGGAAATCATACACCATCAGCAGGAAGTTATTGCCATGCGCGAAACAGACCGCATGAAAACAGATCTGCTGTCCAATGTCTCACACGAGTTGCGCACTCCGCTGGCAACCATCAAAGGCTACTCAACCATGATGATAGACTATGACAAGATGCTGGATACGGATGAGAAACAAGAGTATCTGCAATCTATAGATGATTCAACCGACAGACTTATAGAACTCATAGACCACCTGCTGGATATGTCACGCATGGAGGCAGGCCTGCTAAAACTGGAGAAAGAAGATTATAATCTTCTCAAGCTCATGCAAGAGATAATCACCGAAGCCAACCTCAGAGCCAATCACCATACAATAAAATCGGTGCTGCCAATAAAACTGCCTAACCTCAACATAGACGCAAAACGCATCCGGCAGGTAATAGACAACGTAATTAATAATTCTATAAAATATTCCGAGGCCGGAACCGTTATCGAAATAAAGGCTCAGAAAGATAACTCCAACATTCTTATAAGCATTTCAGATCAGGGCATTGGCATACCTGATGATGAACTGAACAAGGTATTCGATAGAATGTACCGCATAAAGCATAAAGGTATAGACAGAAGCGGTATAGGACTTGGACTATCCATCTGTAAAGGACTGGTGGAAGCACACGGTGGTAAAATATGGATACAGAGCAAGCTAAAAGAAGGAAGTATAGTTTATTTCACTCTGCCAATAATTAAAGGCAAAAAGGAGAGTGGTAAATAATATGCAAGAAAGCAGTAAAAAGACAATCCTTATAATTGAAGATGAAGCCAACATCCGCCACTTTGCAACGCGAGTGCTCGATATTGAAGGTTACAACGTGCTTGCCGCAGAGGATGGGGAAACAGGACTAACCATCGTAGCAGACAATCATGTCGATCTGATATTCATGGACCTAAGGCTACCAGGGCAAGATGGATGGTCGGTGCTGAGGCAGGTCAAATCCAACAAAAAACTTGCCAATATCAAAGTTATTATGCTAACCGCATCAGCAGGTGTATCCATGCGCGAAAAAGCACTGGATATGGGTGCCATGGATTATCTGGTAAAACCGCTCAGTGCCGCCAGCCTTAAAGAAGCAGCAGCTCAGGCACTAATAAAATAAAGGTGATAATATGCCGTCGAGAAAAATATCTGTTCTAGCCGTTGATGACGATGTTCGCTTACTGCGACTCATGCAGCGCATACTGGAAATTGAGGGGCACAAGGTCTTAAGAGCCAGCAGCGGTGAAGAGGCGCTGGATATATTCTTTGACGAGGAAACCCCTGATCTGGTACTGCTTGACGTAATGATGTCAGGAATCGACGGTTTTACGACATGCCAGCGTATCCGTGAGTTTTCTCAGGTTCCCGTTATAATCGTGACTGCAAAAGGCAACGAGGATGAGAAGGTGGAGGGACTTAATGCCGGTGCGGATGATTACATAACCAAACC
>Ga0209249_1003475_pt1 | contig 11232 bp, 6 predicted proteins | sample SaaInlV_200m_DNA_4_FD_184653 | JGI IMG/M metagenome (GOLD analysis project Ga0209249, IMG submission 184653) | Marine microbial communities from expanding oxygen minimum zones in the Saanich Inlet - SI037_S3LV_200m_DNA (SPAdes) (version 2) | ecosystem: Environmental > Aquatic > Marine >...
ATGAAGAGAGAGAGAGAGAGAGAGCAAACAAGATGCCTGATCAAGATGCCGGAGAACAAACAATTGATTATGCTAGCATGGTGGAAAATGCCAGCGACATGATTGTTCGTTTTGATACCGAACTCCAACATATTTTCTGTAATAAGGCAGTTGAACAGCAACTCGGAGTACCCAGGGAGTTCTTTCTGGGAAAAACACCTCGGGAATTAGGAAGCCCTTCAGAGCAAATCGAATTTATCACCCAATCCCTGCAAAAAACAATCGAATCCGGTGAAGAACAGGAGGTTGAGCAGTCATATCCCACTCCCGATGGTATCCTCTATTTTCAAACCCGCATCATCCCCGAGTTCGATTCATCAGGAAGCGTGAAATCACTTCTGGCCATTTCAAGAAGCATTACCTCTCAAAAATCAGCCGAACATAGGCGTCTTGAAAGCGAAAAACGATTCAAAAGCATTTTTGCAGATTCTCCCATCGGTATCGAGTTATATGATGACAAGGGGCAGCTTATAGAAGTCAATCAAGCTTGTCTGAATATCTTTGGTGTATCGAATCCGTTGGAACTAAAAGGATTCTCGCTGTTCGATGATCCTAATTTATCAGATGAGAATAAAGCAAGGTTGCGAAAGGCTGAAACTGTCCGTTATGAGGTGCCCTTCAGTTTTGAGAAAGTAAAGGAACACTACCTTTATCAGACCAATAAGTCAGGCATTGCCTATCTGGATTTGATCATCACGCCGTTGAAGCAAGGAGATAACATCGTATATGGGTACCTGGTGCAGGTGCAGGACATAACCAAACGTATTTGGACTGAAAAAGTAATCGCTGAGAGCGAAGAAAAATTCCGCATGCTGTTTAATATGGAGACCGATTTTCTAGCATTAATCGAAGCGGGAACCGGTAACATGTTAGAGGTCAATCAGTCATTTGTCGATCATTATGGATATACAAGGGATGAAGTGTTGACGATGAAAAATACCGATTTTTCCGCTGAACCTGATAAAACTCGAAAAGCGTCGCAGGGAAGAGATGCGAGAATTCCAATCAGATGGCACAAAAAGAAGGATGGGACAGTTTTTCCAACAGAAATTGTATCTAATACAACATATTATCAAGGAAGAGAAGCGCACATTGTAGCCATACGTGATATTACCGAACGTAGACAGATAGAACAGGCACTGAATGAAAGTGAAGAACGCCTTTCTTTGAGTCTAAGAGGAACCAATGCCGGAGTGTGGGACTGGTGTATTCAATCCGGTAGGACCGTATTCAATGAACGATGGGCAGAAATTATCGGGTATACTCTTGAAGAGTTGGAACCTGTCAGTATTGAGACATGGGCGAAATATACCCATCCAGAGGATTTGAAGAAATCCAACGAGCTTCTGGAGAAACACTTTTCAGGTGAATTAGGATTTTACGAAGGTGAGGTCCGGATGAAACATAAAAATGGCGAATGGGTGTGGGTTCTGGATCGCGGAATGATTTCAGAATGGGGTGAAGATGGAAAACCAGTGCGTGTTACAGGTACGCATGTTGACATCACTCAGAACAAAAAAGCAGAGCTCGATTTACTACTGTTTAAATCAATCGTGGAATGCTCAAATATGGCAATAGCCATCAGTGATCCGAATGGACAGCTTTACTATATAAATCCCGCCCATGTAAAACTGTTTGGACGGACATTGGAAGAAGCCAGGAATCTGAATTATCGTGATTATTATCCCCTAGAATCTTTGGAAATACTGAGCAAGGAAGTAGCTCCCGCTCTGGAAAGAGGAAGCGGCTGGGAAGGAGAATTAGAGGTCTTTAATATTAACGGTCGCGTTTTTCCACTCTGGGAGCAAGCTGATTCCATTTTTGACGAAAGTGGAAATATGCTTTTTGGTTTTGGTATTATGCAAGATATCACCAAGCGTAAGCAGGCAGAAGCACAAATCAAATCCTCCCTTAAAGAAAAAGAAACCCTGCTGCAAGAAATCCACCATCGGGTTAAGAACAACATGACTGTCATCTCAAGTCTGCTCAAACTTCAGATGAACAGTTTGGACAATAAAGAAGCCAAAGAAGCCTTACAAGATAGTCAAAACCGTGTACAGTCGATGTCTATGATCCATGAAACACTCTACCGTTCTGATAACTTATCGGCTATTGACTTAAAAACATATCTATCAGAGCTCGGTGGAACTATTTTTCAGAATTATTCGATCAGCAACAAAGTGCAATTTAAGGTCGAAGCCGAAAATATCACGATTGGTGCTAAACAGGCATCCCCGGTTGGATTGATTGTCAATGAACTGATTTCAAACTGTTTAAAATATGCTTTTACAGACGACCGAGAAGGTGAGATTCTCCTGAAGCTTAAATCAAATAATGAAAATGGTGTTGAGTTAATTGTATCCGATAACGGTGTTGGAATACCAGAAGCGTTTGACTTGCAGAAAGCTGATAGTCTTGGGCTTAAATTAGTAAAGATGCTGGCTGAAAATCAGCTCGACGGTTCTTTAGATATGGAAAGTAACAACGGAACTAAATTCACAATCAAATTCAACACCGAAACATAATCATGGAAAGTAAAAATACTTGGACTATTATAGCTCTGCTAGTTGTACTATTGGCGATTTATCTATCCTCATTCTATAATTTTCTGCTCTTCCATGCAATAGCCGAAACAATTAGCGTTCTCATCGCCGTAGGTGTTTTCTTTTTCGCTTGGAATTCAAGAGAATTCCTGAAAAATAACTACTTTTTATTCATTGGGATTGCTTATTTGTTTGTCGGCTCCATCGACATGGTTCATACATTCGCTTATAAAGGCATGGGAGTATTTACTGGGATTGATGCGAACCATCCAACTCAACTATGGATTGCTGCCCGATATCTGGAAAGTATATCATTGCTACTGGCATTTCTGTTCTTCAGGAGAAAGCTGAATCCCCACTTACTTTTTGCCGGTCTTCTTTTGATAACCTCGCTTATCCTTAGCTCAATATTCTATTGGGAAATCTTCCCGGACTGTTTTATTGTAGGATCAGGATTAACACCGTTTAAAATAGCCAGTGAATATATTATTTCACTGATTCTTCTTTCAGTTATTGCCCTCTTATATAAACATCGTGACGAGTTTGATTCAATCATATTCAGATTGTTGGTAGCATCAGTTATTTTAACCATATTCGCTGAGTTAGTATTTACTTTTTATGTGAGTGTGTTTGGTTTATCCAATTTGATTGGACATTTATTCAAGATTATCTCATTTTACCTGATTTATAAGGCAGTTATTAAAACGGGTCTGAAAAAACCGTACGATCTATTATTCAGAAATTTAAAACAGCATGAAGAAGAGTTGCAGAAAACAAACCTCGAACTAAATTTGGAAATTGCTGAACGAAAGCGTGGGCAGGAAATTGTTAAGGAAAGTGAAAATAAATACCGCCAAATGTTTGAGGATAATACAGCAATAAAACTGTTAATCGATCCTGAAAGTGGGTTAATCGTAAATGCAAATAAGGCAGCCCTGCAATTTTATGGCTATGAGGGGGAAGAATTAAGCCATATGAAAATTACGGACATTAATACCCTTTCCCCAGAAAAAGTAGCGGTTGAGATGCAGAACGCAAAATTGGAAAAACGAAAAGCTTTCAATTTTCAACATAGACTTGCATCAGGGCAGGTACGAGATGTTGAAGTTTATTCTGGGCCTATTGTCGATCAGGGAAAAACCTTACTTTATTCTATCATTCATGACATAAGCAAACGAAAAAAAAACGAAAACAAATTAAAAGAAAGCGAAAGGTTCTTCAGTCAAATGTTTGAACAATCCATTGTAAGTACACAGTTGCTTGATCCAGAAGGTAATACAATAAGGGTTAATCCACCGTTTTGTGAATTATTTGGGGTAACACCCGAAGACATGAAGCATTACAAAATCCTTGAAGACGAAACAATTAAACAATCAGATGCTTATGAACCATTGTTAGACGTTTTCAACAAAAAAAATTCACACAGATGGTTTAATTCATTTGACATTGCCCTTGCATCAGAAAGTTCAGGTGTAAGTACAACGAAACCAGAAACAGTTTGGTTAGAAAATTTAAGTTATCCAATTTTAGACAAGAATGGAAACCTTCAATATGCAGTCATTCAACACCATAATATTACCGAAAAAGTAGAAGCAGATAAAGCACTTCAAGAATCTGAACAACTTCTAAAAAGTATCACCGATAATTTCCCAAATTCATTTCTTTCAGTCATTAACGAAGATTATACAATTGGATGGTCTGGTGGGCAAGAATTTAAAAATCAAGGTATCGATCCAAATGATTTTGTTGGATTAACACTTGAAGATGTTTTTGGTAAAAATACAGAAACAGTTAGACAATATTATGATAAGACCTTTGCAGGTGAAAACCAAGAATTTGAATTGTTCGCCAATGAACAACATCAGTTATATCGTACCGTTGCTTTACCTTCAAATGGGCTTAGACGGATGGTTTCTGTAGTTGAAAATATCACCGAAAGAAAAAAAACAGAAGAAGCACTTAAAAAGGGTGTTGAAAAGTGGTCGTCATTCACGTAAAAAATACTTATTCGGTGAATAATTGCATGCTGTTTTTTTCATTCACTCGAAGGGATCTCGTTTGATTTTGGGCCAAAAAACTATCTTGTTTCCGGTTAGTTTACCCGGCTTGATTTCGATGAACCGTCAATGGCGATCTTGCTTCCGGTGATTGAAAAGGCATTCTGTTTTATTCTCTGGGGATATATTTATAACATATTGATTATACAGTTAATTCTGTTAAATAACTCAGAGTCTATATTTTGCTACTGTTCTAAAACTGCCATCTGTCGCTCGGATATTGGCCTCATGAGCAGCATCGATACTTGCAATGATCACAAAACGTACACCAGTTCAGTCAAGAGGCAACATCGAATATCATCAGTTGAGGATCGTCTTTAGTTCGATCGTTTAATCGACTCTCCATTTCAAGCAGGAGAGTTGCCATGGTTGTCATGGTACATTTAGCAATCAAGGCATTTTGGGAACGGACCCGAATCTCTTCCAGGCCTTCGCGGTGTTTGAGCAGGTTAAAGGGTCGTTCACAGTTTTTGCGAATATCAATCGCCTGTTCGGCCAGAGCGTTGCCGTCTACAACGATTCGTTGAAAGACGCCATCATCAAAGGGAATCATGCGGCACTGTGGACAACTGTCTGACCGTGGACATTCACCGACAGCAGCATTGCACTTGTATTCGTGTCCGCCTGTTGTGCAACCAAGGTGGCGCATGGGGATCTCGCACATGTCGTCAAGAGTGACGGAATATGTTTCAGGGTCGACATTTTCAGGCAGCTTTGTATTTGCAGAGGGCGGTGTAATCAAGGTAACACCGGTTTCTTCGTATAGGGATTGATCTTTATCGTGATAGGCCTCGTCTGCAGTAATGAGTTTTATCTCAATCCCCATGGCCTGTGCCAGTTGGGTCAGCGGTTTGAGAAAGTGGCTGTCGTGATGATTACCCGGTGATATCAGCGATATCAATGGAAAACTGTGTCCAGTTTGGGCATCAATGACTGTCAGGGTATGCATGCGGTAGCCAATAAAATACTTGTTTTTGTTGCGTTTGTTACGTCTAGTACCGCAATCGCAGTCAAGGTCTTGATAGACTCGGATCTTTTTGCCCCTGATTTTCGTGGTAAAAAGCGGACGGGCTATCTCATTATACAGTTCGGTAGAGTCGACCCCATGCAAGATATGGCCTGACAAAATACCGGATCTGAAAAAGCCGGAGAGGATATAGACCAGAAGATTGACATTCTGTGCGAATGTCAAAGAGTTCCGGAATTTACTTAACTGGGTGTGGTCGATCATCTCTTTTTTGTGAAGCGGTAGACCAATGAATTCACGATTCTCTTTTCGATCCAACCCCAGGTATTCGTCGGTACAATATTTACGGTAACTGATCTCTGGATACTTGATGGCCTTGAGCAGTTCGGCCCGCAGAAAGTCGCTGGGCATAAACGTTCTCATGGAAGAGGTGAACCCCGGGTAGGACAGCAACCGGTTGATAATATGGTTGTCCAGCAGGTTGTCTATGAACTTCAACTGTGGATCTTTGAGATTAACGCGGTATTTCTTCATTTTTCCGACGTCTATCATGGATTTTTTGTAGAAATCGTTAATTATGGCATTCATCTCATCCAAAGTCATGATATCGTCACAAATGGCTTGATCGTCTATACCGATCAGTTCTTCGACAGGTGCGTCAACATCCTGTTTGAAATCGTAATCGAGGGTAACTGCTTCGGTTACCTGTTTTGCCAGTACCTTTTTTTCTTTTTTGGTCAAACTACGCCAATCAGGATGATCTTTCTTGAGTTGTCTTTTTACAATCAACTTGATATTCTTATGATGCATTGGGAACCTCTATTTTTGGATTAAATGTATGATTTTTAAGCGGATCATACTTCCATCATAGAGGTTCTTCCGTTTAAAGCAAGTGATAATGAGCGTTTGCGGGTATTATTTCAACACCCTTTTAAAGCATCCCTCAAAGAAAAACAAACAATGATCGATGAAATCCACCACCGTGTTAAAAACAACATGAATGTAGTATCAAGCTTACTCAAACTCCAAGCAAACAATATAGAGGATGATAGGACGAAAGATATTTTAAAAGACAGTCAGAATCGAATATTTACAATGTCAGCAATTCATGAAACAATTCATGGGTCAGAAAATTTGTCTGAAATTAACCTGAAGAAATATATTTCCAAAATAGTAGATTCTGTTTTTCAAACCTATTCAATTGACTCCGACAAAGTAAAATTGACTACTGAAATTAATGGAATCCCAATCAGTATTGATCAAGCGTCTCCTCTAGGTTTAGTCATCAACGAACTAATATCCAATTCATTGAAGTACGCCTTCCCCGAAGAAAGAAAGGGTGAAATCACTGTGAGCATGAAAAAACTGAATAAAGAACTGGAATTAACAATAATGGATGATGGTATTGGGATGCCTGATGGACTAGACTGGAAAAACTCAACATCTCTGGGACTCAAACTTGTTCGAACCCTAGTTGAGAACCAGCTTGGCGGCTCTTTAGACATGGAAAGTGAGAACGGAACTAAATTCACCATCAAATTTGCCATCGATAGGACATAATCATGGAAAAAGCCAGTATTCTGATCGTTGAAGACGAAGCCATCATTGCGATGGAGTTAGAAAGTCAGCTGCAGAGTTTGGGATACGAGGTAACTTCAATCGTCAATACGGGTGAAAAAGCAATAGAGAACGCAGAAGCAGATAAGCCGGATTTAATGTTGATGGATATCCGGATCAAAGGAGAAATGGACGGAATTGAAGCTGCTGAAGTGATTCGAAATAGATTTGGAATTCCAGTTATCTTTTCCACTGCATATCTTGATGAAGAGAGGATTGAACGGGCCAAGATCACCATGCCGTTTGGATATGTACTGAAGCCGATTCAGGAAAGAGATCTTAGAGTTACGCTTGAGATGGCGCTATATGTGGCGAAGGTTGATAAAGAGCGGAAGAAAGTAGAAGAAGAACTCAGAGTTGAAAAGGAAAAATACAAAGTTGCTTACTATACAAGCCCTGACGCGGTGAATATCAATCGCATGGACAGCTTGTATGTCGATATCAATGAGGGTTTTACCCGTCTTACTGGTTTCACTAGAGAAGATGCAATTGGAAAACTATCTTCTGAAATAGATATTTGGGCAATCCCAGAGGATCGAGAGAGACTCGTCGAAGGACTAAATATAAGTAGTTATGTTGAAAATCTGGAATCGAAATTCAAATGCAAAGATGGATCATTTAAAACTGCATTAATGTCAGCCAGCATATTTGAAATAGATGGAGAGCCCCATATCTTATCAGTTACCAGGGATATAACTGCCAGAAAAAAAACTGAAGAAGAACTCCAGGTAAGTCAATTGACTTTTTCTCAACAGTTTTACCAATCGTCAACCAGCATGTGCCTTTATAATCCAGACGGCACTATAGAGAAAGCAAATCCAAAATTCTGTGAAATGTTTGGCGTCGAAGAAGAGACTGTCAAAGAACAATATGATATATTTAAGGATCAAGCAATTATTGATTCGGGTGTTTTGCCAAAATTAGAGAAATTATTTAAAGAAAAAAAAATAGTAAACTGGAATGTAACTTTTAACATTGATCTCGCCTCAAGTTCAACAAATACAAGAACGACAGAAAGTGGAACTCTCAAGCTTGAAGTATATGGTTATCCGATTTTGGATCAACGAGGGGAACTACTGTATGTTGTACTGCAACATTATAATATTCCGAAGTAAAAAATACTTAGCGTTTCCTGCTGAAAGTGGGAAAGTTGGGAGGATCTGATATGCCACTAGAGCGAGGGGATCAAAGGTATAGTATTTTGATCCGTCTTCAAAAGGGAGGTCTAAATGGGTGATCAACATGAATTTGAGGTACTGGTGGTGGATGATGAGGAGGAACACAGGAGAAATTACAGCCGCTGGCTGCAGCGGGTCAATATCAAAGTTTTGACCGCGAACGATGGACTAAATGCATTAGATTTATTAAGACTGCCTGGTGAGGATAGCTTACCTGACTGCATTATCCTTGATGTCAATATGCCAACAATGGATGGGTTTGACTTTTGTTATGTCCTAAAAAAAAGTGACCAGTTTGAGCACTGCCGCAACATTCCCATCCTAATGTTAACGGCTAGAATTTCGGATGAAACTCGAGATTTGGCCTTTCTTAATGAAGTCGACTTGTATCTGCGTAAAACAGAAATCAGGTCCAGTGAATCATTGACCTTGCCAGTGCAGAACCTATGCCGGAAAAATCGAAGTATCCTTAATGAACGCTTAGACTTAGAGAAAATGCAGCATAGTAACAAGCAACAGTTGGAACAGATAAATCAGAGCAAGTCCGAATTTCTGAATAACATCAGCCATGAACTGCGAACGCCAATGCAGGGGATTTTGGGATATTCCCAACTGGGACTGAAAAAAATACAAACGCTCAGTGTCGAAAAAACAGAACACTATTTCAAGAGGATTAACAACAGTGGCAAACGATTGCTGGAATTCATCGAAAACCTTTTGATTTTAAAGACACTCGAAAACGGTAGCGATATTTATGAATTCCGAAGAGGAAATCTGTCAGATGCCGTTTTGAGTGCCGTAAAAAGTCTGGGCTTGCATATTGAAGAGAAAAAACTGCGGATCGATTTTAAGACGCCGGAATGCTCTGTTGAGGCTTTCTTTGATCTGAAAAAGATCACTTTGGTTTTGCGAAACCTGCTCGAAAATGCGATAAAGTTCTCGGATAAGGACGCAACCATTACCATTTCTGTTAAAAATGAGGGAATGGAACTGACAGTGTCAATCTACAGCCAAGGCCCAGGGATTCCAGAAACTGAACTGGAATCCATTTTTAACAGTTTTACCCAAAGCAGCCGGACAAAAACTGGTGCTGGTGGTAGGGGCATCGGCTTGACGATTTGCAGGTGGATTATTCAGCACCACCACGGAAAGATCCGGGCGGACAATGTTGAGAATAGCGGTGTAAAGTTCACTTTCAGTCTGCCATACGATTTGCGGGAACAGACGATTATATAGCGTTAAAATCACCTGTGGACTTCACTGAAATCCACGCGAAGTCCATTCTAAGAAAACGCAAAAAGATTGATTCCTGGTTTATTTCCCATTATGGAATGAATTTGTATCAAGGATGTGTTCACAACTGTGCTTATTGCGATGGCAGGGCAGAGACATACAATGTTCAAGGTGAATTCGGGCAGGACATCGCGGTTAAGATTATTGCCATTGAAATTCTGGAAAAGGAACTGAATCCGGCCCGAAAAAGAGTTCCATTAAAAAAAGGTCTAATTATGGTTGTAGGAGGTGTCGACGATGGCTACCAGACGGTAGAAAAAGAATATCAACTGACTCGTAAAACTCTGGAGTTGCTTAAAAAGTGCAGGTATCCGATACATATATTGACTAAATCTGTTCTGGTTGAAAGAGATATCGATTTGTTAAGTCAAATTAACGAACAGAACCGGGCCATTGTCAGCTTTAGTTTTTCCTGTATTGATAAAAATTTCAGTGTCTTCATGGAACCAGGTGTGCCATCTCCCCATAAAAGACTGGAAACGATTTCCCGCCTGAAAGAAAAAGGTATTGCTTGTGGTATGTTTCTGATACAGGTGATTCCCTTTTTAACGGATACCACCGCACAAATGAACAAAGCGATAGAAAAAGGAATTGAATATGGAATTGACTTCGTCATTTTTGGTGGAATGACAATGAAACCCGGCAGGCAGCAGGATTTTTTCTTAAAACGTCTATTTCAATTCAAGCCGGAATTAATTCAGAAATATAGTAAAATATACCACGGCGATAAATGGGGTGGTGCATCCCATTTGTAGTATCAGGAGATTTCACACAGATTCATGAAGATCGCTCAAAAGCATCAAATTCCTATCCGTATACCTGCCAAATATTTCAGGGATATTGTCAGCCAGGATGATTTGGTTATTGTGAGAACAGCTTGGTTATATCTTAAAATTAAAAGGGCAGTCCTCACCATTTGGTTATGCCGCCTATTCGATTTCTCAATTGAACACCCCCCTTTTATCATTAAAAGATAAACTGACGAAGATCAAAGGTGTTGGAAGTGATACAGAAAGACTAATTTTGGAGATTTTAAAAACCGGAACCTCTTTGTTGTATGAAAAGAAAATGGGACGATGAACGTGACATTCAGGTATTTTTTATTACTACCACAGATAAATTTTCAAACATTCGATTGCCCTGTTCTTTTTTGAATCAACAATGTACTTGTATCTTCTAATATGATATTATTTCGAAGAATTCGAACAATTATGCCATCACTTTTCCGTTCTTACCTAATCAAATTGTAAACAGCTGTATTTGAAAATAATTATATCGTGACCAATCATATTGCAAATTGATATTGCTTATCCATCATAGTAAACTAAGAAGTTACAAAGAGGGACATATGAAATGCTTAGCTTTAAAATTCAGCAGGGTTCTAATCATTTGCTTGATACAAATTGCGATAACCGCATCAATTATAAATGCAAAACCCGGGGTCTATATATTCGGTGTTGTTCCTCAATATAATGCTCAGGTTATTCATGAGATCTGGCAGCCTATTTTGGGCATATTATCAAAAAAAACAGTAACTA
>Ga0209249_1003476_pt1 | contig 11231 bp, 16 predicted proteins | sample SaaInlV_200m_DNA_4_FD_184653 | JGI IMG/M metagenome (GOLD analysis project Ga0209249, IMG submission 184653) | Marine microbial communities from expanding oxygen minimum zones in the Saanich Inlet - SI037_S3LV_200m_DNA (SPAdes) (version 2) | ecosystem: Environmental > Aquatic > Marine >...
CCAATGCCTTTGCGTGAGACACGATACTGTTACGAACCTGAGCAGAATCTAAAAATGATTCATTGACAGCAGCATTTGCATACACACCATTATAGTGTGTTGCATACGCCAGTGCATCTATAAGAGTTGCAAGATTTGAGCCATCGAAGTTATAGTCTTGAAACTCAGTTTGAGCTTGAAGATGCGTCTTTAGATTTGTCTGAATCTTATCAAAGTCTAATTCTGATACATTTAAGTTAGTTGCCATATTATTCTCTCTAATCTAATGCGTCTAGCATTTCTTGTTCATGTTCGGCCGCGGTTTTAAATGTGCCATTGAGTATTTCACTCAATGTTGTTTCTACCACATCTTTTGGTGCGGCACCTAGAGTCACAAACATTCGTTTTTTATTTTTAAATATATATACTGATGGGTATTTGTCTGGGTAAAAATGATCAATGCCATCAGTATATGGCTTACTAGTATTAATTAATACCAATTCCCAAGGTGCCACTGCGCATTCCTGCATAATTGGCACTAATTGACTACATGATGGACAATTTTCATCAAACCAAACTACTACAACGTGCTCATTTTTATCAATAATATTATGTGCTTCTTCAAGAGAAGAAGTTGTCAAACCCTTAAGCTCCATATGAATCAACCTTTGCTTGAATTTCTTCTTCGGTTGGTACATACGTTGTATCATTGTGCATGCGGAAAGTAGAACCATCCAATGCAATAGTTGCTGGTATACAATCTTCACATTCAGTAGCTAATTGTATAGTTTCAGCCGATGTTAAATTTTCTTTGATTAACTCTAGTATTGCGTTATATCTATTACTCATAATTTATTCTCCTTAACTACTTGGGCAACTGCCAGACATTTCTGTTGGATATGAATTAGGTAACATATGACCACTTGAAGTATTTTGGTAACATGAATTGTACCAAGACCAACTCGGTCCAACCGGAGCACGAGCACAGTATGTCGGTGTTGTAGACCAACCACAATGTCCAGGCCAACCTTGTCCTTGCCAGTATTCTACTAAACCTACACAAGAATGTGTATTACAACTCTGTGTATTAATTGATGAACCTGAACATGAATCACCACCATATTCAGCAGTACCATTACATGATCTACTCTGTGTTTGAGTACCCCCACCACAAGAAGCTGAACAAGATCCCCAACTACCATAACTTCCCCATGATTGATGAATCGGTAATCCAGTACCTCTTAGATTATTCATAGTTAATTTGCCAGAGGTTGCTATCCTTGAATTGTTTTGTTTATACTTTCCGTAATATTCGCTGATACTAATGGGGTGAGAACCACCATGTTCATCTTGAATTTGTTGAAAGCTTATTGAACCTGAACTTGATAAAGGCATATTATCTCCTTAAACTGTACCGTATGCAGTAATGTTTCCTACAACTGTTAAATCGCCGCTTGAGTCTAATTTCATTTTATTAGTGCCACCGGTTGCGAAGTATAATACTCCGGATGATTCAGTAACTGTCCAATTACCAAGATCAACAGTAGTCGCATTTAAAGTAGTAAAAGTTGGACTTCCAGACAATGAGGCGGCCGCTAAACCAGTCAGAGATGAACCATCACCAGAGAATGAAGTAGCGGTAAAAGCACCGCCAGCGGTAATATTCTCACCGTTTAGGTCAAATCCGTTGGTGAATGAAATAGCGTTGCCGTCAGAAGAAGTAATATTCTTCCCAGCCGCAATCTCTAATGTTCCACCAACTTCAACTTTACCACCAACAGCGGTTGTTAAACCGATATCGCCGGTTCCAGTTGTTTTAATATCAAGATTTTGGTTAACGTCCGCGGATACAATGATTGTGCCTGCACTGTCTTCTAATACTTTCTGTCCGTTTACATATAAAGAACCTGGTCCAACATAAACATCTTTCCATGTCTTTGCTGCAGTACCCAATGATCTCACATTGTCTGTGTCTGGTACTATATTCTCCGCCACCGCTGATAAATCAACTCCGGCACTTACAACTGAAGCAACGGTGGCTTTCCTTGTAGTTGTGCCGTCATCGATAATTACGTGGTCACCGCCTGCTGGTGTACTCTCCAATGCTAGGTCTTGTACTGTTTTAGTTGCCATTATCTTATTCGCTCCAATTGTAATGTTATTTCTAAAGGTTCTGGTTGATTCACAACGGAGAAGCCTACCGTAATTTCATATGCGTTGGCATTGTAATTAGGTATTGCTGAAACTTCGTGTAAAATCATCCTTGGTTCATGGTTATTTATCACATCTTCAATTTTATATTGAAGAAGTAGTGCGGTAGATTCGTCCATGTTTTCAAAAAGAATTTCATGTACACCGCTACCTATCCACGGCTGAAATGGTCTTTCACCATATTTTGTTGATAGTAAATTAAAGAAAGACTGCTTTACCGCCTCTTCATTAATAAACTTACCTACATCATTAGTATAGGGATGTCGTGTAAAATCACTATCAACATCTAACCATACTCTTGTTTTATTTAAACTTTCCATATATTCTATTTATCCATTTACAATAACGTTTCCAGAACCAGTCGCGTTACTAGATCCACACGCCACTGCATCTCCAATTCTAGCCCATGCTCTGCCATTAACAAATACATTAGGGCTTCCCGTCACCTGAGATGAATCATGACATGGAAATGGTGGTGCTGTACAACAATGAGTTACCCAGTGATCACCCGTTCTATGTGCTCCTCTACTATTCGCGAATACATCACCGGACGCTGTATCATTTACTCGTGATGGCCAACATCCGTGGCCGGTGCAACTATCGGATAGTCTTACCGCTCCTGGCATTATTCCCAATTCCGTGTGATTGGATTATAAGTCAATGATTCTCTAGTATATGATACTATCCTACTAACACTCGCCGCGGGTGATCCTGATAGACTTGAAGAAGTATATCCACTTCCAGAGCTTGAACTACTTGAAGATGAAAAATTATTTATTTTATTTGACATTCGGTCATATAGTTGTGTATTACCACTAGATTTTGTTTTGTTTATAACAGTGCTTGAATCGATCCAATTAGTCGATGACCTAGAACTAGAACTTGATAGTGGTGAAAGTGATACAACATTATCAATTATTGTATCAGAAGCAATTGATGGTATGCTTTCAATTCCGGCTAGTTGATTATTGATTTGATCCATAACAGCACTGGCACCCTCGGGTAGGAATTCTTCAACACACTCACCCAAGCTTAATCTACCCAGAAGACCTAAATTTGATAGGAAGGCAAGTGCAGCATCCAATATTCCAGCCGCTATTGCCACCAAAGCAAGCATTGCCGCCTTTAATATTTCACAAGCACCCTCTAAAGCATCCAAAGCCGCGTCAATAATATCCAAATCACTCAGAAAATCTAGGGTTGAATCAATACCACCAGCGATGTTATTGACCATTCGACCAAATGTATTTGATAATACCGAAGTGTCAAAGGCACCTAGATAATCATCAAGATGCGTTTCAGAGGCTAATAGAACACCGAGACCATATTCACAATCGGTAATACCATTATTTGATTTAAAAGCATCTAAAATAGATGTGGTTGGCATAAAATTGGATAGAGCATCTGCAATATAACCACCGACCTGTTCCATGCAATCTCTATTGGCGTCAGACATAGTATCCATTCTAGTTAATGAATCTGTAATTCTTATCTGTTCAGACTCAGAGAAAGAGGATGTATCCAAGTCATTGATTGAATCATACCCGAACGCAGATGAAGCAGAAAAAGTATCACTCAATCCAGTCAATGAATCTAATTTATCCTGACCTGGATATTCAATGAACTTGTCCACGTTATCTACTACATTTGATAATCCACCGTCTACAATACTTTGATAATCAGTTGCCATAATTCTCCTATGGGTTTAAGTCAATCTTAGGTGCAATGGTTGTATTAACTCCACCCGATACTTGATCGAATGTACCACCAATGCTTCTATCAACACTACCATCAACCATTTCTATAAAGTTTCCCTTAACATGTCTATGATAATCTCCGTCAATCTGCTCATTCAATGTACCCTTCGTGTAAAGATTAACATCGCCATCAACGGTGATGGTTACATTTCCCTTAATGTGAATTGATTCGTCCCCGTATATAATTTCGTACTTGTCTTTAACTATCTTTTCTACAATAGTACCATCGGGGTGTATTTCTTTAAATGTACCCGATGTATGGTATGTATGAATTCTTTCGGCACCTAGGGTATCATCAAACTCTTCAATATGACCAGACTCTGTTTCCTTAACATGATTATATGGGTACTTGGCGGCGTATGGAATCTCTGGTTCTGTCCATACTCCCTCTCCATTACTACCGTCTCTGCCCATACCAATGGGAATATCACCATCTTCAAGCCGCACGTCACGTTTAGTCTTTACAATAGTCTCGGATATTTTAGACAGTGCACCGACGTGGTCATTTGGGTCAATCCATTCATCAACCTCACCCCTCGCCAATCTATTAAGATCTGGTTCTACTATGTATTTTTCTTTGGGATAAACACCATTCGGATCATTGAATCCCATATCCGGCTTAGCAACTTCTTTAGGAACACCACCGGTAGTACCCATGATGATAGGATCTTGCATATTCTCACCATCTCTAAAGAATCCCATCACCCAAGTACCTTCGACTACACCCAGTGGTGTGGTGCCAATACCGTTCATATTAGCGGATGTGATCGGCGATAATGGATATGCCCACATTAAATTTTCCGTTGGAATATCCACTTTATCTTCTGTGTGTAGAACGTGTATGCGCACTTTAATGCGGCCAAGCATGCTCGGGTCTTTGCGGTCTTCAACCACACCCCAGAACCAAATAAATCCATTCATTCCTTGAAACATTATTCGCCCACCTTTCTATCAATAGAATCTGATCTTAATTCTATTATTTGTGTGTAATTCTCTTTAGTCAATGAATGATGTATCGCCGTCATTAGATAAACACCGGAATATAAATCATCAATTTCTTGAGCGCCCTTGATATTATCTATCATGGAACCAACCATCAATGTAATTGGATTGCCACACATTCTACCAGGATCACCAGCAACTTCAACATTAATAATCTGTGTATTCATGCCTTGTAGAGTTGAATCTCTCATTAAGTTATGTTCTTTCTTGTGATATACAGTTTCTGGGTCAACGCTTTGATAATCAAGTTTACCTTTAAATGTACTTAAATCCGATAACGCATCGCTAATCTTACTTGAATTGGTGTGAAGTTTATCCTCTTCAAAATTATCCGGAAGACCTCTATTCGCCATGGGGGGATTTTTACCTAATTTACTAGACTCCATAATTCGTTCTTCTGCACCGGCGTAAAGGTAATTCGTCACCAAACTCTTATTAATAATTGAGTGATTATATGTAGTAGATCCGTATAAACCACCCTTGGTATTATTGAATGTATTGAATAATTGCGGAGCACTTAAAGTTCTAATACTATTTCTATTATTATTAGTCTTCTCTTTAAAGCCTAAGTAGTGAAGAAATGCGGCATGTTTCTTTTCCTTCATCTTAGATAGAGACTGCCACCACCAACCATACTTATTCTCATAGAATACAATATCGGAAGCGCCATTTTCTGTTACAGAGTTCTCCGCCAACCATTGCATAGTTCTAAAAGGTGTCCAGTTAGGTACTACCAATCTCGAAGAAGTGATGCAGGGCTCTGCATAAAATATAGACATTGAAAAATCTGTAAAGATATCGGATACAATTTCATCATTTGTAACACCCTTCCAAGCCTTACTTATACGAGTATTCTTATTAAGCTCCACTTCACTTGAAATAAAATTAAGAATATAGGTCTTCATATTACCTTTAACAATATCTACAGATTCAATGGAATAAACATTGAATGTTTTTGTATAGTTATCACCTTCCCAAACATAGAAATCTATTTCAATAGTCTCCTCACCCAGGAATGGTAGACTTTCAATCAAACCGATGTTGTCGGATATAACAATAGAGCCTTTAGTGCCGTTGGTGAACACAGACTCATAGATGTCTATGCCTTCGATCATATACCCTATCTGAGTCTCATGACCCCAAGTGTTGGTAAGTTTTACGGAAGCTAAATTATAACTATCCTCTTGTTGTAGATCACTCACTAATCACTGCCTTATATTCTTTTTCAAATTGTTTTACATACCGTTGATGAAGTATTTTTATTTCTCTCTTCTTTTCATTCTCATTAATTTCATGTACAATATTAGTAATGGATGTTAGCGCATTACCGCTCGGATCATTGCTTCTATCATCCCATACTGGTTCTTCTGTATCATCTATATAGTGATGTATACTATCCTCATTACCCAATCCATATTTGCTTTCAGTTAAAGACCACACTTCATTTTCGGATAGAAGCCAATCGAAGTGTGGGTCTATAATATCATTCAGTGCTAAAATAATCCAATGCTTATTAACATCATCATATAATTTATAAGCCAATGCTTCTGGTGTGTCACCATCCTGTATAATATAATTGTAAAATGCAGTACCCTGCTCTTTAATAATATTAGGCACCATAACACGCTTAAGTATGTTTGTAATATCTCTACCATCATATGTGATTGTATTATGTATATCAAATAACTTCATTAGTATCCCTCCTTTAATCTTTCGCGTGTTACAATTTCCATTTCTTGGAATGATAACGAAAGCAGCATATTGACCGGAGCACCACTTTCAAATGTTCTCCACAATCCTTGAGGGGAGTAATTTGTACTAACATTTGTGCACACCGCCGGTCCAAATCTTGGGATTGTTTCATTTTTTTCAACCCCCATATAAGACTCCATAAAGAAGAAGTCTGGATATTTTAATATCGCTTTATCGATAATACCCTCAAATTCTTCAATCTTACCAGTGTCTTCTACACCAGCTTCTTTAGCTGCTTTAGCTGCTTTATTGGCCGCATTGCCAGCATATTCTGGTGATGAGTGCCACTTAAACGCGTGAATGATAGCCAAACAATCTTCAACTTCTTTCCTATTCTTAGGTTGCATAGGGAATGAGTACTCAATAGTTCTAAGGCTTGGTGATTTATATGATACACCAAGAAACGGATTGATGGCAACGCCTTGACTTAAACTAATATCATCGGCCAATATTAGAGAACCAATACCTCTACTAGCACCTGCAATCGCCTGTTTTAATAGACTACCACCTAAGGTGTCCGCCATATCAAACAAATCGATATTGGCATCCATTGCTTTATCACCGGCAGTATTATAATAACCATCGCCACTATCCCAATTCTGACTATATGATGAAGTTAATTCATTAGGGTGTGCCAATACAATTACATTCGATGTATGATTTAATAATTTTTCAACTTTTGCTTTATCACTACCCTTTGTAGCGGTTTTAGCACCCTCCATTCCCTTTTTAGTAATAATTCTAAAAACAATTTTATGATTAAATGAACCTGATGGGTACTGCAATGAAGTTGTTGTCGGTGTTTCGGTAACTTCATCTATTGCTCTGGTGTGGATTGAAGATGATTTAATGATGGCCATAAAGTCCCTATAAATATTAATTGTACTATATTATATTTATCACATTATGGCGAAGTTTATTCAAGGAAGATGGGCACCACTTAATGAGAATAAGTATAAAGGTGATTATAGTAATATCATTTATCGTTCATCTTGGGAGAGAACGGCGTTCGAGTGGCTCGATAAATCACCCGATATTGTCGAATGGAACTCAGAAGAGGTTATAGTACCGTACAGGTCGCCGTTAGACGGAAGAATGCACAGATACTTTGTAGACCTATGGTTAAAGAAGAAAGATGGAGCCATGTTTCTTGCTGAAATAAAACCTCTCGCACAGACACGGCCACCAAAACTACCGAAGTCTGGTAGGAAGACAAAGTCATATATTAATCAAGTATCTGCATATCTAGTAAATCAAGCCAAGTGGAAGAGTGCAAGGCAATATAGTGTCAAAAAGGGTTGGACTTTCATCATTTTAACGGAAAAACAATTGATGAGATGATATAAATATAATATATGGCTACAAAATTAAAAATTGGCACTGAAGTATTATTAAAGGGTAATAATTACCGGTGGTTGGGCGCGCAATGGGCAAGGGTTGGATCTAGGGGTAAAACCACTAAAATGGCGACCAAGAGTGCTAGTATTAAGCTAACAACTCAAGCCATTAAAAAGAATGTTTTAAAGACTAAAATAAACAAGAAAGATGCCGGCTCTTCAATGAAATGGTTTAATGACCAGATAGAGAAGACTACTTCTAAATTTAAAGAAGTTACAAAGCCTAGAGTTGGTGGCATGTACACATACGGTTATGACCCCAAGGGGAAGAAAACATTACCATATTACGATAAGTTTCCATTAATCATTCTAGTTAAGCCTTATAAAGATGGCTTTCTTGGGCTTAATGTACATTATCTATCACCCGCCAATAGAGATAAGTTCTTTACGGCGATGTTAAAGTTTACAGGTAAAAAGGATCCAGCACTATTGACAGAGAAAGATTTGTTCGACATTAACTGGAATAAGGTTGCGAAGGTACCATTGGTTGAAAAGACCGTGCATAGATACTTATTCAATCACGTTAAAACAAAATTAGTGGAGATTGGGCCACAGGAATGGGAGGCGAGCATATACTTACCAACCGCTAAGTTTAAAGGTGCGTCACAAAAAGAAGTTTGGAGTTCATAAATGATAGAAAATAAATTAACAATAGAAGAAGTGGTTGGTGTTGAAGAAGTACCCGGTGTTTTCGATGAATTTGGTGGATCTATTAGAGCTCAGGCTTCCAGGGTTTTCAATGAAGACTTAGCACGTGCTAATTTATTTTTTCTACAATTTCCAAATCTACCAAACTGTTTACTGGGTAAAGCGCCCACAAGATTGGCGATGGATACCAATAGAGATATTGCCGGCGACATAATGGGTTTGATGGGCAGGCCTGGTATTAAAATGCACGCGAATGCTACATTACGTAATATGCCATTGTACTGTAAAGCTGTTACTATGCCTGGCAAATCATTATTAACAAATGAAATTCAAAATGATGGTGCATTAAGAAAATTAGCATATGATAGTGCTTATCCATCTGACCTAAATATTGAATTTTATTCCAACCCAACATATGATATATATAAATTGATTGAATATTGGATATCTACTATAAATCCAGAGACTGGTATTATTGAATACTATGATAATTATATAGTAGATAATGTAGAATTATTCGTTCTTGATAGACAGACTAAAATATCATCAAAATTTGTTTTTACTGAAGTTTTTCCGGCATCGATTGAACCAATACAATATCAATCAGGGACAGGCTCATTTTCTACATTTGTAGTAAACTTTAATTATTATGCATATACAACCAATGACCACTTTTAAATTATTATAACCAAGCGAGGAAACATGTTACCAATTATAGATTATCCGACATACACATTAACTATACCTTCCAATGGGAAGAAAGTTAAGTATAGACCCTTCACGGTGAAGGAACAGAAATTACTTCTTATGGCTTTAGAGTCTGACGAAGAGAGCGATATGATGAATGCGATTAAGCAGATCATCATCAATTGTACAATGGGTAAAATAGACCCAGAAGAGATTGCACCATACGACGCTGAATATATTTTTATTCATCTTCGAGGTAAGTCGATTGGAGAGGTTACACAACTATCATATAAATGTAAGAATAATGTTGGCGAGAAGAAAGACAAAGAGTGCGGCCATATACAACAGGTAGAACTTAATATTAATGATATTAAATTAAGAGAAATTAAAGAACATAATCCTCTCATTGAAATAACGAAGAATGTAGGATTTGAGATGGGTTATCCTTCCCTTGATTCAACAAAACCGGATGATACAGAATCACTCATCGATTATTTAGCCAATGTTATTAAGAATATATATGATGGTGATACTATATATAAAGGAAAGGATTTAAAACATGAAGAATTGGTGGAGTGGATCGAAAGTTTACCACAAGATATTTTAGATAAAATGGTTGAATTCATTAGTACAATACCAAAATTAGAAACGGATGTACATTTTAAATGCGATGCATGTGGATTTGAACAAGATATACATTTGGAGGGTTTACAAGATTTTTTCGCATAAGTTTCGAGGAAGATTTAATGGCATATCTCGAAACAAACTTTGCCTTAATGCAACACCATAATTATAGTTTGGTGGATATTGAGGGAATGCTGCCATGGGAAAGAAGTGCGTACACCCACATGTTGACACAACATATTAAAGAAGAAGAAGAACGGAATAACAATGGCTGAAGGAACTACTAAAAATTTTATAATCAGAGATAAACTTAGCAAAGAAGACACCGCCGCTAAGCAAGAAGAACTTAAAGCTTTTCGTAAGGAGGCTATTAAAGCTGAAAGCGAAAGAGACAAAAGCTTTAAAGGATTCCTATCTCATTATGCTAAAACCGGAAAGTTGAGTCGAAGGGCCGAGCTCAAAGAAGCTAAGGTTTCGGAGAAGAAGCTTCAAAGAGGTGCACGTGGTGTTGATGTTGATGATGAGACAGTATCGGATAAAATTCTATCTGGTATAAAGGATACGATGGGCACTATCGCCGATGGCCTAAAGGGTGCGGCCGCAAGTGCTGCTATGTCAACATCCGGTGGTAGACTTATGGTTGGTGCAGGGGCCGGGATTCTTAAGGGTGGTAAAGCTCTAACTCAAATGATGGCCAAGAAGGCTTCGGATGGTGCTGAAGATAATGAAAAACAATCTGATGCTCCAACACCATCTTCTGAAAAAACTAATGAAGTTTTAGAAGATCAATCGGAAACTTTAGAAGATCAATCGGAAACTTTAGAAGATCATTCATGTCTTTTAGAACGCATTGTAGAGAATACAGAAAAAGATCCAAGGGTCGCTCAATTAGAATATGAACGCATGCTTGAAGCTAAAAGAACTAATGCTTTATTGGCTAAAGGTAATGCTCCTTCTAAAGCTTCTGATGGTGGTGAAGGTGAAGAAGGCGAAAATTGGATGATTACTGCCGCCAAAGGTGCGGCTGGATTATTCACAACATGGTTGGGTGCTGCAGCTGCACGAAAAATCAAAGCAGAAAAAATCAAAGCAGAAAAAATCAAAGCAGAAAAAATCAAAGCAGAAAAAATCAAAGCAGAAAAAATCAAAGCAGAAAAAATCAAAGCAGAAAAAA
>Ga0209249_1003477_pt1 | contig 11231 bp, 7 predicted proteins | sample SaaInlV_200m_DNA_4_FD_184653 | JGI IMG/M metagenome (GOLD analysis project Ga0209249, IMG submission 184653) | Marine microbial communities from expanding oxygen minimum zones in the Saanich Inlet - SI037_S3LV_200m_DNA (SPAdes) (version 2) | ecosystem: Environmental > Aquatic > Marine >...
CTTCTGAGGAAGGTACTTTTCAATCACATAGTTTAATCCATGTTTAGCCAGTGCCTGCTGTTCTGCCCTTACGCCCATTTTTAATAGTTGATTGATTGCTTTCTGCCACTCTTTACTCTGCTTTATAAACGGGTCGTTCTTCAGTGCGTCTTTTGCTCTCTTAATATCAACGTCTTTTAATGGATGAGTTGGAAGTTTATAATCAATGATATCCTGTGGTGTTATGCCGAGGTATCGCGCGTTTGGTACGCAGAAGTACTGGTTAATGTGTGCCGCATTTCCTGATCCTACTTTAAGGGTTCTGTAAATATTGCTGATGCCATAAGGATCTCCATCGACAAAGACATAGACGGGGATCTTCTTTCCTTCTGATAAGCGCCTGATGAATCTTCTGCATGCTCTGGTTGGAACACCTCCCATAGAGATTAATATGCAGTTTGCCTTCTTCCAGTAATTGTGTTTCACAAGCCGTTGGAACATCCCGGCGGTTTCTATTACCAGTATAAACTTCGCGTTGGTTTCGAATTTAAGATGCTCCGTTGAAATAGGAATAGAGTATGCGCCTGAGCCGAATTTAGTGCAGTCGATTTTGAGTTGCTTGCCGGTGTCCTGATCCTTGTCTATTACTACCAGCTTTCCGGCGACATCCCCTCCCTTCTCTTCCGGGATAAAACCCAATTGCTCCCTATTGACTTCAAACATTGCCTCTACATCGTCAATTACGGTATCTGATTCAGGTTGCTCCTCAAAACGTGCATCATCCCAGTTCTTGGATACATAGTAGGCCTCTCTTTTTGTGGCTACATCATCTTTTTCAATGAGTTCTTTGGACAGGGACATTATTCTCAGGGTCTGGGCAAATGTCTTTACTGTATTAACCGTTAAAGTGCGTGATTTTTTCTGTCCGATAAGTTCTAGGAAACCTCTCTTTGGAGTGTATTTGACATTACTCAACGAACGAATGGGAAACTCCATACTGGGTTTTTGTTTCTTATTGATCTTGTTGTGAATGGTGGAAGCAGATTCTTCTATTTTCTTAAGTGTTTTTGTCATGATCTACTCCTTTCAAGGACATCTGTCAGGTTATTAATTATTTTTTGTTCCTGCTTGTCATTTAAGTCTAATATTTCCTTTAATGCTATTCCGATATGAGGTATGTATTTTTTGATGTACGATTTCTTTTTGAATTCTTCAGCTGCTCTCTTTTTCCTTTTGATAAATGTAGATACGTGACGCCCGCATTCTTGCAGGGCCAGTTTTATCTCTTTTTCAATCTCAGGGTAATGTGCAATTGCCTCTTTGCTTTCTGATGTAAAAGGTACCCAGACGGATGCGAGGTGTACCATCAGGAGTATCGGTCCGGAAGGAAGTGCACCGGTAGATTGTGACAGACCATAATTTCTCCACGAAGTGTTTATTGTTGATTCGGTAACGACACACGCAGATTGTTGATACAGCAGAGGAACTCTATTGGCAAATCTCAGCAGTCTTATCAAACCTTCTTCCGGCAAATCTCCCCCGTATGCCAGCCCGACTTCAATCTGAAATGGGTTGCCCCTATATACAGATGGTGGTCTCGTATTTGATGTGAAAAAGTCTGCATTGATCTGTTTTTTGAGTCCTTTTATTATGGCATTTTCTCCAATTGGAGAGATACAATCTGTAGGGGGATTCATGATCTTCGTGAGCTTGATGGCCTTGAAAAGTGCGTCTGCTTCCTGGACAGCTATCCTTGAAGGTCGGGCCTTTCCATTTAAATCGGCTTTTTCACAAATATCATTTGCAACTCTTGTGCTTACCCTGGAGAAATCATTAGTAAGGCAGGAACGGAGATTTTTAGATTTTGTGTCATGCAGCATCTTTATCAATATTCCAAGTTCGATACCGTAGGGATGTGGTTTAATCTCTTTTGGTTCTATAGGTAATTCCTTTGACGCTCTGGGATATCTTATTTCCTTGTCTTCGGGGTTGATGTAGGTTATGTCAGCATGCGGGTTGGCAAAGGATGTCTGTTCAATGTATCCGTCGACAGATTGCCTGCCTTTCTGATATCTCGCCTCTAATTCAATAACTACTTTTGTCCCTCGTTTGGCTTCGTAATCGACTATCTCATCTTTTATAATTCGAGGTTCATTCTTCTGTGTGTCAATGACAAGGCTGTAATGGTGAGCAGGTGCTTTTGGTGAAGTTTTTGACGTTATCAGTATCGGCTTGCCGGTTGTCAGCTGGCCATACATGCCTGCCGCGGATATGCCTATTCCCTGCTGCCCTCTGGACATTTTAAGCGTATGGAATTTTGAACCATAAAGTAATTTGCCAAAAATCTTTGGTATGTGTGTTTTCAAGATACCGGGTCCATTATCCTCAATGGTAACTATAAATCTATCTTCGGATTTTTTAATATGGCTTATCTGTACCTTTATGTCAGGAAGGATTTTCGCTTCCTCGCATGCGTCTAGGGAGTTGTCGATTCCCTCCTTGATCGTTGTGAGCAAGGCTTTTCTGGGGTTGTCAAATCCAAGTAAGTGTCTGTTTTTTGTGAAGAACTCACTGACTGATATTTCTCTCTGTTTTTTTGCGAGATCTTTAGCGGTTAACCTTGGAGTGTTTTTCGTCTCTTTTTTAGTTTTCTTCGAAGGTGTCATTTGTTCTTGTTTTGAGATGTCTTCTTTTCTTCCAGGGTGTTTACGCAATTACTGCAAAACTCTGCTCCTTTGTGATCTGTATCGCCTATGGTGTTTGATAAAAACATGACGCACCTGTTGTCTTTACAGTGGTAGAGTCCATATGTGTGTCCAAGTTCGTGAACAGCTTCAATAATTGTTCTGTATTTGAATAGCGTAGAATCGTCTGGTAGATCGTAGAACTTCTGTCTGAGCCTTGTTAGAGAAATAACGGATACTTTCTTTTTTACATCTGCTCCTCCAAAAACAAATGTACGTTCAGGCACATACAAATCAACATCGACGATTCCCAATATTCTGTCATATCCTGTCAGACTTAATTTGTGTATTTTTTTTAGTATCTTTGTTGAATTATACTGCTTTTTATGTTTGTGATACGCATAAATAGGTTCATCTAATTGTCTTCCAATATCTACTGAAACATTAAACCTTTTTTCGAGTTCTGTTTGTGTGTGCTCTATGATTCTCTTGTCTATGTCTCCTATCGGAATTATACAGAATAATTTTTTCATATCGGTATTTGCAGCGTAGCTTGTTTTTGTGAGTGTATTATTCACTAATATTAGTGTAAGTGTGATAAGTATAGTGAGTTTATAATTGCGTTTTGGAGCTGGTATCATATTTTGATAATGAAAGAGCGACGTGTCCTATTGGGCAGCTTATTTTGTACAAATTTAACAGGCTTAGGTGGAATTGTGACTTGTCCGTTTTTAGGCGTGGAAAGACTGAAAAGCATTTGAGGGCATGACAATATTAATTGACAACTGGTGTTTAAGCTGGCGCTAAGCATCCAGCATTACATGTCGTCGTTTAAATTGGTGTCCAAGCCTGTGCCGTGCGCTTTGATTATCTCAAGCGCTTGTGGTTTCGTAAAACCTTCTTTGCAAAGAGAGGTATAGAAATTATGCATTAGCATTGCCAGCGTCTTTTGTAGATCCACGCACTGCGGTAGGATCTCATTTAAGTGTCGCAGGCCTTGTTCTGCCTCAATTTGTGCCATTAGGCGTCTTAAGTTGTCATCCATTTTATGTAACTAACCTTACGAGTAGAAAATAAACCATTGTTAATAGTGCAATCAGGCCGAATTGAATACCGATATGTCTACATTCTTGTATTACTAAACGCATATGATTCCTCCTACTATATGTTGTAGAAAATTTCTGTTAATATACAACATTTGTACAAAAAGTCAAGGGTTTTTAATTTAATGTTTTAGTGCTAGGTGGATTATCTGAATCGTGGCTTAAGTGTGCATTTTTAAAGAGATTATGAGTCTGCTGTATGATAATTGCATTTATTGCTGACAGTTTTTCTTGTAAAAAGTAAAAATTATTTGTTTTAAATGTGGAATTATTGGGCAGTATAGGGTGTATAGCCTTTTGTAGGCGATACTTATAAAAGTGTATAAATAAATTTATTTTCTAAATCTTTTATTTTCTGTTGACAATATTCTATTTTCGTCTATACTCGTCTTTCTTGTTCTTTGAAAATTGACAACATAAAAGCGTTGGGTGTATAGCTTATAAGTTGCTTTGATTGTTGCCGTTACGACGGCGCGAAAAAAGTGGCGAATAGTTAAAAGAAGTAAAATGAGTACATTATTAAATTTATGAAGGGTTTGATCTTGGCTCAGAACGAACGCTGGCGGCGTGGATTAGGCATGCAAGTCGAACGAGGATATATCCTTCGGGATATAAGCCGAGTGGCGCAAGGGTGAGTAATGCATAGATTACCTGCCTCTAGGATAAGGACAACTTTGTGAAAACGAAGCTAATACTTAATAATACTGAAGAGAATAATTTTCTTTAGTCAATGGGAGGGTAGCAATACCTTTTGCCTAGAGAGGGGTTTATGTCCTATCAGCTTGTTGGTGGGGTAATGGCCTACCAAGGCGAAGACGGGTAGCCGGTCTTAGAGGATGGTCGGCCACACTGGGACTGAGACACTGCCCAGACTTCTACGGAAGGCTGCAGTCGAGAATCTTTCGCAATGCCCGAAAGGGTGACGAAGCGACGCCGCGTGAGTGAGGAAGGCCTTCGGGTTGTAAAGCTCTGTCAGGTGTTAAGAAATATAAGTGTGCTAATACCACATTTATTTGACGAAGGCACCAAAGGAAGCCACGGCTAACTCTGTGCCAGCAGCCGCGGTAATACAGAGGTGGCAAGCGTTGTTCGGAATTATTGGGCGTAAAGAGCACGTAGGTGGGTTTGTAAGTCAGATGTGAAAGCCTTCTGTTCAACGGAAGAATTGCATCTGAAACTACAAGTCTTGAGTGTAGGAGGGGAGAATGGAACTTCTGGTGGAGCGGTGAAATGCGTAGATATCAGAAGGAACGCCGGCGGCGAAAGCGATTCTCTGGCCTATTACTGACACTCAGTGTGCGAAAGCTAGGGGAGCAAACGGGATTAGATACCCCGGTAGTCCTAGCCGTAAACGATGGGCACTAAGTAGAGGGAATTACCGATGTTCTCTCTGCCGTAGCTAACGCATTAAGTGCCCCGCCTGGGGAGTACGGCCGCAAGGCTAAAACTCAAAAGAATTGACGGGGGCTCGCACAAGCGGTGGAGCATGTGGCTTAATTCGATGCAACGCGAAGAACCTTACCGGGGCTTGACATGTTAGAAGTAGGAACCCGAAAGGGTAACGAACGGTATCCAGTCCGTAACTTTCACAGGTGTTGCATGGCTGTCGTCAGCTCGTGTCGTGAGACGTTGGGTTAAGTCCCCTAACGAGCGAAACCCTTGTTTTTAGTTACCAGCGGGTTATGCCGGGTACTCTAGAAAGACTGCCGTCGTCAAGACGGAGGAAGGTGGGGATGACGTCAAGTCATCATGGCCCTTATGCCCCGGGCTGCACACGTGCTACAATGGTCGGTACAAACGGAAGCGAAGCCGAGAGGTGAAGCGAATCCTAAAAAGCCGATCTCAGTTCGGATTGGAGGCTGAAATTCGCCTCCATGAAGTTGGAATCGCTAGTAATCGCGGATCAGCATTGCCGCGGTGAATATGTTCCCGAGCCTTGTACACACCGCCCGTCAAGCCACCCAAGCAGGATGCACCCGAAAACATTATATCTAACCAGGGCAACTTGGAGGAAAATGTTGAAGGAGTGTTTTGTGAGGAGGACTAAGTCGTAACAAGGTAGTCGTAGGAGAACCTGCGGCTGGATCACCTCCTTTCTATGGAGTAAACGAAGTCGGTACATCCGGCGCCTTTTATGTTGTTATTTGTTTTTTTAGGATTGTTGGGAGGGTGCTGAGCCAACTGGCAGGCTTGCGAGTTCCTTTCAGGTTTGGGAAGAGGTCTCGGGCCTATAGCTCAGTTGGTTTAGAGCGTTCCCCTGATAAGGGAAAGGTCAGTGGTTCGAATCCACTTAGGCCCACCATTCTCATGTTGAATTATGTTTTGTTTATGAAGCGAATTTAACTGGGGGGTGTAGCTCAACTGGGAGAGCGCTGCCTTTGCAAGGCAGAGGTTAGCGGTTCGATCCCGCTCATCTCCACAAATTCTTATGTAATATTGTATGTAGGTAGTAACTGTTCTTTGGCAATAGACGCAATTTTAGTGATGTAAAACAATTGAAAATTTGGATGATCAAGCTATTAAGGGTACATGGTGGATGTCTTGGTACCAAAAGCTGATGAAGGACGTGGAAGGCTGCGATATGCTTCGGTGAGCTGCCAAACAAGCTTTGATCCGGAGAATTCCGAATTGGGAAACCTGTCGTGAGAGACACTTGTGTCTCTTTTGGTTAATACCGCGACATTGTTATCTGAATAAATAGGGTAATGAGAGGAACGAAGGGAACTGAAACATCTAAGTACCTTCAGGAAAAGAAAGAAAAATCGATTTCCTTAGTAGCGGCGAGCGAAACGGAAAGAGCCTAAACTGGCCATATGTGATAGCCCTTATGTGTTGTATGGTCAGGGTCGAGGGAATTACAATGAACAAGGTAAGGATTGTTCAAAAAAACGTATATCTTTAATCGAATAAGCAGGAAAGCTTAACTATAAAGGGTGATAGTCCCGTAGGTGAAAGAGGTGTAAGTTTTTTTTCGTAATATCCCGAGTAATTCCGGTCACGTGAAAACCGGTGTGAATTAAGGAGGACCACCTCCTAAGGCTAAATACTTTTGGTGACCGATAGTGGACAAGTAGCGTGAGTGAAAGATGAAAAGAACCCCTTTTAGGGGAGTGAAATAGAACCTGAAACCATGTACTTACAAGCGGTGGAAGCACAATGTTAATTGAATTTATTCTTTTAACTCGTGTAACCGCGTGCCTTTTGCATAATGAACCGGCGAGTTGCTGTTTGTTGCAGGTTAAGCCTTTAAAGGGTGAAGCCAAAGCGAAAGCGAGTGCTAACTGCGCGACTGAATGTAGCAAGTAGCAGACCCGAAACCGAGTGATCTACCCTTGGTCAGGATGAAGTTCCGGTAAAACGGAATGGAGGTCCGAACGCGTTTACGTTGAAAAGTGATGCGATGAACTGAGGGGAGGAGTAAAAGTCTAATCAAACTCGGAGATAGCTGGTTCTCCCCGAAATAGCTTTAGGGCTAGCCTTATGTAACCGTGCAGTGGGGGTAGAGATACTGATTGAGTCTTGGGGCCTACCCGGCTACCGAACACAATCAAACTCCGAATACTACTGTATTTGACATAGGAGTCAGACTATGGGGGATAAGCTCCGTAGTCAAGAGGGAAACAGCCCAGATCATTAGTTAAGGTCCCTAAAATGAGCTAAGTGATAAAGGAAGTGAAAGTGCTAAGACAGCTAGGATGTTGGCTTAGAAGCAGCAACCATTTAAAAAGTGCGTAATAGCTTACTAGCCGAGTACTTTTGTGCCGAAAATTAGCGGGACTAAAGCTCATTACCGAAACTATGGACCTTGATATTAGTATTAAGGTGGTAGGGGAGCGTTCTATGTTAGGTTGAAGCCTTACTTAAAAGAGAGGTGGACGAAATAGAAGTGAGAATGCCGGTATAAGTAGCGATAATATAAGTGAGAATCTTATTCACCGAAAGCCTAAGGTTTCCTGGGGAAGGCAAATCCGCCCAGGGTTAGCCGGCACCTAAGTCGAGGCCGAAAGGCGTAGACGATGGACAACAGGTTAATATTCCTGTGCTGCTATCTTGACGTTTGAGCTTGGGATGACGGGGACACAAAGATTAGCAAACCTAGTAGACATGGTTTGTTCAAGTTGGAGGTATCGCTCTAGGCAAATCCGGAGCAATATGATACCGAAGATGAGTACGTTGGCTCTTGGCCTAGAAGTAATTGGAGTGTCCTCCAAGAAATAATCTCGTTAGCGAGTTGATTTGGCAACCGTACTAAAACTGACACAGGTAGGCAGGGAGAGAATCCCAAGGTGCTCGAGAGAACCCTCGTTAAGGAATTCGGCAAAGATACTCCGTAACTTCGGGATAAGGAGTGCCTTTTTAACTTCGGTTAAAAAGGTCGCAGTGAAGAAGGTTTGGGCGACTGTTTACTAAAAACACAGGTCTCTGCTAAAATGTATAATTGATGTATAGAGACTGACACGTGCTCGATGCCAGAAAGTTAAGGGGATAGGTTATTTCCTTCGGGAGAGAAGCTTGGAACTGAAGCTCTGGTGAATGGCGGCTCTAACTATGAGAGTCCTAAGGTAGCGAAGTTCCTTGTCGGGTAATTTCCGACGCGCATGAATCGTGTAACGACCTAAACGCTGTCTCAACGAGGGACTCGGCGAAATTGTAGTTGTGGTGAAGATGCCACATACCCGCGGAAAGACGGAAAGACCCCGTGAACCTTTACTGTAGCTTATTATTGAATTTTGATGCAGTATGTGTAGGATAGGTGGGAGACTGGGAAGTCTCGACGTAAGTTGGGATGGAGTCAATGGTGAAATACCACTCTTATTATGTTAAAATTCTAATGGAATTCCGTGAATCCGGGTTCTTGACAGTGGTAAGTGGGCAGTTTGACTGGGGCGGTCTCCTCCGAAAATGTAACGGAGGAGTCCAAAGGCTTCCTCAATACGGTTGGCAACCGTATGTAGAGTGTAAAGGCATAAGGAAGCTTGACTGCGAGACCTATAAGTCGAGCAGGTGTGAAAGCAGGGCTTAGTGATCCGGCGGTTTCTGAGTGGAAAGGCCGTCGCTCAACAGATAAAAGGTACTCCGGGGATAACAGGCTGATCTCCCCCGAGCGTTCATAGCGGCGGGGAGGTTTGGCACCTCGATGTCGGCTCATCGCATCCTGGGGCTGTAGAAGGTCCCAAGGGTTCTGGAGTTCACAGATTAAAGCGGTACGCGAGCTGGGTTTAGACCGTCGTGAGACAGGTCGGTCCCTATCTTCCGTGGGCGTACGATATTTGAGAAAATCTGCCTCTAGTACGAGAGGATCGAGGTGGACGAACCTATGGTGAATCAGTTGTTGTGCTAACAGCATGGCTGAGTAGCTAAGTTCGGAAAGGATAAACGCTGAAAGCATATAAGCGTGAAGCCTATTTTAAGATGAGATATCGTTCTCTAAGCAATTAGAGGGAAGACATCTTAAAGATTATGAGATTGATAGGCCAGATGTGTAAGTCCGGTAACGGATTTAGCTAACTGGTACTAATTTGTCGAAAAGCTTGATCATCCTTATTTAAATTGTTATTCATTACTAATATTGCGAATTTTTCCCCAGTGACAACAGTAAAAATAAAAAACCCGTTCCCATTCCGAACACGGTAGTTAAGGTTTTTACGCCGATGGTACTATCCAACGATGGGAGAGTAGGTATTGCTGGGGGCTTAAATAACCCATCCCATTTACAAATGGGATGGGTTTTTTTACTTAAATATCTGGAGTATATTAATAATAGTTGTATATCTCTTTAATTTATAATGAATCTTTGTTATATTATTTTTCACTTAAATAAAAGATTGTCATAATATTAAAAATATTATTATATTTGTATATGAATGAAGTTGAGAAGATGTTTAGAGATTACGTACAGTCAAAGGGCTTGAAGTTTACGCCTGAGAGACAAACCATATTAAATCATGTTTTTGAGTGCCATGGACATTTTGAGGCCGAAGAACTGTTGATTGATATGAGAAAAAATAATAAAAGGGTTTCAAAAGCAACTATATACAGAACCCTTGCACTGTTAGTTAATAGTGGCTTGCTTAGAGAAGTAATTTTCGGTGAAAAGCACGCACATTATGAACATGTTTATGGTCACGATCATCATGAACATCTTGTTTGTATCGGATGCGGCAAGATAATAGAGTTTACTGATGAAAGAATTGAGGAATTTCAGGAAGAAGTATGTAGTGAGAATAAATTTAAAGCAGAGTCTCATAAATTTCAAATTATGGGATATTGTGAAAATTGTCAAAAGGTATAATTAACTTTATATGAGAGGGATTTGTTATGGCGCGTGTCTGTGAAATATGTGGTAAAAAAACGGCTGTAGGATTTAAACTTGAACGTAGGGGTCTGCCAAAGAAAAAGGGCGGAGTCGGGCTTAAGATTACTGGTAAAACAAAGAGAAAATTCAAGCCAAATATACAAACGATGAGAGCAAACATTAACGGAAGTATCAAAAGAATCAAAATCTGCACTAGATGTATGAATGCTGGTAAGGTTGTTAAAGTCGTATAACAAGTAGTATTGATTGCCTTCAATTTTCTTTATCGAGTTATAATGGATATTGATATAAAACAGATTGAACAAGTAGCCAGTCTTTCTCGAATTAACCTTACTGACGTAGAAAAGGGTGCTTTTCGAGAGCAGCTAACTGATATATTGGGTTATATCGAAAAATTGAATGAATTAGATACAGATGGTATCCAGCCAATGGCATACGCAACAGCCCAAAAAAATATCTTTAGAGAAGACAAGCAAGAGTCTTCTTTTCCACGCCAAAAAATATTAGAACTTTCTCCTTCGAGCTCCAATGGTTTTTTTAAAGTGCCTAAGGTCTTAGAATAAAGTTTCTAATCTATCATTCGTAAAATTCCTGTATAAAGCATATTCGTAGATACTTCGTTTTTGATTATTCCTAATATTTTGAATATTATTATAGTTTTTTTGCAAAATGAACTGAAAAAATAGAGTAAAATTGTATTTGTCAGAATAGTTTTGATTTGGAGTATTTGTTTTGATATTACGTGAACTAAGTGCAAACAATATTAAAGAAAAGATAATTAAGCGAGAAATCACTGCACAAGAGGTAGTGGAAGATCTCTTTGAATGGATCGATCGCAAAGAGCCTTCGATTAAGGCTTATCTTTCCTTAGATAAAGAGGGCGCTTTATTAAAGGCAAAAGAGATTGATGGAAAGATTAGTAATGGTGGCAAAGTTGGTTTACTTGCAGGTATTCCGGTTGCAATAAAAGACAATATATGTACATCGGGGATGAAAACCACTTGCGCATCAAAAATACTAGAGGATTTTATTCCTCCTTACGATGCTTTTGTAGTAAAGAGAATTAAGGAGGAAGATGCGGTAATAATTGGTAAAACTAATCTGGATGAATTTGCAATGGGTTCTTCAAATGAAAACTCTGCTTTTCAT
>Ga0209249_1003492_pt1 | contig 11191 bp, 11 predicted proteins | sample SaaInlV_200m_DNA_4_FD_184653 | JGI IMG/M metagenome (GOLD analysis project Ga0209249, IMG submission 184653) | Marine microbial communities from expanding oxygen minimum zones in the Saanich Inlet - SI037_S3LV_200m_DNA (SPAdes) (version 2) | ecosystem: Environmental > Aquatic > Marine >...
ACAGGGAGAACAGGGTAATTTGCTGAACATAAACTCATTTAGATCAAATTTGAATAGAATTTTCAGCTGAAAGATGGCAAATATATTAAGTTCTTACCATAAAATGGGGTTCCCGTTCTGGCACTAAGTAAATGCTAATACTATTTTGTTAAAATTGTGGCTATTTCATACCTAAAACATCTTCAGAAAATAAGTAAATATCTTTATATGAATAAAGGTGAAACTGTGTTTCAGCAGGGAGAACCATCAAATGCAATATTTAAAGTGATAAAAGGTAAAGTTCATCTTTATCGTCATGACCTCGAAGGAAAACGGGGTTTACTGTTTCGGGCTTATGACAACAATTTTTTTGCTGAAGCCAGTCTCAATAGTAACCACTATCACTGTACCGCTGTCTGTGTAGTATCTACCGAGGTACAAATGATTAATGCCAGTAAAATGAAAGATTTGTTACAAAAAAACACCGAATTTGCTTCAGACTGGATTTCCCTTTTATCATCTGAGTTACGTCATCAGCGAGCATCAGTCGAACGGTTGATGATTAACTCTGCCACAGAAAGAATAAGACATTATTTAATCACCGAAGGTGATTCAGATGGAGTGCTTCGCCTTGAAGGTACTCTAACAGAATTAGCTGAAGTACTAGGGTTAAGCCGAGAAACCCTGTATCGAGCGCTAGGTAAAATGGAGCGGCAAGGTCACATTGAGCGTATACAGGACATTATCAGGCTGAGAACTTAATGCCTAGATTCAAATATGACTTCGATCATAAGAGATAATTTATCATATTGTTAATATAAAAGGCTCTATATCATTAAGAAGGCAAAAAGTGTCAATAAAAAAAATTATTACAATACTGTTAATTTCTCTATTTAACCCTGTGTCAGCTGAAAACCTCCGTCAAGATGAGCTTAAGCTTCAACAAGTTACCGAGAATGTGTATGCCATTGTCGGTAGCATGGAAAATCGGACAGCAGATAATTTGGGAAACAACTCTACCTTTGGTTTTGTTGTGACAACACAGGGAGTTGTATTAATTGATTCTGGTGGCACCTATCAGGGTGCTAAAAGAATCCATAAAGTAATTAAACAGGTCACTGATAAATCTGTAGTGACCGTCATTAACACAGGAGGTCAGGATCATCGCTGGTTAGGTAATGGCTATTTCAAAAAACTCGGGGCAAAAATAATAGCCAATGATAAGGCTGTTGAAGATCAAAAAGCCCGTTTGCAAGAACAGATTTTTATGTTGAATAATGTTGTGGGGTTGAAAGGAGTGGATGGCACCGAAGCTGTTTTTGCTGAGAATCTATTTGATACGGATATGAAAATTTCAGTTGGTGAAACAAAACTTGAAATCTATCATGCCGGTCCAGCACATACACCCAGTGATAGCTTTGTCTGGTTACCTGAACAGCAGGTAATATTCAGCGGGGATATTGTTTTTACAGAACGACTATTAGGCATTCTTGATCATTCCAGCAGCAAAGACTGGATTAGGGCTTTCGAGGCAATGGCTGCATTTAACCCTCGTTATATTATACCCGGACATGGACATCCAACAACTTTAGATAAAGCTAAATCTGATACCTATGATTACTTGAAATTTATAAGACAGGCCGTCACTCAATTCATGGATAATGATGGTGATATCGCAGACATATCAATGGTTAACCAATCGGCTTTTTCAAGCCTGTTGAGTTTTGATTTACTTTCAGGAAGAAATGCTCAAAGAGTTTATTCTGAGCTCGAATGGGAGTGATTATAAGATGAGCAAACTGTTTGGTTTTGGTGAAAATATTCAAGGTTATGAGGTTTTAGTTTTTAACGAAAGAGAAGTAAGAGCATCGGCTGGAATTGTATTTTTGTTTGCTTTTATGGCTTTTATGAATGGTTTTTTAACAGGCGACAATGAACCCACAAAGTTAATGGTGTCTGTTTTTCTGTTTGATTTTTTTATCCGAATTTTCATTAATCCCAAATATGCGCCCTCTATGGTTATAGGTCGCTGGATTGTTAACAACCAGATACCGGAATATGTAGGCGCACCACAAAAAAGATGGGCCTGGGCTTTTGGCTTTTTTTTGGCAGCAATTATGTTTTATTTAGTGGTGCTGAATAATATACGAGGTCCAATAAATATCATAACCTGTGCTCTATGTCTGGGATTATTATTCTTTGAAGCCGTATTCGGGATATGCGCTGGCTGCAAGGTTTACAACATATTCCATAAGGGAGGAGCCAAGCATTGTCCAGGCGAGTCCTGCGATTTATCAAAAGGCAGGGAACAGATACAGAATTTAAATATATTGCAAAAGTTGATCTTCACTTTATCAATACTCACTCTATTTTACTTAACTTTTGGTTCGGCAATAGAATTTTTAATATTTGGAAAATAATCTTTATATTTAATTATCAGGAAAAAACATGAAAAATATACTAACTTTATTTTTTGCTATATGGGCTGTTACTTTGAGTACGGTTTCTATTGCCGATGAAAAAAAAGAAAGCCCTGCAGATGAGCCTCCCAAAATGTCTGTAGATGAAAAATGTCAGGCTCCAAAATGGGCAATTGCTATTGGACATGAAGAAAAATGGAAACTGCACAATGGATGTAGTGATAAAAAGGAAGATTAATCAATGACTCTTTACCTCATAATCATAGTTTTTTACTTTTGATAATCACTTTTGGATCTTACAAATTTATTATCAAAGGTAGTGTGGTTGAAAGCACAGATGCACGTGTCGCGATAAATCTGGAGAGCGGTGAACGTAACTTTATTCTAGGGAAATTCGTGATCTGCTCAATAAAATGTAACTGTTAATCTCAGCACGGGCAAATGATGATATGCAGACATTTACTCAGTGGCTGAAATATGAAAATAAAGAGTCTTAAGGTAAAACTCAGCAATCATTAATTGGAAAATACCTATAGAAGTCATAGGGGGGAACCCGGGGACAGTATATCTATTTCCTATTTTTTATGAACGACCGTATATGGACTCCACCTATTTCACAACGTTAAATTAGCACTACTGTCCGGTTAAGCAAAGCTGAGCCCAAAATTTAGCTGAGGACTCATTTGTGGGGCGACTATTTTTCGTTCCGTCTCTGGGTTAAGCAATTGATGTATAGAGCGACGACTGGTTAAGTTGACACTCATCAGGCGGCTTATTTGCTGCAGGGACAAATGACTAAACCCACCCAACTGCACCAGCTTTAGGAGCAAATAAGAAATCATTGCTGTCAGCACCTGTATATGCACCGCATTTTCACTTCGGCCTAAAAATTTCTTGATCTTCAGGTTCTGCTTTATCCACTTAAAAAATAACTCTATCTGCCAGCGTTGCTTGTAAAGTGAGGCAATTTCTGCCGCAGAGCACTTCAGGTCATTACTGATAAAAACCAATAGCTTCTGATCTTCTGCACGGCGAAATGTAATTCGTCGTAAAGATATTGGGCAGTCTTTTTTTGCTTTGTTTGAAGTTAACCGGATCTCCTCATCGGCTAAAACACCAGCCCCTTTGGCCGGTCTTGTTTCAACAACCTCATAAACTGCATTACTTTTCATCCGGCCTACAAATTTGGAGCCCTGTTGAGTCAGACTGTAATACCAGCCATAGTCATTGTAGGCGCGGTCTACAACGTAAGTGATACCCGGCATCATCGGCAATGATGATAAGGCTTTTCGATCATTCACTTTAGCATTGGTCATCTCGAAAAACACCGGGATTTCGGCATGAGGATCATACACCGTATGGAGTTTAATCCCTGCTTTTGAGGATCTGAACTTTGCCCACTCAAACTGATTCATGTTGAGATCGATGGTCGTTGCATCAATCAGCCTGACCAGCTCTGTTGCATCTTGTTTCGGTAAACGGTCACGGACTTTTTCCAGTAGGTAAAAGAAAGTCTCCTGAAAAATAGCGATGGGTCGGTCTCGGTTGGCGTCTGCCAGTGATGAACGACGGATTAGTCGTGTGCCCAGGTGGTAATGATGAGCATTTTTACTGTTAAAACTATCCACCAGGTCACGCAATGACTGTCGTCCTGATAGCTGACTGAAAAGCAGTGAGACCAGTTGATCCCAGCAACTCAATGATCGTGTTCGATGATCTCCGTTGTGACGATCTACCACCGCTTGAAAGCGTTGACGGGGTAGAAAGTTTAATAGCTGATGCAGTACGGTGTTATGATATTTCATGCCTAAGTTCCTGGTTGGAAAATTGCTGTCTAGATAACTGCGATTTTACCGCAGACCAGAGAACTTGGGCACCTTAAGCTGTACTGTTTTATTTAACCGGACAGTAGTGTTAAATTAGCATAAAAATGTAAACTGCTTGCGTATATACGGCTTCTTGTTGAGGAAGCTATCCTCTAGCCTTAGATGTTTGCGCACCCACCATCCTCTTCGCTTTTGTAGCCTTTGACGGCTTTCGGTCGTTACAGGTTTTTGGCAGGTTGGTCTTACCTTTTATGCATCGTTATCGTTGTAAAAACTTCATAAATTGTTTCTGTTTAGTTTAAATATCGCTGTCCATTAACTTTTTAGTAAAACGGGCTCGTACGATTTTCCTGTGGCTAATAATGCCCAAGCCGTTCTGACGGATTTGTTGGCCAGGGCAATGCAGGCCCGTTTAACCCCGGCTCTTTTAACCAGCTCCAGTAACCAAGCCTCTTTGCTGGTGCGTGGTTCGCAGGGCAACCGAGAAATGACTGATAAGGCACCCTGGTATAGGGCCGCCCTCATTTCTCTGTTACCACCTTGTTTATCGATTCCCCGCATATACGTTTTACCCCCAGAGCTGTGCTGCTTCGGGGTTAAGCCAATATAAACAGACGCCTGCCGACCATTTTTGAATTCCTTGCCATCGCCAATGTTTGCATACAGCATGGATGCGCAGACAGTACCAATGCCTTCCAGATCCATTAACCTTTTACAGGGTTCTAGTTGCTTAACTAAAGCGGCTTTGTGTTGTTCAGCTTCTTCAAACTGAGTAGCGGTTTGCTGGTAGCGCTCCCAGAGTAGCCTTAATGTACTCTTAAGACACTGAGGTAATCGAGTATCGAGATCGTCAAAGACGACAACTATCGTTTCTCGTAAACTTTTTCTGCCCCTATTCATCGTTATGCCATATTCATACAAGTAAGCACGGATATGATTACTCAGCGCGGTTAGCTCCTTTTCTAAAAATTTGCGGCTTTTTTCTAATGTTTGCAGCGATTGCTGTTCAACCTCTTTTATTTGGCTAAATATCATACCGACCTGAGTTGCGGCGACAGCAATGGCTAAGGCATCATTGGCATCGGTTTTATGTCCTTGTAGAAAGGCTTTGACCTTTTTGGGGCTAATAACTCTAACATCATGCCCGTGTGCTCGGGCCAGTCTTGCCCAGTAATGGCATGATCCGCATCCTTCCATTGCCACAATTGAGGGGACTGATTTGGCCAATAATTCTTTGAGTTTGCTTGGGCTCATCGCTTTATTGGAAACTAACTCGCCGTGTTTATCTATTTTGCAAACTTGAATAACATTCTTTGCTAGATCGATACCAATTACGTTAGACTTTTTCATTGTATGGACTCCTTTGTTTTAGTTGACACCACGCTAGTTAATTAGGGTGGTGGAGTCCATACATCGCTCAGTCCATGATTAAGCCTAATTGAATATATTTGAATTTCAGTATTTTTACTGAAAGCCACAGACTTTACTGCCATGTATGTCCGGTATGGAGAACCCAGTAAATGGTAATTTCTGACCAACTAACTTTTTTTATTCCATGGCGAATGCTTTTGATTTTCACGTGTTAGAAAATTCATTTTAATCCCTCCGTTGTCGGATGAAATTAAAGTATAAACCTGCTACCTGTAAGGAGTCATACAAATCAATTTATTTCACTTCAAGTAGCTTCAACTCAAATATTCTGGAAGTATGGTGACCTACTCTTACATCCAGAGTGTTTCAATCCTGCTTCTTAAAATAACAAAATCAATCTGAATCTGGCAGGTTTCCTTCAAACAGTGCTTTAATTTTATTGATAGATTCAATAATGTGGTTGCGAAAAACTAATACTCTTGCAGTACGTTTGAGATCCGGGTGTAACAAAATCCACAACCCTAAATTATGTGAGGGATCGGGCTCACAGTAGCGTTCAAGTTGCGGGGCTGTATCTCCCATAAAACAGGGTAAATACGATACGCCTAAACCCTCCCGTATTGCAGACAGAGTTAACAACGTATCATCGCTGAAAAAATTATGTGATTGCTCGTCGCATGCATGTCTAGTCCAGGATTTATGAAACGTACAGCAATCCACTCCTATCCATTTAAGAGTGCTTCCATTTTCACGGTGTTGTTGCAAATATTCACGGCTGCCATAAATGGTGGATGCGACGGTGACAAGCTTTTTACCAATCAATGTATCTGTTGGTGTGTTGGTCAGCCTAATCGCTACATCAGCTTCACGCTGCGATAAACTGGAATCAATATTAGAGACCACTACATGTAGATCTACCTGAGGATAGGTCTTACTAAAACTGGCAAACATAGGCATTAATACGGTGGAAGCCATGTTATTAATAGCGGTTACTTTTAGCGGGCCTACCAGGTTTGAATCTTTGCCCAGCACAGCACCATCCACATGCAGTACTTCAGTCTCCATTCTATGCGCTGCCTGCCGTATATTTTCACCTGCAGGCGTCAACTCGTAGCCTGTATTTTTACGTTCAATTAATCGAGCGCCCAAGTTTTCTTCTAACTTGCGCAATCGTCTTGAAACGGTGGAATGCTGGACATTAAGCTTTTTGGCAGCACCGCTAATTGACCCGGTGCGTGCGACCTCTAGAAATAATCTCAGGTCATCCCAATTCATGGCAACTTCTCCGGTTGTGCATTTTTGCACATTATGTTTCTTTTTTTAGAGAATTGTAAGCATAAGTAATCGGCATACACTCAGTTTTACTTAAACAAAACAACCAGAGGATAAAAGTCATGACTAACAACCCCCCACTATTCGATGCCGTAAAATACAAACAAACCACCCTGCAACAGTGGAATACAGCTGCAGAAGCCTGGCATCGCTGGAGCCCCTTACTATCTAGATGGCTGGGGCCAGCCACCGAAACAATGCTGGATATGTGTCAGGTTAAAAATGGAAGTCGAGTGCTAGATGTGGCTGCCGGTGCAGGTGAACAGACGATAACTGCTGCCAGACGCATCGGAGAGTCAGGGCATATACTGGCAACAGATCTCTCACCCGACATCCTGGACTTTGCCCGTATATCAGCCAATCTCACCGGGTTAAAAAATGTTTCCACCCAGGTCATAGATGGTGAAAATTTAACACAGCTTAATGCCGATCCATTCGATGCCATCATTTCTCGAGTGGGTTTGATTTATTTCCCGGACCAGCAAAAAGCACTGACAGGCATGAAACACCATTTGAGAACCGATGGAAAGGTCGGCGCCATGGTTTATTCCTCAGCTGAAAGCAACCCATTCTTCTCAATTCCTGTTTCAATTATACGTCGCAGCGCAAAACTACCTGCCCCTTTACCCGGTCAGCCAGGGCCTTTTAGCCTGGGTGCCGAGGACAAGCTTGAAAAAGCATTTTCCGAAGCGGGTTTGAGAAATATAGAGATTGAAAAAATAAATGCCCCTGTTCGACTCTCATCGGCGGCAGAATGCATGCAGTTTGAACAGGAATCATTTGGTGCTCTTCATCAAATGTTATCGGGATTATCAGATGCCCAGCAGGATGAAGCCTGGAATGAAATTGAAGAAGCGCTAGGCCAGTTTGAAATGAATGGTCAATTTGAAGGCCCCTGCGAAATGCTTGTTGCCGTAGGTACTAAATAAACTAGAGGGTAGAGAAATGAGTCAATTAGCCATCGTACAGACAGCACCGATTTTTCTGGATAAAACTAAAACGATTGAATTAGCGGTTTCAAAGATCGAAGAAGCGGCAGAAAGGGGAGCAGATCTGGTCGTATTCAGCGAAGCATTCATTCCCGGTTATCCTGCCTGGGTATGGCGCCTGCGTCCGGGTGGAGACTGGAACCTGTCAGAGCAATTGCATGAACGCCTATTGAACAATGCGATCAATATGAAATCAGATGACCTCGCTCCACTTTATCAAGCGGCCAAAAAACATCAGCTGACAGTTGTTTGCGGGATAGAAGAGAGAGACAGCGAACTCAGCCGATCTACCCTTTTCAATAGCGTCATCGTCATCGGTCCAGAAGGCACCCTGCTCAATAAACATCGAAAATTAATGCCTACGAACCCTGAGCGAATGGTGTGGGGGTTTGGCGATGGCTCAGGATTAAAGGTGGTGGATACACCGGCAGGTCGCATAGGCACCTTGTTATGCTGGGAAAACTATATGCCACTGGCTCGATATGCATTGTATTCACAGGGAGTGGAACTGTATATCGCACCCACCTATGACAGTGGAGAAGGCTGGATTGGCAGTTTGCAACATATAGCACGGGAAGGCTGTTGCTGGGTTGTAGGTTGTGGAAACCTGATGAAAGGCAGTGATATCCCTGATGACTTTCCCGAAAAAGACAAGCTGTACCCGGATGCAGAGGAATGGGTGAATCCAGGTGATTCTGTAGTGATTGCCCCCGGCGGTGAAATTATTGCGGGTCCATTGCGAAAAGAAGAAGGCATATTATATTGCGAAATTGATCCGGCAAAAGTGGGCATAGCAAGAAGAGCGCTGGACGTCGCCGGGCATTATTCAAGACCTGATATTTTCCAGTTACACATCAATACAAAACCCCAGTCTTCAGTGCTGTTCGAAAACCAAAAACCCGGTTAACCATTGAATTTTACACAACCTATTTAGGAGAGATTTATGAATAATCAATTTTGTTACCAGTCCAGTTGTTTTTGTGGAGATGTGAAACTTACATTAACTGGAGAACCAGAAGCCATGGCTTACTGCCATTGTGACTCATGTCGGCGTTGGTCGGCAGGGCCAGTAAGTGCGTTCACTTTGTGGAAGCCTGAAAACATAGAAATCACCTCGGGAAAAGAAAAGATTGGCGGCTTTTCTGGAAATCCTGGTTCAGACCACGAAACCGAAGTGAGTCATCGAAAATGGTGTAAAACCTGCGGAGGGCATATTTTTACCGAGCATCCTGTCATGGGTGTAACCGATGTACCGGCTGCAGTGATTTCAAGCTTTAGCTTTAAACCAGGGTTTCATGTGCACTATCAGGAAACGGTGCAGCCGATTTCTGATGGATTACCGAAGTTTAAGGATCTGCCTAAAGAGGCAGGCGGTTCAGGTCAGCAGCTAAGCGAATAATTCAATTAATATGATGTATACAATACCTCTGCATCTTATTTATCTGCTTACCCTTGTTGCATGATTGTGCGGCACATCAGTTGTTATGGCTGCTGATGTGCCCTGTCACTTTGAGCCATTATCAAAACCGATGTATGTCATTTACGGACTTAACCCAGACCAGTGTCCCATTAAATCGCTTCAACACCCGGTAACCAACCCGGTTGCTATAATTGGGAAAAACGGGGGCGTTCTGGTCTACCTGGGCAGTAGTCAACAGATGGGTAAGCTAGTTGTAGACAGGTTTCGTTTATCACGTCAAACGAACTTCTGGAGCTTCAGGGACTAGTTTTTATACTTGTCATCTTATGCCCTCATGAATGGCCGCTATGTCCATCTTTAAGACTAATGGAAAGTTTTATTAATCTCTCTTGCCTAGCTGTAAACCGAAGATCCTGTTGTCTACTTTGTCCGGTATAGGGAAACCAGAAAGTTTGAAAACCTGACACTTCTCAGTTAATTTTTCTAAAAAACATTTGCTCAGATTTGTCCAGAGTATCATCCACTTCTACCCCAAGTTACCAGTCGTTTGTCTGACCTATCGGGAATGCGTACAAAGTGCCCGCGGTCTTTTATTTGTTCCCTGCCTTTTATCCAAAAGTATGTAGACAGCTACCAATTCTAAGAGTAGTTTAACGAGTCCCATTATTAATAATGAGACAAGGAATAAATAAGAAAATCACAATATAAATATAAATGCCTTTCCTAAGGAGGAATAACAATGGCTAACGTGAATACTGATACATTTTTAGAAAACAATAAAAAGTATGCCAGCGGCGAAACAGTTCATGACTCATCCCATCCCGGAGCGCAGCCAATCAATCCAGCGAAACATGTGGCCGTTGTTGCCTGCATGGATGCGCGAATGGATGTAGAAGACATACTCGGCTTAAAAACTGGGGATGCACATATCATCCGTAATGCTGGAGGTGTTGTGACTGACGATGCAATTCGTTGTCTAATAATCTCGCATCACTTGCTTAATACCAATGAAATTATTTTAATTCACCACACTCGCTGTGGCATGCTGGCTTTTACCGATGATTTACTCAAAGCTGGATTGGAAGGCGACCCAGCTGCAGAGGAATTAATAGGGAAGGCAACGGGACGAGAATTTGTCAGCTGTAACCACAGCTCTGCAACACCTGACCAATTTCATGCTTTTCGAGGTCCGCTAGAGGCGCTCGATTCACCAGCATGTGATGCTCAAAATGAGCGTTTAACCTGGGATGTTAGGCGGTCTATTTCTAGAATCATGAATCATCCATGGATACCCACCGAAGGTCCTGATGCGTCAACGGTTCGCGGTTTCATCTATGATGTTGATACCGGTGGTCTCGAAGAAGTGAGTTATCCAGGTCCAATGGGAACCTTTGGCTAACGCTCTGTTCATGCTCCCAATCACCTGATTAGTTAAATAACAATTTCAGTTCAAGATTGGGAGCATATTCTCATCATCAGCTGGCGAGATGACCACTTAAAAACATCTAATTGTCTGCTTTGGGTCGTGAAAAGCCGGTTTCGATGCTGGCAGGAACGGCCGGTTTGTCCATCATTAAGCCTGATAGTTGTTGTTGGCTATTTCGGAGGTTAAACTGTACACCGAATTCTCTACTTCCTCCTATGACCGGTCTGGAGAACCAGAAAGTGCCTGATTAGACACTTCCAGGTCAATAGCATCAACGATCAGTTAACTCAGATACGGTCGGTGTCAACATACTTTTCGCCTGATCACCTCATTTAAGCAGCTTGCTTCATTTCAGTTTTTAGCTGCTGTTCATTGACTGGATTGAGTCTTACCAGTGACTCATGATCCCAGTTTCTGGTTTTTCCAGA
>Ga0209249_1003498_pt1 | contig 11179 bp, 7 predicted proteins | sample SaaInlV_200m_DNA_4_FD_184653 | JGI IMG/M metagenome (GOLD analysis project Ga0209249, IMG submission 184653) | Marine microbial communities from expanding oxygen minimum zones in the Saanich Inlet - SI037_S3LV_200m_DNA (SPAdes) (version 2) | ecosystem: Environmental > Aquatic > Marine >...
TAAACATGTGCCGGAGTGTTCTTTTATGGTTTACGCTGGCGACATTATTAATAATGGTGGTAGCGATCTTGAATGGGAAGAGTGGTTTAAAGCAGGCTCGTTTATTTATGGTTCAGTGCCACAAATTTTTACACCTGGTAATCACGATTATATTGATCTGGAACTTGATCCCCATTGGAAAACTCAATTTACCCAAGCTAAAAATGGTCCTGACGGATTAAAAGAATCTTGTTTTTTTGTGGATTATAAAAATTTGCGCCTGATTTCAATTGACTCAGCGACGGAAGGGGAACTTGAAGATGAAAATGGGAATGATCTGAAAAACCAGAAAATTTGGCTTGATTCAATTCTTACTACAAATACTAAAGACTGGGTGATTATTACCACACATCTTCCTTTTTATTCGCCAAAAGAGAACCGGGATAATTCCACACTTAGAAAACATTTTCAACCAATACTCGAGAAACATGGTGTGGATATGGTATTGACCGGGCATGATCATTCTTATGGAAGAGGAATGGCAACTGATAATCCGGACATGAAACCATCTATTATTTATGTAGTTTCGGTAAGTGGCCCCAAACTTTATGAGGCAGGTAATAAAGAGTGGATGCAGCAAAAAGGAAGTTTTTTACAACTTTACCAAACAATTCGAATTAATGACGATGTGCTAGAATACGAGGCTTTTACTGCCAATGGTACGCTGTTTGATAAATTTATTTTGAAGAAACAAAGGTCTGGCAATAATAAAATGATTGAAATGAAACCACAAACGAATTAAGCTAAATTGTTTATTAATCAGAGAATTACAAAAAAAATCATAATTTATCAAAGAGGGCAGGAAATATCTTCTTGTCCTTTCTTTTATTATTAGACTTTTGTTGTATGTCTAAAAACATTTTTTGCTTGAATTTCAGATGTATTTAGGAACGAAAGCACTATTTATAATTTTATCTTTAAATTTAAAGATCCCTAAAAAAATCGTTAATAAATTAATACTAAATATTAATGACAAAATTTAATAAACTCGTTCGCATTTCCCTTTTACTAGTAATGGTAAGTTTTATGTACTGTGTGTCAGGATGTATAAACGATGAAAACAAAAATCAAAAAAACATTACAATCGTTATGAAAGAGAAACAGATTTCGTTTTCGGAAAAAAATCATGCATTGGATAACAACGATAATTTTTCGCCCGATGGAAAATTTTTGTGTTACGATACCAGAGGAACAGTTTTCAATGAAAACCTTGCAAATTGTAAATCAATAGAAAAAATAGAAATTGCAACTGGCGAAGAGACTGTTCTTTGGGAACCGGATTATGTTACAGGCAAAGAAGCAGCTCCCGGAGTTGCTGCAGTTTCGTGGCATCCAACCGAAAATAAGGTGATTTTTATTCACGGTCCGTTGTTAGAGGAAGTGGAAAAGCGCGGGTTTTATGGAATAAGAAATCGTACAGGAGTTGAAGTAAGTACCGACGGAAAAGGAACAGTTACTAAAGTTGATATGCGGGATGTTAGTATAGATAAACCAACAACTTCTGGTGCACAAAGAGGTGGAACTCATCGCCATGAATATTCTCGAAATGGAAACCGGATTGGATTTACATACGACGATATTCTTCAACAAAAAAATAACCGTACAATTGGTTACATGGAGGTAAACGAGAAATCTCCTGAAGGTTACACACACTATTTTGCAGTTTTATTAAAAACAGCTGAGCAGGGAAAATCGAAACCCGGAGAAATTGAAAAAGCTTATGGAGATTCGTGGGTCGATTCAGCTGGTAAAATGCGCGCTTTTATTGGAGATGTTCGGGCTGAAAATGGTATTGATTACGATACTTCACTTTTTGTTGCTGATATTCCGGATGATGTTGATATTACCACTTCTTTTTCGGGAAACGACAAAGAATATCCGATTCCACCAAAAGGTATTGTTATTCGTCGCTTAACACACGGTAGTTGGGCAGGTGGTATTGTCAGAGGTTCGTACGATGGCAAAAGAATTGCCTACCTCAGTAAAGATAATTCGAAAGTAAATCAAGTATTCCTGATTGCAGCCGATGGTTCCGATTTGTCAGATGATAAAACCAAACAGCCGCAGCAATTAACACATTTTAAAACCAATGCTTCATCTTTGCGCTGGCATCCATCAAACGATTGGGTTTTTTCAATAGTGAATGGAAATATTGCTGCTACTATTGCCAAGACAGGTGATAATTTTGGTAAAACAATAATGCTTACAAATGACAACCAATTACGTGACAATCTGGTTGTTTCGCCCGATGGGAATGTTTTGGCTTATACAATAGTTACAGAGGAAAATAAAAACCCAAAAGCATTTCGACAGATATTCGTTTTAGAATTAAATTGGGATGAGATAAATTTAGGATTAGAAAGAATCAATAAATAAAAATAAAATGAATATTAAGAAAACAGTAAAGCAAAGATTGCCTCTTTTAATGGCAGTACTAGTTGTTTTTAGTGCTTGTAATTCTGCTCAGGTTCAGGATGAACAAACAAAACTAATTCATGCGGACAAACCTTTCAAACAAGAATATAGTATAAAATATGAATTTGATGACAATGAAACGGAACTTCAAAAAGTGGTAGCCGATCGCAACGGATATATTCAGGTTTTATCATCAAAAGGATTATTGCGACCCCGGAGCGGGCAATTTCTATTTCCTGGAACTTTGGTAAAAGATGTTCATTATCTTCCGACTTCAGATAAAAAAATAACCGACATCGGCACTTTTAAAAACCAATTGGTTTATGTTGATGATAAAGCTGTGTTTAGTAACGCATGGGCCGCAAATCTCTATTCCCGGCATGAACTGGCAAACGCAAATATTTTTGAAGCAGGCAACGATTTTGAGTTCCTTATTTCGGATGGAATGAAATTGAATCTTCTAAAAGATTCGGAAACAAATTGGCAGGGGAGTTTGAATGAAAAGATAATTGAAATAAAACATGACGAAGAAAATAATCTGTACTGGATTTTGGGAGAAAATTCAATTAGTACGTTTTCACCCGATAAAAATCAAATTGAGAATGTAACTGAAAATTCAAATCTTACCAGTATCGAAATTGTCGGGAATAAATTAATTGCCGGAACTTCTGACGGATACTTTGCAATTGATACAAAAACAAAAAAGCAAATTGGCGAAATTCAAAAGAAATTACCTTGGACAGAAATAACTACCATTTCAGAAATTGATGGCAACATTTGGTTTGGTTCAACTCATGGAGCTTTTATGTTGAACGAAGAGGGGAAATATAATTACTTCGCTTCAAAACGGTGGTTACCTTCAGATAATGTGATTGATATTACAAAAGGCCCAGAAAATTCAGTTCTTATTCTTACCGAAAATGGGCTTGGGCAAATTTTTTCCAAAGAGATGACATTGTACGACAAAGCCATGTTCTACGAAAAACAAGTTCGCGAACGTCATATTCGTAATGGTTTTAATGCAACGGTAACCGCAATGGAAAATGGCGATGTGACCACAGGTAGCATGTCAACATCCGATAACGACGGACTTTGGACAACTATGTACCATGCTGCCGAAGTTTTTCGTTATGCGGTAACACAATCGGAAGAAGCGCTCCAAAATGTCCGAGAATCGTTGGATGCATTGGAACGTCTTTATACAATTAATGACATTGAAGGATTTCCGTCTCGTTCGTTTGAAAGGCGGGGTTATAAATATCACGATGAAAAGTGGAGAAGGGCAGAGGACCCGGAGTGGGATTGGAAATCGACAACAAGCAGCGACGAAGCAATCGGCCACATTTTTGTATTTGGTACCATTGCCGAACTTATTGATGAACCGGATTTACGCGACAAAGCAATTTTGTTAATCGACACATTAATGACTCATGTTTTGAAAAATGAGTTTTATATGATCGACTGGAATGGCGAGCCAACCACCTGGGGACGCTGGCATCCAGATTATGTAAATGCCCGTCCGAAAATGGTTGGCGACCGGAAAATAAATTCATCGAATATTATCGGGATGTTACAAACTGCTTATTATTTCACCCAAAAAGAGAAGTACAAGGAGGCCGCTTTTTATTTGATGGATGAACATGGTTATTTAGAAAATCTAATGCGGCCAATGAGCGAAATTGGAATGGCACCCGAAGATGCAGATCCCTGGAGTAAAATGCTTTCGGAAGGTTGGAACCACTCCGACGACGAAATGTACTATTGCGGATATTGGGGATTATATCGTTATGCATTTAACGATTCACTAAAAAGTTTATTCCGGGATGCAATTATCGATCATTGGGAAATTGAACGACCTGAAAAAGAGGGTTTGTGGAATATTATGACTGCTTTGGTTGATGTAGATGAAATTGATTTGGAAGAAGCAATTTGGTATTTGCAAAAGTATCCGTTAGATTTAATCGACTGGACAATTTCAAACAGCCACCGGAAAGACATCGAATTTGTTGAACCAAATTTTAGGAACCAAACAATTACAGAAATGCTCCCTGCAAGCGAACTTCGGATTTCGAGGCACAATGCAAACCGCTTTGATTTAGATAGTAATGGTGATGGTCGTTCGGAATACAGTGCCGGAGATATTTGGCTTTTACCTTATTGGATTGGTCGATATTTGGGTGTAATAGGAGAACCTGTTGAAAATTTAGTAGAAAGTTGTAAAAACAAGGGCGAAGAACAAAAGACAAAAGAGATTATATTAAAAACTGAAAATAAGTAGATTCAGATTTCTTTTTTTCCTTTAACTTGACGATTGAATGATCGAAGAAGAATTATTCTGATTAGATATTACTAACTAAAATTTACCAAAATGAAACTATTATTATCGGTTTTCTTACTAATTCTGGTATTACCGGTTGCCGCTCAGCAAGCAGGCAATTTTAACGGTATGGATTTGAACATGGGGAATTTGTATCGTTTGTCGAATGCCGAATCCCGTTCTATTAGTCCTGAGAATTTCACTGGCGAAAAAGGTAAAGGTGGAATGGCAACGCTGGAAGAGGGAAGTGCTGCAAAAGCTGCTCGCGAATTGGGGCAGGGTTGGAAAGTAAATCCTTACATTAATATTAAGGGTGGCGAAACTTTTGTTTTAGCCGAAATTGAAGGCGAAGGTGTAATTCAGCACATTTGGATGACCCCGTCAGGTTCAAGTGATTACAGAGCAAATATTATCCGGTTTTATTGGGATGACGAAGAAACTCCTTCAGTCGAAGTTCCGCTTGGCGACTTTTTTGCTTCGGGTTGGGGACGTCCGTACGAGCCGCAAATAAATTCACTCGCCATTTGTATAAATCCGCGAAGTGGTTTTAACTGTTACTGGCAAATGCCTTTCCGTAAGAAATGTAAAATTACAATGGAAAATGTAGATGATAAAGGATTGACGTTGTATTATCAGGTAGATTATGCTTTAACAGATGTACCAGATGATGCAGCCTATTTCCATGCTCAGTTTAGAAAGGTTGATGCATTGCCCGATGGTGAAGTTTTTACGATTGTGGATGGTATAAAAGGAGCCGGCCATTATGTAGGAACTTATCTGGCTCGCGGTACATTTGCAAAAGGTTGGTGGGGCGAAGGAGAAGTGAAATTTTTTATTGATGGTGATGATGAATTTTCAACCATTTGTGGCACCGGTGAAGAGGACTATTTTTGTGGTTCGTATGGATATGCCCAGCGCGACGATGAAGACGGTTACGAAATTTTCACTCCATTTAGTAATCCTTACACAGGTTTTCATTATTTCCGTGATTTGGAAAACAGGGAAAAATATAGAACTATGATTGGCCAGTATCGATGGCATATTCTGGATCCCGTTCGGTTTAAAAAAGATTTGAAAATTACCGTTCAAAGTTTGGGTTGGCAAAGCGAGGGACGTTACAAACATCTCGAAGATGATTTGTCAGCAGTTTCTTATTGGTATCAAAACGAGCCACATCAAACATTTTAAAAGCTTCCGCCAGCATAAGCATTTTGATTAGTAAACATAAAAGCTAATCCTGTTAGTTTTTATAAGCTGTCAAGGTTTGTTTTTATATTCCGGATCATAATTTTTTTTCTATTTTTGCGCCATTAAAATTGAAAAATGAAATCAAAAAAGGCGGTATTCTTAAGAGAAATCTTCATTCAAGTTGTAATTGTCAATGCAATTTTATTCATGTCCACTTCCCTTTTTGCACAGGAATCAGAACGAAGTATTTCAGTAAAGTTTACAGATGAAAATATTAATTTAGATGGTGTTTTGGATGAAGCATCCTGGCAAACTGCAGATAAAGGAGGAGACTTTTGGCAGTATTTTCCAACCGATACAACTTTAACCAAACTTCCGACCGAATTCAAACTGTTGTACAACGATCATTTCCTGTATATCGGTATTCGTGGTGAAGCCGCTTCTGATAAATATGTGGTTTCTTCCCTCCGTCGCGATTTTAGGGGGACTACAAGTGATAATGTAACACTCATGTTCGATACGTTTAAAGATGGAAATACCGCTTTTCTTTTTGGTATGACTCCTTATGGTGTGCAACGAGAGGCCTTTATTTCGCAGGGCGGCGCAATAGCAGGATTTAATCCCAATTGGGATCAGAAATGGCAGTTGGAAAGCAAAATGTACGACGGCTATTTTATTTTCGAAGCCGCAATACCTTTTTCGTCTATTAAATTCAGAGAAGGGGAAACTGAATGGAGGGTGCAATGTTATCGTTGGGACATAGGTATCAATGAACAAAGCGCATGGTCACACGTTCCGCAGAACCAATTGCTCTCGAGTCTGGCTTTTATGAACAAAATGGTTTTTGAAAAGCCATTGGGTAAATCCCGCACTCCATTTGCCATTATTCCATATATAAATGCGCTCACATCAAAAGATTTTGAATCAGGAATAACAGATAGCAAACTGAAGTTTGGAGGAGACGCAAAAGTGGCCATCGGCAACAGCATGAACCTGGATATCACCGTGAATCCTGATTTTTCGAATGTGGAAGTAGATGACATTTTTACCAACCTTACCCGTTTTGAAGTTTTTCTTCCCGAAAAGAGGCAGTTCTTTATCGACAACAGTGATCTTTTTGGAAGCTTTGGAAGTAGCAGGGATGCAATCCCGTTTTTTTCGCGCCGAATTGGACTGGCCCGTGATAATGCCGGTAATTTAATTGAAAATAGGATCATCGGCGGGGTAAGGCTTAGTGGCAAGCTAAACGAAGATTGGCGGCTGGGGCTGCTGAATGTTCAAACCGACGAAGACATCAATAAAAGTATAGCCTCTAATAATAACATGATGCTGGCATTGCAGAAAATGGTATTTGCACGATCCAATATTGGTTTTTTTATGATCAACCGACAGGCTTTTAAAGATTATGACTTTCTGGATAGCAAAAATGAATACAACCGTGTTTTGGGTGTTGACTATAATCTTGCCTCATCGAACGATGTGTGGATTGGAAAATTTTACCTTCATAAATCGTTTCAGCCAGACGATACAAAGGGAAATTTATCATCTCAGGCAACGGTTACTTACAACACAAGGAAATTTAATTATACAACTGATTTTGTGTATGTGGATAAAGACTTTCGTTCCGACCTGGGTTTTATTCCGCGTACCGGGTTCTATAAATCGGGAAATTCTGCGACTTATAATTTTTACCCCAAAAGTGGTTCAATTAACCGGCACAGTATTCAGGCATTGGCACTGTTTTACTGGAATCCTGACCTGGATTTTAAAAAGACTGATCATGAATTTAGAGGAACATGGGATGTTGAATATAAAGACCGATCCTCTTTAGAAGTGCAGTATTCAAATCATTATATTTTTCTTACACGCGATTTTGATCCCACCCGTTCAGGAGGTGTTCCGTTATTAAGCAATAAAACTTATTCATTTAACCAGCTCACATCTACATATCAGTCGAGCTTGTCGAAATTATTTACTTATAATGCCGAGACCACGGTAGGACAGTATTATAATGGAAACGTTTTTGCCACCGGTGGATTGTTGGCTTATCGGGTTTAACCATGGGCTTCGTTTAGTGTGGCATTGAATTATACAAGGATGCGTTTACCGGAACCCCATTCCGATGCCGACTTATGGTTGTTAACACCGAAAGCAGATATTACGTTTAGTAAATCACTTTTCTGGTCAACGTTGGTTCAGTACAGTAACCAACGAGCCAATCTTGGTATAAATTCCCGCCTGCAGTGGCGTTTTGCTCCGCTTTCAGATTTATATCTGGTGTATAACGACAATTATTTTACTGATAATTTTGGGCCACGATTCCGCTCAATCAACCTGAAATTGACCTATTGGTTGAATATTTAATCATTGTTTTTAAAATAGATAATCTTTAATTTTCGAAAGAATTAATTATTGTACATTAATCCTTTAATGTGATTGTCAGTCTAATATTTTTCAGAAAAGAATCGCAATTGGAAACTAATTAATTTGTAAATTGAAATGAAACAAGAGAAAACAATTCTACTGGTATCAGTTTTATTCGCAATATTTATTGTTTTTCCTACTAATGCTCAGAATTCAAAAAAACAAAAATCTATTAAGATTCAGGAACAAGGGAGCTTTGCTGTAGGTGGTTCAGTGATAACAAATCCGGGAACATTTGATGCAATTAAACGTACTCCTGAAGGTCAAACATTTCATGGCGACCACGCTTATATATTTTATCAGATACCTAAAAAAGCCAGGAATTTGCCACTTGTATTTTGGCACGGCATCGGTCAGTTTTCAAAAACCTGGGAGACTACGCCTGACGGAAGGGAGGGTTTTCAGAATATATTTTTAAGAAAAAAGTACAGTGTCTATTTGATGGATCAGCCGCGACGCGGTAATGCAGGGCGCAGTTTGGCAGAGGCTACGATAACACCTACTCCGGATGAGCAGTTCTGGTTTAATATATTTCGTGTTGGTGTATGGCCAGACTATTTTGCTGGTGTGCAGTTTGCCAAAGACAAAGAAACATTAAATCAATATTTCCGACAAATGACTCCCAATATTGGGGGATTTGATACAGAAGTAATTACAAATGCCATGTCTGAACTTTTTGATAAAATTGGTGAAGGAATTCTCGTCTCGCATTCTCATTCCGGAGGTTTCGGTTGGGCAACTGCCATAAAAAATCAGAACATCCGTGCAATAGTCTCTTATGAACCCGGTTCAGGGTTCCCATTTCCCGAAAAAGAAGTTCCTGCTGCTATAGAAAATTCGGCTGGCCCGTTGCAGGCGGTTGGTGTTTCGAAGGAAGAATTCTTAAAGCTTACAAAGATTCCTATTATCATATACTATGGAGACAATATCCCGGCTACACCGGATCCGAACCCTGGAATTGATGGCTGGCGTGCACGTCTCGAAATGGCAAAATTGTGGCGAGATGCCGTTAATAACCATGGAGGTGATGTAACAGTTGTGCATCTGCCTGAAGTCGGAATTAAAGGCAATACGCATTTCCCGTTTTCAGATTTAAACAATGTGGAGATAGCGGACTTAATGTCTGCATGGCTAAAGGGAAAAGGATTGGATTAAACAGAATTAAATACTTAAAAAGAGTAACTCAAGATTTTAAATAGAAAAAAACAATCAGTATGAAAACATCAATTAGTGGACTTTTTTTGATTATTATGAGTGTACAATTGTCATTTGCTCAAAATTCAGCAGCCGAACAGGAAATCATTAATCTCTCCAAAGTAAAATGGTAGTGGATGTCCGACAAAAAAGTAGATCTCCTCGATAATCTCTTCCACGAAAAGGCTGTTTTTGTCCACATGGGAGGTTCCTGGGGGAAAGAAAAGGAAGTCAATGTTATAAAAAGCGGAGGAATTTGGTATAAGAAAGCAGATATCCATGAAGTATCGGTGAATATTATTGACAATACGGCCATTCTTTTAAACCGTATTACTCTGCTGGCTGTGGTTGGTGGAAATGAAGTTACTAACCCGTTTATTGTTACAGAAGTGTATGTAAAACAAGAAGGTAGCTGGAAATTGGGTTCGCTTTCATTCACAAAACTCCTACCACCAGGCGATCATTAATAATCAATACAACTATCAAAATGAAAAATATATTATTTGTTTTAGCTCTAATTATTAGTTGCAGTTTGTATGCTCAGCAACCAGTTGGTATTGAAGGTGCAACAGCAGCACCAACTATTCATACCAAGTCAGGAATTGTACGTGGTGTGACTGAAGGAGATGTCACCAGTTTCAAAGGAATTCCCTTTGCAGCACCTCCGGTTGGTGAATTTCGCTGGCGCCCGCCCCAACAGGTAAAAGCTTGGGAGGGAGTTCTCGATGCAAGTAAGTTCGGACCAAGTTGTGCACAGTCAGGATGGGGTGGAGCTCCGGGATCAATTTCGGATGGGTCTTCTGAAGATTGTCTCTATCTCAATTTGTGGCTGCCTGCAGGAGCCAAGCCTGAAGCTAAGTTGCCGGTCATGGTATGGATTCATGGAGGCGCCTTCGTTGGTGGCAGTGGAAACACATCAGGAGATCAGTTTGCCAAACAGGGAGTAATCCTGATTAGCATCAATTACCGTCTGGGGCGCCTCGGTCATTTTGCATTCCCTGCATTGAGCAAGGAGCATCCGGAAGAACCCAAGGGTAGTTACGCCTTTATGGACCAGATTGCAGCACTCAAATGGATTCAGGAAAACGTTGCCGCATTCGGAGGCGATCCTGAAAATGTTACCATTTTCGGTTTCTCTGCCGGTGGCGTTTCTGTTCATTCACTTTTGACGATTCCTGCCGCCTTAGGTCTTTTCCAAAAGGCAATCAGTCATTCCGGTGGTGGTCGCGATGGTGTTTTGACTGGTAGGCCAATCAACAAAGAAAATGCAAGTCAATATTACCCTGTTTCAGCAGAAACGATCGGAATAAATTTCGCACACAAGCACGGGATTGAAGGCATGGATGCAGCTGCACTGGCCAAATTACGAGCCCTCAAAGTTGAAGAGATTGTGGACGGTGGACAGGAAAATGATGGACAGGGAGGTCCTCGAATCTATTCAGGCCCGATTCTCGACGGAAAATTTGTTGTAGAGACTTCTGAGAGTGCATACAAGACAGGCAGACAGGCGCGCGTTCCGCTCATGATAGGGAATAACAGTGCGGAAATAGGTGGAGGCTTTGTTAATGCAAGCAGTACAAAAGAAGAACTGTTTTCACTGTT